>Ga0190269_10000073_pt1 | contig 44683 bp, 46 predicted proteins | sample Popmic249IS_FD_133749 | JGI IMG/M metagenome (GOLD analysis project Ga0190269, IMG submission 133749) | Populus adjacent soil microbial communities from riparian zone of Blue River, Arizona, USA - 249 IS | ecosystem: Environmental > Terrestrial > Soil > Riparian zone | place: USA: Arizona... | reverse complement strand
CCGAAGGTGTCGATCGTCGCCACCGGGCCGAAGATCTCCTCGCACCAGACCTTCGCCTCTTTCGGCGGCGCCTTCAGCAGGGTCGGGGCCAGGCAACGGCCCTCGTCGACCAGCTCGCCGCCGGTCAGCAGCTCGGCTCCGCCGGAGACCGCCTCCTCAACCCACTGCTTCACGCGGTCGCGGTCGTCGGGGGTGATCAGCGGCCCTACGTCGGTGCTCTTGTCGAGCGGGTCGCCGACGGTCAGCTTCTCGACGTTGGCGACGAGCCGCTGGGTGAAGTCCTCGGCGACGTCCTCGTGGACGAGGATCCGCTGGATCGAGATGCAGCTCTGGCCGGCGTGGCTGAAGGCGTGGATCTGGGCTTTGTCGGCCGCCGCTTCCCAGTCGCCGTCGACGTTGACGATCAGCGGCGCGTTGGATCCCAGCTCCAGGTTCACCTTCTTGTGCGGGACCTTGGAGCGGATGTCCCAGCCGACCGGCGCCGAGCCGGTGAAGGTGATCGCCCTGGTCAGCGGGTGCTCGACGATCTTGTTGCCGACCTTCGAGCCCGGGCCCGGCACGACCGAGAGCCAGTTCTCCGGCAGCCCCGCCTCGAGCAGGATCTCGGCGAGCTTGAGGGCTGAGATCGGCGTCTGGCCGGCGGGCTTGAGGACGATCGCGTTGCCGGCGGCGATCGCCGGCCCGAGCTTGTGGGCGACGAGGTTGAGCGGGAAGTTGAAGGGACTGATCGCGCCGACGACCCCGTAGGGGACGCGCAGCATCACCCCGAGCTTGCCGACGCCGGCCGGGGCCGCGTCCATCGGCACCGTGCCCCCGGTCAGCTTGCGTGCCTCGACCGCGGAGAACTCGAGCGTGGAGACGCAGCGTTCGGCCTCCAGCGTCGCCGTCTTGATCGGCTTGCCGGCCTCGGCGGCGATCGTCGTCGCCAGCTCTTCCTTGCGCTCTGCGACCAGCTCGGCCGCCCGCTCCAGCACCGCCGCCCGCCGGTGCTGCGGGAAGTCGGCCCCCTCGAAGGCCTCGTGCGCGGCCTCGATCGCCCGCTCGGCGAGGGCTTCGTCCGCCTGCGCGACGCGGCCGACGACGCTGCCGTCGTAGGGGCTCTTCACCTCGCCCCACTCCCCGGTCTCGGTCCACTCACCGGCGGCGAGGAGCTTGTGGTCGGTTGCCTCTACGGTCTGCGTCGCCATCGCGTCCTCCTCAAGATTGCGTGCACATCCAGGGTACGCCCCCGCTCGTGCAGGCCGCTACTCCGCAGCGTTGAATCTGTTGGCTCAGAGATGTCCAAGCTCGTGAAGCCGATCCTCGTGGTCCTGCTCCTGGCCCTCGTCTACCCGCTGGGGGCCCAGGCCAGCGTCAGCTGGGTCGTCCACGGGCGCGGCTTCGGCCACGGCGTCGGGATGAGCGCCTACGGCGCCTACGGCTACGCCAAGGCGGGCAAGGGCTACCGCTTCATCCTCGGCCACTACTACACGGGGACGATCCTCGGGACGGCGCCGAAAGGGCGCGTCGTCCGCGTCCTCCTCGACATCTCGCCCGGCGACGTCGGCTTCAGCGGCGCCACCAGCGCCTGCGGCGAGCGGCTCGACCCGAGGCGCAGCTACGAGGCCCACCGCAACGGCAACTCGGTGCGGCTGCGCACGAGCGGCGGCAAGACGCTTGCCACCTGCGGGCAGCGGCTGCGGGCGGCCGGGCGCGGCAGGATCGCGATCGCCGGCCAGGGCACCTACCGCGGCGCGCTGGAGACGGTGCCGACCGAAAGCGAGGCCGGCTCGCTCAACGTCGTCAACGCGCTTGCGCTCGAGCAGTACGTCAAAGGCGTGATGCCGAACGAGGTGCCGCCGTCCTGGCCGAGCGAGGAGCTGAGGGCGCAGGCGGTGGCGGTGCGCTCGATCGCCCTCACCGGCGATGTCGGCGGCAACGGCTTCGACCTCTACTCCGACACCCGCAGCCAGGTCTACGAGGGACTGGAAAGCGAGTACGACAGCACCAACGACGCGGTCGCCGCCACCCGCGGCCAGGTCGTCACCTACAACGGCGAGATCGCCCAGACCCTCTACTCGGCCTGCTCCGGCGGCCACACGGAGAGCGCCGTCAACGTCTTCGGCTCCCCCGTCCCCTACCTGGTCGGGGTCCCCGACCCCTACGACTACCACTGCCCTCTGCACAAGTGGACGCTGAACTTCACCGGCCCCGAAATCAGCTCCCGCCTCGGCGGCTACCTGAAGGGGAAGCTGAAACGGGTCATGATCACCAAAACCGGCGTCTCGCCGCGGATCGTCAGCGCCACCCTCGTCGGCACCGGCGGCAACTCGACCGTCACCGGCTCGCAGCTCTCGGTCGCGCTCGGCGGATACGACACCTGGATGACCTTCGAGAAGGTCGTCAGCGGGCGTTAGCGCCGGCTTCCGGCAGTGCCAGCTCGGCCCAGACCGCGCGGTGGTCGGAGCCCGGCAGCTCCTCGACGCCGTAGTCGACGATCCCGAACCGCTCCTCCGCGAGGACGTGGTCGATGGTCACCGGCGGGATCAGGTGTCCCTCGCGGGGGAAGGTGGGCTCCAGGCCCTTGCCGGCGACGTCACCGGCGTCGCGGTAGCCGCTGTCGAGCAGGTCGCGCAGCTGCGACTGGTCGAGCGTGGCGTTGAAGTCGCCGGCGAGAAGCCAGGGGGCGCCGTGGTCTGCGGACGGCAGGCTGGCGAGGGCTTCTTCCCATTCGCCGGTCCTGTTCATCTGCGGCGGGTAGGGATGGACGCCGACGACACGGAGCGGAGCCCCGCCTGGCAGCGAGAGCTCGGCCCGCGGCATCCGGAAGACGAAGCGGGTCGGGCCGCGCAGCTTCCGCATCGGCAGCGACGAGTAGAGGCCGGCGCCGGAAGTGTTGCGGTGGGTTTCCAGCACCGAATCGGGCAGGCGTTGGCCGAGGCCGGCCGCGTCCAGCTCGCGGGCGAAGCTCGGAGTCAGCTCCTCGACGGTGATCAGGTCGGGATGGAGGCGGTCGACGAGGGCGACCAGGGCCGCCGGGTCGGCGGTCCCGTGGTGGACGTTGGCGGCGAGCACAACAAAGGTCCGGCGCCCGTCGGCGCTGACCGTCCCGTCCCCCACCGCCCGCGGTAGCACCGCCAGCGCCAGGCAGAGGGTCGCCGCACCGGCCACGACCGCGGCCGCCCAGTTGCGGAGCGCGGCCGCCACCCCGGCGACGAGCAGGGCCGCGGCCGCCGCGTAGGGCGTGAATGCCATCAGCGGCGCCAGCGGAAACCCTTGGTCGATGCCGAGGAGCCGCATCGGCGTCCAGAGGACCAGCGGCCCGACGAAGACCCAGATCCACCAGTACCTCCCCGCCCCGGCCGGCCCCGGGCGTTTTTGCGTCCCCCTGGTTCGCAAACCCGCCTCCGTCAGCCGTCGGGATACGGCTGGATGGGTATTCCGTGATCCGTCTCCCGCATCCCCAGCTCGTAGGCGCCGCCGCCAGGGAGGGTGAGCTGGCGGGGCGGCAGGCCGGGGCGTTCGACCGTCAGCTCGAGGTCGGCGACCGAGCAGTTGACGGTGTGGTGCTCGGGACCGGCCGGGTCTGCGTATACCCAGCCGACGAAGTCCTTCTCGGGGGCGGAGACACGGCCGCGGACGACGATGTCCTTGCCGGGGAGGAGGAAGCTGCAGGCCGAGGGCTGCTCGTCGATCCGCGCCGAGCGGATCGCGCCGAGGCCGCCGAGGCGGTGGCGCTCGCCCTCGAGGACGAGCATCCCGGAGGGGATCCAGGGGCTGACCCGGGAGCCGAGGCGGACCCGGGCGGCGCCCGAGTCGAAGTAGGCACCGGGCGCGTCGGGGAAGCCGCTGCCCTCGAGCCAGACCCAGCGCTCGGCGTGCTCGCTGCCCCAGTTGTGGCCGATCATCCCCGGCCAGCCGCTCAGCTCGTAGGGCTCGTCGTCGATCACGAGCCGGCCTTCGAAGCGGGCGTCGGGAAACGGCGCCAGGAACTTCGTCTTCGGCAGCGGCGCGCTGTAGAGCCAGTCGGCCGGCAGGTACTTGCAGGGCTCGGCGTCGCCGGCGAAGGTGAAGGACCAGGCGGCCGTCAGCGCCTCGGTCTCGACCGAGCCCTCGGCGCGTCCCGGCCCGATCTCGGCGTCGCCAACGCGGATCCAGGAGCCGGCCGGGGTCGCGAGCCCGCCCGCCGGCACCGTTACCTTCGTCGCCCGCGGCCCCGCCGCCTCACGGTCGAAGAGGCAGAACCAGATTGACGCGTTCGGCTCGGCGCCGGGGCGCTTGTGGACCGTGTGGCGGATCCAGACCCCCTGGCCGCCGTCGGGCCGGCAGGCCTTGACGTAGAAGCTCTCGTAGTGGCCGGCCTTGGCGGCGACCTCGGGGAACCGCGCCCGTTCCTGCATGCGCGAACTCTAAGCGCTGTCGCCTCATGCGCCCGTATGGACGCGAAAGGCGACAGTCAGCCGCGCAGCGGCGGCGCCGGCGGCGACTCGAACCCGAGCATCGCCACCGTCGCCGGGATCACCGCCTCGCCCGATCCGGAGAGGCGGTCGCGGGCGTCGTGGCGGATCTGCGTCAACTCCGCGAAGGTGGCGGCGAGCGCGGCGATCACTTCCCCCCAGCCGCGCTCGTCGAGCTGCATCGGCATCCAAGTCAGGTGGCGGTCGGCGCGGGCGTCGAAGGTTTCCTCGCGGATCGCGCGGTCGGCCCGCGCCACCATCCCCTGCAGCGAGATCCGCGAGAGCTGGCGCCGGTCGGGCCGCGGCATCTCTTCGAATTCGCGGTCGTTGACGAAGACCCGGGCGAGGCCGCGGTAGACGTGCTCGACGGCGCCGCGGCGCGGGATCGATTCGATGATCTCCAGGCAGCCTTCCTTCTCCAGCTCGCGGAAGTGGTAGGAGGCAAGCGAGAGCGCCTGCTGGTAGCTGTTGTAGTGCTCCCTCGGGATCAGCCCTTCCTCGACGAACTGGCTGGGGCTGCGCGGGCCTTCGTTGAGGACTTCGAGGATCCGCACCCGCAGCGGGTGCCGGAGCACGGCGCAGATGGTCTCGGCTGCCGTCCTGCGGTCGCGTCCTTTCCCCTCGTCTCCCCTCTCCGTCATCCCCGAGCCCTTTCGATTGGTTGATTCCACGGCAGCGCCACGATAGGGCATAAATGCTCGGAAGATGCAGGGAAATGGCTAAGTAGAGCCCTTTACTGGGACAGGTCGAAGTAATAGGAACCAGTCTGTCGCCGAGAAGGACGCTTCCGGCGCGGAGAGGAGGTGATGCGTATGCAGTTCAGCGGATGCGGCCATGCCTATCCCGCCACCTCCATTCACAAGGGTGGCTGAGGCCTGACAGTTACCGCCCCGATGCAGCACCGATCGGCGGGGCGGTCAGGTCTCAGCCTTGACGCCGGCTCCGGGTCAGACCTTGATCGTGATCACATCGCCGTCGGCGACGAGGTAGTCGCGCCCCTCGATCCGCAGCTGCCCCTTGTCACGGGCCGGCGCGTAGCCGCCAGCGGCGACCAGCTGCTCCCAGCCGATCACCTCGGCTTTGACGAACGCTTCCATGATTTCCGTATGAATGGTTCCTGCCGCTTCGAGGGCGGTGGCGCCGCGGCGCAGCGGTCGCGCAACCGCCTCCTTGCCCTCGCCGGCGGTGAAGAAGGTGATCAGCTCGAGCAGGTCGTAAGCGGCGCGGACCAGGCGCGCCAGGCCCGAGCCCTCGACCCCGTAGGACTCGCGCATCTCCTCGGCTTCCTCGGCGTCGAGCTCGGCCAGCTCGCCCTCGATCCGGGCGCTGACCGCGACCACGCCGGCGCCGACCGAGCTGGCGTGGGAGACGACCGCTTCCGGCGCCTCGGCGTCGCCCTCGTCGACGTTGGCGACGTAGAGGATCGGCTTCGTCGTCAGTGCCTGGAGGTTGCGGGCGGCGTACGGTGCCGCCTCGGGGACCGGGACCGTGCGGGCGGGCCGCCCGGCGGCGAGCGCCTCGTGGACGGCGGTCAGCCAGCCGTGCTCGGCGATCGCCTCGACGTCGCCGGACTTCGCCTGCTTGCCGACCCGGCCTAGCCGGCGCTCGACCTGCTCGTAGTCGGCGAGGACGAGCTCGGTCTCGATCGTCTCGATGTCGGCGAGCGGGTCGACGCGGCCGTCGGGGTGCGGCACCCCGGACTCGGTGTGGCAGCGGACGACGTGGCAGATCGCATCGGTCTCGCGGATCGAGGCGAGGAACTGGTTGCCGAGGCCCTCTCCTTCGGAGGCGCCTTTGACGAGGCCGGCGATGTCGTGGAAGTCGATTTTCGCCGGCACCAGTTCCGAGCTCTTGACGGTCGCGGCGACCTGCTCCAGCCGCTCGTCCGGGACCTGGGCGACGGCGACGTTCGGCTCGATCGTCGTGAACGGGTAGTCGCCGGTCTGGGCACCGCCCTTGGTCAGGGCGTTGAAGAGGGTCGACTTGCCCGCGTTCGGCAGCCCGACAATCCCGACCTTCATCAGGCGCCCTCGCTCATGAGGGCAGCGGCACGATCAGGCCGAGGAGGATGCCGAGGAAGGCGCCGGCGAGGACGTCGGACGGGTAGTGCATGCCGAGGTAGGGACGTCCGAGCGAGATCAGGACCGCGGCGGCGAAGGCGCCGGCCATCGCCGGGTCGACTCGGACCATCGCCGTCGCCACCGCGAAAGAGGAGGTGGCGTGGGCGGAGGGGAAGCTGAGCGAGCTGGGGGCGCCGCCGAGCGGCGGCAAGCCCTCGAGCACCGGGCGCGGCCGCTTCACCGCCAGCTTGATCGCGTAGTTGAGGCCGATCGCGAAGGGGCCAAGCAGCGCACAGACGAGCCACTGCTCCCAGCGGGAGCTGTCGATCGCGACCAGGACGAGGCCGAGGACGAGCCAGATCAGCCCGTTGTTGCCGACCTTGCCGAGGGCGACGGCGGCGCCCTCGACTCCCGGCGAGTGGCCGTGGGTGCGCATCCAGCGCAGCAGCTTCAGGTCGAGGTCCCGCATCGCCGCGGGAGGATGACGGAACCCGGCGTCTCGTGTCGGGTCAGAATGGCTCTGTGCCGACCGTTCCCGGCTTCGTCCACACCCCCGGCAACCACTGCGGCTCGACCGCGCTGCGCAACCTGCTCGCCTTCCACGGGGTCGAGATCAGCGAGGAGATGGCCTTCGGGCTCGGCGCCGGCGCCGGCTTCTACTACCTGGCGCTCGACGACGGCTCGCCGACGCGCTGGTTCAACGGCCGCACGGCGCGGCTGGAGGAGAGTTTCCGCGAGCTGACCGGAGCGGCGCTGGAGCTGCGGAGGTTCGCCGAGGGGGAGGGCGACGCGGCCTGGGAGGCGGCGCGCGCGACCGTCGACGCCGGCCGTCCCGCCCTGCTCCTCACCGACATCTTCTACCTCGACCACTACGGCAACTCGGCCCACTTCCCGGGCCACGCGGTGGTGCTGGCGGGCTACGACGAGGAGGTCGCCCGTCTCTCCGACACCGGCTTCGAGGAGCTGCAGACGACGCGGGTGGAGAATCTGGCGCGGGCGCGCCACAGCGGCCACCCCGCCTATCCCCTCGAAGGGCACATGTTCACCGTCGCCGAGGCGATCGACCGCGAGCGGCTGGAGGCGGCGGCGCCGCGGGCGATCGAGCGCGCCGTCGCCGAGATGCTCGAGCCGCCCTTCGGCGAGTTCGCCGGGGTGCCGGCGCTGGAACGGCTCGCGGCGGAGGCGGGATCGTGGCCGGAGGCGGTCGAGGACTGGCGGTGGTGCGCCCGCTTCGCCTACCAGGTGATCGAGCGCCGCGGCACCGGCGGCGGCTGCTTCCGGCTGATGTACTCGCGCTTTCTGGAGGAGGCGGACCGCGAGGAGGCGCCGCTGGCGGCGGAGGCGGCGGCGCGCTGGACCGAGCTGGCCGAGACCTTCAAAGCGGCAAGCGAGAGCGAGGAGCCCGAGCCACGGCTGTGGCGCGCGGTCGATTCCGGCGCCAAGGGCGTCCTCGAAGCGGAGCAGCGGCTCTGGACCTCCCTCGCGAGGGCCGTCTAGCTCTCATCGTTTCCACCCTTTTGGTTGCTATAGCAACGCAAAGGGTGGAAACGATCGTCCACCTGTTCGGTTTGTTGATCCAACCCCGGGGTATCCCGCTTCTATGACTATCGGAGCAGGCATCTTCCTCATCGCGGTTGGAGCGATCCTCAAGTTCGCGACCAACATCCACGTCCAGGGCCTCAGCATCGACACGATCGGCGTGATCCTGATGATCGCCGGCGCGGTCGGTCTGCTCATCGGCCTCTTCCAGGAAATCGTCTGGTCCCGCCGCACCCGGCCGCTCGCCCCCGGCGAAGCGCCGCCCGTGGAAGAACGACGCGAAGTCCGGGATCCGGCCTACCGCGAGCAGCCGCCCCGCTACTGAGCCGCACCCTCGCAACGATCGGCGTCTACGGCTTCGACGGGCCGAGCTTCGTCGAGGCCCTCCGCGGCGGCGGGATAACGCTCCTCCTCGACGTCCGCCAGCGGCGCGGCGTGCGGGGCAGCGAGTACGCCTGGGCGAACGCCCGCCGCCTCGAAGCCGCGCTCGAGGAAGCGGGCATCGCCTACAGCCACCTGCCCGAGCTGGCGCCGACGACCGAGCTGCGCCAGCTGCAGTACCGCGAGGACGAGCGGCGCGGCGAGGGCAAACGCTCCCGCTCCGAGCTGGCGCCCGAGTACGTGCACCGCTACACCGAGGAGGTCCTGGACCAGGTGGACCTGGAGCCGATCGTCAACTGGATGGGATCGAAGCGCCCGGCGCTGCTTTGCGTCGAGCGCGATCCCGAGGCCTGCCACCGCTCCCTGGTCGCCGCCCGCCTCCAAAGCGAGTTCGGCTTCGAGGTCGAGCACCTGAAGCCGGACTAGTCCCAGTCCAGCCCTGGCATCTCCTCCGCCCTCAGTCGCCCGTGCCGGCGGAAGGCGCTCTCCAGCTCCTCCCCCAACCAGCTCGCCCCAGCTTCCGAGAGTCGGATCGCCGCGGCCTGCCGGATCGACTGCCGCGGATCGACGTTCCCCACCCCCCGATCCGCGTTCTCCGCCGTCGGCCCGAAGGCGTAGGCCCCGAGCTCGTCCATCAGCTCCCCCAGCGAGACGCCATCGGCCAGAGTCCCATCGACGAACTCCGCCCCGTGGACCCGGATGAAGTGCGGCCACCGCTCCAGCCAAGGCCGCCGCGCCACGTCCTCCTCCCCCGCATCGTCCCGCCCCTCCTCATAAGCCCGCGCCACGGCCCGCCCGTAGACCACGATGTCGTCCGGCCCCCGCACCAGGTGCCCCATGAACATCAAGTCCCGGTCCCGCACCTGCCGCGGCCGACGGTTCCTGGGATAGGTGCAGATGCGGTGGCTGCCGGAGGTCGCGACGACGTCGGCGATCGATCGATCGCGTAGGGAGCGACTGTTGGCGCGACCGAAGAACTTGACGAAGCTTTGCGATCCGGAGGGCATACAAGACGCATCATTGACCTTAAGATCCTTCCGTGGTCGAGGAGGGATTAGATCCACTGCTGCCATCGCTGGAGCAAGGTGTCGTTTACACCTGGGAGCAACTCGGTTCGTTCTATGGCTTCCCACCTGACTACCTGGGTCGAGCAGGAAGAATGGTCTCCCGGCCGGCTCTCAAAGCTCTGCTCTTGATCACCCATTCTCAGGCTGGTCGCCCCTTCAGCTACGAAGATGAGTGGATCGGGAATGAGCTTGTCTACGCAGGCCGGGGATTGAAAGGGGATCAAGAACTCAAAGGGCAGAACCTGCAGGTTGCGGAAAACTCGCGGGCCCTGTTTTTCTTTGAACATGCCGGTTCGCGACGGCTGCTCTTCCACGGCCAGGTGCGCTGTGTTCGTCATTGGGAGAGCACCGGCTTCGACAAAGAAGGGCAAGAACGTCGAGTCTTCCGGTTCCTGCTCCGTGGCCTCGGCAAACGGCTGGATCCGAGGAACCGCATCAACGTTCCCGACATCTCAAGGGCGGACCCGAGATTACCCGCGGTGGGACATCGACACCCATCGTTTCAACCCCGTCCCTTCGATCCCGACCGAACCCCCAGTCAACGCCGCAAGTCGACTCCTCATGATCCCGAAAGCCAGCGCGTTTTAAGCGAACAAGCTGACAAGGCTCATCAGGACACGCTTCGCAGGTTCGGCCTCTGGCTGGAGACTGAAGATTGGGAAGACCTCGAGGAGGTTGATGGGGCTATCGACCTCCAAGCAAAGCGGCCCCGTGGGATCAAAGGTCCGCGACAGACGCTTTTCGAGATCAAGAGCATCCGGCCCGGAACCGAGCGCGCTCGCGTCCGCAGCGGCCTGGCGCAACTGTTGGAATACCGCTTCTTCCTGGGCAACAAGACTGATCGGCTCTGCCTTGTTTCGGACAGGCCAATCAGCGAGCGCAGGTTGCGCGTCCTGGATTCCCTCGCAATAGGCCACGCTTATCTCGAGGACGGCGATGTTGTTCCCTCGGGAACCCCCTCAACCCATGCTCTCTTCCAGAGAGCACGCTAAAGCGGGAGCGACGGGACTCGAACCCGCGACCTCCGGCGTGACAGGCCGGCGCTCTAACCAACTGAGCTACGCCCCCAGGGACGGGCTGGCTCGCCCGGGGTCGGGGATTATCTCAGGAGAGGGGGGTCGAGGGGGCTTGGGCGCAACTTCGGGGGCCGGGGGCGCTTATGGGTACATGGGGGTGCTCGTCTTTCTCGTCTGCTTTCTGCTCTGCGCCGGCTCCGCGGTGGCGGCGCCTGGGGAACGGGACGCGGGCTTTGGCAGCAACGGGGGCGTCAGGCTGGAGCCCGATCCGGCGGCGCAGAACGTCGAGGACCGGATCGAGGCGGACGCCGCCGGGCGCTACATCCTCCTCGCAACCGACGACGCCGGCGGCAGCAAACTGCTGCGCTTCCTCCCGAACGGGACGATCGACACGAGCTTCGGTGCCGGCGGGACGGTCGCGGCGCCGGAGGGCACCTGGCACGACCTCGCCCTGCGGCCTGACGGCGGAATCGTCCTCGCCGGGAACCGGGGGCAGGACCTCGCGGTCGCAGGTCTGAGCGCCGACGGCGAGCTCGAAGGCTCGTTCGGCGAAGGCGGGTTCGTCACCGCCCATGTGCGGCCTGACCTGGAGGTCGGCGAAGACGAGGAGCTCAAGGAGGCTTTCGAGCGGATCGCGTTCGACCCCGCCGGACGCATCGTCGTCGGCGGCGGCGTCGAATTCTGCAGGAAGCCGCCGGGAACCAGCTGCTCGGTATACGGCTCGGTCCTCGCCCGCTACACGCCGTCCGGCAGCCCGGACGCCGGCTTCGGGGGCGACGGCCTCGTCTTCTTCAACCCGAGCGTCGACAGACTCGGCTACTTCGGCGTCGGCAACCTGGGCGCGCTGGCCTTCCAACCGGACGGCAAGATCCTCGCCGGGGGCAACCTCGGCCCCTACCTGCTCGTCGCCCGTTTCACCGCGGACGGCGCGCTCGACGCCTCCTTCTCCGGCGATGGCGTCCTCCGCTCGCGGTACGACACCGCGATCGACGAAGGGGAAGTCGTCTACCCCGGCGCGGCGCGGGCCGTCCTCGTGCAGCAGAGCGGCCGCATCGTCGTCGTCGGCCGCGAAGTCCTGATCGGTCTGCAACCGGATGGCGAGCTGGATCCCAGCTTCGCCCCGCGCAACACCGGCGGCCTCGCCCCGGTCTCCGACGTGTACCACAGCACCATCAGGTTCATCCCGACCGAGGCGGCTCTCGACGCCGAGGACCGGATCCTCCTCGCCGGCCATGCCGGCGGCGGGACCGGCGTCTCGCGCTTCTACCCCGACGGCGCCCACGACCCCCGCTTCGGCGGCGACGGAGTCGCCTACGTCAACCTCTCCAAGACCCGGCTGGAATCGGGGGACTTGGAGGAGGCGGCCACCGACCTGACGCTGGCGCCGGCCGGGGCGCCGGCCGTGGCCGGCTACGCCTATGCCGACAAGCAGGCGCGTCCCGCTCTCGTCCGCTTCACCGGCGGCGACGGCCGCCGCTTCCGCTGCCACGGCGAGCCGGCGGTGGTGCAGGGGACGCCGGGGGACGATCGGATTCGGGTCAGCGGGCCTGTCGTCGCGCTTGGCGGCGACGACGAGATCACGGCCTCCGGCGCCGTCTGCGCGGGCGCCGGCGACGACGAGGTTCGCGGCGGGGACGTGATCTACGGCGGGCCGGGGGACGACAGGATCGCCGGCGGCGTATGGGAGCCCGCCTACGGCGGACCCGGCGACGACGTGATGCATCCCGGCGACGACTACGAAAACAAGAACGTCTATTTCGGGGGGTCCGGCGACGACGTCCTCGGCGGCGGGCGCGGCCCCGACCGGCTCTTCGGGGGACCGGGGAACGATCGGCTCTTCGGCGGCCGCGGCAACGACCGCCTGGTCGGCGGGCCCGGCGCCGACGAGGAACACGGCGCCGGTGGCGGCGGGGTCAGGACGATCTACGAAGGGGGAGCCGAGGGCCGCCTCAGCATCCGCCTCACCGTCCGCCGCCACAGGGTCTCCGGCGTCGCCCTCCATGCCCGCCTGCGCTGCAGCAACGGTGAGCGCTCCGACTCCTGGCTCTACACCAACCAGCTCAACGCGAAGATCGCCCCCGACGGCAAGTTCCGTTACACGTCGAGCAACGAAAGCTCGGAAGGCCGGAGCGAAAGCGTCCTCAGCGGCCGCGTCACCCGCGAGAAGATCGTCGGCTCCTACGCGGAGGAGAGCAGCGACCAATCTTTTTGCAGGACCGGAACTCGGAAGCATCCGCGCATCGATTTCGTCGCCCGCCGCGGCCGCCGCTAGAACCCCGCGGCGCCAGCCCTACGAGGGGGCGGGCGATGCCGGTCCACCCCGAACCGCATCGCCCGCCACCCCGCAGCCTGTCCCCCTTCACCCCAGGCCGGGTGCCCTCTCCAACACAACCCCATCCTCGCGGCTGAATGCCGGCGCGCCATCCGTAGAAGGCCGCGGATCGAGCGGGGTAAGCGCCGCCTCAGGCGGCGGCGGGCTGCGCGATCTCCGGGACCGCGAAGGGCGCCTCGGTGGCGGCGACCTCTTCCAGCATCTCCCGCAAGGCGACGATCCGCTCGGCGCCGTAGCGCTCGGCCCAGCGCCTCTCGACCTTGGCGAAGAGCTTGCGGCCGTGGGCCTGGGCGGCTTCGCCGCGCTCGGTCAGGCAGATCAGCTTGGCGCGGCGGTCGTCGGGATCGGGGATGCGCTGGGCGTAGCCGCGCTCGACCAGGTCGTCGACGATCTCCCCCACCGACTGCTTGGTCAGCTTCGCCCGCTCGGCGAGGTCGGTCAGGCGCAGGCCCTCCCCCCCGACGAAGCGGAAGACGCAGCCGTGGGTGGGACGAATGTCGCCGAACTCCGACTGCTCGAGCTCGGTCCGAAACTCGGCGAAGAGCGCCTCGGAGGCGATGTCGAGCAGGCCCGGGAGGGGGATCCAGAGGGGATGTTTGGGATCGGCGGACATTTCGTCAGGGAGCCTGATAAGGTCGCCTGGTCAGGTCACCTTACAAGGTTGCCTTACGAATTGTACCCGACTGTCTGGAGGTCCTCAAATGGGCACCGAAACCAATCGCAAGTGGTGGACGCTAGGAGCGGTCTGCGTCGCCACCTTCATGCTTCTACTCGACATCACCGTGGTCAACACGGCGCTGCCCGCGATCCAGCAGGACCTCGGCGGCAGCTTCACCGACCTGCAGTGGGTGATCGACGCCTACGCGCTCTCGCTGGCGGCGCTGGTCCTGACCGCCGGCTCGCTGGCCGACCGCCTCGGGCGGCGGCGCGTCTTCGCCTTCGGGCTCGGCGTCTTCGCAGCGGCCTCGCTGCTCTGCGCGCTGGCGCCCGACCCCACCTTCCTCAACCTCTTCCGCGGCCTGCAGGGCGTCGGCGGCGCGATCATGTTCGCCGTCTCCCTGGCGCTGGTCGCCCAGGAGTTCCCCAGCGGCCCCGAACGGGGGATGGCGATGGGGATCTACGGCGGCACGATCGGGATGGCGGTGGCTATCGGACCGCTGGTCGGCGGCCTTCTCACCGACGGCCTCGGCTGGGAGTCGGTCTTCCTGATCAACGTCCCGATCGGGATCGCGGCGATCGCCGTCACCTACTGGAAGCTGGCCGAGTCCCGCGACCCCAACGCGACCCGGATCGACTGGGGCGGGCTGGTGTCGTTCTCGCTCGGCCTCTTCCTGCTCGTGCTGGCGCTGGTCCGCGGCAACGCCGAGGGCTGGGGGAGCACGACGATCGTCTCCCTGTTCGCCGGCGCCGCGGTGCTGCTGGCGGCGTTCCTGGCGATCGAGCGGCGGGTCGCTGAGCCGATGCTGCCGCTCGGCTTCTTCCGGCGCCGCGCCTTCACCGGCGTGCAGCTGGCGGCGTTCGCCGTCTCCGGCTCGATGTTCGCGCTGTTCCTCTACCTGACGCTCTACCTGCAGAGCTTCCTCGGACACTCGCCGGTGGAAGCGGGCCTGCGCTACCTGCCGATCACGGTTGCCTCGTTCATCGTCGCGCCGATGGCCGGGATGGCGCTGGCGAAGGTCAAGGCCCGCTACCTGATGAGCGCCGGCCTGGCCCTGACCGGCCTCGGTCTGCTGCTGATGTCGGGGCTGAACCTCGACTCGGAGTGGACCGCGCTGCTGCTCGGGTTCCTGCTGGCCGGCGTCGGCGTCGGGTTGCTGAACCCGGTGATCGCCGACGTCGCGCTGAGCGTGGTGCCGAAAGAGCAGAGCGGGATGGCAGCCGGGATCAACGACACCTTCCGCCAGGTCGGAATCGCAGTCGGGATCGCCACCTGGGGCGCGATCTTCCTCGGCACCGGGGCGTCGAAGACGCAGGAAGTCGCGGGCGGCTCGCTCGACGCAGAGCAGGCACGGAACCTGGTCGAGGCGACGTCGTCAGGGGCGCTGCCGCAGGCGGTGGCAGGGCTTCCGGCCGGCGCGCAGGACGCCGCGCGGAATGCGGCGGAACAAGGGTTCCTCCACGGGCTCAACGAGATCCTCGTGCTCGGGGCGCTGCTCTCGTTCGCCGGGGCGGTGCTGGCGCTGTGGCTGGTCCGCGAGAGCGACATCGAGCGGGAGACGCTGGTCGATACCGCGTTCGAGGTGGAGGTCGAGGCGGAGCCGGCTCGGGCTTAGGGATGGTTGGTCTGGGGAGGGGGTGGGTGACCCTCCCCAGACACATCTCGCTATGGCTCGATGTTGAGTGTCTGGGGAGGGTCACCCACCCCCTCTAGCCCATCGTTCTTTTAGGGTGCGGCTCATGAGGCTGCTCACGTTCGACGCTGGAGATGGTCCGCGTGCCGGGGTGTTGGAGGAAGGGCGAGCGGTCGATGCGTGGGCGTTGCTCGGCGAGCCTCATCGGGGGTCGTTGCGGGAGCTGATTGCCGCGGGGCGGATCGATGAGCTGCGGGGGCGGGTTGGCGACACCGGGGCGCCTTCGCATCCGTTGGCCTCGGTGAAGGTGTTGGCGCCGGTTCCGGATCCGGAGAAGATCGTTTGCATCGGGTTGAACTACCGGAAGCATGCGGCGGAGGTTGGGGTGGACGTCGATTCGCTGCCGGACGTGCCGACGATCTTCGCCAAGTACCCGAATGCGCTGGTTGCGGATGGGGCGACGGTGGCGGTGCCGACGGGGAAGACCGACTTCGAGGCGGAGGTGGCGTTCGTGGTCGGGAAGCGGGCGAAGGACGTGGAGGAGGCGGAGGCGCTCGACTACGTCGCCGGATACACGCTGCTGAACGACCTCTCGGCTCGCGACCTGCAGGGGGCGACGCCGCAGTGGATGGCGGGCAAGGTCTTCGACGGGTCGGCGCCCTGCGGCCCCTGGCTGGTCACCCCCGACGAGGCGGGCCCGCATGACCGAATCGGGATCCGGCTCACCCTCAACGGCGAGGAGATGCAGGACGGGGCCACCGACGACCTCATCTTCAGCATCCCGCAGCTGGTGGCCCAGCTCTCGCGGCTGATGACCCTCGAGCCGGGGGACATCGTCTCCACCGGCACCCCCGAGGGCGTCGGCATGGGCCGCAAGCCCCGCGTCTGGCTCGCCGACGGCGACGAGATCGTCATCGAGTCGCCGACCCTGGGCCGGCTGACCACCCGGATCAGCGCTTAGGCGCGCCCCGCTCCGCGGGGTCAGGGATCTCGTAGGCCTTCGCCGGCAGGCTCGCCGAGAGCGGGCGAGTTGCCGGACGCAGTTGTCCCCGCATACCGGGGACAACCGCGCTCGTGCTCGCGGTGCTGGCGCCCGCCGCCGTCCAGCGCGGGCGGTACGGCGTGAAGGCGAGCAGGGCGTTCCAGGTGTCGGTGTCGATGACCCCGTTGGCCGGGAGGCCGTGGTCTTCCTTGAAGACGCGGACGGCCCGGGCGGTCTGGCGGCCGAAGATCCCGGTGACGGGAAGATCGGCGCCGACGGCGATCAGGTGCTCCTGGGCCCAGACCACGAGGTCCCCGCTGGCTTTGCGCTTCAGCAAGGGGTGGACGATTTCCTGGCGGTAGCCGGTGACCGGCCGGGTGGCGCTGTCGGCGCCGAGGGCCCCCCACTCCTGCCCGTTCGTCTCCTGCCAGGACCACCAGCTCGGAGCCAGCCCGCCGTAGCTGGCGGAGAAGCGGCGGAAGAGCTTGATCGAGGCGCTGCCCGGGGCTTCGTAGGTCTGGCCGATCGGGTAGATCGGGTGGCCGTAGACGCGGTTGTAGAGGTAGGTGTGCTCATAGACGGTGCGGACCGAGGTGCCGATCGTCTTCCAGTACATCTGCGGCTGGTTGTAGGTGGCGCCGCCTGGGCCGAGGAAGACCGAGTAGGGAAAGGACGGGTGGTAGTCGACGTAGGGGAAGGCCGCGAGGGAGATCGGGAAGGCGTCGCCGACCCGCGCCCGCAGTGCCCGCACGTAGAGGTCGGCGGACGCGTACTTGCCCTCGTAGTCGGCCTCGGCGTCGATCGCGAAGCAGTCGGCGCCGCGCTGCACCGCCGCCGCGGCGACCCGCGCCTCGGCCAGGGGCGCGTCGCCGTAGACGAACTGCCAGGCGCAGACGCTGAGACCGGCTCGGTGCAGGGCGGTGACGAGACCGCGGTTGAACTGGCTCCAGTAGTCGTCGCCGTCGCCGGACTTGACGTACACGGTGCCGACGTCGTTGCGCTTGGCGCGTGCGACGATCGCGCCGATGCTGCCGCCCTCGGAGCGGGAGATGTACCAGACCCACATCCCCTGCCGGTCGAAGGCGCTGTTGCTGACGTTGCCGCCCGGTTCGACCTGGCCGGCGCCGCCGGTCTCGGCGCTGCCGAGAGCAGGGGCGATGGCGGCCGCGAGCAGGGCGACGATGGCAGCGGGCACCGCGAGCGCGCTGCTTCTCCTTTGACTGCGAAGGCTCACAACCGGTCTCAACAAGGTAGGTCGAAGTGGTGCGGGCAACGTCGGCGCCGGCCCGCGGACTTAACATCCACAGCCTCGCGCAAGACCCCGTCCGGTACCTGACCATCGCCCCCTCCCGCAAGATCCTGTGCGCCGCCGCCTTCGTCGCGGGCGCTCTGCTGCTCACCCCGGGCGGCGCGGGGGCTGACGAACAACGGCTCGAGCACGCCGCCCTCTTCCAGGCGGGCCGCGAGCTCGTCTTCACGGTGCGGACGGCGAAGCCGGTGGCGCTGGCGAAGCTGGAAGCGCGTCCGGATGTGCGCCGGCCCCATACCCGATACCTCTGCATCAGCTTCAGCGCCGACAGACCCAGGAGCCTGCGCCTGCTCTGCCTCGACGGCCGCGAGCCGCACCGGCGGGTCGGGTTCGTGGTCCTCGACAAGAACGGTAAGCCGCTGGAGAAAGGCAGCGCCCGGGCGACGGTCAAGCGCCCGCGGCCCGACAAGCTCGTGGTCCGGTGGAGCCGGGAGAGGCCGGTCTCCCCACCGGCGACTACGAGTGGGTCGTCCTACAGAGCAACGGCTGCAAAGTCCCGCGGCGCTGCATCCACTCCTTCCCGAACGGAAACACCAGGAGCATCCGCCTCCGCCCTGTCCGCGCCGTCGGCTGCACCGGCGGCAGCGCCGGGCTCGTCACCAACGGTCCGCGCGAGCGCAGGGTCGTCGCTCTCACCTTCGACGACGGCCCCAGCGACTACACCGACGACTTCCTGCGGGTGCTGCGCGAGAAGGACGTGCCCGGGACCTTCTTCGAGGTCGGCCAGGTGATGCCGGGGCGCGAAGACGCGATGCGGCAGATCCTCGCCCAGGGGAGCGAGATCGGCGACCACACCATGGACCACGTCGAATACCCGGGCTACGCGCAGATCGCCGGCGCCGCGCGGCGGATCGAGGCCTACACCCACTTCAAGCCCTGCCTCTTCCGGCCGCCGGGCGGCGCCGCCGACGCCGGCGTCGTCGCGACGGCCGGCGGCCTCGGCATGCGCACCGTCACCTGGGACGTCGATCCCCAGGACTGGTCGACCCCCGGCACCGAGGCGATCTACGCCGGCGTCGTCGGCCACACGCGGCCGGGCTCGATCGTGCTCATGCACGATGGCGGTGGCCCCCGCGGCGAGACCCTGGCGGCGCTGCCGCGGATCATCGACACCCTGCGAGCCCGCGGCTACCGCTTCGCCACCGTCACCGAGCTGCTCGGCGGGCGCATCCTCTACCGGCCCTACGGCTGATCCGGGCTGACATCAGGGGCGACCCCGCCCACCTGCCTGCGCTACTCCGGCCACAGCTTCAACCGGTCTCCTTCTACTACTGCTTCGACGGGGGCGGGAAGCGGGTAGATGCAATCGTGGCCGACGTCGAGAACACCCCCTGGGGCGACCGCCATCCCTACGTCTTGGCAAGCGGCGAGCGCCGGGGTACGGTGCTCGCAGACGATCTCGACAAGGCCTTCCACGTCTCCCCGCTGGCGCTCGCCCGCGCCGGCGTCGGCGCCGTCCTCGGGCGCGTCAGCCAGGGGCGGATCGACGTGGTCGAAGGCTCGCGCGAACGCAGCTTCGGTCCCCCCGAGGCGGAACTGACGGCGAGGATCCAGGTCAACGACCCGGCCGCCTGGCGCGACCCGCTGCGCGGCAGCGTCGGCGTTGGCGAGGGCTACGTCGCCGGCCGCTGGGAGACCGACGACCTCGTCTCCCTGATCCGGATCGCCGCCCGCGAGCTGCGCGAGATGGACGGTCTGCGGGGCGCGATCGCCCGCCCGCGCGGGCTCTGGCACCGGGTCCGCCACCTCGTTCCCGAGAACACCCGCTCCGGCTCCCGCCGCAACATCTCCGCCCACTACGACCTCGGCAACGAGCTCTTCGAGTCCTTCCTCGACGAGCGGATGATGTATTCCTGCGCCTACTTCGCCGACGACACGATGAGCCTCGAGGGGGCCCAGCTGGCCAAGCTCGACCGCATCTGCGACCGGCTCCGGCTCGGCCCCGGGAACCACCTGCTGGAGATCGGCACCGGCTGGGGCGGGATGGCGATCCACGCCGCCCGCCGCAGCGGCTGCCGCGTCACCACCACGACGATCTCCCGCGAGCAGTACGAGCTGGCCCGCCGCCGCGTTCGCGAGGCCGGCCTCGAAGGCCAGGTGACGGTGCTGCTGCAGGACTACCGCGACCTCGAGGGCCGCTTCGACCGCCTCGTCAGCGTCGAGATGATCGAGGCGGTCGGCTGGCAGTACTTCGACGACTACTTCCGCCGCTGCGACGAGCTGCTCACCGAGGACGGCCTGATGCTGCTGCAGGCGATCACGATCGACGACCGCATCTACGAGATCGAGAAGGCGGCGAGGAGCTTCGCCAACACCCACGTCTTCCCCGGCGGCTGCCTGCCCTCGCAGGGGCTGATCGTCGGCTGCCTCGAGCGCGTCACCTCGATGAAGCAGGTCTGGGTCGACGACATCACCGCCCACTACCCGCCGACCCTGGCCGAGTGGCGCCAGCGCTTCTTCGCCGCCTGGGAGCGGCTGCGCGACCGCGGCTACGACGAGCGCTTCCGCCGCCTCTGGGACTTCTACCTCAGCTCCTCGGAGGCGGGCTTCCGCGAGCGGCGGATCGGCGACGTGCAGGCGCTCTTCGCGAAGCCGGGGGCGCGGTGACCCGGGACCTGCTGCTGATCCACGGCCTCGGCGGCACCCGCAGCATCTGGGAGCCGACGATCCCGCTGTTGGAGAAGGAGCGCGTGGTGCACGCGATCGACATGCCGGGCTTCGGCAAGACGCCGCCGCTGCCGGAGGGCGAAGAGCCGACGGCCGCCAACCTCGCCCGCGCCGTCCATGAAGAGTGCGCCCGCAACGGGGTCGAGCGACCGCACGTCGCCGGCAACTCGCTCGGCGGCTGGGTGGCGCTGGAGATGGGGCGGCGCGGCTGGGCGGCCTCGGTGACGGCCCTTTCCCCCGCCGGCCTCTGGTCGCGGCCGCTCGGCGAACCGGCTGGCGGCGGCGCCCGCATGCTGCTGCGCGGCTCTCCCTGGCTGAAGGCGGCGCGCCCCCTCCTCGCCGTCGCCCTGCAGTTCCCGCAGACCCGCCAGGCCGCCTTCCAGTCGATCGCCGCCCACCCCGAGCGGATCCCGCCCGACGCGGCGCGCGCGCTCGCCCTCGGCTGGCTCGACGGCGAGGGCTACGACGCCGCCAACCGGGCGATGCGCCGAGGCGTCTTCGACCCGGTCGGCTATCCGGAGGAGGTGCCGGTGACGATCGCCTGGTGCGAACGCGACCGCCTGCTCGGGCCGCCGAAGCCGCACCGCCGCCCTGCCGGCGCCCGCTTCCTCGTCCTCCCCGGCGTCGGCCACACCCCTACCTGGGACGACCCCGAGCTCGTCGCCAGGACCCTGCTCGAGGGCAGCGCCGTAACCTACGCGCCGTGATCGTCGAGCGAACCGAGAACCCGATCTGGCTGTCGAACGCATACCTGGTCGCCGACCCGGGGCGCGGCACCGGGGTCCTCATCGACGGTAACGACGAACTCGGGCCGCTGCTGGAGCGGGCCGAGCGCGACGGGATCGAGATCACCCACGTCCTCGTCACCCACCCGCACGGCGACCACGTCGCCGGCCTCGCCGAGGCGCGGGCGCAGCTCGGCAACCCACCGCTGGTCGCCCACGCCGACTGCGCCGCCGAGCTCGACGACGAGGTCGAGATCGTCCTCGGCGACGGCGAGATGCTCGACGCCGGCGGGCTCGAGGTGCAGGCGATCTACACCCCCGGCCACGCCGCCGGCCACCTCGCCTATCTAGTCGACGGCACCGACGTCTTCACCGCCGACGTCCTCTTCAAGGGCACTGTCGGCGGAACGATGGCCCCTGGCGCCAGCGGCTTCGCCGACCTTCAGGCCTCAGTGCTGCGGCTGCTGGTGCTGCCGCCGAACACCACCGTCCACCCCGGCCACCGCGAGCCGACGACGATCGCCGCCGAGCGGGAGGGCAATCCCTTCGTGCGGATCTGGCGCGGCTTCGACTCGGCCGGTGAGGAGCAGGTGACGGTCTGGGGCCGCCCGGCGACCCTGAAGCTTTGGGCCCCCGACTACGACGGCGGCCATAAGGCCTGGGTCGTCTTCGGCGACTCCGGCGAGGACGCCATCGTCGGCGGCTCCCAGGTCGAGCGATAGGGCGAGCCAGGCACGACCTTTAGCCCTTTCCCCCCATTTGGACGGATATGCGATGGGGGAATCGCACTTATGTCTCCACACTGCGTGGATGGCGGCAAGCGTGCAGGAATTCTTTTTCAACTGGTACCCCGTCTTCGGGGTCGTCTTCATGTCGATCCTCTGCTTCGTCTTCCTCAAAATGGCGCGGGGGATGATGGGGACGACGAAGCCGGAGACGGTGAAGGCGTCCCGGACCGAGGCTGTCCTCTGGGAGCAGGTGCAGGGCGTCGACGCCGCCAAGGAGGAGCTGATGGACGTCGCCGCCTGGCTGCGCGAACCGGACCGCTTCGCCGCCCTCGGCGCCAAGGCGCCGCGCGGCGTCCTCCTCCACGGCCCGCCCGGGACCGGCAAGACGATGCTCGCCCGCGCCGTCGCCGCCCAGGCCGGGGTCGATTTCTTCGCCGCCTCGGGCTCCAGCTTCGTCGAGATGTTCGTCGGCCGCGGCGCCGCCCGCATCCGCCGCCTCTTCAAGGAGGCGCGCAAGTCGGGCCGCGCCGTCATCTTCATCGACGAGCTCGACGCGATCGGCGGCTCCCGCTCCGGCGGCGGCGGCGACGGCGGCACCAGCGAGCGCGAGCAGGCGCTGAACCAGCTGCTGGTCGAGCTCGACGGGTTCGAGAAGGACCCGGGGATGGTGATCGTGATCGCCGCCTCCAACTACGTCGAGAAGCTCGACAGGGCGCTGCTGCGCCCCGGCCGCTTCGACCGCCAGGTCCTCGTCGCCCCGCCCGACCGCGACGGCCGCGAGGCGATCCTCCGCAGCCACGCCCGCAACAAGCCGCTCGCCCCCGACCTCGACCTCGGCGACGTCGCCCGCAAGACGACCGGGATGACCGGCGCCCAGCTCGCCAACGCGCTCAACGAGGGAGCGATCATCGCCGGCCGCGCCGGCCGCTTCTACATGACCCGCGAGGACCTCGACGAGGCGCTGCTGCGTCAGTCGCTGGGCTCGCAGCAGAGCCGCCGCATGACCGAGAAAGAGCGCCTGATCGTCGCCTACCACGAGGCCGGCCACGCGCTCTGCTTCCGCCTCGTCAGCGACGAGGCCCCGGAGATGCTGAGCATCGTCCCGCGCGGCTCGGCCCTCGGGTTCGTCGCCCGCTCGGTCGACGAGGACCGCTACATGCGCTCGCGCGAGGAGCTGCTGGACAGCGTCGTCACCTCGCTCGGTGGCCGGGCAGCCGAGGAGGAGGTGTTCGGCGAGGGCTACTCGGGAGTCGCCTCCGATCTGGCCAGCGTCTACGCGGTCTGCGCGCAGATGATCACCGAATTCGGGATGGGGGTCGCCCTCGACCACGACGGCCCGCCGCCGATCGCGATGCCGGTCGACGGCTGGCGCGTCTCCGACGCCACCCGGCGGGAGGTCGACCGGTCCGCGATGACGCTTGCCCGCGAGGCCTATCGTCGGGCCCGGGCGCTCCTAGCCGCCAATCGCAGCTGCCTCGACGAGCTCGCGGCGCAGGCCCTCGACCGCGAGACGCTGAGCCGGGAGGAGATGGAGGAGATCTTCGCGAGCTTCGAGCTGCGTACGTTGGCGGACGCCGGACGCTCCGGCGCGGCGATGGTGGCGTTGAGCCAGAAGCCGCCCGCCTAGCCGCGTCAACCCTTGACACTTCGGTCGATCTGTCACCCCCTGGGCTAAGCTGGCTGGCCAGACGACCAGTGAGCGACCACGAGCACTACTTTCCGCCCGGCCGATCGATGGCCCGCCGCGTTCACGGCGAGCGCTCGGTCGGCTTGCTCTACGGGCAGCGCGCGCTGCTGATCGGCGCCCTCGAACCCCTCACCTACACCGGCACGATGCAGAGCTCCAACGCCGGCGACCATCCCTTCACCCGCCTCGCCCGCACCGCGAAGATCCAGGAGACGGTCTTCCTCGGCACCAAGGCCGAAGCCGACAAGGCGCTGGCGGCCGTGCACCGGCTGCACGAACGGGTCAAGGGCGAGCTGAGCGAAGCGGCGGGGGTCCATCCCGCCGGCGCCCCCTACTCCGCCTTCGACCCGGAGCTGATGCTGTGGACGCTGGCGGTGATCGCCGACTCCGGGCGGGCGATGTACGAGACGATGGCGGCGCCGCTGGGCGAAGGCGAGCGCGAGGCGCTCTGGCAGGACTACGTCCGCTTCGGCGAGCTCTTCGGACTGCCCCGCTCGGAGGTCCCCGGCAGCCACCGCGAGTTCCACGCCTGGTTCGAGGCCAAGCTCGCCTCGCCGGCGGTGCACGCCACCCCGCACGCACTGGAGATGGCGCCGCTCGTCGCCTTCTGCCAGCCGGTGCCGCGGCACGCCCGGCTCAACCTGGAGACGCAGAACCTGATCATCAAGGGGACGCTGCCGCCGCGGGTGCGGGAGGTCTTCGGGATCCGCTGGACCGGAGCCCACGAGCGCGCCTTCCGCTCGGTCACCGCCGCCCACCGGCGCGCCCGCCACGCGATGCCGCGCCCCCTGCGCCGCGGCCGCAACGACTACTTCTTCGACGTCGTCACCAAGGCCGAGAAGCGCCGCGGCGGCACGCCGACCCCCCGCGCCGCCGCCTGAGGGTCCTTTCGGCCAGACTGCCTCCGTGCTCGAGCTCCTCGCTGTCGCGGCGGCCGGGGCCGCGGCGGGGGCCGTCAACTCCATCGCCGGCGGCGGCGCCCTGATCACCTTCCCGACCCAGATCGCGCTGGGGGTGCCGCCGCTGGCCGCGAACGTGACCAACACCGTCGGCATCGTCCCCGCCTCGGTCGGCGGCGCCCTCGGCTACAGCGACCTGCTGCGCGAGCAGGGCCGGCGGTTCACGCGCCTGCTGGTGCCGATGCTGCTCGGCGCCGCGGCCGGGACCGCCCTCCTCCTGCTCACCTCCGACGCCGCCTTCGAAGCGATCGTCCCGCTCCTGATCGCCCTCTCCTGCCTGCTGCTCCTCCTCCAGCCCCGCCTCAGCACCCGCCTCTCGCACGCCGGCGACGAGCACTCGCCCTACCTCGCCGCCGGCGTCTTCCTCTGCGGCGCCTACGCCGCCTACTTCGGCTCCGCGGTCAGCATCCTCCTCTTCGCCATCCTCGCCCTCTTCGTCGCCGACACCCTCCAGCACCTGAACGCGATCAAGATCCTCCTCGCCGGCAGCGCCAACCTCCTCGCCGCGGTGGCCTTCGCCTTCCTCGCGCCGGTCGAATGGCGCTACGCCGTGACGATCATGGTCTCCTCCTTCCTCGGCGGCCGCGTCGGCGCCCACTACGCCCGCCGCATCCCCGCCGACCCGCTACGGATCTTGATCGCGGCGATCGGACTGTTGGTGGCGGTGGTGCTGGCGGTGCAGGCCGTCTAGCGCAGGCTCGCCTTCACTCCAGCCCCGCCGCCCGCAGCGCTTCCTCCCAGCTTTCGTGGGCGCGGCCGCGGCGCAGGAGGCCGTCCTCCAACTCGAAGCTCCAAGCGACGCGGACGGCGAACATCGTGTCCTCGCGGGAGTCGAAGACGGTGCCGAGGACGGCGCCGAGGTTCCCCTCCGCCCTCACCTTCTCGACGCGGATGTCGAGGTGCCGCAGGTCCTCGCCGAACTGGTCGAGCCAGCGGCGCACGCCCGCGGCGCCGCGGTAGGTGCCCTCGCCACTCCAGACGGTGGGGGACCACTCCACCTGCGGGTGCAGCAGGGCGACGACTTCCTCGGACTGGCCCTGGATCACCGCGACGAAGAGACGCTCGATCGGCGTCGGCTCAGCGTCGGAGGCCGGGCTCAACTGTCTTCACTTCGCAGCTGCCGGGCTTCGTCACGGGCCGCGCGGGCTTCGTCGCGGGCGCGCAGGGCCTCCTCTCGCGCCTCGGCCGCCAGCTCGCGCTGGCGTCGCGCCGCCTTCTCGGCGTCCCACCCGTCCCCGCCTGTCACCTGGTCGAGCTGACGCTGGCGCCGGTCGTGCTGTTGCTGGCGCTCGTCGGCCTCGCGCTGGGCGCGATCGCGGGCGAGCTGCTGGGCGTCCTGGGTGAGCTGCTGCCGCCCGCGGGCCGAGCGCTCGTGGGCGAACTCCTCGCCGTCGCCGGCCTGCCTGCTTTCACGCTCCATCTTGGCGCGGTCGGCTTCGCCGCCGCCCTGCTGGTAGTCGAGCTCACGCTGCTCGCGATCGCCGACGGCCTGATCGAGGTCGAGCAGCGACTGCTCCCGGTCGAGCTCATGCTGCCGCTCCTCCGGGCCGCTGTCCCGACCGTCATCCACCGCTTGCCTCCACCTCGATCTCCAGCGGGCGCGGGCGGCCGACATAGTAGCCCTGCGCCAGGTCCACCCCCATCTCCCGCACCAGCTCCAGGGTCCGTTCGTCCTCCACCCCCTCCGCCACCGTGGTCATCGAGAAGTTGCGGGCGACGTCGACCATCGATTCGACCACCCGACGATCGGTGGGGTCATTGTCGATGCCGCGGATGAACTCGATGTCGATCTTCAGCTGGGTCACAGGAAGGTGGCGAAGGTAGGTGAACGATCCGTACCCAGTTCCGAAATCGTCAAGCGCGACCGCGCATCCGAGGCCGTTCAACTCCGCGACCAGTTCGCGTGCGCCCCGCATGTTCTCTGCCGCGGCGGTCTCGGTGATCTCGAAGGTGACGTTCCCGATCGGGACGACGTCGTCGCTCAACTTGCGTTCGATCGCGCCGAGGAGGGCGCGGCTGCCGAGGCTGCGGGCGGAGAGGTTGATCGCGACCGGAGTCCAGGCCGCGAGCGCCATCCCGGTCTCCACCGCCCAGAGATCGAGGTCGCGGATCAGCTCGCTTTCCTCGGCGTAAGGGAGGAAGGCGACCGGCGGAATCAGGTCCTCGCCCAGCCTCATCCGCACCAGCAGCTCGTGGTGGTGGATGCTGCCGTCGCCGAGGTCGAGGATCGGCTGGCCGTGGAAGACGAGGTCGCCGGCGGCCAGCGCCTCGGTGAGCCGGCGGCGCCAGAGCTGGGCCTCGACGTCCCGGGCTTCGTCCCGCTCGCGGCGGCGGCGATCGCTGACGTCGTGCCCGACGGTGCAGACCGCGGTCACCTCGCCGGAGACGCCGCGGATCGGAAAGGCGCGCAGGGAGACGTCGATCAGGCTGCCGTCTTTGGTGATCCGCTGCGTCTCGAAGGAGATCGTTTCCCCGGTCGCGGCTTCGGTCAGCATCCGCTCCGCCTCCAGCCGCCGCTCCGGCGGGATGATCAGCTCGGTGACCGAGCGGCCGATCGCCTCCTCGGGACGGTAGCCGTAGAGACGCTGGGCGCCCTGGTTCCAGGCGGTGATCACGCCGGTCAGGTCTTTGGTCAGGACAGCGTCCTCGGAGGAGCGGATGATCGCCGCCAGCCGCCGGTTGTCCTCTTCGCGCCGGCGATGCTCGCTGATGTCCCGCACCACCAGGATCCGCGCTGGAGGCTCACCCCGAGCCGGACCGATCCCCACCTCGACCGGGAAGCTCGCCCCCTGGCTGTCGTAGGCGCACATCTCGGCCGAGATCGGCGTCGCCTCGCGGTCCGCGTCGGCAAGCAGGTCTTCGAAGCTGCGCTGGCCCCCGCCGCTGTCGAGCAGGCGGCTGACCGGCTTGCCGAAGATCTCGACCTCGCCGCGGCGGAATACCCGCTCTGCCAGCCGGTTGCAGGAGACGATCCGGTTATCGGGGCCGATGGCGATCGCGGCATCGAGCGTGGGCAAATCGGCCGCGCTGGACAGCTGGGCGCGGCGGGCGCGGGCGCGGGCGTCGCGCCAACCACGCTGGGCGAGGGTGAGGCGGATGCCGGCCCCGGCGACGGTCATGCTGGCGAGCAGCATGGTGCCGGCGCTGAGGCGGGAGTAGTGGTCGTAGACCAGCGTCGCGACCGCGAAGAGGACGGCGAAGAGGGCGAGGCCGACACCGATGCGGCCGCTGCGGGGGGCGGGTGCGGGCGGACCGATGCCGAGGCAGGCCGCCGCCACCACGAGGGCGGCGCCGGCGAGAGGAAGGAGGCCGGGGAGGCCTGGCGGAAGCTGATGGACGTGGAGCGCGTCGCCGAGCGCGATCAGCCCAAAGCCGCCGCTGAGCAGGCCAAAGCGCAGCGACAGCGGCCAGCCGTGGTTGCAGACCGCGACCAGGACCGCGAGCGCAAGCAGCAGGTCGAGAGCGCTGTGAATGACAGTCCCGCTCGACCCCCCCGGAGAGAGGAAGATCCAGGTCCAGGCGGTGGTCAGGCCGAGGGCGCAGATGCCCACGCCCTGGCCGAAGAAGCGCCGCAGGTGGAACTCCCCGCTGGCCCTCAGCACCATCGCGGCGCCGAGGGCGCAAAGGAGCCCGTAAGCGATCGTCGTCTCTGGCGGCAGAGGGCTCAAGGTTCACGTCGGCAAGATCGGGGGGACGTTCCAATCTTCGACGCTCTAATTGTTTGCCTTTAATCCCTCACCCTCTCAGGCAAGCTCAAGTCGCCGCGCGCGCTTTCCACCGGGGTGACTAATCGCGCAAGCCGGCGGCGCCGAGCGCTTCGTCCCAGCTGCCGTGGGCGCGGCCGCGGCGGAGGAGCTCCCCCTCCATCTCATAGCTCCAGGGGACTTCGACGGCGAATGTCTGCTGGCCGCGGGTGTCGAAGACCATGCCGAGGACGGCGCCGCGGTTCTCCCGTTCCTCGACTTTGAGGACGCGGATGTCGAGGTGCTCCAGACCTTCGCCGAACTGGGAGAGCCAGAGGTGGACCCCTTCGTGCCCGCGGTACATCGCTTCGCCGCTCCAAACGGTCGGCGTCCATTCGATCATCGGGTGCAGCAGATCGAGTACTCGCTCGGGTTCCCCCTGGAGCATCCTCTTGAAGAGGCGCTCGATGACCGAGGTCTTGGTCTGGGTTGGACGATTCACATGGGCGGTACTGGGCTCGAACCAGTGACCCCTTCCTTGTAAGGGAAGTGCTCTCCCAACTGAGCTAACCGCCCGTAAAGCGCATTATGGCTCGCATTCGGGTCAGTTGAACCCTTTCGGGGTGAGAGTCGTACAACCGGTCATGACGACTTCTCTGCGGCGACACGGACGGGGGGCGATTGCCCTGGCGATCGGACTGGCCCTGCTCGCCACCCTCGCGATGCAACAGAGCGACGCCTCCGGGCGGGGGACGGCGGGCGCGAGCGGGGCGAAGAGCGTCTCGATCGTCAACTTCGCCTTCAAGCCGGGGATGGTGAAGGTCAAGCGCGGCGGCCGCGTCACCTTCGCCAACACCGCCAACACCGCCCACACGGCGACCAAGGGCGGGACCTTCGACACCAAGCGGATCCAGCCCGGCGAGTCGAAGACCGTAAAGCTCGAGCGGCGCGGCACCTTCGTCTACCACTGCAAGATTCACCCCTTCATGAAGGGCAAGATCGTCGTCGAATAGCCTCGGCGGGGCGTTCAGTTGGCGCGAACGTACTGAAGGCCCGTCAGGGCTTTGACGTCGACCTTGGCCCAGAGCGGCAGCGACCTGCCAATCCGGCGGTACTGGGTGACGACGTGAGCGGCGCGGACCTGCTCGCCGCGGACAGCGCCGAGCCGGCAGTTCGACTGGTGGAGGAGCCTGCGGCTGGCGCGCAGGCTGCGGCCGGTGAGGTCGGGGACGACGCAGGTCGGCGGGGGCGGGGGCGGGCCTTCCCGATTCGGCTCAAGGATCACCGCTGGCTCGGTTTTGTGGCCACCAATCCAGCCCTCGCCTGCGGTCACGGGATACGCGAACGGGCCGTCGCGATGATCGACGATGAGGGTGAAGATGTTCGGCTGGGTGACTGCCAGTGTGGTGGGCACCGTCGTACCTTCCGCATCGTGCGCCGCCACGGCTTTGATCGTGAACGCCCGCGTCCCATCTTCGTAGAAGACGGCCGCCGTCCGCTCGTCCACCTGTTGCAGTTCCTCTTCCTCGCCCAGGTTCACTTCCCAGGAAAATTCCTCAGGGTCCTCTGGCCCATGAAGGTCGTCGAAGGACATCAGGCCGTTGTAGATGGGAACAGGCTCAGCCCACGCCCCGGCGGGAGCGAGAGCAGCGAAAGCCGCGACGAATAGAGCGAGAAGCGCAGACCGCATCGGCGCTATTCAACCACCGCCAGCTCGGCCAGCGCCTCCTCGCGGCTGGCGAAGACGATGCCGGCGTCGGTCAGGCCGGCGACGGTGAAGATGCGGAGGACCTGGTCGGAGCAGCCGTAGAGGACGAGGCGGCCGCCTTCGCTTTCGAGCTGGCGGCGGACCTGGAGGAAGAGGGCGATGCCGGTCGAGTCGACGAAGTCGCAGCTCTGCAGGCCGACGGCGATCGCGGCGTTGTCGCGCGCCACCCGCTGCAGCGCCGCCTGCAGGCGCTCGACGCTCCAAAGGTCGAGCTCCCCCTCGAGCTGCAGCTCGCACCCTTCTTCGCCGAGATCGCGCTCGGCGATCTGCAGGATCTGGCCCCCCGCCATGCTCGGCATTCTCGCAAGAGCGATGCTTCGGCCCGCTAGCGCCGCACCACGACGGCGTTCCCGGGGTCGCCACAGCCGGCAGGAGCGAGGAGGAGGGCGGCGGCGAGGAGGCCCAGCGCCAGCGACCGAACCTCTTGCGGCTCGTCCCGGACAAACCGCCCTGGAAATACCCCTAACCGCGAGCTTGAACATCATCAACCGGCGAGCTCGCGGACGAGGTCGGCGGCGGGACGGACCGCCTCGATCCGCGCCACCGTCTCCCCCGCGTAGAGCGCCCCGGCCTCGACCAGCGTCGCCGGCCCGTCGTCCGTCGGGCCCGCCGGCGTCAGCAACCGGCTCCCCGGCCGCTGCGCCCGCATCATCCGCAGCTGCAGGGACTGAGGCGTGTACCGCGCCCCCGGCGCGAGCAGGCGGTTGAGGGCGCGATTGGCGGAAGGAGCGCGCAAAACCCCCCGGCGTTCGTCCTTTGTCGCCCTGGGGTCGACAAAGGACGAACGCCGACCCAACCATCGCTCCGTCGCAGCGTTTGGGACCACCCGGTGCGGGGCGGGCCAGGCGGCGCCGAAGAGGTCGGTGAGGAGCGTTTCGTCCGTCGCCAGCAGGCGCTCCTTATATAGAGCGTGGGCGCGGCTCTCATCGCTGAGGAGGAAGCGGGTGCCGGCGACGGCGGCCGTCGCTCCCGCCTCGAGAGCGATGCGGACGTCGGCGGGCTCGGCGATGCCGCCGGCGAGCAGCAGCGGGTAGTCGGGCGGCAGCGGCCCGCGCGCCCGCTCGAGCAGCTCCAGCGCCGGCGTCGTCCCGCGCACGTGGCCGCCGGCCTCGACGCCCTGGATGACGACGCCGTCGGCGCCCGCGGCCCGCGCTTCCCGCGCCTCCGCGACCGAGCCGACCTGGTGCAGCCAGACGCCGGCGGTGCGGCGCCGCGGCTTGCCCCAGAAGGTGACGACGACGTCCGCCGCGGCCGCCGCCTCGAACCAGCCCCGCCGCGCGAACGGCAGCAGCACGTTGACGGCGAGCGGGCGAACGGTCAGCGCCCGCGCCGCCGCCAGCTCGCGGCGGATCGCCGCCGCCCCGTTGACCGCGATCGTCCCCAGGCCGCCGGCCTCGGAGACCGCCGCCGCCAGCTCGTGCCGGCTCAGCCCCCCGCCCATCCCCGCCTGGACGACGGGCAGCTGCACCCCGAGGCGCTCGAGCAGCGGCGGCATCCCTCCCAGTCTAGGTTCGGCTCCAGGTTCGACCTAGAAGCGGACCTCGGCTCCCGGCGGGTCGTAGACGCTCGCCAGCCGCGCCAGGGTCAGGGCGCCCAGCATCAACCCGAAGTCCCGCAGGGCGACGTCGTAGTAGCCCGAGTAGGTCAGCAGGTTGAAGATGATCCCGCCGAGCCAGGCGGCGACCAGGTAGGCGCCGTAGCGCGGCTTCAGGGCGACGACGATGCCGGCGACGACCTCGATCACCCCGACCAGGTGCATCGCGGTGGAGGCGCTGCCGGGAACGATGTCGTTGATCCAGGGAGCCAGGTACTGCTCCCAGTCGACCATCACGCCGAAGAACTTGTCGAGGCCGAAGAGGATCGGGGCGACGGCGAAGGCGATGCGCAGCAGCGTGAAGGCCTGGTAGCCAGGGTCGGCCTTGAGGCGTTCGCCGAAGCCGGGCGCCAGCGTCGCGTCGCGCGGATCGAGGGTTGCGGTGGTTGACATGGGACCTCCCTAGGTCGTAGTGGTTGTGTCCCATCTGCGTCGTCTTCGCGCCGCTTCTTACCTCCCACCTCCGTCGTTTCCACCCTTTTGGCCCCTCTGGGATCGCAAAGGGTGGAAACGACGTAAGAAGCTGCGCCCGGCGGTCGCTAACAATTCATGGCGACCGCGCTGATGACGACCCCGACGCAGAGGCCCGCCGACTCCCCCGCCCGCGACTGGGTGGAGCGGCTGCGCGCGGTCGGCCCGGAGGGAGAGGCCGCGGTCGCCGAGCTGCACGCGCTGCTGCTGAAGGCGGCGCGCTTCGAGATCGGCCGCCGCAGCGCCGAGCTGCGCCACCTGCGCGGCGGCGACGGCGAGGACCTCGCCCAGCAGGCGGCCGACGACGCCCTTGTCGCCGTGCTCCGCAAGCTCGACGACTTCCGCGGCGAAAGCCGCTTCACCACCTGGGCCTACAAGTTCGCCCTGCTGGAGGCGGCGGTGAAGGTGCGCCGCCGCGCCTGGCAGGGACGCGAGGTCCCGCTCGAGGACGAGGCGTGAGGGGCGCTCGCCGACGCCGGGGCCGGCGCCGGCCGCAGGGCCGAGGACGCCGAGCTCTTCGCCGCCCTGCGCGAGGAGATCGAGGGCAGCCTCGGGCCGCGCCAGCGCGATGTGCTCGTCGCCGTCGCCCTCAACGACGTCCCGATCGACGTCCTCGCCGAGCGCCTCGGCAGCACCCGCGGCGCCCTCTACAAGAACCTGCACGACGCCCGCCGCAAGCTGCGGCAGGCCCTTGCCGACCGCGGCTTCGATCTCGGCGGCGGAGAGGAGGAGCGATGAAGCGCGACCGGATCCTTGACCGGGTCCTCGGCCCCGCCGCGCCCGAGGTGACCTGCGAGCAGTGCTTCGAGGAGCTCGACCGCTACGTCGAGCTCGTGGTGGCCGGCGAGCGGGCCGGCGAGCGGGCCGGCGAGCGGGCCGGCGAGCGGGTGCCGGGTATGCACGCCCACCTCGACGGCTGCCCCGCCTGCGCCGAGGACTTCCGCAGCCTCCGCGACCTCGTCACCCGCCAAGAGGATTGACTGGCGCCGCCGACCCTTTAAATTCGAAGCATGGGCGATCAGGGCATAGCGGCATGGAAGCTCCCCTTGATCGTGAAGGGGATCGCGATCTCGAACGTCGGCGGCTTCTACCTCGGCGGGCCCGGCCTAGGGATGGCGGTCGGCGCCCTCGCCGCCGCGGCGATCATCGTCATGGCGGTGCGCAAGCCGCCGCTGCGGCCGATCGTCCCGGCGCCGGCGCCGGACCTGCGCGAGCACCTGCTGGTCGTCGTCGACCAGCCGCTGGAGGACGGCGCCGCGATCGAACGCATCGCCGCCGCCTCCCAGCCGAGCGATCCCGACGAGCCGAAGCCCGAGGTCCTGGTCCTCGCCCCGACCCGCAACCGCTTCCTCGACCGCTGGGCCTCCGACACCCGTCCCGGCCGCGAACGCGCCCAGCGCAGCCTCGTCCTCAGCCTCGCCTCGCTCGCCCAGGCCGGCGTCGCCGCCACCGCGCGGGTCGGCGACGAGGACGTTGTGCAGACGGTCACCGACCAGCTGCGCGACTACCCGGCGACCGAGGTCTTCTTCGTCACCGATCCCGGGGCCGAAACCAGCGCGACGGTGGAGGAACTGCGGTCCCGCCTCCACGCGCCCTTCCATCTCGTTAAAGCATAGGTGCGCTAAAAACCTAAACGGGTTAAGGAGAGGCTTCCGGTGGATGCCGAGGCCCCGGGAAAAACCGCCGCTGACTCCCGAGCTCGGCTCCCTCGGCCTCGCAGGTCAGCCGGCTAGGTCCACCTCGACCCAGACTTCGAGCACCAGGCGCAGCCAGGTCGCCTCGACGTCGAGCGCCCAGCAGCAGTGATCCTCCTGCGTCTGCTCCCGCTCGCTGCGCTGGACCGGCCTCAGGACGTTGCTCTTCGCCAGCGTCTTCAGGTGATAGGCGACCTGCCCCACTCGCTGGTCGAGTGTTTCCGCCAGCTCCCGCGCCGATGCGCACTCGAGCCCACCGTCGAGGTAGGCGTGGAGGATCCGCCGCCGCAGAGGATGAGCGACGGCGCTGATCAGCTCTGAAGAAGAGGGCCCCATAGCGACCGGGAGAGGCAGACCGTTCAGCCCCTTTCCGGCGCTCTGGATGTTATGGCATAAATACTCTAACAACTGGGTTCATTAATAGAGAGGCTCCGGGGCGCGAATGCCGCCCCCGCGCCGCAGCAAACCCCGCTCTCCCGAGCATGCTGCCCTCGGCGACGCGATCCGCCAGCTCCGCACGGAAGCCGAGATGAGCCAGGAGCAGCTGGCCGAGGCGGCCGGCACCGACCTCACCCAGGTCGGCGGCATCGAGCGCGGCGTCCGCAACCCCAGCTATACGACGCTGTTGCGGCTGGCCGGGGCGCTGGAGACGAGCGTCGGCGAGCTGGCCTCGCTCGCCGACCGTCTGCGTAGCTAAGTCGCGGGCTACTTTTCACGGATGTACTCGAGCTTCCTACCCGTTCCATCGGGATTCGTCGGCAGAGAGGAGGAGCTCCATCTGCTGACTGTCCATCTCCTCGGCGAATCAGGCCCGAGCGCGAATCGACTGGCCTTCGTGCACGGACCGCCGGGGGTCGGTAAGACGGCCCTGGTTCAGGAGTTCGCCCAACGGCATCTGGCGGAGTTCGACGGCGGCATCCAGTACCTGGAGTCGTTCAGGGCCGACCTCGAAGCAATCGAGGACGTCGAAGAAGCGGCCTGGGTCATGGCCGCGCACCTCGATCCGCAGAGCCGGGGCCTCTTCGTCATCGAGGAGGTGACCGAAGCCGATCCAGCCAAAGCCGCTGCCTTCGTCAAGATCTTGCGGCGGAGTCGGCCTTTCGCCCGAATCGTCCTCACGAGCCAGCTGCCCCTCGCTCTCCCGGGGCCCTACCTGAACCTCCAACTTCGGGGGCTCCCCGAGCGGGATCTGAAGGCACTGCTCGACCACCACCACCTCGAGGACGACGATCTCCGCCGCCTTCTCTCCCGTGTCCAAGGCAACCCCCTGCTCGCCAACACCATCGCCGGCCTCGCCCGGCAGGGCCAGGGGGTCGAGGAGCTCCTCGCACGCCTCGATCCGGCCACCTATTCGGGGCTCCTCGGACCCGACGGTCGTCCCCTCGACCCGGACGCGCCGGCCCCCGAGTCGATGGGGATGCGGCTGCAGGCAATCAGGAGCGACCTCGTCGAGCGCATCGAGCGGAATCCGGATCAGGTCTACGGGCTCTCGTCACGGGAGTTCGAGGAACTGGTCGCAGCCATCTACGAGAAGCACGGATTCGAGGTCGAGCTGACGCCGACCTCCAACGACGGAGGAGTCGACCTCTACGCCGTCCGCTACGAGCCCTACGGCAAGGTCTTGACGGTCGTCGAGTGCAAACGCAACTCCCCCCGGCGTCCGGTCGGGATCGAATCGTCCGGTCCCTCCATGGGGCGGTCGAAGACAAGGGCGCCAGCATCGGGGTACTTGCCACCACGTCCTCATTCACCGCCGGCGCCAGGTCCTTCCAGCAACGTCACGACTTCCGCCTCGCGCTGCAGGACTGGTTCGACCTGCAGGACATGCTGAAGACCGCCTGAAAGACCTAGCCCTGGGGCGTGCAGGAGAAGAGGTGGGTGAGCCCAAGCTCGGTGCCGTCGGAAAACTCGGCGTGGCCCTTGACCCGCCAGGTGCCGGTCGGGCAGCCCGCTTCGAGGAAGCTCTTCTTGCGGCCCTTGTGGGTGTAGCGGCGGCCGACCTTCAGCTCGAAGCGGGTGACCGAGCCGGCGCCGCCGGCGATGCGCGGGACCTGGGCCTGGATCCGCAGGCCGTACGGGCTTTTGTCGATACGCGCGATCGTCGCCTTGGTGACGATCGCGGTCGGCGCCGGGACGTTGACGTAGGCGTGGAGGAGGACGGTGGTGGTGCCGCCCTGAACACCGCCGTTGAAGAGGATCAGGGGACCGCTCGAGCGAAACGGCGCCTGTTCGGGGAAGGCGACCTCGACTTCGGCCTCGCCGGAACCGACGATCGCGTCGGGGCAGGCGCGGCGGGCGCTGGCCGAACTGCTCGCCTCGAGCTGCGGCTTGCGGCAGGTCGGGAGGCCGACTGCGTCGACGGCGAGGGTCTTGTCGACGTCGATGCGGACGCTCTGCAGCGCCGGGGGATGGCTGCCGTCGCGGCTCTCGATCCCTGCCAGCAGCCGCGCCGTGACCGGGGCCATGCCGCGCCGCGGCAGCTTGGTCGGGGAGATGCCGCCGTCGTCGCTGACGCAGATGTTGCCGGCGCACTCGACTTTGCGCTCGCCGTCGGCGCCGGTCGCGAGGACCAGCGCCAGGGCGAGCGCGAGGGGGGCGGCAAGGAGAGAGCTCTTCCGCATGCCCCGATCTTCGCCGGCCGAGACCGGGCGCTTCCTCCCCAATCCGAGCCTCCGGGCGGCGCCGATGCGCCAATGTGGGAAGCGGGCGGCTGGCCGAACTACTCGTCGAGCCGCAGGGCGATCTCGAGGTCGGCGAGCGAGCCGCGCAGGGGGCGCCCGAGCAGCTCCTCGATCGCGCCGATGCGGTTGCGGACGGTGCGCCGGTCGACCCCCAGGGCCGCCGCCGTCGAGGAGACGTTCCGCTCGGCCTCGAAGTAGGCGCGCAGCGTCTCCCGCGCCACCTTGCCGCCCTCCCGTCCCCGTTCCAGCGGCTCCAGGTAGAGCCGGCGCAGCGAGGTCTCGAGCAGGTCGTCGCGTCCGATCGCCGCCAGCACGGCGACGTCGCCGTAGCGGAGGACCGGCTCGCCGCGGCGTTCGGCGACCGGCAGCGCCGCCTTCGCCTGGCGGTGGCTGAAGCGCCAGCCGGCGAGCTCCTCGCCGGGCTCGCCGAGGGCGACGAAGACGCCGCCCGGAGCGAGGTCGCGCAGCGCCGCCACCGCGTCGGCGGGGGCGAGCGACTCGCGGCCGCCGAGCCAGCAGGCCCAGCGCGGTTCCTCCTCCCGCTGCACGATCAGGAGGCGACGGTCGAGCCGGCCCGCCAGCGCCCGCATCAGATTCTCGGCGCCCTGCCCCCGCACCATCAGGGCGAGGTGGTGCCCGTCGAGGTCGTAGCCGAGCTCGGAGTGGTCGACCAGCTCGCCGGCGAGCAGGCTTTTGACCAGCTCCCGCCGCCGCTCGGCGGCGCTGCTCGGCCGGCTCGCCGACTCCCGCGCGTGTTCGGCGCTGACCGCCTCGATCAGCCGGTCGCCAAGCGTCGCCTGCTCGGCCAGCAGCCGCCGCAGCTCCGAGCTAGGCACCTCCGCCCGCTCCGCCTCTTCGGCCAGGAAGTCGCCCACCAGGCTGTTGCCCGCGAAGTACCGCCGCAGGACCGTCTCCAGCGCGACACCGTCCCGCGCGTCCAGCCGCGCCTGCGCCAGCAGCACCTCCGGCACCGCCGGCGCCCGCCGCTCCCCCACCTCGAGCACCGCCAGCCGATAGTCGACCGCTGCCGCGAGCGCCGCGTTCAGCCCCTCCAGGTAGGCCGGGTCCGATACCTCGTGCGGATCGGCGATCGCGTAGACCCGGGTCGCGACCGCCGAGCGCAGCTCCGGGAGACGGTCCCGCAGGCGCCCGGCCAGCACCGCTCGCGGCTCCACCCGGGAGCCGCTTCCTCGCCGCTGCACCCTCGCCTTACCCATGGAGTGACCTTAGCGCCGGCCGGCGCCATCGTTTCCACCCTTTTGGTTCCTATAGGGGCACCAATGGTGGAAACGAGGTGCCCGCAACCCGCATCCGCTACTGTTAACCATATGGTTAATGATTCATTCAAGGCGCTCTCCCACCCGATCCGGAGGGGGATCGTCGAACGGCTCACCATTGGCCCGGCGACCGTCGGCGAAGTCACCCGCGACTTCGACGTCTCCAAGCCCGCGATCTCCAAGCACCTCAAGGTGCTGGAAGAGACGGGGGTCGTCAGCCGGGTGATCGAAGGTCGGACCCACCGGCTCTCGCTCGAGACCAAAGGGCTCGACGAAGCGGCCGAGTGGATGGAGCGCCAGCGCGCCCTCTGGGGCCGCCTGTTCGACGTCGTCGACGACTATTTGAAGGAGGACCCGAGATGAATTTGCCGCCCGTGGTGTCCGCGGAGGAGTGGAAGGCCGCCCGCGAGGAGCTGCTGGTCAAGGAGAAGGAGCTGACGCGGGCCCGCGACGCCCTCGCGGCCGAACGGCGGCGGATGCCGCGGATGGCCGTCGGGCGCGAGTACCGCTTCGAGGGACCGGCCGGACCGGTCGGCCTCGAGGACCTCTTCGCCGGGCGCCGGCAGCTGATCGTCTACCGCTTCTTCTTCGACCCGGACGTGAAGGGCTACCCCGAGAAGGGCTGCCCCGGCTGCTCGTTCGTCGCCGACCAGGTCGCCCACCTCGCCCACCTCAACGCCCGCGACACCACCCTGGTCTTCGTCTCGCGCGCCTCGCAGGAGGAGATCGCGCGCCTGAAGGAGCGGATGGGCTGGGAGATCCCCTGGTACACCCTGACCGACGGCTTCGACGCCGACTTCGACGTCGACGAATGGCACGGGACGAACGTCTTCCTCAACGACGGCGGCGAGATCTCCCGCACCTACTTCGTCGACAAGCGCGGCGACGAGCAGATGGGGAACACCTGGAACTACCTCGACATCACCCCGCTCGGGCGCCAGGAGATCTGGGAGGACTCGCCGGAGGGCTACCCCCAGACCCAGGCCTACGCCTGGTGGAACCGCCACGACGAATACGACCAGGGGATCGTCTTCGAGCACGCCCTCTCGGAGGAGACCGCCTCGCAGCGCGGGACGCGGAGCACATGACCCCGCTGGCGCACGTCGGCGGCGTGCCGGTCGAGGAGCTGCTGCCGGCGCTGGCGAGCACCGGCGGCAGCCTGCTGGCCGCACGGGCCTGGCTTAACCTCCACCTCCGCCGCGCCCGCCACCGGGAGCAGAGATGACCGCCGGCACGACCCTGAAGATCGAGCGCACCTACCGGGCTCCCGCCCAGGCGGTCTTCGATGCCTGGACGAGCGAGGAGGTGATGCGGCGATGGTTTCACGGTGAACGCGCCTGGCAGACCCCCCACGCCGAAGTCGACCTCCGCCTCGGCGGCAAGGTGCGCGTGGTCATGCGCGACCCCGTCGAGGAAGCCGATCACGGCGGCGGCGGCCACTACACCGAGATCGACCCGCCCCACCGCCTCGCCTTCACCTGGACCTGGGACAGGGACGAGGGCCGCGAGACCCTGATCGAGCTCGACTTCGAGGAGAGCGACGGCGTCACCAAGGTCACCCTCACCCACAGCGGCCTCCGGGACCAGGAAAGCGTGACTTCCCACGAAGGTGGCTGGAGCACCTGCCTCGAGAACCTGGCCGAGGTGCTCGCGGCGGACTGAGCCCGGCTCGCCGGCTCGAAGCGGGCCAGATCTGTCTCTGTACAGGGCCGGTGTCGCGCTCTAGCTTGGCGGCAATGGGCTGGAAGCAAGCCACCTGTGCAGCGGCCTCGATCGCCGCGGTCGTTCTGCTCGGCCTGCTGAGCGCCGGCGGCGCGCGGTCGCAGGCCGCAGACCTGGTCCCCGTCGCCAACACCGGCGTCCCCGCCTACGGCTCGACGACCAACCCGAAGCACCGGCCGGCGATCTCGGCCGACGGCCGCTTCGTCGCCTACGTGGCCCAGTCGGGAGCGACCGAACATGGCGACCCGCTGTTCCTCCACGACATGCGCAGCGGCAGGTCGGTCGGGGTGGTCCACCCCGAACAGGTGGGGTCCCGCTCGGGCTTCGGCACCTCGTCGCCGGTCCTCTCCGACAGCGGCCGCTACCTCGCCTTCGCCTCGGAGGACCCGAGCCTCAGCGACGACGACGTCGACCTCGCCGGGCCGAACCCGGTCCAGGACATCTTCGTCAGCGATCGAGTGACGGGGAGGGTGACGCTGGTCTCGCGCCGCAGCGGGTCGCACGGGGAAACCTCGAACAGCAACTCGAGCCTGCCTTCGATCTCGGCCGACGGCCGCTATGTCGCCTACGGAACCTCGAGCGACAACCTCAACACCGGCGACCGTCTCGTCGTCGGCGGCATCTTCAGCCGCGACCTGCGCACCGAAGCCAACCGCATGGTCGCCGGCTTTCCCGGCATCCAGTTCTGGGTGCCGGACGTCTTCTCGCCCGACATCTCCGGCGACGGGCGACGGGTCGCCTACGGGTCCCAGTACAGCCCGGAGCGGTTGCACCCGAACGGGCCGCAGGACGAGTTCTTCCGGGCGCTGCACCGGCGCAAAAAACAGATCATGCTCGCCGACCCCCGCTGGGAGCGGGCCCGCGCCATCTCCAGGGCGAACGGCCGCCACGGGGCGCTTGCCGACACCCACTGTCGCGAAGCCAGCATCTCCGGCAGCGGCCGCTTCGTCGCCTTCACGACCGGCGCCGACAACCTCGTGCCCGGCGACGACAACGGCGTCGAGGACGTCTTCGTCCGCGACGTCCGCCTCAACCGCACCGTCCTCGTCTCCCGCCTCGGCCGCAGCGGGCCGCAGGGGGACGGCGATTCCGGCCGCCCCTCCATCTCCGCCGACGGCCGCTACGTCGCCTTCCAGTCCCGCGCCGGCAACCTCTCCCCCGCAGACCCCGACGAGGAGCAGGACATCTACGTCAAGGACCTGGAGACCAACCGCCTCACCCTTGTCTCTCCAGGTCTAAACGGCGAACCGTCGAATGCCCGCTCGGGCGTCCCCGTCATCTCCGCCGACGGCCACTTCGTCGCCTTCGCCTCCACGGCCTCCAACCTGAGCCCCGAGATCAGGGGCCACAACCTCGCCTTCTACCGCTTCCAGCTGGGCGCCTGACTGGCGAGGCAGGCTTTAGGGAAGCGGGCAGGATGCGGTCTGGGCGTATTTGGAGTTGACGGCCCGGGTCGAGCTGACGCCGTTCGGGGCGGTGTTGCGAGCCGCCAGGTAGGTGTTGACTTCCGAGTTCGACGTGGCCCCACCGGAGTAGCCGGCCAGCTGGGTGGTCGCCGCACCGTTCATCGCGAAGCGGATGTTCGGGCTGCCGACGGCCGAGGACCCGGTCAGGTTGTTGGCCAGCGCTCCGGCCCCACCGATGTCGAGGCAGGAGGTGCCGGCGTCAGGGCCGCTGCCGATCAGGACGAACATCCCGAACTGCAGCGGTTCGGATTCCGCCAGGGTCGCCGGTTTCGTGATCGTGTTGCCGCGGACGGTCGCGTTGAGCGAGCCGTTGCCGTCGTTCTGGAGGAGTTCGATGCCGGAGATCACGTGCTGGGTGAGGTTGTTGTTGGTGATCAGGGCCTTGACGGTCGCGGCGCCGTTGGAGCGGACGCCGATCGCGTTGCCGCCGCCGGATTCGTTCGAGTTGCTGGTGCCGACCGAGTTGCCGCTGATCGTCACGTCGACCTGGGCGGGCTGCGGTGAGATCTGGCTGCCCGGCGTGTCGACGGTGATCCCCTCGAGGTTGGCGCCGGTGACGCTGTTGTTCAGCACCGAGGCCTCCATCGTCGCGTTGCCGCCCGGGTTGAGGGTGACGCCGCCGCCCGAGCCGCCGACCGTGTTCGACATCGTGGTGCCTTTCAGCGTCACGTTCTGGGTCACGGTGTTGACGCTGTCCGCGGTGACCTGGAAGTGGTCGCCGCCGTTGTTGCTCATCGTCGCGTTTTCGACCGTGACGTTCATCGTGCCGCTGCTGGTGCCTTCGAAGAACATCGAGTCGTCGCCGATCACCGAGTTCTTCGTGTTCGAGTAGGTGCCGCCGGAGACGGTCCAGTTGAGGGTGCCCGATTCGTTGATCACGGCGATGTTGCGGAAGCCGCTGCCGGAGACGGTCGAGCTGGTCAGGTTGACGGTTCCCGTCAGGTTGGTGAAGTCGAGCCCGTTCTCGTTGCTGGCGTTGCCGTTGGCGCTCAGTTCCGAGCTCGCCAGCGTGAAGCCGCTGACGTTGCTGGCGCGGACGCCGTCGTCGCCGCCGTTGACGACTTTGACGTTGGTGAGGCTGACGTTCGAGGTGCTGTTGAGCAGGAGGCCGGGGCCGGTCGAGCCGGTGATCGTGCCGCCGGAGCCGGCGCTGCCGGTACCGCTGACGGTCAGGCCGGCCGTCGAGCCGGTGTTTTCCAGCACGATGCCGTTGGCGGCGCCGCTGGAGCTGACGCTCTGGAAGTTGACGCCGCCGCTGGCGATCGTCGTGCCGGTGACTTTGACCGCGGTCGCGCTGGTGGTCGAGACTTTGTTGCCCGAGCCGGTGGCTTTGATGCTGCCGCCTCCGGTGGCCGCGAAGGTTTCGCCGCTGGTCCGCGTGAGGTTGAGCGTGCCGCTGTAGACGACGTTGGCGCCGGTGTTGCTGCTCGCCGCGACGCCGCCGTTGGCGGAGGTGATGTTGCCGCTCAGGGTCACCGTGCTGCTGCTGCGGTTGGCGACCGAGACGACGCTGCCGTTCTGGTTTTCGATCGTCGAGCCGATCGAGATGTCGCCGCCGGCCGCGCCGCTGAGAACGATGCCGCCGCCGCTGTTGTTGCTGACGACGGTGTTCGACCCGACCGTCGCGGTGGTGACGGAGGTGCCGCGGATGCCGACGCCGCTGGCGCCGTTGACGTTGGCCCGCTGGACTTCGGAGCCGCTGGCGAGGGCGATCGCGTCGCCGCCGGCGTTGGTGACGACCGGGTTGGTGCCGGTCGCCGCAACCAGGTTGGCGTGGTTGGGCACGCTGAGCCCGAACGGCGAGCCGATCAGCTTCTGGTTCGACTCCAGCGGCAGGCCGCCCGAGTAGGTGTTGGAGCCGTAGAGGAAGACGTAGTCGGAGGCGCCGTCTTTGTCGCCGGCGCCGCCAGCCCCGTTGATGCTCGAGAGCGTTTTGTACGGGCTCCCCGAGCGGCCGTCGCCTTCGGAGCCGGCGCTGCCGTTGATGTACCAGACGAGGGTGTTTTCGATCCCGACCGAGACCGTGCCGGTGGTCGTCGCTTCGCCGTCGGTGACTTTGTAGGTGAAGCTGTCGGTCTGATTCTTGTCCCCGGCCTCGCCCTTGTAGGTGAAGGTCCCGTCGGCGTCGATCGTGACGCTGCCGCCGCCGGTGGTGGAGACGGTCTCGGGGACGACGCCGATCGTGTCGCCCGCGTCCTCGTCGCTGTCGTTGGCGAGCGGGACGTTGCCGCTCATCCCGCTCAGGGTGACGTTCGGCTCCGAGACGGAGTTGCCGAAGACGGCGGTGGTGTTGCCGACCGCTTCGGAGTAGGAGTCGTTGACGGTTTTCGGCGCGTCGTTGACGTCCATGATCGTGATCGTCGCCTGCTCCTCGTAGGTTTTGCCGCCTTGGTCGGTGGTGCGGAGGCGGATCGAGTAGCTGGAGTCGGCCTCGAAGTTGAAGCTCGATTTCGCTTTCAGCTTGCCGCCGGCGACTTCGAAGCTGCCGTTGTCGGCGTCGCCTTCGCCGCTGACGAGGCTGTAGGTGTGGGTGTCTCCCGCGTCCTCGTCGGTGCTCGAGAGGGAGCCGACTTCGGTGCCGGAGGCTTCGTTCTCGTTGATTTCAGCTTTCGAGAGGGCCAGGTCGGTCGGGGCGTCGTTGACGTCGACGATCGCGATCGTCAGCTGCGTCTCGAAGCTTTCGCCGCCGCCGTCGGTGCTGCGGACGCGGATCGAGTAGCTGGAGTCGGCCTCGAAGTTGAAGCTCGATTTCGCTTTCAGTTTGCCGCCGGCGAATTCGAAGCTGCCGTTGTCGGCGTCGCCTTCGCCGCTGACGAGGCTGTAGGTGAAGGTGTCGCCCGAATCGGGATCGGTCGTCGAGAAGGCGCCGACTTCGGTGCCGGCCGGTTCGTTCTCTTTCAGCGAGGAGCTGGAGAGGGAGACGTCGGTCGGGGCGTCGTTGAGGCATTCGACTTTGACCGAGACGGTGGCTTCGGAGCCGCCGGTGATCTCGTAGGTGAAGGTGTCCGGGCTGGCGCCAGGCGGTTCGTTGCAGTAGTCGGCGTCGGGCTCGTAGGTGAGGCCGGCGCCGCTGTTGGTGATTTCGACCGTGCCATTGGCCGGCTGGGTCACCGATTCGATCGTCTTGGTGCCGCCGTCGGGGTTGGTGTCGTTGCCGAGGACGTCGATCGTCGTCGCGCCGGAGTCCTCTTCAACCGTGGCTGAGTCGTTTACCGCCGTCGGAGGATCGATCACGCATTCGACTTCGACCGAGACCGTAGCTTCGGAGCCGCCATTCAGGGTGTAGGTGAAGGTGTCGTCTTCGGCTTCGTCGCAGTAGTCGGCATCGGGCGCGTAGGTGAGGCCGCTGCCGCCGCCGGTGATTTCAACCGTACCGTTGGCGGGTTGGGTGACGGATTCGATCGTCTTCGGCCCGCCGTCGCCGTCGGTGTCGTTGGCGAGGACGTCGATCGCGTTAGTGCCGGAGTCCTCTTTGACGCTGGTGGAATCGTCGACGGCGATAGGCGCGTCGTCGACGCATTCGACTTCAACGGAGACCGTGGCTTCAGAACCGCCGTTGAGGGTGTAGGTGAAGGTGTCGTCTTCGGCTTCGTCGCAGTAGTCGGCGTCGGGCGCATAGGTGAGGCCCGTCCCGCCACCCGTAATCGCCACGGTCCCGTTGGCCGGCTGGGTCACTGATTCGATCGTCTTCGGGCCGCCGTCGACGTCGGTGTCGTTGGCGAGGACGTCGATCGCGGTCGCGCCCGAGTCCTCGACGACGGTTTTGGTGTCATCGACCGCGGCCGAGGCGTCATCGACGCATTCGACTTCGACCGAGACCGTCGCTTCGGAGCTGCCGTCGAGCGTGTAGGCGAAGGTGTCGTCTTCGGCTTCGTCGCAGTAGTCGGCGTCAGGGGCGTAGGTGAGAACGGTGCCGCCGCCGGTGATGGCCACCGTGCCGTTGGCGGGCTGGGTCACCGATTCGATCGATTTGACGCCGCCGTCGAGGTCGGTGTCGTTGGCGAGGACGTCCAGCGCGGTGGCATTGGCGTCCTCGGCGACCGTCTTCGTGTCGTCGACCGCCACCGGCGCGTCGTCGGCGCAGGTGACTTCGACGGAGACGGTGCCTTTGGAGCCGCCGTTGAGCGTGTATTCGAAGCTGTCGTCCT
>Ga0190269_10000072_pt1 | contig 44776 bp, 36 predicted proteins | sample Popmic249IS_FD_133749 | JGI IMG/M metagenome (GOLD analysis project Ga0190269, IMG submission 133749) | Populus adjacent soil microbial communities from riparian zone of Blue River, Arizona, USA - 249 IS | ecosystem: Environmental > Terrestrial > Soil > Riparian zone | place: USA: Arizona... | reverse complement strand
CGTTCGGCGAGCAGCGCTGCATGCGCCTGATCGCGGAACAGCCTGGCCTGCGCGATCAGCTGCTGGGCGCGAACCTGATCTGGATGTGGGGCGTGGAGCAGCTCTCGCAGTTCATCGAGAAGTACCTGCCGAAGTCGCATCCAGTGCTGTCGCAGCTGCCGCAGTTCCTCGCCCACGCGCTGCGCTGCGCCGAGCTGCGCTTGATCCGCATGGGCTTGACGGATCGGCCGGTGTCGGAGCTGTCGCTCTACCGCCGCTCACGGCTACTGCTCGCGTTCACGCGCGGCAAGGTCGGCCATGGCCTCAAGCGCCTGATCAAGAGGCCGGTGCGCCTCACGGACACGTACCTGGAAGATCCGTATCTGCGCCGCCTGCTCACCGAGGTCGAGACGCCTCGGCACATGACGCACTAGCCGCTCTCCTGGGGCGCGACTGCACGCACGGGGCGCATCAGCGCATCGAACGTCGACGGTCACGCCAGCCGGTGCGCACACGCGACATGGCGCGCATGTTGCACGAGGCGAGCGCGTCGGAAAGCCCCGCGGCTCTTCCGCTCACGCGTATCGTAGGCCTGGCCCCTCATGCTCTCGCGCGCCAGCACCATGCTCCGTCACCTGCTCGCGTGTTCGCTCGCGCTCACGCTCGCGAGCTGCTTGGGCACGCGCCTCGTCAACCTCGCGAACATCGATGTCGCCGTGCCTCCACCTCAGCCCGGCGCGGACTGGCGTGCGGACCTCGATGTGCTGCTCGAGCGTTACGAAAACGCGCCCGTGCTCGCACCCGAGGATGCTCGGCTCGAGCCGCTGTTCGGTGGGCTCACGACGCTCAGCTTCTTCGGCGCGGACGCACTGCCGCGCGTGCGCGATCAGCAGCTCGCTCCGGGCAGCGCGCGCGGCGAGGATCTGGCGCAAGCGTGCGAGCAGCCGAGCTCTCCCGCAGCGAGCGCACGCGCCTTGCAGCTGACCGACGATCCCCGCTACGTACCGGTGTGGATGCCGCTCGCGATCCGAGGTGGGCTCGCCGCGACGGGCGTGCGCTGCGACGAGCGCGGGCATCCGATCGGCGAAGGCGCACAGGACAGCTTCTGCATGTTCGGGCGCCTCGCGCTGCAGAGCGGACCGGCGCCGGTGATCATGGTGGTGCACGGGCTGTTCGATTCTGGCGCTCAGGACTACGTGCAGCGGTTGGCGGCGGTCTTGTTCCGTCTGGGCCACTCGGTACTGCTGCCGGACATGCGCGATCACGGCGACACGCTGCGGGCAGCGCCGCAGCTCAGCAGCACCCTGGGCACGCTCGAAGGCGCGGATCTGCTGGCGCTGTCGCAGCTGACGCGACAGACCTGCGGCGAGCGCGTGACGCGCGTCGGCATCACGGGCGTGAGCGGGGGCGGAATGGATGCGATCCATGCGCTGATCGCCGATCGCACGGGCTTGCTCGACGCCGGCGTGTTGGCGCTCAGCCCGCTGCTCGACGTCGAGCAAGCGATCCGCGATCTGTCGGACACAGGCGACTGCGCCATCCCGCGCAGCGTCGAGCTGACATGGACGGACGACCTGCTGCTCGCAGCGGCGACCGGCATCGGCTTCTTCGGCGGTGCCGCCGTGAGCGACCTGACGCGTGGCGAGCGGCTCGACGGACACACCGCGCTCGCGGGCGGCATCGGCTTCGGGCTCGGCCTCGCCACGGCGGCGGTGGTGGATGCGTTTTTCGACGGAGGCGCCGAGGCCTGCGTCTCGCAGAGTGCGATCGCGCGCATCGTGCAGGACTGCTTGCACATGCGCTGGAGCGTGCTGCAAGCGACGCGCAACGACGCGCTGCTCTCGCCCGCTGGCAGGCGCATCTCTCCAGAGGACGTCGCGCTCACGGACTACATGCGCGAGCGCGTGCAGTTCCTGGCCCGGCAGGATTCGCTGCCGCTGCGCCCCATGAACGCCATCGCCATGGCCAGAGCGCTGCGTAGTGCGCTCTCGCCGACGGGCGCGCGGCCGAAAGCCAGGCTGCTCGTGCTGGGCGCAGACGACGACCCCATGACGCGCAAGCACGCGCTGCACAGCTTCATCGAGCACGCGCAGGGCATCCCGCAGATCCACGCGCGCGCGGTGCAGCACGGGGGTCACGGCTCGCTCTGGGTGGTGCAACCCACGATCGTGAAGGCCATCTTCGAGCGCTTCTTCACCGGAGCTGCCGCGCCCGCGGGCTCTCGGTGAGGCTCGGCGCGCCGAGCGTGGCTATATTGCTGCGCACACCCGGGTCCGGGCGGCTGTAGGCTGGCTCCCTACGCTGGTCCGAGACTTGCATTGACTGGCTACGAGCTGATCCATAGCTCGGAAAGCAGGCTCGCCCATGCGCGCGCTCCACGCAGTCACATTCGTTGGTCTCAGCCTCGTTGCAGCTAGCGGCTGCGCTGGCTCGCTGAGCATGCCCGCGCCGGCCGCGTCGCAAGGCGACGAAGTGCTGCCTGTGCTGGCGCCAGCCACGCCCGTGGGCAGCCACGTGACCGAGGCTGAGCTCGTGGATATGGTCGCAGGCGCGAAGCACCTGAGCGTGAGCGACAAGAAGGCAGTCGACCTGCCCAAGTGCCAGGCGCTGTAGCTCCGCCTCGCTCAATCCGGAACGTGAGATCGGGCATCGCTTCCCGCCAGGTGCCCGCGCGTGATCGCGCTCGGCGTGACACCGAGGACGCGACGCATGCAGCGCGCCATGTGACTCTGGTGGGCAAAGCCGGCTTCGAGCGCCACCTCGCTCGGCTTGAACCGACCTTGCAGCAGGAGAGCCTTCGCGCGTTCCACGCGGCGCTGCACGACGTATTCGTGCACGGGCAGGCCGGTGGAGCGACGGAACGCGCTCTTCAGATGCGATGTGCTGACCTGCGCGACGGCCGCCAGGGTGACGAGCGAAAGATCGCGGTCGATGTGCTCTTCGATGTAGCCGGTCACGCGCTTCAGCTGCGCGGGAGATAGCCCGCGACGCGCGGGGGTGGGTGCTCCGAAGCTCCGCAGCAGGTGCAGCGCGAGCGCGAGACCCAGACTGTCTGCGTACAGCGCGCCCGCGGCGTGCGGGCGCTGGCGCTCCGCTTCGAGCGCCCACGCGATGTGCTCGATCTGCGGGTCGCGCAGCTGGTGCCGGGGCGTCAAGCCGGTGCGATCTGGGTCGAGGCCGAGCTCCGCCGCCGCGCGCTGCAGCAGCGCTCGCGACATCTGAACGACGAGCGAGGTCGAGCTGTCGTCGTGCAAGCAGCGATCGCTCATGCCCGCCGGAACGATGTCGACGTCGCCGCGCGTGTACGTGTAGCGCTGGGCCGTCGAGCACACGCCGCGCACCGGCGCGCCCGCGTGGATCATGAGCTGATGGTCCGCGTGTGCGGGCAGCTCGAGCGGACCCGCCGCGTAGGTCCGCAGCTCGACCCGCAGCCCGCTGCGCGAGATCAGGGGTTCGATGGCGTCCCGCGTGCGGCTCGGCTCGGAGAGTCTCATGGCGTGAGAGTGTGGTGCCTGCAGCCGCGGCGCGCCAGCGGGCGCGTGCCCGTTCGTGCTGCAGCGCTGGCCAAACGTGCGCGCCCCGGGAGCCCACTTGCCCTACGGATCGTTCGTGAAGGGAGTGAACGAAGACATGAGTAAAATCGCGATCCTCGGCACGGGCAGAATGGGCACGGCGCTCGCGCATGCGCTGCTTGCGCGCGAGCACGACGTCAGCGTGTGGAACCGGACTCCGGCGCGTGCGCAGCCGCTCAGCGCGGCGGGCGCGCGCCTCGCGGACAGCGTGCACGACGCCGTGCGCTCGGCGGAGCTCGTCATCAGCATCTTGAACGACTACACGACGAGCCACGCGCTCCTGCGCACGCCGGAGGTGACCGCCGCCGTGCGCGGCAAGGCGCTGCTCCAGCTCGCGTCCGGCTCGCCCTCGGAGGCGAGAGATGCCGCTGCCTGGGCGCGCGAGCACGCGGTGCGCTATCTCGATGGCGCGATCATGGCGACACCCGAGCTGATCGGAAAGCCCGAGAGCACCATCCTGTACGCAGGTGAGCGCGCCGTGTTCGCCGAGCTGGAATCGATCCTGCGCGGCCTCTCCGGAACGACGGCGCACGTGGGCAGCGATCCAGGTCAGGCGGCGGCGCTCGACAGCGCGCTGCTCATGTACATGTGGGGCGTCTTGTTCGGCACGTTGCACGGTGTCGCGATCAGCGAAGCCGAAGGCATCGCGCTCGGTGATTTCCTGCACTATGCGAAGGGTCTCATTCCGGTCGCCGACGCGTTCACGATCGAGCTGATCGAACGCGCGATCAGGAAGGACTACGAGCAGACACAGGCGACGCTCGACACGCATCACGGTGCGCTCCAGCACGCCCTGGAGATCTGTCAGAGCCGCGGCCTCGACCGCACGATCCCGGAAGCGTTCGAGCGCGTCATGAAGCGCGGACTCGAGCGCGGCCGAGGCGGCCTCGACTTTGCCGCGCTGCTCGATGTCATGCGCTGACACTCAGCGCGCGTCGCGCAGACGCTGCATGAAAAACCACAGGTGACCGTCCAGATCTTTCGCGCCGTACGTTCGATCCATGGCGTATTCGGGGCCGTAGTCGTTCGTCTCCGGCTCGCGAAAGATCTCGGCGCCGCAAGCGCGCGCGTGCGCGCAGTGCGCGTCGGCGTCGTCCACGAAGACGCTGAGCACCTGCGTGTTGCCACCGCGGTTGGAGCGCGGGCTCACCATGAGCAAGTGCTCCGGCCGCGTGGCATGGCCTTCCTGGCCGACCATGATCAGCCCGTCACCGTAGACGAGCTCGCAGTGTTCGATGCTGCCGCCTTCGCCCTCCACGCGCAGGCGCACGTCGAATCCGAACGCGCGGCACAGCCAGTCGATGGCGGCGCCGACGTCCGTGTAGAAGACTGCGGAGGAGATGCGTGGCCAGCCCGAAGGTGCAGGTCTCATGGCGGGGTCCCCAATCGCTCGGCTCGGCAGATAGTTTACATTTTTAGCAACTATCTGCAAGCCCATGGGCCCGCTGGAATCACGGCACGTGCGGCCAGCCAGTCGCAACTCGTTTCAGGTGTGGCAGGAACGAGCCGAGATTGCTCTGCAGTCTCTTCACCACCTCGACGCAATCTCCACCCCTCAGCTCGCTCGTGATGGAAGCGGCGTCGGATTCACTGACTTGCACGGGGACCTTGCGCCACGCCAAGTTCTTGTTGAGGGAAGCGAGGTCCAGACTCACCGAGTGGCCCGTCGTGCTCAGCGCCTGCGCCAGGGCGTACAGGGTGTAAAAGAGGCGCTCGAAGTCTTCGAAGCTCTGCCTCTGCCCCTTCATCGAGCGCACCAGCCACAGGCGAGCTTCACGCAGATCGAGCTGCTTCGGAAGCGGGCTGAGCGCTACACCGCCAGCCTTCTCGAGCACGAGCCCGAACAGCGTCGGGGCCCGGGTGCGCAGTGCATTCAAATCTGCAGCCAGCATCGGCAACCCGGCCCGCAAGCTCGCGAACTGCTGCTGATAGTGTGTACACAACCGCATGCCGCGAGCGCACGGCACGCCCAGCGCGGCGTTCAGCGCCAGCACGAAGTCGAGCATATCGTGACGCTCTTGTGGTGGCAGGCGCTGATCCCACGCCGCGCCCGCCGTCATCATCACCCGCTCCAAACCTCGATGCCATTCTTGCGTCACGAAGTCGCTGGCGCCGCTCTCGAACAGCGTATCGCCGATGAGGTAGCGGATGCCGGCACCATCCCCATCGACGAAGACCCGATCGCCGTCCCATTGCGTGCCTGGAATCAAGCGCGTAGCGCCGAGCGGCGTCTTGACTGACAGCCTGAGCGCATGGGCTGCCTTCATGCGCCGCACAGCTTCCATGGCGGCGTGGTGGCCCATCAACAACGGTCTAGGAATCGCTGCCATGCCGAGCTTGTCCCTCCTGAGATCGATGCGAGACGCGCTGGTTCAGTCGGAACCATCCCCACCGCGTGGTGCCTGCGCGCAGTCCCCGCGACGCGCGCGACTTACGTCCATCACACGAACGTATGCGTTGGATATCACAGGACGGAATGTCGCGCCAAACATTTCGAGGCTGGGGGCGCGCGCCTTGCGTGTGTGCAGCCCATGGCTGCAACGCGCCGCATGGCTGGAGCGGCGCGGGGCGCCTCGCCGGCAACGACGGTCCCCGACTGGACAGCTTGCGGCCGCAGGGGGCATTGCACGTGGCAGGTGGAGCCACGCTCGAGAGCGCTCGACATGTGGAGCACGTCAGCGCTGCAGCCGCATGCAGCTCATGGCGGCGCAGGTTCGCACACCGGTCTTGCGTGCGCGTGTGAGGGCAGAATGGCCCAGGGCGCGATTTGGCGCGCTGGCTTACGCATCCGATCACTCAGGCGAGTCAGCCTAAACAGGGCCTCTGTGCCGAAAGAGCACCCCGTACGGCCGGACGGCGAGATTCGCTGGCTTTTGCCGTGTGGACAGCACTCGACCTTGGAGAGCGGCGAGACCGTCGAGATGATGGGCGGCGTGCTCGATGTCACGGACCAGCACAGGACGACCGAGCAGCTGCGGATCGCGCAGAAGAACGACCTCATCGGCAACCTGATGTCCGGGGTGGCGCACAACTTCAACAACATGCTCGCGATCATTCAGCCAGCGCTCGACCTCGCGCTGCGCCAGCCCCACTTAGCGCACATTCAGTCGTTGGAAGATGCCCTGCACGCCACCAAGCGGGCTGCAGAGCTCGTCAGTCAACTGATGACGTTTGCCGGCCGGCGCGGGGCGCCGGTGTCTGGCTCGGTCGATCTCGTGACGTTGCTGGCGAGCACCGTCTCGAGGTGCCAGCGAACGTTGGCGTACGGCGTGCGACTGGAGATCACCACGACGCTCGGCGCTGCGCATGTGTCGGGCGACGCGGTCTCGATCGAGCAAGTCGTGGTGAGCCTCTTGCTCAACGCGCGCGACGCAGTCGCGGAGGCCGAGCGCAGCGACGCCCGCATCAGCGTCGCGCTGTGTGAGGAGCAAGTGAATGCCCCGGACTCCGGACGCACGGAGCGATACTTTTGCATCCGCGTGAAGGACAACGGCGTGGGCATGAGCGACGCGGTCAAGGCTCGTCTGTTCGAGCCGATGCGGCCACCTCGTGCATCTCGCAGCGGACGGTCAAACCGGCGTGGCGCTGCTGGATACGGGGCTGCGCCCTGATGTGATCATCCTCGACCGTTCGATGCCGGGTTGGGCTGCAAAGGTCACGCTGGCCGAGCTCCGAAAGCGCGTCCAACACGTCCCGATCCTATTCTTCACGGGCCAAGAAGTGACGAACGAAGAACGCGCCCAGGTGCAGGACGTGCTCTACAAGCCGCTCGCCCCGCGAGAGCTCGTGAGACGCGTGGAGCAGTGGCTGATGGGTCGCGCGTAGGCAACGAGTCATGAACACAACCAGCCGCTCTAAGGCTTCTCGAGTCGATACACGGTTTGACGTTCCGACGCGGCGCCGGTCGCGAAGTCGACGCCCAGGCTGCGGAACATGCTTTCGCAAGGCGGGCCGGCCGAGTGACACTCCTCGACCTGCGTCAGATCGCTCGCCTTGAAGATCTCGGCCACGTCGAGCACGACTACGCTGCGTCCGATCTCGTAGCCCTCGAGCTGCACGCGATTGCGATTCGGCTTTTTGCACGTGATGTCACCGGCAGTGGGGTTGCCACTGCAGGCCGTGCTGCCCAGATGCAGTGCGCCGCCAGGAGCTGCACCGGCATCGAGGTCCGCGCTCTCGGTCGTGAGCTCTGCCTTGACGAAGCGCAGACCGAGCAGCCAGTTCCAACTCATGCCCGGCGCCTTGAGCGGCGTGGGGTACAGCCTTGGATCGCCGTGGTTGAGCGCCGTCGGCACGGCATTGCTGAAGCGGAGCGCCGTGTATTCACCCGCCGGCACGCGGCCGGTCACGTGATCATTCATGCGGCTATCACCCCCGCAGCTGCCGGAGGCGTCTTCGAAGTCGAGCAGCGCGACCACTGCGCTCTGGAAAGGCTCGCGCACGTCCAGCTGCACGGGGACCTCGCGTCCGTCGCGCGTGACCAGGCGCACGTCCTGCACGTACAGGCGCAGGTCGACCGGCGTGACCGTGACGGCGCTCCGGCCTTGCCGCTCATAGCTGCGGCCACAGGCGAACGGCTCCCTGCCGACCCGCGCCGCGAAGCGGATGTCCACCGCCAGCTGGTCGCCGGGCTCGCTGCCCGCGTCGAGATCCCCGCCGGCAGCGCGGGCCCCGGCGCGCGGGCCGCTGTCGCCTGCTTTGCCTGCCGTCGCGTCGCCAGCCTTGCCTGCCGCCGCGCTGCCGCCCTCGCCTGCAGTGTCTTTGCCTCCACCGTCGGCCCCCGCCTCCGTGACGCCGATCGTGTTGCTCGAGTTTGTGTCGTCATCGCCGCACGCGTGAGCGAGAGCACTGCACAGGATCAACGCGTAGATGGAGACGTTTCGAGCGGCCGACGACGACATGGCTTCCGGAGTACCACGCGGCCCGAGACGGCGGAAGCGCGGTGGATTGTCGCAGGCGCGCGCGCACCCGCGAGGTCGTGCTGGACTTTCGGCGCGGCTCGCGCAGGCTGCGCGCGATGACCGGCACGGCGGACACTGCACGCGCGAGGCTCGACGAGCTCCTGGCCCGCGTGGGCACGGACCTGGCGCACCCGGCCGCGCCTGAGCTGCTGCGTGCGCTGCGCAGCGGCGCCTGCCGCTCTGAGCTGCAAGCGTTGCTCGAGCGAGCAAGCGTCGCGCTCGAGCAGCTCGCGCCGGGACCGCTGCTCGCGCTGTGCGAGACGGCTGCCGAGCTCGGACTGGTGGAGGAGGCGCTCGCTCTCGCGGAGCGCACGCCGTGTGCGTCCGAGCCGCGCGTCGCCCTGCGCCGCGGCGGCTGGGCGATGCTGCTCGGGCGCCCCGAGTTGGCGCTGCAGGCTGCGGACAGCGCGCTACTCGGGCTGCTGCAGCCGGGCCTCGGCGTGGAGGAGTTCCTGGCGCTGGTCGTGCGCGGCGCACCCGCCGAGGGCCTGTTGCGCTACTCGCGCACGGCCGTCGCGCAGCGCGCGGAGCTGAGCGAGCCGATCGCGCTGCGCTGGGAGGCGGCGCGCAAGCTGGGCCGCACGCGTGAGGCCAACCTGATGCGCCTGTTTTGCCTGCGCTTCTTCCCGGAGCGCGCGTCGGTGTGGGCGACGGCTGGCAACCAGGCGCTGGACGAGGGTGAGCCGAACGCCGCGGCGAGCTACTTCCGACAATGCCTGCGCCTCGAGCCCGACTGGACGGCGGGCCTCGCCGGCATGGCGATCGTGCTCGAGCGGCAGAAGGACTGGCAGGCGGCGCTGCCGTATCGCAAGCGCGTGGTCGAGGTGGAGCAGGCGCTCGCGCACACCGAGCCAGCGAGTCTGCAGCGCGTGCTGCGCTACTCGGCGGCGCTCGCGCGCGTGGAGCGCTGGCACGAGGCGGGGCCCCTCTTCAGGCGCTGCGCCGCGCTCGGCGCGTATCAGAGCGTGCCGGCGGAGCGTCCCGTGCTGCTGCGCGTGTTCTCACGTGAGCTGTACGCGCCCGCGCTGATCGCGCACTTCTGCGTGTTCGAAGCGCCGCTCGATCCCTCCCCCGAGATCGCGCTGGCGATGCACGAGGCGGGCTTGCTCGCGCAGCTGGAAGCGGCGCGCGACGTAAAAGCCGCCGAGCTGCTGTGCGGCATGTGCGCGTGGCTAGCCGGCGACATGCCGCGCGCGCACGCGCTGCTCGACGCGGCGGAGCTCCCCGCCGGCGACGATTGCGCGCTGCATTATCTCCTGCTGGACACAGCCGAAGCGCTCGCGCACCCCGAGCGCGACAGCATTGCGCGCTATGCCGCGGAGAACGCAAAGCGAACCGTACTCGCGCCCGAAGCCGACGAAGAACAAGCGCTGTACGCCCACTTGATCCTGACTCGCCTCCGCGAACCGACACCGGATCCGCACACTGTGTTGCGCGATGGTCCCATGCGCCTGCGCGAGCTCTACTACGAAGCTCCGGACGCCCCGCTGGGCCCCGGAGCAAACACCGTACGCCGCCTGACCGCGTACCGCAGCCTACGCCAGCGACAAGGAATGTCGCCGCTATCAGCGGCAGCGCTCAGCACCACGACCCTACTCGAGATCGCCGCCGCTGGAGCGTGACCGCGATCACCGGGAACGCGCGCGCCAACGCTCCGGGCTCACGGAAGCAGTGCGGCTTCGCAGTTCCGCTGCCGCTTGCCCACGCGCGCCCACTCCGCGCGCCGGCGGGCTCACGCGCCCGGCCCGCGCCTCATGCTCAAGCTCGCGCTCCCGCTCAGCTCGCGCTTCAATCCCGCTCCACATCGCGCTCCGGCTCAAGCTCGCGCTCCGGAATCCGCTCCGCATCGCGCTCCCGCATGCCCGTGCGGTCCCGCTCTGCGCGCCGGCTCGCTCACGCGCCAACCTGCGCCTCGCGCCGAAGCTCGCGCTCCCGATCTAGGGCTTCGCGCTTCCGCTCGGGCTCCGGCGCGCGCACGCACTCGCGCCCGCGCTGTTGGGCGGGCGCGTGCGCTTCGCGAGGCTAGGGATCCGCGATCTTGATCGTCTTGATCACCGGGGTCAGCGTGCGGATATGCGCCACCACGCGCTCGATCTCCTTGCGCGACAGCACCTGGCTGTAGCTGGCCATGTTCTGAATGGCCCGCCCCTGCGGCTCCGTGGAGTGCGCTCCGAACGCCACCACACGCTCTTGCTCCGCCGCCGTGCGCTGCAGCCAATTGCTCGCGTTGCGCGTGGATCCAGCCATCACGTACACGATGAACTTGGTCAGGTCAGCCTTGTCGTGATCTTCATGAACCGCGTGGCAGTTGCTGCACGCGCTCGGCTCGGCGTCGCCGAACTTCAGGTCGTACAGCTCGGCACCCGACTTGTTGCGCTTGTCTTCCGGTCCCACCACGCACGACAGGCCCGCGCAGCCGTTCACGCCGGTGCAGGTATGCTCGGTCAACGTCGCGGCGCCTGGGCCCCAATCGCCGTACGAGAAGCCCTTGCAGGTGTTGGTGCCGCCGCAGGCTGCATGGATTTGCACGTAACCTCCGCGCTCGTCACACATCTTCGTGAGCTGCGCAAACGTGTATTCCTTCTGCTCGGCGCTCGTGGTCTTCTCCTCCGGGGCCTTCGGCACACAGGCCATTGCCTGAGCGCTCTTGACCATGTCACTGCACAGCGCCGTCGCATCCGGCTTCGGACAGGCGTTTTTCGCGGCCGTGACTTGCTCCTTGCACAGCGCATCCACGTCCGGCTTCTCGCACGCGCTCTTCGCCTCGGAGATCTCGTCCTCACACCCGGTGTCGACAGCCTGCGGCTGGCTCGGCGAGTCCGGTTTGGGCTCGGCCTTCTTCGCCATGTCGGCACAGAGCGCAGAGAGCTGTTCATCGCTCAGGTTCTGCGCGCTGCCCTCTGTCTTGCCCTGCTTGTCGTCGTCGTCGCAGCCAGCGGCGCCGCCGAAGGCGACGAGCCCGGACAGGGCAGCGCGCAGCAGGCGCGGGCTGGGGACGAGGGTCGCGGCGGACTTGGACTCAGCAGACTGTTCCGGACGTACGAGCATGCACTCTCCAGGGCTTCAGCGCGCGCGGCGCTGGTGCTCGCGTTGTGTCGAGCCCGCGCCGCCGACGCAACAGCGCGGCTTGCGTCACGTTGTCGCAGCGGCGCTCGACCCGGTCTTCGCCGCTGCCGGCCGCAGAGATGCGACAATACGCCGCAAGCGCGTGCGATTGCGGCAGCGTGCGCGCCCGTGCTCAGTTAGGCCCATGTCAGGCGACCCGCGATCGGCACGCGCCGAGCTGCCGCGCAGCGCGCTCGGCTTGGGGCTGCGCCTTCCGCACTACGGCTACCTGTTCGAGCACTGGCCGGACCTCGGCTACGTCGAGATCATCAGCGAGAACTTCCTGACTGACGCCGCGGGCCCGCGTCAGAACCTGGCGCGCGTGGCTGCGCACTACCCCATCGTGCTGCACGGCGTGGGCCTGAACCTGCTCGGACACGAGCCGCTCGACGACGCGTACCTCGACGATCTGTGCCGCCTGGCCGATCGCGTCGACGCGCGCTTCGTCACCGATCACCTGTGCTGGAGCGCCGCTCACGGCGTCACGCACCATGACCTCTTGCCGACGCCGTACCGCCCGGAGCTGGTGGAGCTGGCGGCGGAGCGCGCGCACAGCGTGCAGGCGCGGCTCGGCCGGCCGTTTGGCCTCGAGAACCTGTCGAGCTACGTGAGCTTCGCGGAGTCCAGCCTGAGCGAGTGGGATTTCTACACGCGCGTCGTGCGCGATGCGGGCTGCCACTATCTGCTCGACATCAACAACATCTACGTCTCGAGCCAGAACCACGACTTCGACGCGCACGAGTATCTCGCAGCCATCGACTTCAGCCGCGTCCTGCAAGTGCATCTGGCCGGCCACACGCGTGAGCCCGACGGTACGCTGGTCGACACGCACGACCAACCCGTATGCGACGCGGTCTGGCAGGTGTACAGGCAGGCGTGGCAACGCGGCGGCCCGTTCCCCACGTTGCTCGAGTGGGACGCGCACATCCCGCCTCTGCCCGACGTGCTCGCCGAGCTGGAGCGCGCGCGTGTGGTGCGAGCATGAGCCGCGAGGCCACGCTCGATTGGCTCGCACGCTTTCAGGCGGACTTCGCTCGCGTGTTGCGCACGCCGCTCGATCCGCGCACAGGCACCTTGCGTGCGCAGCCTGACGCGTATCCCGAAGCGTGCGTCGCCGCAGCGCTGGCCGGTCCGCACAGCGGAGCGCGCGAACGGCTAGCGGTGTACAACCGGCAGTACTGGTTTCGCCTCCTGTCCGTGCTGCACAACGAGCTGCCGCTGACCTCGCGCCTGTTTGGACTGTGGCACTTCAATCAGTACGCGCTGCGTTTCCTCGAGCAACACCCACCGCGGCATGTGGAGCTGCGCCGCGTGACGGATGGCTTCGAGGCGTTCCTCGAGGGCGCACTGCCGCGCGAGCCACTACAGCTCGAGCCGGCGCGCGCCGCGTTGCCGCGCGCCGCGCTGCTCCAGGCCGCGCAGCTGGATCTGCGCTTCGCGCGCGTGTTCGCGGCGCCCGCGACTACGCCGTTGAACCTCGCGGGCGTCGCGGAAGAGAAGCTGCCGCAGCTCCGCTTGACGCCAACGGCGGCGTACGCCCTGTTCGTGGAGCAATGGCCGCTCGTGTCGCTGCGGCACGACCTGCACGGCGACCAGAGTGATGCCGCCGTGCCGCTGCCAGCCGCACACCCCGCACCGCGCGCGTGGGCCGTATTCCGCACGGACGGGGGCGTGACGCACGCGCCGCTCGCGCCCGCGCAGGCGCGCCTGTACGAGCTACTGGAACGCCTGCCGCTAGCCGACGCGCTCGCGCAGCTGGAGCACGAGACGCCAGAAGCCGAGCGCGACTCGCTGCCGGAGCTCACTCGGCGCTGGCTCGCGCTCGCCGCAGCTCACGGCTTCTTCGCGCGCGCCCAGCCGAATCGCTGACCCGCGGTGCCCGCTCATGCCGCACTGGCTCGCGGGTGCCCGCAGCTCGGCTTCTTCGCGCAAGCCAGCCGAGTCACCGACATGCCGTGCCGGCCCTCACGCGGTGCTGGCTCGCGGTGCCCGCAGCTCACGGCCTCTTCGCGCGCACTCAGCCGAGTCACCGACATGCCGTGCCGGCCCTCACTCGGCGCCGGCTCGCGGTGCCCGCAGCTCACGGCCTCTTCGCGCGCGCTCAGCCGAGTCACCGACATGCCGTGCCGGCCCTCACTCGGCGCTGGCTCGCGGTGCCCGCAGCTCACGGCCTCTTCGCGCGGGCCCAGCCGCCTCACTGACACGCGGTGCCCGCACCGGGCAGCTGGCACTTGCCGTTCACGCACACTGCCGGGAACGCGCAGCCGACGTTCTCATTGCACGTGCCTGTGTCGGACGCGGGCGGCGTGCACGTGTTGTCTGCGGTGCACTGCGAGTTGGGTTGCCGGCAGTACTCCCCCGCCTCGCAAGTGTCGGACGCCGTCAGCTTCACACACGTGGCGCCGTTGCAGGCGAGGCCCTGCGTGAAGGTGTCGCAGAACACGCCGTCGGGGATGCTGCAGGACGCACCTACCTGGTTCGGTTGCGGCTGGCAGCGCCCGTTCAAGCAGTTGAGCCCGGGCCCGCACGGCGTCCCGAGCGCGCACGACTCGCCCTCGTTTCGCGTGCGGATGCACAGCCGCTGCGCGCAGGGCGCCGTGGGATCCGCGCAGATGCAGATGGTGCGGTCCGGACAGTCGACGTCCTCCACGCAGTTGGCGCCCTCCGCGGGCGCGGCGGCGCACATGCCGCAGTCGTAGCCGTTCGTGGCGCAGAAGCGCGAGACGCATTGCTCGCGACTGTTGCACGGCGATCCGTTCTGGCGCTTGCCGGGGACCAGACACTCGGCCGTGGTGTCGTCGTCCACGTATTGCCTGCAGCTCTGCGCTTCGATGTTCGCGCGGCACGCGTCGACCTTTGCAGCCGTCCAGGCGATGTCCGGTAGCTTGTTGGTCCAGCTGAGGGCCAGCGACAAGCGCATCCGGCAAGTCTGCACGTTGCCGTGCACCGTGCTCAGGACGAACGGCATGCACTGCCCTAACTTGTTGCACTGCGTCTCGGCGAACTTCGCGGTGGCGTTCATCAGCTCCGTCTCAGCAGAAGATCCGCCGCCGCCCCCCGCGCCGGCAGCATCGCCGCCGCCCTTGCCCGCCTCGGCATTGCCGCCTGCGCCACCGCTGCCCCCGGCACCACCCCGGCCGCCCGCGCCCGCACCGCCCTTGCCGGCCTCATCTCCACCCGAGCCCGCGCCGCCGCGCCCGCCGCTGCCAGCTGCAGCACGACCCGAGGTCCCCGCACGCGGAGCCCGGCCACCGCCGCCACCTTCTCCAGCTTCGCCCGCGTCGCGCTCCGAGACCTTGCGATCCTCGATGGTGCAGCCGAGCCCCCACGACAGCGCGCACGCCGCGAGGGCGCACCGCAGCCAAGAGCGGCGTGCGGGCCGGCTCACAGCTGCCCCACGAGCCGAAGGCCCTGCTGATCCGGTGCGAGCACTGGCATGAGCGACACGCGCGCGCCGGATTCGCGACCGCTCGGGGCAGTCAGGACGAGCGCAAGTCCACCGGCCGCCAGGACTCCACCCGCGATCAAGCCGATCGTTCCGATCAGTCGTGCGCTATTGGCGTCGTCGGTGAGCCTATCAATCTTGCCCTGGTCGCCTGGCTCGCAGTTCTTGCCAGACGGACAGATGGCATTGCGATCCCCCAGCTTCACGAAGCTCTGGATCTCGAACACAGCCCCCACCCCCACCCCGACCACGCCGAGCGCCAGCACCGCCCAGCCCGCGATGCGCTGAGCGCGCCCGCGGGATGCGGTGTCCGTCGTGTCACTGTACGCGCCAGCCTGGCTCAACCCGGCGACCGGGACAGCAGGCGAGCTGCCGGCCGACGCAGGCGCCTCTGCAGCCGCGCTCACGACCGGCGCAGGCGCCTCTGCAGGGGCGCTCGCGACCGGCGCAGGAGGCGCAGGCGCTGCGCTGCTGTCAGCGGCAGCGAGCTCCGGCACGTCGACGGTCACACGGGCCGCAGCCGTCAGCTGCAAGCTCTGACTCCAGCTCGCGCGCCCCGCTGCGCCCGCCACGATCACATGCTCGCCCGGATCCACCGGCAGTGGCAGCCCCCACGCGGGCCGCCCCACGAGACTGCCGTTGCGCTTGATCTCCAGATCGAGCGGCGCAGTCGCGCTCACGCGAATCGTCAGGCGCGGCACCCTCGGCTCGATCGCGGCGAGGCGCGCACGAATCTTCGGCTCGCGCAGGTCGCCGCGCGCAGCGGCGAGATCCACGGCGTCTTTGAAGTTGGCCCAAGCGCTTGCGGTCTTGCCCTGCGCATCGAGGCACTCCGCGAGATGCAACAAGGTGCCGAGCTGCGGATCCAGACGCTGGCTCTCCGCGTACTTCGGGCAAGCGTCCGCGTATTTGCCCGCGGCCATCAGCTCGCCGGCCGCCTCGAACAGCTGCGCCGCGACGGCCTTGTCCTGCGCCGCGCCGCGACCAGGCATGCAGGCCAGCACGAGCAGCGCGCATGCGCCCAGCCACCTCATAACCGGCCCCCCCAGGGGCTCGACTTGTCTTTGACCGGAGCCACCGGCACTGGCTTGGGCTCGCGCACGACCGGACCCGGCGCGGGCGCGCGCACCGGCTTGTCGAACGCGGGGACTTTCTTGTCTGCTGTCACGTGCTGCGTCTGCGCCGGGAGGGGCGGCCGCGCCGAGTTGGCGCTGGCGTCGTCTCGCGATCGGGTCGGAGTATCTCGACTCGGGCCCGGTTGCGCCAGTGCCGAGTGGCCCGCGCTCGCACCCGCAGCAGAAGGCGTCGCCGTCAGCGCGCCGCTCTGACCCAGCGCGGCGGGCGACCCGAGCGCCGCGGGCTCTGGCAGCGCAGTGTTGGCAGCAGCGGGCGCAGCCTGTGTCGCGTCCTTCGCCGGAGCAGCGACCTCCGTCTGTGAACGCGAAGCCACGAGCCACAACAAGCCCAGCACGACGAGCGCCGCCGCGATCCACAGCGCGCCCGAGCGCCGGCGAGGCAGGCCACCGATCGTGCTGCGCCCCATCACGTGCACGGGCGCGGCCGCCGGCGTGACCACAGACGCGGGCGCCGCGCTCACGCTCGCCGCCGCCGGCGGCTGCACACTCTTCAAGATGCCCGAGATCACGCTCACACTGCGCTGCGCCCGGGGCGGCGCGAACTCCACCAACTGCTCCGCCAGCTCGGCCACGCTCTGGAAACGGCGCGCCTGGTCTTTCTCGAGGCAGCGCAGGATCACCTGCTCGAACTCGGGCGGCGCGTGCGCGCAACGATCGCGCAGCGCCGCGGGCGGCTGCGTGATGATGCGCATCGCCAGCTCCGCGAACATGTTGCCCTCGAACGGCACGCGCCCGGTCACGAGCTCGTACAAGATCACGCCGAGGGCCCAGATGTCCGAGCGCGCGTCCACGTCGCGCGTCGATTCGATCTGCTCCGGAGACATGTAGAGCGGTGAGCCCATCACCATGGCCGTGCGCGTCAGCCCGGGCCGCGTGTCGCTCTGCGGCACCTTGGAGATGCCGAAGTCGAGCACCTTCACGCTCAGCATGCCGTCCGGCCGACGGATCACGAACAGGTTGGCTGGCTTGAGATCGCGGTGCACGATGCCGAGCGCGTGCGCCTCGGCGATGGCCTCACACGCCTGCAGCACGAGCTCACACGCCTGCCCGATGGACAGCGGCCCCTTCTCGGCCACCCAGCGGTCGAGGTCCGAGCCCTCCAGATACTCCATGATCATGTAGGGCAGACCGTTGTCGAGCGTCCCGACGTCGGTCACGCGCGCCACGTGCTGGCTCTTGATCTTCACAGCCGCGCGCGCTTCGCGCAGAAAGCGAGCCACTGCCTCGCCGTTCTCCCGCACCTCGGGCAGCAGGAACTTGATGGCGACCCGATCGTCCAGCTGGATGTGGTGCGCCGCGACGACTGCCCCCATGCCGCCCACGCCGAGCAGCCGATCCACCCGGTACTTGCCGGCCAGGATGACTCCTTCGTGAATGCCGGCGACCTCGTGGATGGACATGTCGAATGCAGACGGCGCGCCGTGCGCCGCCCCCGAGCATGCCCGCATCGGTGAATTAGCGTCAAGCCGGCGCTCCGGGGACGCGCAGGAAAAAGGCCGCGCTTCCGTGCGGAAACGCGGCCTTGCGTGGCTGATTGCGCGCTGACGCCTACAGCAGGATCTGCAGCTGCAGGCGGAAGCGGGTGTCGTTCAGACCCTTGTCCGCCTCTTCCTGGTGCCAGATGCGTGCGAGCTCGGCCTGGAGCTTCAGACCCTGACGGTTGAAGTAGTAGGTCAGGCCGCCGCCGGCTTCGTTGTTCGCGCGCAGGTTGCTGGTCGCTTTCTTGACCTGGCGAATCATGCCGTAGAACGCGTAGACCTCGAGCGGCACGTCAGCCGAGACGATGTAGCCCGCTTGTGCCGTGAAGCCGAGACCATTGCGGGCACGCGTCACGTTGCTGGGCAGGTCGGACGCCTTGCGGTAGTGGAACGCGCCGAGCACCGACAAGCCGGCCGCCTTGAACAGGAGGTCCGCCGTGACGTTGTGCACGTTGTAGTCCACCTTCGCCTGCGTGTTGAGCTGGGTGTTGGGGATCGTGCCACCAAGCGTCTGATTGGCGTAGGGGCTCGTGCCATCCGTCTGCAGGAACGCGTAGGCAGCGCCGATGCTCAGCTTCGGCGAGGTGCGATCGAAGTCACCGGCGACCTCTTCGAAGTTGCCGAGCGGCAGGAACTCGATGCGCGCGTTGTACAGCAGGCCCAGGTCGCCGCGACCGAGGCTGGTGAACGTCGCGTTGCGGTCCTCGGCGAGGTACACGCCCAGGTAGTAGTGGAAGAGGTTCAGCCCGAGGAAGTCATTCGAGCGGATGTCGATGCCCATGTCGCGGTCGAAGTTGAACGCGGCGTCTTCGAGCGTGCGGTCGACGACGATCATCTCGTTGTCGGACAGCATGCGCTCGCGACCGAACGGGATCTTGCTCTGACCGACGCGCACGCTCAGGTCGCGCAGGTGCGTGAAGTCGAAGTACGCGTCGAGCAGCGGGCTCTGCGCGACGAGATCGCGATCCAAGGTGGCCGCGGAGGCCGTGGAGCCCATCACGTCCGGATTGGCCGGGATCACGTTCTGCGCGGTGCGCGGCTGCGAGCGATTGAGCTCCGCGGCGGCGAAGGTCAGCTCGGCCTTGTACTTGACGTTCGGCGAGAACACGTTACCGGCGAACGCCAGGCGGAAGCGGCGCACGAAGAAGTCATTCGTGGCCTTCTTGGCGTTCTTGACCTTGTTGACCTCGTCCAGCAGCTGCGCCTTGAGCTGAACGCGCAGCGAGAAGTTGCCGTCGTTCGACTTGATGTCCAGGCCCTTGCCGGGCTTGAACGTCACGATGCCGCCGTTGGCGTCAACCTTGGGCGCCTCTTTCTCGAGCGCAACGGGGGGCGCGGCGGGCGCTGCAGCTGGTGGCGGCGGCGTGGGCTCGGCGACCGGGGCTGCGGCGGCTGGTGACAGCGGAGGCGTGGGCGCGGTCTCGGTCGCGGAGCGGGGCGCCTCGGTGTCCGGCGGGGGCGCGGACGTGGGCGAAGCCGCCGGCTCGGTGGCTGGAGTGGGCTGTGCGAGAGCGGTGCTCGCGAAGCCGAAGCAAGTCAGGGCGAACGCGACAGGCCGAACGGCACTTCGCAACCCATAAGTGTCTCGCATGGTCTTTCTCCGGGGAGAGGTTCTTGAACGCCGGCTACATAATCCGAACGCGTCCGAGATTCACGTGTTTTGAATGGCTATGCTGCGCTTCTCCCGTGCGTAACAACGAATTCTTTACGACGATGTCACGGGCCAGTGACAGTCACGGGACGCGCGCATATCGCGCGGTTTTTCTGGGTGACAGCTGCGCGACAGAGCGCAATCGGATGTCGCTATCGGCGGCGACGCCAAGAGCGGCAGCCCGTCATGCATCTAACGATCGGTCGTGGCCGCCCATGGCGGCCGATGAAACACCCGGTTCGAAACCAGGCCGTGACCCAGAATGCCCCGCGCCCGCAACGGTGCGCTAACAACCAGTACGTCGTCCAATTTTCGTGACGCCATCCCCGCTATTCGCCGAGCCCGGGCGTGCTCAGTTGCGCGACCCGACCTCGAAGACGTCGTTCATCGTGCGAGCTGCCGGCACCCCTCGAGCCAGCATCGAGGCCGGGTCGCTTGCCTCCGCGGCGCGCCGCGCCCGGAAGCCGCGCGTGCGCACGTGACGCGCGAACACGCGAGCGATGCTGGCCGTGTCGTCGGTCACGATACCGTCGGCGCCCAGGTCGAGCAGGTGCTCGGCCTCGACCGGGTTATTGACCACCCAGTAGTCGATGCGCAGCCCGGCGGCGTGAGCCTTCTCGATATAGGCGCGGGTTGCGAGGTTGCGGCGGCCGTGGCGCACGGGCACTTGCAGGCGCTGCGCGCCGTGCCGCGGCAAGAGGCGCGGCCAGCGCGGACCGAGCAGGAACAGCGCGGCGTCGCGCTGACTCATGCCGAGCGGCCCGTGGTAACCGAGCGCGCGGATGCGCGCGAGCGTGCGGTACGAGAAGCTCGTGAGCAGCACGCGCTCCTCGGCGGCGTGGCCCATGATCAAGTCGAGCAGCACCGGCACCATGTCCGGCCGCTCTTGCTTGACGTCGATGTTGAGCGCTGCGTGCGGGAACGCTTCGAACACCTCAGCCAGGCCGGCGGGCTCGTACAGCTGACCGGACGGACCGCGCACGCGCCAGCGCTTGATGTCGGCGAAGCGCGTGGAGCTGATGGAGCGGTCCACGCCGAACACGCGCTCGGCCGTGGGATCGTGAGCCACGACGATGTGACCGTCGGCGCTCATGTGCACGTCGAGCTCAAGCACGTCTGCGCCGTAGGCGAGCGCGGTCCAGAAGCTCGGCAGGGTGTTTTCGAGGTGCTCACCGGGCGCGCCGCGGTGAGCGAACAGGAGGGGCCCTTGGGCGGCGAAGCCTTCCACGCACGCCAGCATACACGGTGACAGCGCGGGACGCGTGGGTTATGCAGCCGTCCATGGCTGGCATCGACGAAAGCCGTCCTTTCATCGCAGTACGCCTGGCGATCCTGACCATCTCCGACACGCGGACCGAGGCGAACGATACGTCCGGCCAGGTGCTCGTGGATCGAGCGACTGCGGCCGGCCACCTTGTGGTGGCGCGGCGCATCATTCCCGACGACCAACCGAGCATCGAGGCCGCGCTTCGTCAGCTGATTGCGGACCCGGGGGTGGATATCGTGATCAGCACCGGAGGCACGGGCGTGACGGGCAGGGACGTGACGCCGGAGGCCTTCCGTGCGGTGATCGAGAAGGAGATCCCGGGCTTCGGCGAGCTGTTTCGGTACCTGAGCTACGCGGGCATCGGGACGTCCACGATTCAGTCGCGGGCGACCGCCGGGGTGGCGGGGGGCACGTATCTGTTCGCGTTGCCGGGGTCGACGGGGGCTTGCAAGGATGGCTGGGACAAGATTTTGGCTTTTCAGCTGGATAACCGCTACCGGCCTTGCAACTTCGTGGAGCTGTTGCCTCGGTTGAGGGAGAAGTAGTCCGGGCTCGGGCTCGGGCTCGGGCTCGGCGGGATCAGTGATGGGTGGCGCGGCGGAGGCTGTGCGCTACAAGACGCGGTTGGTATGAGCCTTGCGGTACTGGAACAAGTTGCCCTCTACTTTGGGAAGAAGACCATCGTCGAAGGGCTGGATCTGCGCATCGCCACGGGCGACCGCATCGGGCTGATTGGGCCGAATGGCTCCGGCAAGACGTCGCTCCTGCGCATGCTCGCGAGCGAGCAGCACCCGGACTACGGCAGCATCAAGCTCGCGAAGGGCATGCGGCTCGGCTACCTGCCGCAGGACATCGCGCTGCGAGAGGACAAGCCGCTCCTGCGTTTCGTCATGGAGAGCGTGCAGGGCCGCGAGGCCCTGGACAAGGAGCTCGCGGAGCGCGAGGCGGACCTGGCGCAGGCCGAGTCTGCAGCCGACGGCGGCGAGGCCATGATGGAGCTGGCCGAGCAGCTGGCGGACCTGCACGAGCGCATCGCGCATTACGACATGCATTACACCGAGCATGAAGCCATGCGCATCTTGCACGGCTTGGGCTTCAAGGACTCGGACAAGGAGCGCATGCTGTCGGAGCTGTCCGGCGGCTGGAAGATGCGCGCGGTGCTGGGGTCGCTCTTGTTCCAGGCGCCCGACCTGCTGCTCCTCGATGAGCCGACGAACCACTTGGACATGCCGTCGGTCACGTGGCTGGGCGACTTCATGAAGGCGTACGAGCGCGCGTTCATCTTGATCTCGCACGACCGCGAGTTCTTGAACGAGCAGATCGCGCGTGTGGTGAGCTTCGAGCCGGAAGGCGTGCGGCAGTATTCGGGGAACTACGAGCGGTACCTGAAGCTGCGCGAAGAAGAAGAGATCATCCTCGAGAATAAGGCGAAGAACATCGCGCGCGAGCGTGAGCAGGCGGAGCGGTTCATCAATCGCTTTCGTGCGCAGGCCAATAAGGCGCGTGCGGTGCAGAGCCGCGTGAAGGCGCTCGACAAGATGGAGGATGTCGAGACGTACCAGAAGCGGAAGGTGATGCGGCTGAAGTTCCCGCCGTGTGAGCGCGCGGTGACAGAGCCGGTGCGGTTGGAGGAGCTGGAGAAGAGCTACGGTGAGCGCCGGGTGCTTGCGGGCGTGAACCTGAAGGTGCAGCGCGGGGAGCGCATCGGCATCATCGGGGTGAACGGCGCGGGTAAGACCACGTTGCTGCGTATGATGGCCGGGGAGATCGAGATCAGCGGCGGGAAGATCGTGGTCGGTAGCAACGTGCAGCTTGGGTATTACGCGCAGCATCATGCGGAGTCGCTGACACGGGATGCGACGATCTTGCAGGAAGTCTCCTCGATCGATCCGAGCGCGGGCCCGACGCGCGTGCGAAGCGTGCTGGGTGCGTTTCTGTTTAGCGATGATGATGTGGAGAAGAAGATCGGCGTGCTGTCGGGTGGCGAGCGGGCGCGTGTGGCCCTGGCGCGGCTGTTGATCAAGCCGGGCAACTTGTTGCTGATGGATGAGCCGACTAACCATTTGGATCTGGCGTCGGCGGAGGAGCTCGCGTCCTCGCTGGAGAGCTACGACGGCACGTTGATCTTCGTGAGCCACAACCGCGCGTTCGTGAAGCGGTTGGCGACGCGCATCTGGAACGTGGCGGATGGGACCGTGGAGACGTATCCCGGGACGCTGGATGAGTACATGGACACCTGCCGCCAGCGGCAGATCGCGGAGGAAGCGGCCGCGTCCGGAATCGCCGCGCCGGCGCCAAAGCCGAGCGCGCCGAAGCCGAGCGCGCCCGCGAAGCCGAGCGTGCAGAATCCCGAGAAGAAGAGCGCGCCCCAGCAGCCGACGGCGGCAGCCGCGCCGAAGCCCGCGGCAGCGCCTGCGCCCGAGAAGCCGAAGGGTTCCAAGAATCGCATCGCCAAGCTGGAGCGAGAGATCGCGGAGCTGGAGACCAAGATCGGCGCGCTGGAGAGCGCACAGAAAGAACGCAGCGACCTGCTCGCCGACCCGACGGTGTACGCGGATAAGGCGCAGAGCACGAAGCTGCTGGAGGAGTTCCGGAAGGAGCAGCCGGAGCTGGAGAAGCTCACCGCGCGCTGGGAGCAACTGCAGCTGGAGTTGGAAGGCCTGGGCGGAAGCGACAAGGGCTGAGGACGGCCCGTTGGTGTCCTCCTCGGGGCGCCGGGCAAACGCGACTTTTGACCGAGTCGCTGATACTCCGGCGGACGCTGGTGATCCTCCCCACGGGCGCCACTTTCGACGCGCGTTCCGCCGTCCTGTCGCCTAACTCCGTCCTCGTGCGAGCAGCGGATTTTGCCCCTTTGCTACAGATTGCGTATTCGACGCGAACGGCAGATCGCTGACCCGAATGGCCGGAACTGGCGAACTGGCGCGTAGACACGCGCTCCACTTGCGCTGCAGCGGGCAGAGTGAAGTGGCATATCGCATGCCTGGGCTGGTTCAGGCACCGCTAGTAGCTTGCGCTTGCACCATGAGCGGTGCGTCACGGGCCGTGTCTCTACTTCGAGGAGCCGCATGATCGGGCGCCGCTCGGCCGGCGTCTACTGGGCCTAGAGACCCTCTTTGAGTGCGGCCCAGAAGCGCCACTCCGCGGTGGCCCGAGGCGCAGGGCGACATCGCGAATTCATAACAATTACCATGATTTTAGAAGCTGGTGGCCTCACCGCGCATAGCGTCTCCCGGCCTCCAGAACGCCTTGTCATTTACTAAATGACATGCGATTTTGGGTGACATGCCGCGCGCTCTCCTCGAGCCGTACCTAGACCATCTGCGGGCCCTGCCGTTCGCAAGAGCAGTGCGTATTGTACCTTCAGCCAAGGGCCAAGCCCCTGAGGCGTACCAAGTGGCCATTCGCACGCCGGATTGTGAAGAGCGCTTGCGCGTCGAGCTGAAGACCAGCCATCTGTCCGCGGATTTGGTGGAGCGCTGGGCCGGCGAGACGCGGCCGAAGAGGACCATCTTGTTTGTGCCCGCGGTCGGGCGAGACCTTGGGGATCGGCTCGAGCAGCTCGACGTTCCCTTCGTCGACCGCGCCGGCAACTGCTACGTGAACCTTTCTGACCGCTACGTGAGCCGTATTCAAGGAAGACGTGCCGCGCAGCGACCAGCGGCAGACAAGGGCATGCGTGCGCCCGCGTACCGCGCTTTGTTCGCGCTGCTTGCGGATCCCGGGCTCGCGGGGGCGCCCATTCGAACGCTTGCTGAGGCGGCTGCGGTTAGTCGTCAAGCGGCTGCGGACATCCTTCCCCGCTTGCAGTCCATGGGGCTGGCGTATGCAAAGAAGAAGCGCTTCGCTTGGACGACCCAGGGCAGCCGCAAAGCAATCGACCTTTTTATTGCTGGTTACTCGACCACGCTGCGACCGCAGCTTGCGCTGGGTCGTTTCCGAACGCCAGCCAAGGATCCCGCACAGCTCGAGCAACAGCTTATCGACGCATGGCGGGGCGAGGCGTGGCCCGCGTATCGGTGGGGCGGAGGCGCGGCCGCAATGCGTCTGACCGGGCACTACCATGGCCCGCAGACCGTGCTACACGTCGATGCTCTTCCAGCGGACTTGCTGAAGGTGCTCAAGGCCATTCCCGACAAACATGGTCCGCTCGAAGTGCTCGGCTTGCCGGGGCCGCTCGCGCAGCGTGGCTTGTCCGACGACACTGTCCATCCGCTGCTTGTCTACGCAGAGCTGCTGCGAGAGCAGAGCGACCGCGCACGCGAAACCGCTCAAGACATCCTGGACCGCTGGCTCACGGCGGAGCGGCTTACGTGAGAGCCCCGTTCACCTCCGAGCAGGTGCGGGTGTTGACGCGGCTACTTGATCACTGCGCTGGCGAGCGCGTCATCTTGATCGGTGCGGGGGCCTTAGGTTGTCACGTGCCCATGACGTGGCGGCGCACACACGATCTCGATCTCACGATCCTGGCGGACATGGAGAGCGCCGAGACCGCGCTACGAGCGGCCGGCCTCGTACGCGACCCAAAGGTCGAGCACCGATGGCTTGCGCAAGGCGTTCGACTCGATGTCTTGCCGGCCACCGAGCAGGACATCGAACGGCGGCAGTTGGTCTGGCCTAGCGGGCAGATCATGAGTCTCGTCGGGTTTGATCTCGCATACGAACACACGCTGCCTGTGCCCTTGAACGCGAGTTGCGTCATTCGCGTGCCGACGCTGCCGGTGCTCGTGGTGCTCAAGATGGTCTCGTGGCTCGATGCGCCGCATGAACGCGAGCGCGACCTCTCGGACCTTGGCTACATCCTGTCAGAGTATCTGGACGACGATGCCATGAGACATTGGACGATCCGCGGCTTGCTCCCTTCGAGTTCGACGAGCATTCGGCTCTCGCCCTTGGCCACGACATCGCGGCGATCGCGGGAGCTCACCACCGGGAGCGTGTCGTGGCGTTTCTCGACGCCTTCTCCGACGCGGGGACCTTCGCGTTTCAGCAACTGGCCTCCAATGGTCGCATCGGCGATGTGGACCGCGAGACTGCGCTCGCAACTCGGCTCCTCAGGTTGCGGCAAGGTCTGGAGCTCAACCCGTGAGCACATCGGTGGACAGTAGACTGTCACTGGTGCATACCGCGCATACGTCGACGTCGCGACTAGGGCGGGCGGGCGGCCGAGCTGTAGAGTGTGGGCCACAAATACTCTGGCCTCGGACGCCGCTCTGCTGCGGCTTTCATGCAAATACCTGACAAGCTTGCGGCGAGCGGCGTGCACAGCCTCGTCCGGCTTTCTTGGAGCGGCAGCTTCCAGCGCACGGAAGGCATCTGCGACTTCGGTCTCGACCTCGGTCAGTCAGACTGTCCGCGAAATCCGGTCAACCCCACACCGGCGCGGTGACTCCCTCACGCCGTGACGCCACAACACCACCGCGCCCTCGCGCGCCTGCTGCCCGATAACTGATGAGGAATGAGACGCATTCGGTCCTCACTAGTCACACGCGCTCCGGCGTTCGCTCAAAGCTCGCGGGAAGTTTCGTGTTTCACATTGCGGCGCGCACTTTGGGCCCATATGGGAGGGTTGAAGTGGTCCTGCTAAAACGGGAACACTTCTAGACAATCGTCGAGGTCAAACCCATCCCGTTTCCTTGGAAGAGCCAGGCTGTCGCCATGGCCGCTTCATGCAGCGCCCTCTGCATCGACCAGCAGAGAGCTACGGCCGCCGTACATTGATATTCTCTTTTCGTGGCGTGAATGTCATCGTCGCGGGTCCTTCGACCCGCTCTGGTCGTCACCGCCTCGATGGGCAAAGCAGGTTCGGCTGCGCAGCCACTCCGGTGGCATTGCCCGCAGTTCGAAGTGCGCGCATCCCCCACCTACGCCAATGCCAAGATGGTGCGCTTCGCAGTACACCGCCCATACAGCGAAGCCCGCAAGGACTCCGAAGCTGACAAGCACTGTCATCGCGTGCAACTGGGTTGATTTCAATCGCGGCGCCCTGAGCGCGCGCTTGGCCACGTGCGTCCCCAGCATTGCCCCGACCATCGCCAAGGCCGTTGCTCGCATGATCGTCAGCGAATCCTGCGCAAAGCTTACGTAAGTGGTCCCGTGCGCGATGCCCAGGATTGCAGCCGCCGCCAGAGTCGGGACCCAGACACGACCTCCGAGCTGAGTCCAAGCGGCGAGCGACAGGACCACAGCGGCGGTGAGGCATGCTGTTACGATTGCGACGCCAGCCAAGACCTCGGGGTAGGCAGGGAGATACAGGAATCGACTACCCACCTCCCTCGCCACGAACGGCAACACGACCAGGGTAGCGATGGGTCCACCTACTCGGGTAAGTCGGCGCACGCCATGAATGTAACTTATCTGGCTTCGCCGCATTCGCTACATCCACCCGCCGCCGTCAGCTTCAGAGAGTGTAACTGAGTATGGTTGTACCAGTTGCCCCTGCGACAGCAAACCGCATTGCGTGGGGGCTGCGTGTCGTGTTGTAGTTCGGGCGTCTGATCGTTCAGAGCGGGGCATGGTGGGTGGCCGTCTCCTCCATTCCCGTAGGTTCGCTCGCTGCGCCCCGCTCTGGACGATGTGCGTTGCCGCTGATGGCTGCGCAATGCTCGCCGCAGCCCCCCGCTTCGTATCAGAGCGGTCGCTCGCGGGTGGTTGCGCCCCGGTTGGGCCCCTCTCTTCACCGGACTTGACGCGCGGTGGGGGGAGGCGCATTTAGCCTTGCGTGGGGCGCTCGATCTTCATTGGGTTTTTCCTGGCCTCGGGGTTGGGGCTCGGGCTTGGCTTGGGCCGGGCGCAAGACAGCTCTCCCCCCAAGGTCGGGCCCATCGCCGAGCTGCGCATCGACGGCACCATCAACCCCGTCAAGGCCCGCTACGTCGAGCGCTCCATCGTCCGGGCCCGCGAGCTCGGCGCTAGCGCGCTGCTCGTGTCGATCGACACGCCCGGCGGCCTCGTCAGCTCGATGCAGCAAATCGTATCGAGCCTCACCAACTGTGGCCTGCCCGTGATCGGGCTCGTCGAGCCCGCCACCGCGCAGGCGACTTCCGCGGGCGCCTTCATCCTGCTCGCCAGCGACCTCGCCGCCATGCTGCCGGACACTCGCGTCGGCGCCGCGCATCCGGTCGGCGCGGGCGAGAAGCTCGACGACACCATGGCCATGAAGGCCACCAACAGCCTCGTGTCGCTCGCCAAGTCGCTCGCCGCGCGCCGCGGGCGCTCCGAGACCGCCGCCGAGGCCATGGTCAAGGACTCTGCCTCCTACACGGCTCGCGAGGCCGTCGAGAAGCAGGTCGTCGAGTGGGAGGTCGCCAGCCGCGCCGAGCTGCTCTCACGCCTCGACGGGCACAGTCTGCAGAGCGGCGACCGGCAGGTCACCCTGCGCACGCAGGGCGCCGCTCGCGTGCCTCTCGAGCTCAGCGCCACCGACGCGCTCATCGATCGGCTCGCCGACCCCACCCTCGCCTCGCTGTTCGTATCGATCGGCGTGCTCGGCATCCTTTACGAGCTCGGCGCGCCCGGCATCGGGCTCGGCGGCATCGTCGGCGTGATGTCGCTCCTGCTCGGGCTCGCTGGCCTGTCCGTCCTGCCCATCAACCTCGCCGGCGTGCTCTTGTTCGTCGCCGGCGGTCTCGCGCTCGCCATCGAGCTGCACGTGCCCACGCACGGGCTGCTCGGCTTCGGCGGCGTGGTGGCCATGACGTTCGGCGGCCTGCTCCTGTTCGACGAATCGCGCTACTTCGGCGCCCTGCCCCACGTCGACTGGCGCGTGCAGCTGCCGGTCGTGCTGCTACTCGGCGCGCTCTTGCTGCTGCTCGCTTCACAGGCCGCGCGCGCGCTCGAGCAGAAACCCATCACGGGCAAAGACGCCATGCTCGGCACGCAGGGCGCGGTCAGCAGTCCGTTTGCAGCTGATGGCGGCGAATACGAAGGCATGGTGCTCGTCTCGGGTACCTACTGGCGCGCACGCTCCAGCGCGCCGCTCGCTGCCGGCGAGGCCGTGGAGGTGCTGGAGGTCAGCACGCAGCCGCTGCTCTTGCACGTGCAACGTTCTCGGAAGGGACGACCTTAGATGGACTCATTTGCGTTGGTGAACAGCTTCTTCTGGCTCGCAGTGATCGCGGTGATCCTGCTGCGTTGCATCCGCATCGTGAACGAATACGAGCGCGGCGTGCTGTTTCGGCTCGGGCGCGTGACACAAGAGAACCTCAAAGGTCCAGGCTTGCGCCTGCTCTTGCCGGTGATCGACCGCATGCAGAAGGTCGACCTGCGCACCGTGACGTACGACGTGCCCGCGCAGGAGGTCATCACGAAAGACAACGTCACGATCAAAGTGAACGCCGTCATCTACTTCAACGTGATGAACCCCGTCGACTCGGTGATCAAAGTGGCCAACCACATGACGGCCACCTCGCTCTACGCGCAGACGTCGCTCCGCAACATCCTCGGTCAACACGAGCTCGACGAGATCCTCGCCGAGCGCGAGAAGATCGGGCAGGCGCTGCAGCGCATCATCGACCAGGCCACCGATGCCTGGGGCGTGAAGGTGTCCGCCGTGGAGGTCAAAGACATCGAGCTGCCCGAGGAGATGCGCCGCGCCATGGCCAAGCAGGCCGAGGCCGAGCGAGAGCGCCGCGCCAAGATCATCGCCGCCGAGGGCGAGCACCAGGCCGCGCAAAAGCTGCACGAAGCCGCGGAAATTCTGGAACAGACCAGCGCCGCGCTGCAGCTGCGCTACCTGCAGACGCTCGTGGAGATCGGCGTGGAGAAGAACACCACCATCGTGTTCCCGCTGCCGGTCGAGATGATGAGCGCGTTTCAGCACGCGATGAACAAGCCAAGGCCGTGATGCGCGCCGGCATGGCGTGTGCTCACACTAGGGCATGGAGAACTTCACTCCCGTTTCGGCCCTGATTGGCGGCGTGCTGATCGGCCTCGCGGCCTCCGTGCTCTTGCTCGCGAGCGGCCGCATCGCCGGGATCAGCGGCGTGCTGAGCGGCCTGCTCGCCCCCGTCCGCGGGGACCGGCTCTGGCGCGCAGTGTTTCTGTTCGGCCTCATCTTGCCCGGCATTGGCGCGCTGCTGTTCGCCCCGGAGCGCATCGGCGTTCCGCCGCGCTCGCTGCCGATGTTGCTCGTCGCCGGGCTCCTGGTCGGCATCGGGACGCGGCTCAGCGGCGGCTGCACGAGCGGCCACGGTGTGTGCGGCATCAGCCGACTGTCGCCGCGCTCCGTGCTGGCCACCGTGACCTTCATCGTCACGGGCATATTGACGGTGCGGGTGCTCGCCTGGCTCGGAGGTACCCCGTGAAGAACCATCTCGGCGCGTTCGCAGCTGGCCTGTTGTTTGGCCTCGGCTTGATCATCAGCGGCATGACACAACCTCAGAAGGTGCTGGATTTCCTGGACGTGTTCGGCCACTTCGATCCGAGCCTGATGTGCGTGATGGTCGGTGCGATCGGCGTGCACGCGCTCGCCTACCGCTGGAAAGCTCGCCGCCGCGCACCGTTCTTCAGCCCCTCGTTCGTGGTACCGACGCGCCGCGACATCGACGCGCGTTTGCTGCTCGGAGCGGCAACGTTCGGCGTGGGCTGGGGCCTCAGCGGCTACTGCCCGGGGCCCAGCCTCGTGGCGCTGCCGGCCGGAGGCGCACACGCGCTCGTCTTCGTGGCCGCACTGCTGAGCGGCATCTGGCTCACCGGCAAGCTCGAAAGCGCATGGCAGCGCCGCAGCCGGCCGCAGCCGTCAACGGCAGGCGTGCTGGACGGCGTCGTAACTGAGCGCGCCGAGTGGTCCTGAGCCGACCCACACGGTCATCGAGCGCGACATCATCCCGATATCCCCTGCACTTGCCGTATGCGCCCGCGCTGGGTTAACTGACTGTGCACGCTCTCACTGGAGGTCCAGATGCAGATTGAGCACATCGCAGTCATCGGCGCAGGTCAGATGGGCACCGGCATCGCCCAGGTGGCCGCCGCTGCTGGCTTCCAGGTCCAGCTCCTGGACGTCGACGAGAAGCTGGCCGTGCGCGCCAAGGAGCGCATCGATGCGGCCCTCGCGGGTCAGGTGAAGAAGGGTAAGTTGGAGGACAAGGTGCGCACCGAGACCGTGGCGCGCATCGCGCCCATCTCGAGCTTCCGGCAGCTCTCGGGCACGCAGCTGGTGATCGAGGCGGCCGTCGAGGATCTGAACGTGAAGAGCGAGATCTTCCGCCAGGCCGAGGCCGTGGCCCCGCCCGAGGCCATCCTCGCCAGCAACACGTCCTCCATCCCCATCACGAAGCTGGCAGCGGCGACGAAGCGCCCGGAGCGCTTCATCGGCCTGCACTTCATGAACCCACCTCCGCTCATGCGCCTCGTGGAGATCATCCGCGGGCTGCAGACGAGCGACGAGACCGCGGAAGACGCGCGCAAGGTGACCGAGAAGCTCGGCAAGGTGATCGTGTCGGCCAGCGACATGCCCGGCTTCATCGTCAACCGCATGCTCATCCCGTTCTTGAACGAGGCCTGTTTTGCGCTGCAAGAGGGCCTCGGCACGCCCGAGGACATCGACATGGGCGCGAAGCTCGGCCTCAATCACCCGATGGGTCCACTCGAGCTCGCCGATCTGATCGGGCTCGACACGGTGCTCTACATCGGCGAGGTGCTGCACCGCGAGTTCGGCGACCAGAAGTACCGGCCGCCCACGATCCTGCGCAATCACGTCGCGGCGGGCTGGCTCGGCCGCAAGACCGGCCGCGGCTTCTACCGCTACCCGCGCTGAGAGTTAGGTCGCGGGCATCGCATCAAAAGAGCGGATGCGCCGCGCATCCCCGGACCATCGCCAAAAAGGCCGCGTAGACGATGCGTGGACTTGGTCTTGGACTTAGTCGTGGACCTTGACGGCGACGGCAACCTAGACATAGCCGCTCTCCAAATGGCGCTCTCAGCATGTGAGCCGTATCGGCCGGGCGCCGGCCCCGGTTTCCGGCTACCTCCACGTTGCCGTCGCTGTCAAGGTCCACGACTATGTCCACGTCGACGTCAACCCGCCACGGGCGGAACCGCACGAAGCGATCGAAGTCACGTTACTTTTGATGCGATGGCCCTGCCGCGGGCTCCCGACCTCCGCAGGCGCCCTCAGCGGATCACTTCCGCCGCTCGTAGCTGCGCGATCTGCTCGGCGCTGAAGCCGGCGTCCGCCAGCACCTGCTCGCTGTGCTCGCCCACGGTGGGCGTGCCGGCCGCCGGCTCGACAGGCGTCTTCGAATAGCGGATCGGGTGGCCCGGCGTCTTGTACGCGCCGAGCGCGCCGTTCATCAACGTCCACATCATCGATAGCGCCTGCACCTGCGGATCGTCGTACAGGTTCGCGCGATAGTTCACCTGACCGCACGGCACGCCGGCCGTTTCCAGACGCTCGAGCCAATACGCGTTCGGCTTCTCGCGCAGGCGCTCCTCGATGCGCCGCATCAGCGCTTTCTGCGCGTAGTACACCTCGTCCGACGCGTTGCCCAGATCGACGCCTGTGTGCTCGTCGGTGATCTCCAGCACGGCGCACAGCTTCTCGCGCAGGCTGCGGTTCAGCGCCGCGATGCTGATGTAACCATCGCCCGTGGGATACACGCGATAATACGGGTAGACCTGACGGTCCGTCGGCCGGTGCAAACAGTCCGGCACCTCGACCGGGCGCATCGTGGTCGGCATGTCCTCGCGCAGGCGCATCTGCATCAGCTCGTCGACCACGTGCGTGTGCAGCTTGCCCTGCTCGCGCGCGCTGCCGAGCAACGCCAGCTCGCGCGCGTGCTGCGCGTCGTCGAGCGCGTCGATGTGAATCAGATTCTGCGCCTGCAGCGCGAGGCCGGTGGCAAACAGCGACGTCTCGAGCTTCTGGCCCTGGCCGGTGCGCGTGCGGTGATAGAGCGCGCTGACCACGCCGAACGCATTGAACATACCGGTGCAGATGTCGATGTAGTTGATCGCACCGGGGCCGCGCGGCGCGCCATCCTCATCGGAGTAGTTGGACATGATGCCCGACGCGGCGTGCGCGATGATGTCGAAGCCCTTTCGCTTCTGATACGGACCCGCTTCACCAAACGCAGTGCTGGACACGAAGATCAAGCTCGGGTTGTGCGCAGACAGGGTCTCGTAGTCGATGCCCAGCTTCTTCGCGACTTCCGGCGCGTAGTTCTGGATCACCACGTCCGCGCGCTTCACGAGCGCATACAGCACCTCGCGGCCTTCGGGCTTGCGCAGGTCCAGCGCGAGGCTCTGCTTGCCGCGATTGTAGGCCAGCGCCATGCGCGTGTTGAGCTTGTAGCGCTGGCGATTGCCAAGCCGCCGCTCTTCCGCGCCATCGGGCGGCTCCACCTTGATCACGTGCGCGCCGAGGTCGTCGAGCAAAGATCCGCAATACGGACCGGCGATGTACTCCGAGATGTCCAGGACGGTGATGTCGTCGAGCACGTTGCAGGCCTCCCAGGTGAAGCACGCACCTTACTCCTGTGCGCACGCGCTTGGAACGTGATCGCGTGCGCTATGCATGCCAGCGCGCAGGTGCTACACCTCACCATGTCAGAAAATCTGCGGTCTGCGGGCGGTCCAGCCTTTCTGTTCGACCTCGACGGCACGCTCGTGGATAGCGTGTATCCACACGTGCTTGCCTGGCGCGAGGCCCTGCGCGCGGTGGGCATCGAGCTCGATGTGTGGCGCATCCATCGCCGCATCGGCATGAGCGGTGGGCTCATGGCGCAGGCCATCTTGCGCGAGACCGGCAAAGCTTTCACCTCCAGTGAAGCCGAGCGGCTACTCGACCTGCACGCGGCCGCGTACGCGCGGCAGTCGGCATCGATCACGCCGCTCGCGGGCGCGCGCGAGCTGCTGCGGTACCTGACCGAGGCGCACGTGCCCTGGACGATCGCCACCAGTGCGCGCCTCGAGAGCGCACGCCCTACCCTGAACGCGCTCGGCGTGGGCCCCGAGGTGCCGATCGTCACGCGCGATCAAGTGCAGCGCGCGAAGCCCGATCCCGATCTGTTCCTGGCCGCCGCTCACAAGCTCGAGATGCCGATCGAAGCTTGCGTGGTGGTGGGCGACAGCGTGTGGGATCTGCTCGCCGCACGCCGCGCCCGCGCGCTCGGCGTGGGCCTCTTGTCCGGGGGCTACGGCCGCGACGAGCTGGAGCGCTCCGGCGCGTATCGCGTGTACGAGGACCCCGCGGACTTACTGGCCCACCTCGACGAGGTCGGGGTCCGATGAGCGCGCCGCGCAGCTGAGCAGCTGACGCGCGAGCGCCGTCGAGCGCACGGAGGCTTCGCGGATCTCGCGCAGCATGGCCGCGATGTGCGGATGCGTGCGTGGGTCGTGCAGACAGGCCTCGGCGCTCGTCAGGATCACCGTGAGCATGTTGGTGAAGTCGTGAGCGACGACGCCCACCAAGCGCCCGAGCGACTCCAGCTGCTCGGCCCGAGCCTCGCCGGGAGGCTCGCGTCGCGGGGCATCCGGGCGGCGGCGCTCCGCGTGATCGCGCAGGAGGATGAGCGAGCTCCCGTCGGGCAGCCTGCGCCGCTCGAGCTGAGCGCTGAACGTGGAGCCGTCCTTGCGCCGGATGCGCGGCTCCGGGCGAGGCGCGCCACTGCGCTGCGCCGCAGGTTGGCTCGCGGCGAACAGCTCCCACAGCGACCGATCGCGCAGCTCGGCCCGCTCGAAGCCGGTTAGCTCCGCGAGGCGCGGGTTCACGTCGAGCACGCGACCGCTGGCGTCGGTGAACAGGATGCCATCGCTCGAGTCTTCAAACAGCGTTCGTAGGGCGGCATCCGGTACACGCAACGCGGGTGGATCCTTGACTGCGCGGGTGAGTTGGAGGTCCGGGGCCACGGGTCGGATCTGAGCCAAATCTGCTGACCAAAGCAAGCCAGTAGTGCGCAAAGTCTCGCGAGAGGAGGCGCGGTGGGATGGTTGCAACGCACCGCGCCGCTCGGTCGCGGGGCCGCCGCCGCAGGAGCAGCGGCGGCCTCCTCAGCTCACTTGCAGGCGCCGACCTCTTTGCCGGCCGGGATCTCACACTTCTTGGAAGCGCACACCACATCGCGCTTGCAGGGTTGGCCGGCGGGCTGCGGAGGCTTACAGACGGGTGGATTGAGGGCGAGGATACAGACCTTACCGTCCTTACAGTCGCTGTCCTTCTTGCACTCGTCGGCGGCGAGCACTGAAGGAGCGCTCCACAGCGCAGTCAGCAACGTCGCGGGGAGGAGGAGCTTGTTGAGCACGCGTCAATTTCCTTTCGAAAGCGCAGGACGCCAGGCGTTCCGTGCACTGCTGACAGTAGCGAACCGAGCGCGGTTGTCTAACTCAATTTGCACTCACAGGTTTTTAGTGCGCACTCGAAACAGTACGAGACTAACAACTCTGGCGCCGTAGTTTACGGCGTTTGTTTCTCGTACGGAGAGCGCGCGCGATGATTAGAAACGCTGTCCCATGCCGTCGGGGCCGCGCGCTGCAGTCGCGGGTGGCGCGCAACGGGCTCCGAAACCTGTTCGACATCGAGCGGCAGAGACGTGTTGGACACATGGCTGCGTCGCCTGCCGCCGTGAGCGGCTGCCTCGCTCCGGGTGCGCACGGACCGCGCAGCGCGGCTCCGGAATTCGGAGGGCAGGCCTCGCAGGCAGGCGCGAGCTCCGCGGCCGGAGTGCGCCGCGGCCTGGGCTTGGCTCGGGTCAGTGAGCGCCGAGGCGCTCGAGAACCGGACGCTCGACGCGCTGTGGGGGCTCGCGCTCAGTGCGGCGCCTGGGATCCTGGGCGATCGGCGACCGGGAGGCTGCGCGCGCCGTGACGCTCGATGACGCAGCGCGCAGAGCGTGGCCCGGGTCGCGCCCCCGTGATCACTGCGCCCCGCCTACTCCGGGACGCGACTTGCTCCGCGCCAATCGCTGGACGTGGCCGTTTTCGCACGGCCTGCGCCGTCGCGACCACGACCACGTCGACGTGCGGACTGCGCCTCAGCCTTCGTTGACCGTGACTTTGATGACCTGGACGGGGGTGCGGGGGCGATCGGAGCCGTCCGTGGGGGTGGTCTCGATCTTCTTCACCACGTCTTCGCCCGAGGTGATTTTGCCGAACACCGGGTGCCGCGAGTCGCCGGGCGTGAACCAGTCGAGGTAGCTGTTGTGGCGCGTGTTGATGAAGAACTGGCTGCCACCGGAGTTGGGGCGGCCGGTGTTCGCCATCGATAGGGTGAGAGGCTCGTTCGAGAGCTTCGCCGTGAACTCGTCCTTGATGTTGCCGCTGGCGGGGCCGCCCGTGCCGGCGCGTGGGCTCGACGGATCCTTGCTGTGCGGGCAACCGAACTGGATCATGAAGTTGTTGATCACGCGGTGGAAGTGCAGGCCGTCGTAGAAGCCGCTCTTGGCGAGCTCCAGGAAGTTGCCGGCCGTGATCGGCATCTGGTCCAGGAACAGCTCGACGGTGAAGTTGCCGAGGGTGGTTTCGAAGGTTGCGGTGGGATTGGCCATAGTTAGCGCGCAGTGTGCCAGGATGCGGACCGCGCGTCACCTGGTCGCGCATTCCAGTCGCGCTGCACGTCTTTGGCCCGAACCGGCTGGTCCAACCCGCCAACCCGGGGCTCCCGGCCCGTGCTCGGCGCGCGCAGCGTGCGCGTGAAGGGGTGCTCAACAGCGGGCCGCGTGCGCAGCGCGCTGAACGCGGTCCCATGCGGTGACTGTCGATGAGTCAGCTCCTGAGCCTGGGACCTATTAGTTTAACAATACAATTTGTCCATCACAGCAAACAACATCGACTATACAGAGCATAGATAGTGCTGGCGTAAGGAGAGCGCAATGGACTGCAAGCTCCGCGTGGGTTCGGTCGCAGCACTCTTGGGTTGGACGCTCGTCCCCAGCGTGGCTGCCGCACAGCAAGCTCAACCCAACTATTATCCACCTGCACAGCCAGGTTATGTCTACCCGCCTGCACAGCCGCAGCTGCAAGCGGGCTATGCGCCACCTGCGCAGGGCTATCAAGCTGCTCCTGGCTACGGCTATGCACCACAAGTCCAACCTCAGCCAGGGTACGGCTACGCGCCAGCCGCTCAACCTTACGGCTATGCACCTGCCCCGCAGCCCGCTCCGCGTCCCTTCGTGCTCGATAGACAGAATGCGACGGCGCGCGCACGCCAAGCATTGTCGCGTGGGGAAAAAGCCACCGCGCTGATCGACGAGTGGAAGAGGCTGGGCGGCGACGCGCCGCTGTGCATCGCCGCGCTGCGTGCCGGCGGCTATCCCGCACAGGACCTCGCCATCGCGCTCAAGTCGTTTCGGCTCGACAAGCCCAAGGAAGCGGCCACGGCGTTGCAGGCCGCCGGCCTGAACGCCGCGCAGAGCGCGAGCGTGCTGCGCAGCGCGCTCAAAGCGTCGCCCGGCGACATCGCCGTCGCATTGGGTCCCTATCAGCTACAGCCGAAGGCTCTGATTCAAGCGCTCAAACAGTCAGGCGCCAAGGGTGCAGAGCTGGCTGCCGCGCTGGCCGCGCTCGGCATGCCGGACGGCGAGCGCTTCAAGGCGCTCACCGCGGCGGGTCTGTCGCCCGCGGACGCGGCCGGCGCGCTGGCCGGCGACAAGGACGACCCGGTGGCGATCGCCACGGCGCTGCGCGGGGCGCAGCTGCCAGCGGCGAGCTTGCACGAGGCGTTGAAGCAAGCGGGCGTCGAGCCCGCGGAGATCGCGCTGCAGCTCAAGCTGCAAGGGCGCAGCTATCCGCAGATCGCCGCGGAGCTGCAAGCCTACCACTACGTGCTGCCGGTGATCCTCGACGCGCTGAAGGCGGCCTCTGCCGATCTTCCCGCGCAGATCGCCGCGCTCAAGAGCCTCGGCGTGAAGACCCCCGAGCTGGTCGCGCTGCTGCAACAACAAAAGGTCGGCGACGCAGACATCGCGCGCCACATCGCAGGCAACGTATCGCAGCCCGCAGCTGCGCTCGACGCGCTACGCGAAGCCGGTTGGGAGTGGAAGCGCGTGCTCGGCGCGCTGCGAGGCGCAGGCAGCCCGCTGCCCGTGCTGCTCGCAAAGCTGCAGGCCAAGCGCGCGCCGGTCGCGGAGCTGACGCCGGCGTTGCTCGCGGACGGCGGCACGTCCGAAGACGCTGCTAAGCTCACGCTCGGCGCCAAGTGGAAAGCGGACGAAGTCGCCGTGGCGCTGCGAGGCGCGGAGCTGACGACGGACAAGATCGCCCGCGCGCTGCAGGCGGGCGGCGTCAAGCGGCCCGAGCTCATCGCTGCGCTGCGCGCGCTGAAGCTGGGCGACGCCGAGCTGATAGGCGTGCTGCACGAGACCGGCCACCCGGCGGATGCGGTGTGGACCGAGCTCAAGGCGAGCGATCCGGACCCCCGAAACCTCGCGCGGCTCCTCAAGCAGGGGGGCTACGGGTGCACGGACGTCGCAAAGGCGATCAAGGGCAAACACGCGGAGCTCGCGGCCACGCTGAAGGCGATCCGCTGCGAGCCGGTGGAGATCGGCGTGGCTCTCGCTCAGGCGGGCGCTCCACGCCGCGACATCGCCGCCCTCATGAAGGAGCTCGGCAGTGATCGCAGCTTGGTCGTGCGGGCGCTCAAGCAGCTCGGCGCACCGCCCAGCGAGATCGCAGACAGCATGCGCAAGTCGCAGTTCAACGCCGAGGACGTGGCGCTCGGCATGCGCCTGAACTCGGTGACGGCCGAAGAAGCCAACCGCGCCCTGACGTCGGCCAAGTTCTCGAAAGAGCAGATCTCCGCAGGCCTCGCCTACGCGGGATACAGGCTCACCAAGCGTTGAGACCCTGACAATGCTCACCGGGAGCCGCCCTGCGTCTGTGCCGGGATGTGCCGGCGCCAGGGGCCTCCGCAGCTGAGGGCTGCCGTAGAACAGTGCCGCGCCCGGCATGCCCGTTGCTACGCTGGCTGCCACGGCCTTTTCGGGGAGCGTGAATCCATGTGGGGTGCGAGAGACCAGGCGAACCTGCTCTGCTGTCTGCTGTTGGCTGCGTGTAACTCGGGCGCTGCGCCCGGGCTCGGCGGCGCGGGCCAGGGCCCGCTCGGGGATGGCAGCGCCGCGGGCAAGGCGGCGCACGCGGGAGGCGGGGGACAGGCGAGCCAGGACCCCGCCGCCGTCGGCGTCAAGCTCACCGCGCTCCAGGACCCTGCTGCAGCCGCGCTGCAAGCGCCGCTGTCCGCTGCGGCGCAGCTCACGACCGACACGCTGCTCTCGAAGCACGCACTCTCGCACGTCAAGGACCTCGGCTACGACCCCAGCACGGCGCTGGGCCTCGATACCATCCAGGCCTCGAAGCTGGCCCTCGATGACGAGGAGCAGCAGCTCCTGCGCCAGAACGGCTTCGTGGTCAGCGGCCGCCGCAGCTTCCCGAGCATGCTCACGGTGTACGCCGAGCTGTACGCGGCAGATCTGCCGCTGTACGTGTCCGCCGACTCGGTGCTGAACGCCGTCCACCTGTCCTACGACTCGATCCTCGCCGACATCGAAACGGCCCACCTCATCGGCAGCCTCGAGCGTCTGGTGGACGGCATGCGCCAGAAGCTGCCGCAGCATGCGAGCTCGCCGGCGAGCGCCGACGCTGATCTGTTCCTCACGATCACGAAGAGCCTGCTGAGCGAAAAGCCCGTCGCGCCGGTGGCCGGGGCCAAACAGAGCGAAATCGACGACTTCGTGAGCAGGGCCCAGAGCGCCGTCGGCACGGGCAAATTGATGCTGTTCGGCACCCCGCGCGACATCGACTTCTCACAGTTCAAGCCGCGCGGGCACTACACCGATTCACCGGCGCTGAGTCGCTACTTCCGCGCGATGATGTGGCTGGGCCGTATCGACCTGCGCCTGATCGAGACCTTGCCTGACGGATCTCAGGTGTTCCGACGTCGACAGTTCGACGCCATGTTGCTCCTGCGCTCCTTGTTGAGCGATGCGCAGCTCGCGCTCTGGACCCAGGTCGACAGCACCTTGCAAACGTTCGTGGGTAAGAGCGACTACATGCGATTTCCCGAGGTGGATGCGCTGCTCAAGGACCTCGGCGTCGACGCCAGCGGAGCGGCTGCGCTGTCCGATCAGACAGTAGCGCAGACCATCATCGACAAGGGTTACGGTACCCAACAGATCGCGAGTCAGCTGATCGTCAATGACACCCGCGACGGTCGCACCTTGCCGCTCGATCGCAGCTTCGCACTATTTGGTCAGCGCTACGTGATCGACTCGCACGTGTTCTCGAACGTGGTCTACGATCGCGTCAAGCAGCGCCTGATGCCCGATCCTCTCGACGTGGCGTTCGCGGCGTTCGGTAACGACGCCGCGCTGCCACTCCTGAAGAGCGAGCTCGACAAATACTCGTACGCCGCTGCGCTCGAGCAGACGCGCGTGCTCGCGGACGCGCACGGCGCAGACTACTGGAACAGCAACCTGTACACCTCGTGGCTCGGCGCGCTGCGCGCTCTTTCCCCGAGCGCCAAGGACGTGCTGGATCCAGGCGCGGCCGGACTGCCGAAGCTCACGAGCACGGAGGCCTGGAGCCGGCGCGTGCTGAGCACTCAGCTCGCGTCGTGGGCCGAGCTGCGACATGACACAATCCTGTACGCCAAGCAGAGCTACACCAGCGCTCCGGCATGTGAGTATCCGGACGCTTACGTGGAGCCTTACCCCGCAGTGTTCGCCGCGCTCGGTCAGCTCGCGGACAACGGTTTGCGCTTGTCCGATTCGCTCAATGTCGACGGTCCCACCGGCGCTGGGCTGCGCGAGCGCATCCGCTCGTACTTCACGCAGCTACGAGCGACGGTCGGCAAGCTCGAGCAAATGGCTCAGGCACAGCGCTCGGGCACACCGTTCAGCGGCGAGCAGCTGGCCTTCATCAACGAAGCCGTCCACAGCTACAGCCCGGGGGGTTGCGCCCCCGGACCGAAGATGTTCGACGGCTGGTTCGCCAAGCTCCACTACGGCGTGGGTGCGGATGGGCGCGTCGTCTCGGAGTTCAAGGCCACCATCGCGGACGTGCACACGCAGCCCGCGGACGAAGGCGGCAACCCGGTCGGCCGCATCTTACACGTAGGCACGGGCAAGGCGCGCCTGATGGTGGTGACGTTGGACACGTGCCGCGGCGCGCGTGCGTACGCGGGCGCCGCGTCGTCGTACCACGAGCTCATCACCACCGGGTTCAATCGCGTCAACGACCTGGAGTGGCGCCAGCGCTTCCAGACCGAAAATCCTCCCGAGCCCCTCTGGACCGGCAGCTTCATCAGCAAGCCGCTCTGAGGTCACGCGCTACCGTATCCGCCGCCGCCGGGCGTCTCGATCACGAACACGTCGCCGGGCTGCATCTGCACGGTGGCCTTCGCGCCCAACGGCTCGCGCGTGCCGTCCGCGCGCTCCACCCAGTTGCAGCCCACGGCGGCAGAACCTCCGCCCGCGAGACCGAACGGCGCCACCACGCGCCGGTTTGCGAGCATCACCGCCGTCATCGGCGTGAGAAAGCGCACGCGCCGCACCACGCCGTCGCCGCCGCGCTGCCGGCCCTTGCCGCCCGAGCCGCGGCGAATCGCAAACGACTCGAGCCGCACGGGAAAGCGCCACTCGAGCACCTCTGGATCGGTGAGCCGCGAGTTCGTCATGTGCGTCTGGACGGCGTCGCAGCCATCGAAGTCTGGACCAGCGCCGGAGCCGCCGCAGATCGTCTCGTAGTATTGATGCCGCGCGTCCCCGAACGTGAAGTTGTTCATGGTGCCCTGGCTCGCCGCGAGCTGACCCAGCGCACCGAACAGACAGTCCGTGATGATCTGTGAGGTCTCCACGTTGCCAGCCACCACCGCAGCTGGATATTCGGGGCTCAGCATCGAGCCGCGCGGCACGCTGATCTCGAGCGGCTTGAGGCAGCCCGCGTTCATCGGGATCTCCGCGTCGACCAGGGTGCGGAACACGTACAACACTGCGGCGCGCGTCACCGGCTCAGGCGCGTTGTAGTTGTCAGGTTGCTGCGGGCTCGTGCCCGTAAAGTCGATGTGCGCGGTGCGCGCGCGCTGATCGATCCGGATGGCCACTCGCACCTTGGCGCCCCCGTCGAAGCCGCACTCGAGCTCGCCGTCTCGCAGCACGCTGAGCATGCGCCGCACGGACTCCTCGGCATTGTCCTGCACGTGTTGCATGTACGAGAGCACGACCTCGCGCCCGAACTGCTCGACCATGCGCAGGAGCTCCGCCGCACCCTTGCGGCAGGCTGCGACCTGCGCGCGCAGATCGGCCAGGTTCTGCTCCACGTTGCGCGCCGGGTAAGCCCCTGCGCCGAGCAGCGCGCGCAGCTCCGCCTCGAGAAACAGGCCCTCGCGCACGAGCTGCACGTTGTCGAGCAGCACGCCCTCTTGCCCGATGTCGCGCGAGTCTGCGGGCATCGAGCCGGGCGTGATGCCGCCGATGTCCGCGTGGTGCCCGCGCGCGGCCACGAAGAAGCGCAGCACGCCCGCGTCGAACACCGGCATGACGACTGTTACGTCAGGTAGATGCGTGCCGCCCGCGTACGGCGCGTTGAGCACGAACACGTCGCCGTCCTGCATCTGTCCGCGGCGGCGGCGCAGGATCGACTGCACCGACTCGCCCATCGACCCGAGGTGCACGGGCATGTGCGGCGCGTTGGCGATCAAGTGCCCCTCGCCATCGAACAGCGCGCACGAGAAGTCGAGGCGCTCCTTGATGTTGACCGAATAAGAAGTGTTCGCCAGGGTCACGCCCATCTGCTCCGCGATGGACATGAACAGGTTGTTGAAGACCTCGAGCAGCACGGGGTCGGCCTGCGTGCCGATGGCGTGCTCGCGCGCGAGCGGAACGGCGCGGCTGAGCAGCAGCTGATCGCCAGGCAGAAGACGCGCTTGCCAGCCGGGCTCGATGACAGTCGTGGTGTTCGGCTCGCGCAGGATCGCGGGACCCGTGATCACATCATCGGGCCGCAGCGCAGCGCGATCGAAGAACGGTGTCTCGTTCGCGAGCGCGCCCCCCGCGAAGTGCACGGCATGCGCCGCGAGCGCCGCGAGCGGCCCCGGGCGCGGCGCAAACTGCACGGGCAGCTCGTCCGCGCGCGCGCACTCGCCGATGGCCTCCACCGCGATCGACTCCACGAGCAGCGCCCGATCGGGCATCAAGAAGCCGTAACGCGCACGGTACGCCGTCGCGAAGCGCTCCTGCACTTCGGCGAGCGGGCCGCGCGCGATCTCGAGCGTGGAGTCCGTGCCCTCGTACTTCAGCATGAGCCGCTCCTGGCAGCGCACGCGCTCGGCGGACAAGCCCTGCTGCGCCAGCTCCGCGCGCGCCTCGCGCTCGAGCTCCGCAAACGGCGCAGCCAGCTGCTGCAACGTGTCCTCGGACAGGCGCGCCTCGCTCGCGCGCTGGCGCAGCGCGCGAACGTCCGCGAGGCCCATGCCGTACGCCGACAGCACGCCGGACAGCGGATGCACGAGCACCGTCTGCATGCCGAGCGCGTCTGCCACGAGACACGCGTGCTGCGCCCCGGCCCCGCCGAAACATTGCAGCGCGTATTCGCTCACGTCGTAGCCGCGCTGCACGGAGATCTTCTTCACCGCGTTCGCCATGTTCTCCACTGCGATGCGCAGAAAGCCTGCCGCGACTGCGTGTGGAGACTGCTCCGTGCCCGTGTCCGCCGAGATGGCGCGCGCCAGCTCCGAGAAGCCCTGCTCCACCGCTTGCGCGTCGAGCGGCTCGTCGCCACCGCGTCCAAACACCGCGGGGAAATACTCGGGGCGAATCTTGCCGAGCATCACGTTGCAGTCGGTCACGGTGAGCGGACCACCGCGGCGATAGGCGCGTGGACCTGGATTTGCGCCCGCAGAGTCCGGACCCACGCGCATGCGCACGCCGTCCCAGTGCAGGATCGAGCCGCCGCCCGCAGCGACAGTGTGGATCTGCATCATCGGCGCACGCATGCGCACGCCCGCGACTTCAGTGTCGAACGCGCGCTCGTATTCGCCCGCGTAGTGCGTCACGTCCGTGCTCGTGCCGCCCATGTCGAAGCCGATCACCCGCGACAGCCCCGCTTGCAGCGCCGTCTGCACGGCACCCACCACGCCGCCGGCCGGACCCGACAGGATGGCGTCTTTGCCCTGAAAGAGCTGCGCATCCGTCAGGCCCCCGGACGACTGCATGAACTGCAGGTGCACGCCGGGCAGCTCGCGCGCCACTTGCTCCACGTAGCGGCGCAGGAGCGGCGACAGATACGCGTCCACCACGGTGGTGTCGCCGCGCGCCACCAGCTTCATCAAGGAGCTGACCTGATGTGAGACTGACACTTGCGTGAAGCCAGCGGCGCGCGCCAGCTCCGCCAGCCGCAGCTCGTGCTGCGGATAACGATAGCCGTGCATGAGCACGATGGCACAGGCGCGGAAGCCGCGCGCGTGCGCCGCCGAGAGCTGCGCGGCCGCGTCGGCCTCGTCCAGCGCCTCCACGACGTCACCGCCCGCAGACAGGCGCTCGCACACCTCGATTACGGCGCTGTGCAGCTCGGGGCGGGGCTCGATCTTGCGTACGAACAGCTTGGGGCGATGCTGATAGCCGATGCGGAGCGCATCCGCGAAACCGCGCGTGATCACGAGCAACGTGGGCTCCCCCTTGCGCTCCAGGAGCGCATTGGTGGCCACGGTGGTGCCCATCTTCACCGCTTCGATCTGCTCGACCGGCAGCGGTGCGCCGGCCGCGACGCCCAGCAGATCGCGGATGCCCTGCACCGCAGCGTCCCGGTAACGCTCTGGATTTTCGGAGAGCAGCTTGCGCGTGTGCAGCGCGCCATCCTGGCTCTTGCCGATGACATCCGTGAACGTCCCACCGCGGTCGATCCAGAACTGCCAGCCTGCCATCGTCGTTGCCTCCTGCCCGAGTACACCAAGAACTCGGCCTCAAGTCGAACCTCTTGTCACCGGTACGGGAGCGCCGCTCGCAGCGTCCCAGCCGCAGGCGTGGAAACGTGACCGGTGAAGGGGCGTACGCTACGCTGGCTGGGCAGGACCAGGATGAGCCCAGCTCCCTTCACCGAGACGCCGGCGGGCGTGCGCATGCCGCAGCTCCTCTACGGCACCGCGTGGAAAGCGCAGCAGACGGCGGACTGCGTGAAGCGCGCGCTGCAGGCGGGGTTTCGTGGCATCGACACGGCCTGCCAGCCGAAGCACTATCACGAGCCGGGCGCGGGTGAGG
>Ga0190269_10000071_pt1 | contig 44806 bp, 32 predicted proteins | sample Popmic249IS_FD_133749 | JGI IMG/M metagenome (GOLD analysis project Ga0190269, IMG submission 133749) | Populus adjacent soil microbial communities from riparian zone of Blue River, Arizona, USA - 249 IS | ecosystem: Environmental > Terrestrial > Soil > Riparian zone | place: USA: Arizona... | reverse complement strand
GGCAAGAGCACGGTCACCGCGCTCGTGGGCTTGATGTGCGAGCACAGCGGGCGGCCGAGCTTCGTGGGCGGAAACCTGGGCACGCCGCTCGTGGACGTCCTGCGCACGCCTGCCGCTGCCGGCGGCTACGTGGTGGTGGAGCTGTCGAGCTATCAGCTGGAGCGCGTCGAGCGCCTGCACGTGCACGTGGGGGCGCTGCTCAACGTGACCGAGGATCACCTCGATCGCTACCCGAGCTTCGAGGCCTACGCCGCGGCGAAGGCCAACCTGTTCTGCTGCCAGCGCGCAGGGGACTACGCCGTGGTTCCGAGCGGCGACGCGCTCTGTCGCAAGCTCGCGGCGCGCGGCCCCGCGCAGCTGCAGCCGTTCGGGGGCCCCGACGGGGGCGTGCGCGTCGAGCGCGAGCAGCTGGTGGATGCCGTGTACGGGCCGCTCGTCGCCGTCTCCGAGCTGCGTATCCGCGGCGCGCACAACCTGGACAACGCGTGCGCCGCTGCGCTGTGCGCGCGCCTCGCGGGCGTGCCGCGCGAGAGCATCGTGCACGTGCTGCGCACGTTCGCTGGCCTGCCGCACCGCATGGTGCACGTGGCGGACGTCGACGGCGTCGCCTACTACGACGACTCCAAGGCCACGAACGTGGGCGCGGCGGTCGCGGCGCTCGATGGCCTCGCGACCGGCGTGGGGCGCGTGGTGCTGATCGCGGGCGGCAAGGACAAGGGCGGCGACTACGCGCCGCTGCGCGAGCGCCTTGCCGCTGTCGGCGGCGGCGTGGTGCTGATCGGCGAGGCGCGGCCGATCATCGCGCGCGCGCTCGCGGGCGCGACGTATCCGGTGGAAGAGGCTGACAGCCTCGAAGCTGCCGTGACGCGCGCACGCGCGCTGGCGCAGCCGGGAGATGCGGTGTTGCTCGCGCCAGCCTGCGCGAGCTTCGATATGTTCCGGTCCTACGCGCATCGCGGGGACGTATTCCAGGCTGCCGTGCGCGGTCTGCGAGGAGAACCCGGATGAGCTTCGACGAGCTGCTCGCCAAGCAGAAGAAGCGCACGAACACGCGCAGCCGCCGCATCTCGGAGGAGCGCGTGACGCCTGCTCGCACGCCAGCGCGCAAGGAGAACCGCAGAAAGTCCCTGCCGAACGCGCTGAGCGCGGACGAGCCGCAGCTGCAGGTGGCTCTCGGCGCGCCCGATCCCGCGATCCTCGCGGTGATGTACGCGCTCGTCGGTTTCGGGCTCGTGATGGTGTACAGCGCCAGCGCCGTGTTCGCGGATCGCACGCTGCACGACGCCAACGCGCTCATCCGCTCGCAGGTCATGCACGCGCTGCTCGCGGGCAGCGTGGCGTGGATCGTGGGCCACTACGGCGACTATCGCTGGTTGCGCAAGGTCACCTATCCGCTGCTCTTCGTCACCCTCGCCATGTTGATCGCCACGGTCGCGGGCCTGGGCCACACCGCGGGCGGAGCCGCACGCTGGCTGCACCTCGGCGGGCCGCTCCGCATCCAGCCGGCGGAGATCGCCAAGCTGACGGTGATCTGCTGGCTGGCGGACTCGCTCGCGAAGAAGCGCGAGCGCATTCGCTCGTTCACGGTGGGGTTCCTGCCCCACGCGCTCGGCGCGCTGCTGTTCGCGATGTTGTGCCTGAAGCAGCCCGACTTCGGCAGCGCGGTGATGATCGGCATGCTGCTGTTCGTGATGCTGTTCACGGCCGGTGCGCCGCTCGGCTACCTGCTCGGGCTCGGCATGCTGGCGCTGCCCGTCGTGTACTTCGTCGTCGCGGGCTCCGAGTACCGCATGCGCCGCATCATGTCGTTCTTCTCGCAGACGGATAACTACCAGCTGTGGGAGTCGCAGCTGTCGTTCGGCTCGGGCGGCGTGTGGGGCGTGGGCCTCGGCGGCAGTCACCAGAAGCTCCTGTACCTGCCGGAAGCGCACACCGACTTCATCAGCTCGATCGTGGCCGAGGAGCTGGGCCTCGTGGGCTTCGGCGCGATGGCGCTGATGTTCCTGTTCCTCGTGTACCGCGGCATCCGCACCGCGCTGCGCTCGCCGGACGTGTACGGCACGTACCTGTGCGTGGGCATCTCGCTGTTCATCGGCATGCAGGCGTTCACCAACCTGGCCGTGGCGCTGGGTGTGTTTCCGACGAAGGGCATGGCGCTGCCGTTCATCTCGTACGGTGGCTCGTCGTTGCTCGTGAACTGCTGTGCGGTGGGCCTCTTGTCTAACGTGTCGCGCCTGTCTCGCGCGACGGCTCAAGTGAAGGCCCCGAGCGTGAGCTCGGCGGCGCGACCCGTGGGAGGAGTGTCATGATCAAGCGCATCATGGTGGTGGGCGGCGGCACCGGTGGTCATCTGTTCCCCGGGATCGCAGTGGTGGAAGAGCTGCGCCGGCGCAACCCGCAGGTCGAGGTGCTGTTCGTGGGCACGCAGCGCGGCATCGAGGCGCGCGTGTTGCCGCGGCTCGGCGAGAAGCTCGCGACGGTCGACGTGCGGCCGTGGCTCGGGCGCCAGCCGCTCGAGCTGGTGCGTAACGTGGCGATGTTGCCCATGGCGATGTCGCAGGCGACGGCGCTCCTGCGTCAGTTCAAGCCGCAGCTCGTGCTCGGGCTCGGTGGCTACACGGCAGGGCCCGTGTTGATGCTCGCCGCGTTGATGCGCATCCCGACCGCGCTCCTCGAGCAGAACGCGCACGTGGGTCTCACGAATCGCTTGCTCGCGAGCACTGTGGGGCGCGCGTATCTCACGTACCCGGAGACGTTGCCGCAGTTCGGAGCGGCGAAGGGGCGCGTGCTCGGCAACCCCGTGCGACGTGCGTTCGTAGAGGCCGCGCAGCTCGCGCTGCACGACCCCGCGGGCGTGGAGGCGCGCGCCAAGCGCGTGCTGGTGCTCGGCGGCTCGCAGGGCGCGAAGACGCTGAACGAGGTCGTGCCGGTGGCGCTGGCGCTGTCGAGCGTGTCCTCACAGGGCGTGTCCGTGCTGCACCAGACGGGCGACAGCATGCTCGACGAGGTGCGGCGCCGCTACCGCGGGCTCGGCGTGAACGCGGAGGTCGTGTCGTTCATCGACGACATGGCGCGCGCCTACGCAAGTGCCTCGCTCGTGATCGCGCGCGCGGGCGCGACGACGCTCGCGGAGCTGTGCGCGATCGGCAAGCCGGCGATCTTGATCCCGTATCCACACGCGGCCGAAGACCACCAGGCGAAGAACGCGCTCGCCATGGAGCGCGCCGGTGCTGCGATCGCGATTCGCGAGAGCGAGCTCACCGCGGAGGGCCTCGCCACGCAGGTGCGCGAGCTGCTGCTTGGCCGCTCACGGCGGCGCGACATGGCCGACTCCGCGCGCAAGCTGGGCCGGCCCGAAGCGGCTGCGGCGATCGTGGACGACCTGTGCGCGTTTTTGGGCGTGCCTGTCGACGGTGGGGCACCTTCGGACGGAGGTGGGGAAAAAGCAGCAGGCGAGGGTGGCAGCGAAAGCAGCGCGACCCCCGGCAACGCACAGGCCAGCGCAGAGCTCACGCCCTTTCAGAGCCGAGCCGTGCGTCGCCAGCGCGTGCGCCGAGCCCCACTGCGCGTGCGCACCGTGGAGCGGTTGGTGGACGTCAGCGGGTAGCGGGGGCGTGGCGTGGCTCGCGACTCTTGAGCGCGGGCTTCAGGCTTCGGGCTACGGGAATTTGTACGAGAGCGTCGAGCGCACACTTGGTCGGTCGCGCTAAACGCGTGGGGCAAACGAGAGCGTCTTTGACGCGAGCAATCAGGTCTTCTTCCCGAAGCCTGTAGCCTGAAGGCCGAAGCGCCTGGAGGCCGAAGCGCCTGGAGCCACTAGCAGCCTGCCGAATGCCGTCCCTGCGCCGCTGACACCCCGAGCTCGACAGCATTGCTCCCCACGCGCGGGCTGGCTAAGTTGCCCGCTGTCTCCGCTGCGTCGCGCGTGTCGCGCAAGCGCGGGGGAGCCGTCGACCATGATCGAAGAATTGTTATCCCAGTTTGCGCTGATCTTGTGCTTGACCCTCGCGAACGGCGTGTTCGCGGGCGCGGAGATCGCGCTGGTGTCCGTGCGCGCCACGCGTCTGCAGGAGCGCGCAGACGAGGGCTCGCGCGCGGCGCGCACCGCGCTGCAGCTGAAGAAACACGTCGAGTCTCTTCTCGCCACCGTTCAGGTGGGCATCACCGTGGTGGGCGCCACGGCGGCGGCCGTGGGCGGTGCCAGCTCCGGTGAGCGCCTGGCGCCGCTGATCGCGCAGGTTTCGTGGCTCGCGCCGTACGCCGAGAACATCGCGCTCGCGATCGTGATCTCGATCGTCTCGTACCTGTCGATCGTGCTCGGCGAGCTCGTGCCGAAGTCGCTGGCGCTGCGCTCCGCGGAGACATATTCGCTGATCATCGCGCGCCCGCTGCTGTTCGTGTCGTGGATCGCGAAGCCGATCGTGAGCCTGCTCACCGCCAGCAGCAACCTCGTGCTGCGCCCGCTCGGCGACAGCACGAACTTCACCGAGGCGCGTTACTCGACCGACGAGCTGCACCAGCTCGTGGAGGAGGCCAAGCAATCGGGCAGCTTGCACCCGCAAGCCGCGGACATCGCGTCGCGGGCGCTCGACCTGCCGGAGCTGACCACGGCCGAGGTCATGGTGCCGCGCCAGGACGTCGTGATGCTGCCGCGCCAGGCCAGCATCACCGAGGTGTACAAGCTCGTGATCGAGCGTCCGCACACGCGCTTCCCCGTGTACGCCGCCGGCCCGGACGACATCGTCGGCTACGTGAACATCAAGGATCTCGCAGCGCGCAGCTGGCAAGGCGAGGAGATCAGCCTGGCGGAGGTGCTGCGTCCTGCGTACTTCGTGCCCACGAGCAAAGCGGCGCTCGACCTGCTGACGGAGATGCAGAAGAAGCGCGTGCCGCTCGCCATGGTGGTGGAGGAGCAGGGCGGCTTTGCGGGCATCGTGGCGCTCGAGGACCTCATCGAGGAGCTGGTCGGCGAGATCGTGAACGAGTACGCGCGCGAGCCGCAGCAGATCTTCACCGAGGAGCCGACGGGCAGCTGGGTCGCGCCCGGCCACGTGCCGATCCGCGAGCTGAACCGCGCGCTCGATCTCGATCTGCCGGAGAACGGCGAGTGGAACACGCTCGCGGGTCTGTTCATCGGACTGACGGGCCGCATCCCGCGCGCGGGCGACCGCGAGCGCCTGCCGAATGGCACGGAGCTGGAAGTGGTGGAGGCCTCGCCGCGTCGCATCCGCAGCCTGCGCATCCATCCTGCGCCGCCATCAGCGGCAGACGCCTGAGATCGTTCCCACATGCGCTGCAGCTGTCCGGCCGTGTAGGCCGGCTGTTTGCGTCGCTGCGCGCGCACGCCTCGCTGTACGCTAGTCGCCGCCGTGCGCTCGACCTGGATCGTGACGTGTCTCTCGCTGCTCGTGTACCTCGCGGCCGGCTCGTGGGTCGCCGCACACGCGTCGGCCACGAGCGACGAGGTGCCGCACATCGGCGCGGGCGTGAGCTACCTGCAGGGTGACACGCGGCTCAACCGCGAGCACCCGCCGCTCGTGAAGCTGTTGGCTGCGGCCGCGCTGCCGAGCGCGGCGTTTCGCTTCCGGTTGGAGCCGGAGAGCCGCTCGCCGGCCGCGGCGGATCTGCAGTGGAGCTTCGGCTCGGCCGTGCTGCACGAGTCGGGCGCGGCCCCGCTCGAGCTGCTGTGGCGCGCGCGCTTGCCCCTCTTGCTGTGGAACGCAAGCCTGTTCGGCTGGCTCGCGCTCTGGGCGTACAGCGCGTTCGGCGCGGTGGCCGCGTGCTGGGCGGTGGCGTTGCTCGCGACGTGTCCGCTGTGGCTCGCGCACGCGAGCCTCGTGGCGACCGATGCGCCCGCCACTGCGCTCTATTTCGCGTGCGCTGCGAGCGCGGCACAGCTGCTCGCAGCCGAGGGCCGCGCGCGCTACGCGTGGGCCGCGCTGCTCGCTATTGCGTTCGCTCTGGCGCTGTGCACGAAATACTCGCTGCTCGGCGCGCTCGGCCTCGTGCCGCTGGCGTTTGCGATCGACGCGTGGCGCAGTGGACGCCGCGCTCAGCTGCCGCTGTGCGCGCTGGCGGCAGCTGTTGGCGGCGGGCTCGGCGTCGCGTTCGCCTGGGGCCTGCCACCGGACCCCGCTGCCTACCTGCGCGGTGTTCGCCTCGTCGGGCACAACCATCGCACGGGGGGCTACGCGTTCTACGCTTTCGGCGAGCTGTTTCGCGGTCAGCAGCCGCTGTACTTCGCGCGCGCGTTGCTCGTGAAGGTCTCGAGCGGCCTGCTGCTGGCGGCGGCGGTCGCGGGTAGCGTAGCGCTCCTGCGTCGCCTCGCCCGCTTGCCCCCCGCGACCCCGGCGCAGACGCGCGTGCGGGCCGGCGCGCTGCTGTGGCTGCCGCCGCTCGGCTACGGCCTGCTCATGGAGTGCTTCGCGCCGGCGATCGGTGTGCGTTACGTGCTTCCAGTGTTGCCGTTTTTGCTGCTCGCAGCGGCGGCCGGGCTCGCGAGCATCATGCGCACCGCGCGGCTGCGGGCGGTGCTCGCGCTGATCTGCGCGCTGCAGCTGTACGGCTTCGCCACGGCGCTGCACAGCTCGCCGCTCGCGTACTTCAATGGTCTTCTGTGCTCCACCGGGGACGTGCCGCCGTGTCTCGATGATAGCAACGTGGACTGGGGCCAGAGCCTGCCGCAGCTAGAAGCGGCGCGCGCTGCGCGTTACGCCGGCGCACCGCTGCGCCTCTTTTACTTCGGCTCGAGTCCCCCGGAGGCGTATGTGCGCGCGCAGACCGCACATCCCGTCGAGCTGCTGAAGCCGCAGGCTGCGCTCTACGCGGTGAGCCTGCACATCCTGGCGCGCGCTCCGCGAGACTCCTGGGTCCACCAGAGCGCGCCGCGCGAGGTCGTCGCGGGCAGCTACGTCATCTTCGACTTGCGCCTGTGATACCCTGGTGAGCGCGCGTGTCCATGCAACCCCAGCACGGCAGTGCGAGCGTCGCCCGCAGCGGCGAGAGCGAGCGCGGGACACTCGCCGCTCGGCTGCGCGTGTGGGCCCCTGCGCTCTCGCTCGTGCTGCTCGGTGTGCTGACCTACGTGGATCGGCTGAGCGGACCGTTCATCTTCGACGACGAGCACGCCATCGTTCACAACCCGAGCCTCGTACCGTTCGAGCTGGGGCGCGCGCTGCGGCCGCCGAGCGAGTCGCCGGTCGCGGCGCGCCCGCTCGTGAACCTCAGCTTCGCGATCGACCGCAGCGTGTTTGGCCTCTCGCCGACTGCGTTTCACGCCTCGAATCTCTCGCTGCACGTCGCGTGTGCGCTCGTCGCGTTCGCCGCGCTCCGCCGGCTGCTCGCGCTCTGCCCGCTCCGCGCGCAGCCGGAGCTGCCTGCGTTCGTGGCGGCGGCTTTTTGCGTGCATCCCATGGCGGCGGAGGTGGTGCTCTACACCACGCAGCGCAGCGAGCTGCTGGTGGCGCTCTGCTATCTGGGCGCGCTCTGGCTGCTGCTGCGCGAGGCGCAGACGGGCGTGCGCTCGTGGCCGTGGGTGCTGCTTCTGGGGCTGTGCGGGGCGGCTTCGAAGGAGGTGTTCGTCAGCGCACCGCTCGTGCTCCTTGCGTGCGACCGCGCGTTTTGCGCGGGCTCGTTCCGCGCGGCGCTGCGCGAGCGCGGCGCGTTTCATGCGGCGCTCGCGCTGAGTCTCGTACCGCTGCTCTGCCTGCAGCTCGGTGCGCCGCGCAGCGAGTCCGTGCGGCTGCTCGAGCTCGACTACTTGTTGGCGCAAGCGCGCATCGTGCCCGGCTACGTGCTGCACGCGCTGTGGCCGGCGCGACCCGTGCTCGATTATGGGCCGCTGTGGCCCGGCACGTACGCGAGCGCATGGCCTTGGCTCGCGCTCGGCTGTGCCGCGCTCGCGCTCTCGGGCGTGTGGGTCTGGCGCTGGCCGCGCAGCGGGTTCACGGCGCTCTGGACGCTCGCGATCCTCGCGCCGACCTCGAGCGTGCTCAGCATCCACACCGAGGTGGGGGCAGAGCGGCGCTTCTACTTGCCGCTCATCGCGGTGCTCGGAGCGGTCTCGGTGCTCGCGAGCGCGCTGCTCGAGCGCGGTCTGCGCGTGCGTCAGCGCGCTGCACTGCTCGGGCTCGGAGCGGCCGCGGTCGTGACGCTCGCGCTCGCGACGCGCCAGCACGCGCTCGACTACCGCGACACGCGCGCGTTCTGGCATGCCGCCGCGCGCGGCAACCCGGACAACGCGCGAGCGCACTACAACCTCGCCGAGACCCTGCGGCGTGAAGGCGATGGAGCGGGCGCGATCGAGAGCTTGCGACGCGCGCTGCAGGCGCGGCCCGCGTACGCGGACGCGCACATCAACCTGAGTGGATTGCTGATCGCCAGCGGCGCGCTGGCCGACGGGCTCGCGCACGCGGAGCGCGGCGCCGCGCTCGAGCCGAAATCGCCCAACGCGCACTACAATCTGGCGCTGGCCTGCGCGTTCAGCGGGCAGACCGAGCGCGCGCTTGCGGAGCTGGAAACCACCGTGCGTCTCCAGCCGCAACACACGGAGGCGCGGCGTCGCCTGGCGCAGGGCTACCTGGCGCTGGGTCGGAGCGAGCAGGCCCGGGCGCACGCTCGCCGTCTGCTGCAATACGCGCCGGGAGACCCCCTCGCGCTGCGCGTGCTCGGGCGCTGAGCGCACGTGTTTCAGGTCACACGGATGCGGTGCGCGCGTTCCTGCAGCAGTGACCTCCCACGTCGAAGGTGGAGAACTGCCCCGTTCTCGTCAGGCGCCGGGGAAGAAAAAAAAGGCAGACTCGGTTGAAATAGCGGGGCGGCCCTCGGCGAAAGACAGGACATGCAAGCTCAATCCTCCACATCCTTCGCGGCCGGCGCCGCACTGCTCTTGTTCGCGGGCTGTTCGGAAGCTGCGGACGGCTCGGTTCAGTCCTCGTTTCACAGCTACGCGGCGAGTCCGGGCTCGCTCCTCGACAGCACGCTGGTCGTGAACGAGGGTCGAGCCACCACGCACCTGGCCGGCGTCACACACCTGTCGGATGGCACGTGTCTGGCCGAAGAGGCCGTGTTGGATGCGCGTGGTCGGCTCGTGTCCGCGAGCTACAGCGTGTCGCATGGTGCGGGCTCACTGCAGCACGTCAGCCTCGATGCGCGGCGCGGCGCAGTCGAGGTCAGCGGACCTGAGGGCGTGCGCCGCGCACAGCTGCCGAACGATCTGCCCTGGGTCTGGGCGCCGCGCGTGCAACGCGAAACGGAGACGCGCACGGTGTCCACGCCACTCGCGGCCGTCGTGACCTTGCGTGCCGCGCGCGCCGAGGGCCGAGTGCGCAACATCGACCTGGAGCAGCTGGTCAGTCGCGGCACATGCTCGGATCAGCTGGTGGTGCGCGACCGCGACCGCTCCGACCTCGTGGTCGTGGGTGATGACGTGGTCACGGTGTCCGCAGGCTTGCCGCGCTTCTGGCATGTGTGGGCATTCGATCAGGAGCTACACAGCGCGCGGCCCGAGCGCCTGTTGGATACGATGGCGGCCCTCGCGTGTGTGCCGGTGCAGCACAACGTCGAGCCCGACTGCGACGGCTGAGCGGCGGCCGATCAGGCGGGGAAGTACTCCAGGTCCAGGTGCGCCTCGTGCGCCGCTCCAGGCTGCACGACGATCACGTTCTCGCCCGTGTTGAGCGCGTCCCCGTGTGCGCTCCAGGGCTCGAGGCACACGAAGTCCTTCTTCGTCAACGTCCACACGACCCACAGCTTCAGCTCTTCGCTCGCGCGCAGCTCGATGCGCGCGCCGTCCGGCAGCTCCAGGCTGCAGTGGCTGCTGCCGTGATCCAGGAGGTGCATGTCGACCTCGGGCTGCGTCAGATCGAAGCCCTGGAACGGCACCACTGCTTTTTGCACGTTGTCGAACGCCTGCGTCGCGGCCGTCGGGATGCGCACCTTCGCCTTGTCCAGCACGTCTTTCACTTAGAAGTACGGATGGAAGCCGAGCGCGAACGGCAGGGGCGTGGTGTCGCGGTTCTCCACCCGGAAGTGGATCGACAGCCGGTGCAGCTCGAGGCGGTAATCGATCTGCGCGCAAAATTGCCAGGGGTAGCGCGGCAGGGTCCAGGCGTTCGCCTGGATCTCGAGCAGCAGCGAGCCCGGCGGCGAGTCCAGCACGCTCCAGTCGAGGATGCGCCCGAAGCCGTGTTGCTTCATGTCCGTGCCGGATCGGCCGCCCCAGCACAACGTGTCGTTGGTGAGCTTGCCGGGCGAAGGGAAGAGCACGGGTATGCCACCGCGCACGTTCTGAGACGAATCGCAAAGCGTGGCGTCGTTCAAGTACAGGAGCTCGCGGCCGGCGACGCGCATCGAGGTCACGATGGCGCCGCGCTGTGGTGCGACCACCACGCGCGCGTCCGTGCGCTCATCGTGCAGCGTGTACAGCTCACCGACCGCAGCCTGCAGGGAGGCGCGGTGCTGCGTAGTTGGCATGTCCGGAGCATAACACCGGGCCGGAGTGAGCGGTGGTTCGCGCCTTGACAAATAGCACGACCGTTCGTATTCTAGAAACATGTCGAAGGGCGAAGATACCCGCCGGCGTATTCTGGAGCGCGCGGTGTTGCTCGCGAGCCGCGTCGGGCTGGAAGGGCTGAGCATCGGCGAGCTGGCCAGCGATCTGGGGCTCTCGAAGAGCGGCCTGTTCGCGCACTTCGGATCCAAGGAAGACTTGCAGGTCGCCGTGCTCGAGGCCGCGGTGCAGCGCTTCGAGTCCGCGGTCTGGAAGCCCGCGCAGCGTGCGGCGCGCGGTGAGGCGCGCGTGCGTGCGCTGATCGAGGCCTGGTTGTCGTGGGTCGCGGACCCTGGATCGCCGGGCGGTTGCATCTTTCTGGCCGCAGCCACGGAGCTGGATGATCGCGAAGGCAAGGCGCGTGACTACCTGGTCGGCAGCCAGCGCCAGCTGATCGAGCTGCTGACCAGGATCGCGCGCGGGGCGATCGAAGAGGGCGACTTCCGCAAGGATCTCGACTGCGAGGGCTTCGCGTACGAATGCCTCGCGCTCATCCTGGCGTTCAATCACTACCGGCGCCTGATGCGCGACCGCAAAGCCGAGAGCCGCGCGCGCGCCGCGTTCGAGCGTCTGTTGGTCGGGGCTCGCGCCTGACGCACTGCGATCCGGGTAGCCCCTGTCTTGTTCGCATTAAAAAAAGTACGACCGTTCGTTCTTTAAATCCGTTTGCAAGGAAGGACCAAAAACATGTCGACTGCCTACATCATCGATGCGCTACGCACGCCCCGCGGCCGCGGCAAGCCGGAGCGCGGCGCGCTATCGGGCATCCATCCTCAGGAGCTCCTGGCGCAGACCCTGGTCGCGCTGCTCGAGCGCACGGGCATCGCTCCGGGCGACGTGGACGATGTGATCGCCGGTGTCGTCTCGCAGGTCGGCGAGCAGGGCGGCAACCTGGCGCGCAACGCGCTCTTGTCCGCGGGGCTGCCGTACAGCGTGCCGGGGTTGTCGATCAATCGCTTTTGCGGCTCCGGACTCAGCGCGGTGTCGTTGGCCGCGATGGGGGTCGGCTCGGGCGCACAGCAGCTGGTGATCGCCGGAGGCGTAGAGAGCATGTCGCGCGTCCCGATGGGCGCCGATCAATCGGAAGGCGACGGCGGCAACGCGCTGCTGCGCGCCAAGTATTTCCAGGTGCCCCAGGGCGTTGCCGCCGACTTGATCGCGACCCTCGATGGCACCAGCCGCGAGCAGGTGGATGCGTTCGCGCTGCGCTCGCAGCAACGCACCGCGCAGGCCCAGGCGGAGGGGCGCTTCGCGCGCTCGCTGGTTCCCGTGCGCGATCCACGCACGGGGAACGTGGTGCTGGATCGGGACGAGTCACCGCGCGCCGACACGTCGCTCGAGGCGCTCGCCAAGCTGGCGCCGTCGTTCGCCGCCGTGGGCGGCATGGTGGTGGAGGGGCGCAGCCTGGACGAGCACGTGCTGGCCGTCTATCCGCAGGCGCGCCCGATCCAGCACGTGCACACGGCGGGCAACTCGAGCGGGCTCGCGGACGGCGCAGCGGTCGTGCTGATCGGCTCGAGAGCCTACGCGGACGCGCACGGGCTCACGAAGCGCGCGAAGATCCGCGCGCTGGTTAGCGTGGGCAGTGAGCCGGTGGTGAAGCTGACGGCTCCCACCGCGGCCTCGCACAAGGCGCTGGCCCAGGCCGGTATGCACGTGCGCGACATCGATCTGTGGGAGATCAACGAGGCCTTCGCGTCGGTGCCGCTGCGCACCATGCGCGAGCTCGAGATCGACCCCGAGCGCGTGAACGTGAACGGTGGGGCGATCGCGCTCGGACATCCGCTCGGGGCGACCGGGGCGATGCTGATCGGGACGGCGCTCGATGAGCTGGAGCGCACGGGCAAGGCGACGGCGCTCATCACCCTCTGCATCGCGGGCGGGCAGGGCGTCGCGATGATCATCGAAAGAGTCTGACGAGCCCGAGCCCGAGCCCGAGCCCGAGCCCGAGCCCGAGCCCGGACTAACTCTCTCGGTAACGGCAGAGGAGAGGAAGAGTCGGGCTCGGGCTCGGGCTCGGAAGGTTTTTGCCGCTGTCGGGCTGATTGCAGTCCCGGAGCGACTGCTTCACAGTAGGCCCCGTTCGACCCCCCGGGAGCCCGTGAAGCCGACCATGACCGTGACGATCGATCCTGCCGCCGTGGCGGCGCGCTTTCGCGATGAGCTGCGCGCTCAGCTCGCCGAGGAGCGCACGCCGTTGCGCCTGGTCGGCATTCTGGCCGGGGAGCACGGCCCATCTCACACCTACGCCACGTACGCGCAGCGCGCGTGCATGGAGCTCGGCATCCACTTCGAGCTACGCAAGTTCCCCCGGCTCGAGGCCGAGGCCGCGATCCGCAGCGCAAACGCCGACCCCGCGGTGCACGGGATCATGGTGTACTACCCGATCTTCGCCACCGAGCACGACGCCTACCTGCGCGACCTGGTCGATCCCGGCAAGGACATCGAGGGTCTGCACTCGAGCTGGGCGCGGCTGCTCTACGAGAATCGCCGCTTCGTGGACGCCGAGAAGACCCGTAAGGCGATCCTGCCTTGCACGCCGCTCGCCATCCTGAAGCTGGTGGAGGCGGCCGGGTTCTTCCACGAGCGCGGCAGGCCGCTCGAAGGGCGGACCGTCAGCGTATTCAATCGCAGCGAGGTGGTGGGCAGGCCGCTCGCGTCCATGCTCGCGCACGATGGGGCCCACGTGTACTCGTTCGACGTCGACGGGCCGCTGGCGTTCGAGCCCCCGCCGGACGCCGACGGCGCGCATCGCCTGAGCGAGTCTCCGATCACACGCGCCGAGGCGCTCGCCGCGAGCGACATCGTGATCACCGGGGTGCCATCGAAGGACTTCCCGCTGATCCGCGGCGACGAGCTGCGCGCGGGCAGCCTGTGCATCAACTTCTCCACCTACAGGAACTTCGCCGACGACATCTCGGGCAAGGCCGCGTGCTTCGTCCCGCGCGTGGGTCCGATGACCGTGCTGATGGTGATTCGCAACGCGCTGCGGCTGCGGCGCAACGCGCAGGGCGGCTGAGCCATGACCGACTCGATCTGGGATCTCTCGTTGCGCAGCGCGCTGGAGCAGACGGCCAGCAAGAGCCCCACGCCTGGAGGCGGCTCGATCGCGCCCGTGAGCGCGGCGCTCGGGCTCGGCCTCGTGGTGATGGGGTTGGAGGTCACCGCGGCGAAACAGCCGAGCGAGTCGCTGCAGCAGGTGCTGCGCCGCGGCCGCGTGTTGCTCGCGGAGCTGAGCGAGTTCGCCGATCGCGACGTGGCCGTGTTTCAGGCGTACATGGCGGCGCTCGGCCTGCCGAAGACCACCGAGGCCGAGCAGGCGCTGCGCGCGGCGGCGCGCGACAAGGCGGTGCTCGAGGCGGCGCGCACGCCGCTACTGGCTGCAGAGGCGGTGCTGCGCGCGCTGACCTACACCGAGTCCGTTGCGGGACTCGTGCAGAAGAACGTGTTCAGCGACCTGCTGGCTGGAGCCGATCTGCTGTTCGGGAGCATGAAGGCCGTCCTGCGCACGGTGGACATCAACCTGCCCGCGCTGCGCGAGCCTGCCGCGAGGAAAGCTCTGTCCGAGCGCGCCGCGGAGCTAGAGCTCGCGGCCGGCGAGGCCTACGCGCGCATCTGCACGGAGTCGGCGGCGTAGCCGGCGCGACGTGGTGGCAGCGGACAGCGGCGCGCTGCGCGTGACGCTTGCGGCGCTCGCCGCGCTGGCGTCGCTCGTCCTGCTCGGCGACGTGCTGTGGAGCATCGCGCTCGGCACGCCGGAGCTTTTCTGGGCCGTGCTCCCGCTCGGGCCGATGCGCCTGGCGAGCGTGCTCGCGCTGAGCCTCGCTTGTGGTCTATGCGCGCTGGTGTGCGCGCGCGGGCTGCCGCGCACGGAGCGCGCCCGGGCCGCTCTGCTCCTCGGCTGCGTGGCTGCGCTGTTTCTCGGGAACGGGCGCTACGTGGGCTCGAACGACGCCGGCGCGACGCGCTTGATCCCATTCGTGTTGCTGCGCGAGGGGCGCCTCTGCTTCGAGGGCTCAGCGCAATTGGAGCTGCCGGGCGGGACGCTGCCCTACTGGTTCGTGCCCGCGGGCGAGCACATCATCTCGCGTTATCCGGTCGCGACGGGGATCCTGGCGGCGCCCGCGTATCTGCCTGCGCTGCTCGGCCGCTACGATCCACGGCGGGAACGCGTGCATGAGCTGGAGCGCATCGCCGCCGCGCTCCTGGCGCTGACCACCGTCGCGCTGGTGCTGGCGTTCGCCCGGCGCGTGCTGCCGCCGGCAGCGGCAGGCTTCGTCGCAGTGTGTTACGCGCTCGGGACGGGTGTCGCGTCCATCCTGTCCAAGGCCCTGTGGCAGCACGTGGGCGGCGCCGCCGGCTTCGGCCTCGCGCTCGCGGGTCTGCTCCTGATGGAGCGACGGCGTGCGTTCTGGGCGGTCGGTCTCGGCTGCGGCATCGCCGTCGCCGCGCGCTCCACGAACGTGGTGCCGGCGCTGTGGCTGCTGCTGGCGGCGGCGTTTGCGCACGGGCCCCGCAGCGCAGCGCTCGCTGCCGCCGTGAGCTGCGGACCGGCCCTCGCTCAGCTGGCGTACGCCCGCTACTATTTCGGCAGCTTTCTGGGGCACGGCTACGGCTCGGAAGCGCAGGCCGGCTGGAGCGCGGTGTGGAGCGAAGGCGTGCTCGGGATCCTGCTCAGCCCGGGCCGGGGCCTCCTTTTGTACTCGCCGCTGCTCGCGTTCGCGGCGTTCGCGCTGTACCGCGGCGACCCGGCGCTCGATCGGCGCGTGAGCCGCTGCTTGCTCCTGGCGAGCGTCAGCTTGCTGCTCGTCATGGGCAAGTGGTGGTGCTGGTGGGGCGGGCGCAGCGCCGGCGAGCGCATGACGAGCGACGTGCTTCCCCTGTGGGGCGTGGGCCTCGCGCTCGCCTACAAGCAGCTGCAAGCGCGGCCAGGCTTGCGGCGCGCGTTCCACCTCTGCGCGCTGTACGGGGTGCTGCTGCAGACCTTGATCACGTTCGGGCGCCCCGGTCCACTCGCGAAGCAGCTGTTCGTGGACGTGAGCGAAGGGGCGTGGAGCTGGCGCGCGTTCGCGCCGCTCAGCTACCTGCTCGACCTGACGCGCTGAGCCGCGCGCGCGCTCACGGCTGGTTGATGCGCCGCAGCGCTTCCTTGTTGTCCGGCTCGATCTCGAGCGCCTCGCGCCAGGCCGCGTTGGCCGCGTTCATCGCACCGGAGACGCGGTAGGCATCGCCGAGCAGCACGCGGTACAGCGCGCGCTTCGGGCGCTTCTTGATGATGCGCTGCGCGAACGTCACGGCCTCGCTGCCGCGGCGCTGGTCGATGAGCGCCTGGACCAGCAGCTCGGCGATGTGGTGATCTTCCGGGTTCTGATCCAGCAGCGGACGCAGCACGGTCTCGGCTGCGGCGGGGTTCTTCGCGCGCAGCTCGTTGCGCGCGATCTTCAAGCCCTCGGGCACGCTGGTCACGACCGGGTGTGCGGCGGCCGCAGGCGGCTCGCTGGCGCTGCGTGGTGGCGCCGCGGGCGCAGCTTGTGGCGGAGCTGCGGGCGCAGCTTGTGGCTGCGGTGAGGCTGCAGCTTGTGGCTGTGGAACGGGGGCGGGTGCTGGGGGGGCCACGGGCGCCGCCGCGGGCCTCGCTGCCACGCCGGAGCCGGGCTGCGCCGGAGCCGGGGCGGGCGCGATCTGCGGCTGCGCCAGTTCGTGTGTGCCGGGTCGAGCTGCCGCTGGTGGCGGCAGGCCGGGCTGCGCCGTGAGCTGAGCGCTCGGCGAGCCGGTCGCCGGCAGCGACGTGTCAGCGGGGGCGGTCGAGCGCGAGCCAGGCATGGGCCACAGGCCCAGCGCGAGGCCGAGCAACAGCAGCACCACGCAGACGACGAGGACGATCAGCGCGCGCCGCGAGCTGGCCCGACGCGCCGCTTCGTTCGCGCTCTGCTGCACCGCTTGTTCGACCGCGCTCCCCTTGGACGCCGCGGTCGCCGCGGCCACCACCTCGGGCGACGCTACCACCGTGAGCTCCTCCTCCTGGAAGAGCGGCTGCTCGGGGCGTGCGACGAGCGGCGTGGAGCGCCGGTCGGCCTCGGCGTTCGCCTCCGAGTCCTCCGGCGGCTGACTCGACATGGCGCGCAGGCTGCGCCGCACGTCCGTGGAGCGCTCTTGGGTCCAGGGCTCCGCGGCCGGCACACGCGGCTCGGCCGCTTTGTCGGGCGGCGGCGAGGTGGGCGCGTCGCTGTCCGGCTGCAGCCGCGCGGCGGGTGCCGGAGCAGGCGCGGGCGCAGGCGCAGGCGCGGGCGCTGCAGCTGGTAGCTGCGGGCTCAGACTGGTCGAGCCCAGCACGGCCCTCGGCAGCTTCTCCACGCGCGGCTGCGTGATCGCCGCCGGGAGCTGGTCGCTGCCGTCGCTCCACAGCCCTCGGCTCTGCGCGCGCAGCTCGATCAGCCGGCGCTGCGCCTCATCCGTCACCGTGCTCGGCGGGCCTGCGGCGCGCTCGGGTCGCGAGACGAGGGCCGACTGGGCGTCGTTTGCGGGCGGCTTGAACAGCCCGTGCACGGCATCTTCTGCAGCTGGCGGCGGCGCGGACGGCGCGACGGCCACCACACTCTTGCCCTCGCCGAAGACGCCCTTGAGCTCGGCCGGCTGCTGGCCGGGCTTGCGCAGAGCGACCGGTTCTTCACCCCAGCGCAGGCCTTCTGGTGGATGGCTGGAGGACTTTGACGAGCGATTGGCCAGGAGTTCCTCGCGGCGCACGGAGCGCTGAATGTCGGGAAATTTATAACAACATTGCCTGTTTCGCCAACCGTTGCGCACCACATCAGTGCTCGATTGTGTCCACTGACACTGACGTCTGCTGTCATGTAGGCGCGCTCAGGCCGAGCACACCTGGTTGCGGCCGGCGTGCTTGGCCGCGTACAGCGCTCGATCGGCTGCTTCGAACAAAGTTTCCTGGCTCGCGGCGTGGTCGGGGTAGGTCGCCACGCCGAGCGAGCAGGTCACCTGGAGCGGCCCGTGCTCCGTGTCGAAGCTGGTCTGGCTCAGCTCCGCGCGCACGCGCTCCGCGAGCTGCGCGGCGCCTTCCGTCGCGGTCTGATCGCACAGCACGCAGAACTCTTCGCCGCCGAAGCGCGCCACCAGATCGCTGCCCCCGCGCATGCGCTTGAGGATCTGGCCCAGCTCGCGGATGACGACGTCGCCGATGTGGTGGCCGTAGGTGTCGTTGACCTTCTTGAAATGATCGATGTCCACGATCACGAGCGACACCTTGTGCCCGAAGCGCGCGGCGGCGTGCATGCGCTGGGTGAGCTCGTCGTGGAAGTGGCGCTTGTTGAAGCAGCCCGTCAGCCCATCGGTGGTCGCGAGCTCCTCCAGACGCGAGACGAGCGCCGCGTTGCTGACAGCCACGGCGAGCTGGTTCGCGAGCAGCTGCAGCGCCTGGCGCACATCGGCCGGAAACGCATCGCGCCGCCGCGCGGCCAGCGCGAAGCTGCCGATGACCGCGTCGCGCACGAGCAGCGGCAGGATCAGCACGGACTGCATGCCCGCGAGCCGCTCGCCGCGTGTGAACACGACCTGGTTCTGCGGATCGAAGTCGGTGCGGATGGGTAGATAGTGCTTGTTTTGCACGGCCATCGCCGTGAGCGAGGCGTTGTCCTGGAAGCTCAGCTCCGCGAAGTGCGCAGCGCAGTCGCCGAGCGCGTGGCGCACGGTGTGGGTGCGCGTCTTCTGGTCGTAATGCAGCACGGCCGCGAAGTCGTGCACCACGATGCGCGCGGCCGCCCCGAGCCCCGCGTTCAGCACGTCTGACTCGCTGCGCGCCGCTCCGAACGCCTGCGAGGCCTCATACAGCACGTCTTGCTCGCGCTTCGCGCGCTCGAGCTGCACGAACACGCGCTCGTTCTCGAGCGCGCGCAGGAGGTGCTCCACGCCACCTTGGAGGATCTCTTCTTCCTGCCGCGTGAAGCTGCGCTCCTGCACGCGATCGGCGCACAGCACTCCGATGACCTCGTGCTTCTCTCGCACAGGCACGGCGACGAACGCGTGGATCGTCTCGCGCTGGTCCTTGTAATAACAGAGGCTCGGGTGGCCCGGCCGCAGCTCTGCCAGGTTCGTCAGCACGCCGCGCTGATACGCGGCGCCCACGGGGCCTTCACCCGGCGCAAACGGCCCGTACCACAGTTGTTTGCTGTCGCTCGCGGCCTCGATCACGCGCAGCTGTCCATCGCTCTGATCGCGCAGCATGAGCAGCGCCGAGTGCAGGCCGAGGGTGCGCTTGAGCAAGAGCAGGTTCCAGTGGGTGACGCTGCGGACCTCCGCCACGCTGCCGCGCCACAGGCTCTCCTCGTCGCGTGCGGCCGTGGTCGGAGCCTTGGCTGCGAGGCGAAATAACCGCGCCTCGCTCTCCACGCGGCGCTTTTCCTCGGCCCGCTCGCGGTACGCGCGGATGCGCACGCGCGTCAGCTCGGCCTGCGTGAAGGTGGCGCTGAGTAGCCCGAACAGCAGCAAAAACAGCGCGTGCAGTGCGTACGGCTTGGGATCGTGGTGGCCCTCGGTGAAGAAGTAGACGGGCGCCTCGAACGCGATCGCGCATAGCACGATGAGCCGGCCCTGGGCCCGCGGCGCGAACGCGCTGGTGAAAGCCGCGAGCACGTACAGGATGGGATAGAAGGGCGAGAGCAGACCACCCAGGCGCTGCACCAGCGCGTGCGCGGCTGCGAAGAGCAGGCAACCGAGCTCGAAGTCGAGCAGCGCCTCGCCGCTGCCGCTGCGCGCTTTGACCTCTCGCACGCGTGTGTACACGCGCAACGCGACCACGCACACGAACGCCGCCGTGAGCAGCAAGTGCTCCCAGCCCAACCGCAGCTCACGGCTACATACGCCGAGCAGTACGAGCAGCGCTATGCAAGCCGCAGTGACATAGCCATAGGCCAGACGCGCGCTCTTGCGCATGGTCGAGGCAGCATGAACCAGCGTAGTCACCGAGGCTGTGGCTTGGGTACGGTACCGGAGGCTTCTACGTCAAGTAACGAGCTTCGCGGGGACGGGCGGGTGCGTTAGTTCTGGAATTGAAAGACGATCTCGCCCTCGCGGACCATGCCCAGCTCATCACGCGCGAGCCGCTCGATGGCGCGGGCGTCGTTGCGCAGCACCTCGGTCTCCTGCGTGAGTGCCTGGATCTCCCGCTCCAGCTGCGCGTTGCTGCTCGTGACCCTCGCGATCTGCGCGCCTAGCTCCAGATATCTCGGCATATCCTCGATCAGCCGCAGCGGCACGGCCACCGCCGTGATCACCAGCAAGCCCAAGGGGATGATCCAAGCCCGGTCGCGCATGGCCCGAATCTGCCGTGTTCGTGCTGCCCGGTCCAGTTCGTCGTTGCGCGTTCGCGTTGATCCGGTCGCGACCTTGCGCCCCGTCCGCGGCCGACTCGCCTCAGATTCGCCGATCCGCCCCGCCGACCGGGGTACACCCACGTCATGAGTGGTGGCTGCATGGACGTTTGGCGCGCCGAGTGACGGACCGATTGCGGTCTGACCGCACAGTTGTTCTACCGTTGTCGCGTCGATCCGGACTGCGTATCCTCGAGCACTCGGCCCCCTGGCGCGGTCAACGTAACGTCGGCTAGAACATCCGACCCGTGACTACCAACGACGAGACCCTCAGCACCCCCGAGAAGTCGGGGGAAAACAAGGACCTGGGCGGCGCGCCCGAGGCGGCCGATTCCGTCTCCGCGGTGACCGCCGAGCGCGACCAGCTGCGCGATCAGCTGCTGCGGACGGCTGCCGACTTCGACAACTACCGCAAACGCACGCGCCGCGAGATCGACGACGCGAAGGCGCGCGGTCGCGACGACGCGGTCAAAGACATCCTCCCCGTGTTCGACAACCTCGAACGCGCCGTCGCTGCAGCCGAGAGTGCGCAGACCGTCGCCTCCGTGGTGGAGGGCGTGAAGATGGTCCTCAAGCTGTTCGAGGACACGGCGGAGCGCATGGGCCTGAGCCGCGTGAAGACCGTGGGCGAGCGCTTCGACCCGGCCGTGCACGAAGCGCTGCAACAGCAGGAGACCGACGCGCATCCGCCCGGAACGATCCTCACCGAGATCGTGCCCGGCTACAAAATCGGCGAGCGTCTGCTGCGCGCTGCGATGGTCGTGGTGGCGCGCAAGCCCAGCGTCAAAGCTGCCGAAGGCGAGGCTCAGGCCGCGTCCGCGGGCGGCGCAGCGGACCCCAAGAGCGGCGCCTCGCCAGGGAGTGAAAACGGACACAACGCATGAGCAAAATCATTGGGATTGACCTCGGCACCACGAACAGCTGCGTCGCGATCATCGAAAACGGGGATCCGGTGGTCATTCCCAACACCGAAGGGGCTCGCACCACTCCGTCCATTGTGGGGTTCACGGAGACGGGCGAGCGCCGGGTGGGCCAGGTCGCCAAACGTCAGGCGGTCACCAACGCCGAACGGACGGTCTACGGCATCAAACGCTTGATGGGGCAGAAGCTCGACTCCGACGTCGCGCAGCGCGTCAGCGAACACGTGCCCTATCGCCTGGTCGCCCAGCCGAACGGCGATGCGGCGGTCGATATCAACGACCAGGCGTTCAGCCCGCCGGAGATCAGCGCCATGGTGCTCGAGACCATGCGCTCGATCGCCGAGAGTTATCTCGGCACCGGCATCAGCGAGGCGGTGATCACCGTCCCGGCCTACTTCGACGACGCCCAGCGCAACGCCACCAAAGCCGCTGGTCAGATCGCCGGGCTGGACGTCAAGCGCATCATCAACGAGCCCACGGCTGCGGCGATCGCCTACGGCTTCGACAAGAAGAGCAAGGGCACCGAGCGCATCGTCGTGTACGACCTCGGCGGCGGCACCTTCGACGTATCGATCCTGGAGATCTCGAGCGGGGTGTTCAGCGTGCGCGCCGTAGCCGGTGACACGCACCTGGGCGGTGAGGACTTCGACAACGCAGTCATCGATTTCCTCACCACCAAGTTCCGCAAGGAGACGGGCATCGACCTGATGAGCGATCGCATCGCGCTGCAGCGCCTGAAAGAGCAGGCCGAGCGCGCACGCCACGAGCTGTCCTCGTCGCTCGAGACCGAGATCAACCTGCCGTTCATCGCCTCGGATGCCACGGGCCCGAAGCACCTGGTCACGAGCTTCAAGCGAAACGAGCTGGAGCTGCTGACCGAGGATCTCGTGGAGCGCACGCTCGGCCCGTGCCAGCAGGCGCTCGACGACTCCAACCTCAAGGTCACGGATATAGACGAGGTGATCCTGGTCGGTGGCATGACGCGCATGCCGCTCGTGCAGAAGCGCGTCCAGGACTTCTTCAAGAAGAGCCCGCACAAGGGCGTGAACCCGGACGAGGTCGTCGCGATCGGCGCTGCGATCCAGGGCGCCGCTCTCGGCGGCGAGGTCGAAGAGGTGTTGCTGCTGGACGTGACCCCGCTCTCGCTCGGCGTGGAGACGGGCGGTGGTGTCTTCTACAAGCTGATCGAGCGCAACACGACCATCCCGACGCACCAGAGCGAGATCTTCACCACCAGCGTCGACAACCAGCCGTTCGTACCGATCCACATCCTGCAGGGCGAGCGCGAGATGGCGGCGGACAACAAGACGCTGGCCAAGTTCGAGCTGACCGACATCCCGCCCGCGCCGCGCGGCCTGCCGAAGATCGAGGTCAACTTCGACATCGACGCCGAGGGCATCCTGCACGTGTCGGCAAAGGATCTCGGCACGGGCCGCGAGAAGGCCGTGAAGGTGGTCGCGTCCAGCGGGCTCACGCAGGACGAGATCGGGCGCCTCATCGAGCAGGCGGACAAGTTCAAGCAGAGCGACGCCAAGCGCAAAGAGCTCGCCGAGCTGAAGAACAACGCCGAGGCGCTCTTGTACACCAGCGAACGCGCGGTCGAGGAGTGCGCGAGCCTCGTGGACGCCGCGATCATCGACCAGGTGAAGAACGACATCGCGTATCTGCGCGAGCTGATCGCCGGCAACGGCGACGCCATCGCGCTGCGCGACGCGCTCTCGCAGCTCGAGGCCAGCGCGTATCGCATCGCCGAGTCGATGTACGGCGAAGCGCCACCCGCGGAAGAGCCAAAGCAGTAGCGGTTGGGTCGGGGTTTCCCGGGTTCTGTACCGACTCTCTGCCGCTGACGGCGGCGTATCGCCTGCAGCCGTCAGAGGCAAACCGGCTTTGGCTAAGCCGAAACGTCACACTGATTTTGATAGATCAGCGTGAGCCCTGTGTTGCTTCACAGTCGGGCGGGCTAGTCTGTAGTTGGGTTGCGTTGCTGAAGCTAGAGCGTTCGCCCGCTCAGCGCGCCTACCGAGGAGTTGTAACTAGATGTCGAGGTCTGCGAATGGTCCGTCGGTGCCACCTCTGGCCGCCGCGGAGTTCGAGAGAGAAGAGACGACCGGCGTCGTCACCAGCCTGAGCGTGCCGCCACCGCGCCCCACGCAGAGCTTCCAGCTCTGGGGCCTGGACATGAGCGGTCCCGCGAAGCGCCTCTCGAACGATGGGATCCTCGCAGTGCGCGGCGATTTCACGCGTATCGGCAACTTCTTACGCGACAACTATGCGCTGTTCGGCGAAGAGAACCACGGCCGGCAGCCGAGCGCGTTCATCCAGAAGAGCAAGCTCGCCTACCTGAGCACCGGCTGCGACCTGATCGAGCTGCGCCACAACGGCGAGACGGTGGGCGTATTTCTCGGCGCGCCGGAGGACTGGAGCAGCTACTACGTGCGTATGTTCGCCGTGCTGCCCGAGTACCAGCGGCCTGGCCTCATCCGGCGCTTCATCCGTGAGTGCGTGTTCGAGCCGCTCACGCGCTGCGGTGTGGAGCGTGTGGTCGCGGAGACCTCGCCGGCCAACATCGCGATGTCGCATCTGTTCACCGAGCTGCGATTCAACGTCACGGGCCACGTGCTCAGCGATCGCTGGGGCCCGCTCGTTCGCTACACGAAGTTCCTGGCTCCCGCCTGTGAAGCGGAGTTTCTCCGTAAGTTCGGCGGTGCTGCACCGCGTAGACCCGAGGCATCAGACAAGGAGGACATGCCGTGAAGAAGAAGTTCGCGCATCTTAGCGTCTGATCGAAGGTTGAGTTTTACGCCGGCGGCTCGTGGGGATCCCACGGGCCGCGCGCGTCTTTGCGCGTGTGGACACGTCAGCTCGGAGGACGAGGATGACAGCGCTGGCCAGCACTCTGAAACAAGCGATCGATGCCTGGGTAGAGCAGCAACGATGCAGTCCGCTGATCGAGCTCGCGCGCCAGGGTGGGCTCACGCCGCGAGCCGTCGCGTTGTATCTGACGAGCTTGCAGGAGCTGTTCGAGCAGTCGCAGCTCAACCTGAAGGCGGCCTGGCACAGCGCCGAGGCGCAAGGACACGCGGCGCTCGCAGAGTATTTCCGTCACAAGGTCTCGGAAGAGCACGGTCACGAGCGTTGGGCCGCAAGCGATCTGCAGAAGATGCCTGGGAGCGCTGCACAAGGCCTCGCGCCCGCGCCTGCCAGCCAGCGCCTAGCACAGCTGCAACAGCAGCTGCTGGCGCGCCATCCCATGTGCTTCGTGGTCTATGTCGTGTGGGCCGAATATCTGACTGTCCTACTCGGGGACGAATGGTTGGATGCACTGGCTGTTTGCGGCTACGAACGCTCTGCAGTGTCCGCCGTGTCGAATCACGTCGAGGCCGACCGAGCGCACGCGACAGCAGGTTTCGAGGTGCTGGACGAGCTTTGGGGCGGTGAGCCCGGGCTCGATCAGCTGCTGGACGGCTTGCGCCGCGCGCAGCGTACATTCGAGGAATTCTGTAACGAGATCTGTCAGGTGGCTCAACTGGACACTACCACATGTACGCCTCTCACGGCGGCGCGCGGATAGGTCAGATGCACGCTGGCGGCCGCGTTAGCCGACGCGGCAGTGTGCATAAACTGTGTGTTAGGCTTGACGCTCGCGGATGCAGCCGAGCATACCTGACGTAACGCTGCTCGAAGAGCTTGGCCGGGGGCCTGGCAGCGTCGTGTACCGCGCGCTGCATCACGGTCGCAATTGCTCCGTCAAGTTGCCGAGCGATCGACCCGAGAGTCGCGCGCAATACACGCAGACGAGCTTCGAGCAAGACGTGCTCGCGCTCGCGCGTCTGCGGCGCTGGGGCATGCCGCGCGTGCTGCAGCTGGGAGCGACGGATGAGACGGCGTACGCGATCCTCGCCGAAGCACAGGGTGAGCCGCTCTCGCAACGGCTGTCGCGCCCGATCAGCCGCGCAGACGTGCTGCGCCTGGTCCGCAAGCTCGCCTCTTCAGTGGCGCAGCTACACGCGGCAGGCTTCGTGCACGGCAACCTGACCGTGCAGAACGTGCTGGCCGCAGGCCCGAGCTTCGACATCGCGCTCGCCGATCGCGGCACGATCACGCGCACGCCGTTCGAGGTGCACGCGGATCTCAAGGCGCTCGGCCTGATCCTGCGCGAGTGTCTCGGCTGCTTGACCGACGGCCGCACGGGCCTCGTGCGGCTCGAGCAGTGCGTCGACGCGCTGGTGGCCGGTGAGTGTGACGATTGCGGCGAGCTGCTGGCAGAGCTCGAGACGCTCAGCCTCGGGGAGCGCGCTCGCCTGTCGAACTACCCGCTGCCGCACGAGGAGCTGCTCGATTTCGGGGCGTCGCTCGACGGTACGCGTAGCGAGCTGGCGCAGCTCTTGCGCTGCTGGCAGCGCGCTGCTGCTCACGGCGGCACGATGGTCGAGGTGCTGGGCGCCGCTGGCAGCGGCAAGAGCCGGCTGCTCGCGCGCTTCGCTCAGGAGATCGCAGCACGCGACGCTCAGGTGCTCTCGGTGCGCTGCCGCGACAGCGACTGGGCTCCGTTCTCGGCACTGAAGCGCATGATCGATGGCCACTTGATCGGGCTCTCGCAGCTCGCGCCCGAGCGGCGCGCGCGGCTCGAGGTCGCGCTGCGCGCCGCGGCCGGGCCCATGGCCGCGCCGATCGGCCTCTTGTCGCCGCGGCTGTCCGCGCTGTTCAAGGACGCCGAAGCGGCCATGGCCGAGGGCGACGTTCAGAGCGTGTTCATCGAGAGCCTCGCGCAGTTCCTGACGAAGTACCTGGAGTCTGCGACGGCCGCCGTGCTGGTCATCGACGACGTGCACTGGCTGGATGCCAGTAGTCGCATGGTGCTGACCCGTGTGGCTGCGCGCGTGACCGGCCAGGGGCACATGATCGTGTGCGGCGCGCGCGACGACGCCGAGAGCGTCGAGCACCTGCACCGCTTTCGTGCCGGCGTGAGCGGCGACCGCGTCGAGACGGTGCCGCTCGGCCCGCTGTGCCGCGACGACGCGGCGAGCATCATCGCGGAGTACCTCGGGCTCGGCAACGACTCGCCTCCGGAGGAGCTGGTCGCGCAGCTCTCGCAGCTGAGCGACGGCACGCCGCTGTGCTTGCTCGAGCTGCTGCGCCTCGTGCTGGAGCGCGGCTACTTGCGGCCGCACCAGTCCAGCTGGCAGCTGGACACGGGCGGCGTGCAGCGCATGCGCCTGCCGGGCTCGTCGCGCGCGCTCATCGATCGGCGGCTGTCGGAGCTGCCGATCGGGACGTTGAGCGTGCTGCGCGCGGCGGCCGTGATCCGCGGGCGCATCGACCAGAAGCTGTTGGAGCACGCCACCTCCGGCTCGCCGGAGCGCGTGCGTGCGGCGCTGGCGCAGGCGCTCGATCTGCGCTTGCTCGGCCGCAACAAGCTGGGGCGCTACGAGTTCGTGCACGACTCGGTCTGGGAGGCCCTGCTGCGCGAGCTGCAGCACGTCCGCCGCCGTGAGCTGCACCAGCGCGCCGCCGATGCGCTGTACCAGCAGCCGGAGCAGGGCGCAGAGTACGAATACGAGCTGGCGCGCCACCACGCGGGGGGGCTGCTCAGCAAGGACCCGCAGCGCGCCTACGCCGCCACGCGCCGCGCCGCGCTGCGCGCATTCGACGCCTGCGACGACGCCCTCGCCGTCTCATTCTTCCGGACGGCGAAGACCGCGGCCCGCCTCGCGGGCGTCGATCCGGACCGCGAGTTCTACGTGAAGCTCGCGGAGAGCAGCCTGCGTCTCGGCGCCGCGCGGCACGCGCTCACGTATTTCCGGCGCGCGCTCGAGCGCTCCCGCCCCGGCTTCCAGCGCGCCAGTGTGCTCGGCCGCATCGCGTGGATCCACCACTTCGAGTCCAATCCCGCCGAGTGTCTGAACACGCTGGAGACTGCGCTCGCGGAGTTCGATCGGCGCATTCCGAGCGAGGAGCCGGTGTCTGCCGTCGGCAGCGTGGTGTCGTGGTTGGTGTCACCGCTCGCCGCGCGCGTCGGCGTGCTGTCGCCACGGGACGCCGAGACGCTGTGCGAGCTGTACATCGGATGCATGCGCGTGTTCGGTGAGAGCGGCTATCCGGGCCGCGCGCTCGCCGCGGTGCTGCAGCTGGCAGCGACGCGACGCCAGCTCGCGCCGTGCCGCACCGCGGTGCACGCGGAGCTGGTCATCGCGTTCCTCGCGTCGACGCTCGGGCTAGAGCCGCTGTGGCGCAAGGGCGTCGCACGCGCGCAGCAGCTGGCACGAGACATCGGCGATCCAGTGGCGCAGACGTTGTGTCACCAGGTGTTACACATCATCGCTGCCTGGCGCGGCGACTTCCTGGAGGCCGAGCGTCAGGCGCTCGCGTGTGTGGTCGAGCGCGGCCACTTCATGGAGCAAGGCGAGCTGTGCAGCGTCTGCTTCAACATGTACTCGATCGAGACCGTGCTCGGACGGCCGGAGCTGGCGCTGCAGTGGCTCGAGCGCGCCATCGAGCGTGTCTGCCTGCGCGGGCGCGCGGCTGCGTCGTTTGCGATCGTGGAGGACGCGGCCTACGTGAGCTTGATCGCGGTCGGGCGCGAGAAGCAGGTGCCGCTGCTGAAGCGCCGGCTGCGAGGCGTGCAGCGCGCCGAGCTGCGCAAGACCGGAATCTTCCACCTGGTCACGTTCCAGAGCCAGGCGCAGGCGTTCGTGGAGCGCGGTGACGTGGGCGCGGGCCTCGAGTCCGTGATCGAAGAGTTCGGGCGGCTCCGCCAGGATCCGCGGCGCGTGCACCTCAGCATCCTGCCGTACTTCGTGCAGGTGGCGCACGCGCGCATCCATCAGTGTCTGCGCGCGGAGCCCGTGCGCTGGCCGCTGCTCTTGCCGAAGGTCGAGCGCGCGCTCTCCGATCTCGAGGCCGGCGCGCGCGTGCCGGCGATCGCGGCGCATGCGCGCGTCACGCGGGCCGCGGTGCACTTCTTCCGCGGCGAGCACGCGCAAGCCGAGCGCTGCCTGTGCGCGGCCGAGCGCCTGGCGGAAGAGCAACGCTCGGCGTGGGTCAGCTACGCGGTGGCTCGCATCCGGGCTCACATGTTGCGCGCTACCGGCAACGACTCGGCGGCGCGCGATCAGGCGCGGGTCGCGGCGCTCTGGGCCGAGCAGTACGGACAGCACAGTCGGCTGCGCTTCATCCGGGAGGAGTTCCCCAGCTCGGCGCAGGCGCGGCCGCGGACGGCGGCGAGCGACGGCGAGTCGAGCCGCGCGCGCAATCTGGATGCCCTCCTGCACATCAGTCAGGCCAACAGCCGCGAGCTCGGGCCAGAGCGCCAGGCGCGCATGATCCTGGACGAGGTGATCGAGGCGCTCGGCGCGGAGCGCGCGCTCCTGTTCATGCGCGAGGGCTCGGGCCAGGTGCTCGGGTTGCGCGCCGCGCGTCGCGCGGGCGGCGACGATCTGGAGTCGGAGCCAGTCTACGACCGCGCGCTCGTGCAGCAGGTGTACGCCACGGGTCAGACCGAGATCAGCAACGTGCTGCTCTCTTACAGCACGTCGCAGCACATCGAGCGCGCCTGCATCGTGGCGGCGCTCGTGCTGCGCGAGCAGTCGGTCGGCGTGCTGTACCTCGACCGCTCGGAGGCGGCAGGCGACTTCACTGCGGAAGACTCTGTGCTGCTGCAAGCGCTCGCCAACCAGGTGCCGATCGCGCTCGAGCTGGCCGAGGCGCTGCGCGAGCGCGAGCGCTTGCAGGGCAACCTGCGCCAGGCTCACAAGATGGAGGCCATCGGCCGATTGGCGGGCGGCATCGCGCACGACTTCAACAACATCCTCACGGCGATCCAGCTCGCTGCGGGCAGCCTCGGCATGAGCGCGTCGGAGCCGCAGAAGGGTGATCTCGCGGACATCGTGGGCTCTGCGCGACGCGGTGCCGAGCTCACGCGCCAGCTGCTCTTGTTCTCACGCGGCGAGCAGATCCTGCCGCAGCGCATCGTGCTCGGTGACCTGGTCGAGCGGCTCACGCCGCTCCTGCATCGCTTGCTGCCCGCAGGCGTACAGCTGCAGGTGGATGTGCAGCCGCCGCCCGTTCACATCGTCGCGGACCCGAGCCAGGTCGAGCGCGTGCTGACGAACTTGTGTCAAAACGCGAAGGACGCCATGCCGCACGGCGGCACGATCCACGTCCGCGTGGGAACGCTGAGCGCGGAGGAGAGCGGGCATGTCTCTGGCGAGCTGCGCGCCGGCGTGGCGTACGCGCAGCTCAGCGTGCGCGACACCGGCAGCGGCATGTCCGAGGAGGTGCGCACGCGTCTGTTCGAGCCGTTCTTCACCACGAAGGCGCTGCAGGGTGGCACCGGGCTCGGCCTCGCGAACGTGTACGCGATCGTCCAGCACTGCGGCGGTCACATCGAGGTGCTGAGCGAGCCGGGCGCCGGCTCGACGTTCCACATCTACCTGCCGCTCGCAGGCGAGGTGGAGCCCGCGCTGACACGTGAGAGCCTCGGCCTCGCGCGCCGCTCGGAGCCGCCGCCTGTCGCCGACAGCGGCGACAAGAAGCTCGTGCTGATCGTGGACGATGACGACGGCTCGCGGCGTGTGATGGTGCGGAGTCTCGCGCGGGCGGGCTACCGCGTGCTCGCCGCGCGCAACGGGCAGGAGGCGCTGCGCCAGTTCGACGAGCACCGCAACGCGTTCGCGCTGGTGGTGACCGACATGCAGATGCCCGGCATCAACGGCTGCGAGCTGGCCTCGGCGCTCTCCGCACGGGACCCTGCGCTCAAGGTGCTGTTCGTGTCCGGGCAGGGGCAGCTCGAGCTGCAGCGCGAGGGCTTGTTGCGGCGTGACGCCACGTTCCTGCAGAAGCCGTTCGCGCCGGTCGTCTTGCTCACGACGATCGAGAGCCTGATCGGCGGCGCGAACGCGCACGTGGCCGAGCTCCGCGCCTGAGCGCGGTCACTTGACGCTGGCGAGAGCGCTCTTGCGCGCGGCCTCGAACTCGTCGCCGGGGACCCAGGCCGGCAGCTCCTTCGCGTTCGCGATCACGTAGCCGGCGAGGAAGCCGAGCTGCACGTCTTCGATCAGACCCTCGAAGTTCCAGCTCGCCTGGAGCTCGTCACTCGGCTGGTGGTAGCGATGCTCCTCGAAGTCTTCGATCTGCTGCTTGCCCCACTCGGCGGGCTTGCCGATGAACTCCGTGCCCGTGTCCAGATAGATCGCCGGCACGCCGATGCGCGCGAAGCTGAACTGATCGGAGCGGTAGAAGTGCCCGCGGTCCGGGAACTGATCGGGCTTGACCATGCGGCCCTGGCGCGCCGCGATGGTGTCCACGAGCGCATCCAGCGAGGACTTGCCTTTGCCGACGTACGTCACGTCGCGCGTGCGACCCCAGATGTTGCCGCCGTCGTAGTTGATGTTCGCGGCGATGCGGCCGGCCGGCACCGTGGGGTGGGCGGCGAAGTAGCGCGAGCCGAGCAGCCCCTGCTCCTCGGCGGCGACGAACAGGAACATGGTCGAGCGAGCGGGCGGCTGCGGAAGCGCCTTGAACGCGCGCGCGATCGCCAGCACCTCGGCCACGCCGGTCGCGTTGTCGAGCGCCCCGTTGTAGATCTTGTCGCCGTTCTTGTCCGGCTTGCCCACGCCGAGGTGATCGTGATGTGCGGTGTAGATCACGACCTCGGAGCGCGCCGGATCCCCGCTGCCGGTGAGCACGCCGAGCACGTTGGCGGTGCTCGTGCGCTGGAGCTTGTTCTTCCAGGCGAGTGAGGTGGTGATGCCCAGCGGAACCGGCTTGAAGTCGGGCTGCCTCGCGGACTTCACGAGCTCGTCGAGCTGCTTACCCGCGAGCGCCACGAGGCTCTTGGCGGCGTCTTCGGTGACCCAGCCCTTCAGCTGCACGCGCGGCTCGTTGGGGTCCGCGGGCAGCTCGAACTGCTCACCGGTCCACGAGCTTTGCACGACCGAAAACGGATAGCCGGCCGACGGCGTGGTGTGGATGATGATCGCGCCCGCCGCACCGTGGCGAGCGGCCTGCTCGTATTTGTACGTCCAGCGGCCGTAATACAGGCGCGTGTTGCCCGCGAACAGCGCCGGATCCCAGTCCGGGTCGTTGTTCAGCATGACGAGCAGCTTGCCCTTCACGTCCGTGCCCTTGAAGTCGTCCCACTTGTACTCCGGCGCCTCGATGCCGTAGCCCACGAACACGAGCTCGGCGTCCTTGACCGCGCCTTGCTCGGCCTGCACGCCGCTCGAGGCGATGAACTGATCCCAGAGCTTGAGGTCGAGCTTCTTCTTGCCTTGCTGAAACGACCAGGTCTTCGGTGCCTGCGTGGTCACGCCGAGGATGTCGAATGGCTGCTCCCATGAATCGCCGTTGCCCGGGGTGAGACCGAGCGCCTTGAGCTGCTCGATCAGGTACGCGCGCGTGGCCTGATCGCCGGCGGTGGAGGGCCCGCGACCCTCGAACGCGTCCGAGGCCAGCTTCTCGATGTTCGCGCGGATCGGCTCGGCCGTGATGCCTGCGGCGGCCTTCTCGGCCTCGGGCGTGAATGGGCTCTCCGCCGCTGCTGGCTGCGCAGCCGGAGCGGGAGAGGGTGCGGCTTGCGGCGCCGGGGCAGGAGGCGGAGGCTCCGGCTTCTTGCAAGCGAGGAGCGAGAGCGCGGCGGACAGCTGGGCCGCGAGGGCGAAGCGGGTGCGTGGGCGCATCGGCGCAGTGTAACGCAGACGCACGCAACCGTAACCGTGGACGTGGACGTGGACGACCTTCTGAATCACACTGCGCAGCCCGTTCACGGGTGTTGCGTGAGATACTGCCAGTCGTGACCCAAGATGTTTTTCGAGCCGAGTGCTATCGCTGTCACAAGCCCGCGCTCACCTGCATCTGCAACCGCCTGCCGCTGGTGCAAAACCGCACCGAGGTGATCGTTCTGCAGCACCCGCGCGAGCGGTTGCATCCCATCGGTACGGCGCGGTTCGCGCGCCTCGGCCTCGCGCGCTCGACGGTACACGTGGCCTGGAACGCTGGCGCGCGCGAGTCGCAGGCGCCCGAATGGCTCGCACCCGGAACGGGCCTCCTGTATCCGTCGGCGCACGCGCGCGAGCTGCAGGGCCTGCCGGCCGCCGAGCGCCCCGAGCGGCTGCTCGTGCTCGACGGCACGTGGCACACCGCGCGCACGCTGTATCGCGACAAGCTGTGGCTGCAGCGCCTGCCGCATTATCGGTTGCTGCCCGAGCAGCCCGGCCGCTATCGGCTGCGGCGCGAGCCACAGCACGACTATGTTTCCACGATCGAAGCGATCGTGGAAGCGCTGCGCATCCTGGAGCCGGAGACGCCAGGGCTCGTCGAGCTGCTGCAGGCCTTCGACGCGATGATCGATCGCCAGATCGATCTCGCGAGTGAGCGCCGCGGGGCGAAGCGCACGCGCAAGGGTCGCAGGCCGAAGCCGATGCGCCGCATCCCGCACGCGCTGGTCGAGGGCTACGCGCGCTTGATCGTGCTCTATGGCGAGTCGGCGCGCCCGGCGAGCGGCGACGCGCGCGAGTTCGTGTACCTGGTGGCCGAAGCCCTAGGCAGCGGCGCGCGCTTCGCGTGCCTGTCGCGCCCTTCGAGTGGCCTGCCCGAGCCCGAGCACATGCAGCACATGGGCGTGACGCAGGCCGACTTCGCGCAGGCCGTGAGCCCGGACGAGCTGTGCCGGCGCTGGCAGGCCTTCAGCGCGGGTTGCGGCCCGGCGCCGCTCTTCGCGGCATGGAACCAGCGCACGTTGGATCTGCTCGCGAAGGCGACCGGCCAACCGCTGTCACGCATCGCGCTCAAGGGCGCGTACCGAGCCGTGCACGGCAGCGACGCCCAGAGCCTGGAAGAGGTCGTCGCGAGCCGCGGCTTGACGTTGCAGCCAAACGCGCTCCTAGGCCGCGCAGCGCAGCGCCTCGCGGGCGCAGTGGCAGTCGCGCAGATGATGCACGCGCGGGCTTTGACAGCGGGCTGAGAGGGGCTGCGGGCTTCAGGTTCAGAGGGAGAGTCCTCCGGGTTCAACCTGGAGTCTCTCGAACCTGAAGCCTGAAGTCCGAAGCCTGAAGCCTGATCTCAATGCGCTGTCGCCGTCTCGGGGAACAGCAGGTCGAGGAAGCGTGCCGCCGTCGGCTGCGTCTCGTAGGCGGCCAGCTCCGGGCGCTCATTCACTTCGATGATGAAGTGCGCTCCGTGCTCGCGCACCGAGGAGATCATGATGCGCACGTCCGCTACTGGCAGCTCGAGCGCGCGCGCCGCGCGTCGCGCCGTCTCGCACAGCTCGAACGAGAGCTCGTCCGTGACGTCTTGCGGAGTCAAAGTGCTCGCGCCGTCGCTCGGCTCCTGCAAGGTGGCGGCGGCCACCCGGTCTCCGATCACCACGACGTGCAGCTCCTGGCCGGCGACCTGCTGCTCGAGCAGCACGCCGCTGTTGGCTGCGGAGGCGCGCGCGATCGCTTGCTCCAGCTGATCCTCGCTCACCACGTTGCGCGTGGTCGCGTCCGGCATGCCACGCCGCACCGGCTTCACGACGACGCAGCCGTGTTCGCGCAGGAACGCAGCGTTGTGCTCGGTGCTGCCCGCCTCCACCTGCGCCGGCACGAACAGCCCAGCTGCGCTCAACATGCGCCACGTGATGCGCCGGTCGTCACAGCGACTCACGGCCACACCGGTCGCGAGCTCGCTCAGCGACTCGCGACACAGCAGCATGCGGCCACTGTGGCGAAGGCGGTAGTACTCGGCCCGCGGCGCCAGGATCTCGACGGCGATGCCGCGGCGCTGCGCTTCTTCGATGATCAGCTTGGAGGTCGGATCGAGCCCGTTCATGCTTGCCTCATTTTCTGAAAGTGTGTCGTCGCAGCCCTGCGTCCCGTCCAGCTCAGCCATTGCGACGCAGGTGAGGCAGGTTGGCGACGTGGGTGCTGCGCACATGTGTTTCGTCTGGTCACGCAGCCAACAGCAGCAAGTTCCGCGCCGCACATCGGCGGACACCGGCCGTGCGAGATCCACACATGTCACGACGCTGTCCTAGCTTCAGGTCCAGCATTTGCAGAGCCCAGCCAGAGCGCGTGTGGCAGGAGTAACCGTCGCTCTAGTCGGCATGACTGCCACGCGCATGAACGCCCCGGATCGGGGTAAGATCCGTGAACGTCCAAGAGGTGAATCGATGTGTGAGCTGCTTGGGATGGTGGCCAGCCAGCCTGCAGACGTCCAGTTCTCGTTTACCGGCCTTGCGCTACGCGGCGGACAAACCGGTCCGCATGCCGATGGCTGGGGCCTGGCACTGTACGAGGGCAAGTTTGCGCGGGTGTTCCTGGAGGAACATCCGGCGTACTCCAGCCCGCTCGCGAAGTTCCTGCGAGAAAACCCCATTCTGGCGCAGCTCGCCGTGGCGCATGTCCGCAAGATGACGCGCGGCACGGCCTGCATCCAGAACACCCATCCGTTCGTACGCGTGGTCAACGGTCGGCACCTGGTGTTCGCGCACAACGGCACTCTGCCGAACGTGCGCAAGCGCCCGCTGCGCTACGAGAGCGCGCTCGGCGACACCGACAGCGAGCACGCGTTCTGCGTGATCCTGGAGGCGCTGCGCGAGCGCTTCGGGCCCTACTACCCGGAGGATCCGCATCAGCTCGGCCAAGTGCTGTTCGAGCTCGGCAACGAGCTCGGCCAGGACGGCGTGTTCAACTTCCTGTTCGCGGATGGCGCGCATCTGTTTGCGCGCTGCGGCGACTCGTTGTACTCGACGGTGCGCAAGCCGCCGTTCGGCGAGGTGACCTTGCTGGACGCCGAGGTCAGCATGAACTTTGGCGATCACCAGGGCGCGGACAGCACCTTGCGCATGGCGGCCGTCGCGACGAAGCCGCTCACGCGCAACGAGACGTGGGTGCGCGGTGAGCCGGGCACATTGTGGCTGTTCAAGAACGGCGATTTGTTGGACACCTGGGCGCCCGCTCCCGGTTATGTCGAGGCCAGCCCGCAGATCACACCCGCGCCCTAGGTTTGCGTGGGCGGCGCTGTGCGCGCTGTTCGTGTCGCGCGCGGCCGCCCACGAGCTCGACTACCAGGAGCTGCTCTTGTACTGGGACGCCGGCCGCTCTCAGCTGCGGGGGCAGATCCTCGTCGAGCCCACGCGCCTGAGCGCAGATCCCGCGCAGCCCGGGGCGCGCGCGGCCGAGCTCCTCGATCGGCTCACACGGGAGCTGAAGCTGGAGATCGACGGCGCGCTGTGCTCGCCGCGCTTCGAGCTGCGCGAGCTCTGGGTGCCGGCGGGAGCCACCCTCGGCGACAGCGTGCTCGTGACGTGCTCGCGCGCGGCGCGGCCGCTGCGCTTGCGCGTGTACGCCGGCCCGTGGTTGCACGGGCTGCGCGTCAGCGTGCAACACGTCTCGCCAGACGCCGGTGGCGAGGTCATCACCAGCGGGAGCTCGGTGCTCGGCGGCAGCTGGTCGGGGGTGTACACGTTCGCCGATCCGCGCGCAGGCATTCGCGCCCCGCAGCCGCCGGCTGCAAGCGAGCTGCTATCGGAGTACCTCGCGCTCGGGATCCGGCACATCGCGCACGGCGGCTGGGATCACCTGGCGTTCGTCGCCGCGCTCGTGCTGGGTAGCGCGCGGCTCGGGTTGCTCGTGTGGGAGCTGACGGCGTTCACGGCCGCGCACTCGCTGACCCTGGCGCTGGGAGCGTTCGGCTGGGTGGTGCTGCCGCGCGGACCGATCGAGCTGTGCATCGCGCTCTCGGTGGTCGTAATGGCGCTGTGCAATCTGTCCGAGCGCAGGCGCGGGCCGCGCGCGGCGCAGCTGCTCGTGTTCGCGTTCGGCCTGCTGCACGGTCAGGGCTTCGCGGGCAGCCTGCTCGACGAGGGTTTGCCGCTCGACGAGCTGCTGGGGGCCGTGGCCGCGTTCAATGTCGGCGTGGAAGTCGGGCAGCTCGCGTGGGCGCTCGCGCTGTTCGGCGGCCTGCGCGCGCTACCGGGTGCGGCGCAGCGCAACGCCGTGCGTCTGGGCTCGCTCGCGCTGCTCGGGGTCGGCCTGTACTGGAGCTGGCAGCGCGCCGGGCTCCCGCTCGCGGGCTGAACCACTATCCCCGTCACAGGATGCCACGCGCGCAGCTCGCGACGTCCTTGACCCGCGCGCCGCTCGTTGCACCACTCTGGCCTGACCGAGATCGAGCGAACATGCGCCAGCCTTTGAAACTGCACCACACCTGGGGAATGTGTCTGTGTCTGCTCGCGGCCTGCGGCGACGCCAAGCGAGCCGAGCCCGCAGCGCAGAGCACCGCGGGGAGGCCGGGTACCGCTGGGTCGCCCGCCGTGGCCGGTGCATCCGGCAGCGGCGTGGCCGGGCGGCCGGCTGCGCAGCCTAGCGCGGCGGGGCGAGCTGCTGCAGCTGGTAGCGGCATGCAGCCGTCGGCGGCAGGCGCGAACGCGGGTGCTGCCGGAGCTGCGGCAGGTACAGGGGCGGCAGGCGCGGGCGGCGGCGGCCGAGCGGCCCCGGCCGCCGCGGGCGCAGGCTTTTACCACCTGGAGCGATTGGGCCGGGGCTTGACCGCCGTGGTGGATGGCAGCGGCGTGTTCGTGAGCTGGCGCATGTTGGGTCCGGAGTACGACCCAGAGCGACCGGAGCGCGTCGCGTACGAGCTGCAGCGCGATGGTGTGAAGCTGGCCGAGGTGAAGGGCGGCACGAACTATCGAGACGCCGCGGGTCAGGCGAGCTCGCGCTACGCGGTGCGCGCGATCATCGATGGCACGGTCGGTGAGCTGAGCCCCGTGACCTCGCCCTGGACGCAGACCTATCTGCGCGTGCCGCTGAGCGCGCCATCGAACAACTACACGGCGAACGACGCCAGCGCCGCAGACCTGGACGGCGACGGCGAATACGAGCTGATCCTGAAGTGGGAGCCGAACGACGCCAAGGACAACTCACAGGCGGGCGTCACGAGCCCGGTGTTTCTCGACGGGCTGAAGCTCGACGGTAAGCGCCTGTGGCGGATCGAGCTCGGGCCCAACATCCGGGCCGGCGCGCACTACACACAGTTCATCGTGTTCGATCTGGACGGCGACGGCAGCGCGGAGCTCGGCGTGAAGACGGCGCCCGGCACGAAGGGCGGCGATGGGCGTCATCTCGCGCTCGGGCCTGCCGCTGGCGACGACGACTCGGCCGTGTACCGCAACGCCGATGGCTACGTGTTGTCCGGACCGGAGTATCTGAGCGTCTTCAGTGGACGCGACGGCAAGGAGCTCGCGACCGTGCCGTACGACGTCGCGCGCGGCCAGGTGTCGGCGTGGGGCGACGACTACGGCAACCGCGTCGATCGCTTCCTGGCCACCGCCGCGTATCTCGACGACAGCGGGCTGCCGAGTCTCGTCATGGCGCGCGGCTACTACACGCGCACGACGCTCACCGCCTGGAACTTCCGCGACGGCAAGCTCACGCAGCTCTGGAAGTTCGACAGCAACGTCACGCCGAAGGACGCGAAGGGCCGGCCGTACACCGGGCAGGGCGCACACAGCCTGTCCGTGGCGAACGTCGACGGAGATCCCCAGCAGGAGATCGTGTACGGCTCGATGATCGTGGACCACGACGGCAAGGGGAAGTGCTCCGTCGGCTACAACCACGGCGATGCGCTGCACGTGAGCGACTTGGTGCCCTCGCACCCGGGGCTGGAGGTGTTCATGCCGAACGAAGACGGCAAGCACCCGGCGTACTCCGTGCGCGCCGCTGGCAGCTGCGAGGTGTTGTTCGACGGGCCGATGAACGGCGCTGACACGGGGCGCGGGGTGGCTGCGGACGTATCGCCAGAAAATGCGGGCGCGGAGGTCTGGGCCTCGGGCGGCACGGGCCTGCTCGACGCTGCGAGCGGCAAGAACCTGGGCAGCGCCCCGGACTCGATCAACTTCCTCGTGTGGTGGGACGGCGACGAGAGCCGCGAGCTGGAAGACAAGACCTCGATCAGCAAATACGGCAAGGGCAGCCTGCTCAGCTGCACGCAGTGCGCCTCGAACAACGGCACGAAGGCCACGCCCGCGCTGGTTGCAGACCTGCTCGGCGACTGGCGCGAAGAGGTGATCTGGCGCGAGGCCGACAACTCGGCCCTGCGCCTGTACACGACGACCGCGCCGAGCGAGCGGCGCATCTACACCCTGATGCACGACGCGCAGTACCGCGTCGCCATCAGTTGGCAGAACGTGGCCTACAACCAACCGCCGCATCCGAGCTTCCACATCGGCCAGGGCATGGCCGCGCCCCCGAAGCCCGACATGCAGACGCGCCCGTGACGCTCAGCGCGCCTTCTTCTTGGGTGGCGTGGCTTTGCCTCCACGCTTGCCCACCTTCGGCGCCACGCTCACCTTCGCGGCTTTCTTCTTGCTCGCCTTCTTCTTGCCGGCTTTCTTCTTCGCCGCGCTGGCCCGCGGCTTCGCAGTCCTCTGTGTCCCTGGCGACTCGGGCCGAGCGTGGCGCGGCTGGTAGATCGGCAGCTTGCCACCGCCCGGCAGACTCACCTGCGTGACGAGGCCCCAGCCTTGATCCTGCACGGGCGTGCTCTCGATGTCGCGTTGCGACAAGGTTTCGAGGAGCGCTTCCACATCGCGGCACATCAGATACAGCTCGTGCACATCGTTCTTTTCGGCCGGATGAATCGCGACCTCGGCTGGAGGTAGGCCGAAGATCAGCCAACCTTCGCCCACGTCGACGTGAGGCAAGCCCAGGACGTCGCGCAGAAACGCGCGGTCCGCCTCCGGATTTGCACTGTAGATGATCGAATGCGCACCGTTGATCATGCAAGCCCTCCTGCTTCCCATGCTGCCACAACACGGGGCCGAGTTTCAGTCCGGCGGGCCGCGGTTCAGCCGAACACATCGAAGCCGAGCAGCACGGGCTCGCGGGCGAGCTCGATGCCGAACGTCGTGTGCACGCGCTCCTGTACGCTCGCCGCGAGCTGCAACAGCTCCGCGCTGCTTCCGCCGCCGTGGTGCACCAGCGCCAAGGTATGCCGACTGGAGACGCCGACCGCGCCGTGTCGCTCCCCTTTCTGGATGCCGGCCCGCTCGATCAGCCACGCCGCTGACAGCTTCAGGCGCCCGTCGGGCTGCGGATAGCGCGGCAGGGCGGCGGCATCCGCGATCATGCCGGCGTCCAGCGCGACCTGCAGCACGCGTTCTGCGAGCTGTGGGCTCACCACCGGGTTCATGAAGAACGAGCCGACGCTGCGCCGATTGGGGTCCGCCGGGTCGAGCAACATGGACTTGCCGCGCCGCAGCCCGAGCACCGCGCTGCGGACCTGGGACAGGCTCGGCGCAGCTGTGGGTACGGCCGCCTGCAGCTCGGCGTAGCGCAGGGTCGCGGCGCCGCCACGCTGCAGCGCGAGCCGGACGGCAAGCACGAGCTCGCGTCCGGGCTGGTGTTTCCAGCGACTGTCGCGATAGCCGAGCTCACAGGCGTCACGCTCCAGCCAGCGCGTGGTCAATGACTCGAGGTCGAGCACCTCGACCGCGCGCAGCGTGTCAGACAGCTCCTGCCCGTAGGCGCCGATGTTCTGCAGCGGCGCGGCGCCCACCGTCCCGGGGATACCCGACAGGCACTCGAGGCCGGCGAGATCCTGCGCGACACAGCGCTCGACGAGCGCATCCCACGACTCGCCCGCCTGCGCCTCGACCAGCTGCTCCGCCGGGCGCGCTGGATCCGCGGGCAGCAGCTCGACACCGCGCGTCGCCATCACGAGCACGAGCCCGCGCACGCCCGCGTCACTCACGACGACGTTGCTGCCGCCGCCCAGCAGCGTGAGCGGAAGGTCGCGCGCGCGCGCCAGGGTCAGCGCCGCCATGAGCTGAGCGCGGTCTTCGATCCGGGCGAAATGCTCGGCCGGACCGCCCAGCTGCAGGCTGGTGTAGGAGGCGAGCGGGACCGCGTGCTCGATGTGCAGCGCGACCATGTCGCTAGCTGCCCGGGCGCCGGATCAGCTCGAGGCCGCCCATGTAGGGCTGCAGCGCCTTCGGGATGCGCACGCTGCCGTCGGCGTTCTGATACTGCTCGAGGATCGCCACCAAGGTACGGCCGATGGCGAGGCCTGAGCCGTTCAACGTGTGCAGCAGCTGCGGCTTCTCGCCCGCCTTGGGCCGGTAACGGATGCGCGCTCGCCGCGCCTGGTAGTCGCCGAACCACGAGCAGCTGGAGATCTCGCGGTACGCGTTCTGACCGGGCAGCCAGACCTCGATGTCGTAGCAGCGGCGCGCGTTGGCGCTGAGATCACCGGCGCAGAGCAGCACCACGCGGTACGCGAGCCCGAGCTGCGACAGGACCGCTTCGGCATGTCCCACCAGCTCCTCGAGCGCCGCCTCGGCGCGGTCCGGCGCCTCGAAGCGTACGAGCTCGACCTTGTCGAACTGGTGCTGCCGGATGAGGCCGCGCGTGTCCTTGCCGTAGCTGCCCGCCTCGCTGCGGAAGCAGGGCGTGTAGGCGCAGTAGCGGATCGGCAGCTGATCGCCCTCGATGATCTCGTCGCGATGCAGGTTCGTGACCGGCACCTCGGCGGTCGGGATCAAGTACAGCTCGCGCGGAGGCGTGGGCGCTGCGTTGCCGTCAGGCGCATCGGCGAGCGCTTGCTCGGCCGCGGCTTGCCAGTCCGGCGCGATGCGAAAGGAGTCGCTCGCGAACTTCGGCAGCTGACCGGTGCCGCGCATGCTGTCCTCGTTCACCAGCGCAGGCGGCCAGACCTCGGTGTAGCCGTGTTTGCTGCTGTGCAGGTCCAGCATGAATGCCATGAGCGCGCGCTCCAGCCGCGCGCCCACGCCCTTGAGCACCGAGAAGCGCGCGCCGCTCACCTTGACTGCGCGCTCGAAGTCCATGATGCCGAGCTCGACGCCAAGCTCCACGTGATCTTTGGCCTTGAAGCCGAGCTGCGGCAGCTCGCCGACTCTGCGCACCTCGACGTTCTCGTCCGAGCTGCGACCGTCCGGGATGCTGGGGTCCGGCAGGTTGGGGACGAGGAGCAGCAACGCCTCGAGCTCCTGGTTCACGCGGCGCTCGTCGACTTCGAGCTGCTTGGACTCGTCCGAGATGCGCTTCAGCGCCTCGCGCCGCTCCTTGAAGGCGTCGCTCTGCTTGTCGAGCTTCGCCATTGCGGCGTTCGCGGCGTTCTTCTCTTCACGCAGCGCCTGCACACGCTGGATGACCCGACTGCGCTCCTCGGCCAGAGCGCTGATCGCATCGAGGGTCTGGGCCGCGGCCGGGCCGCGCCGGTCGAGCGCGGCGCGCACTTCGCTGAGATGATCCACCACGTAGCGCAAATCGAGCATGGTCGCGGTGTACCAAAGCCGGGCGCCCGCGGCTAGAGCACCGCACCGGTCGCGTGTCCGGGCGGCCCGTGCGGGTCAGCGCGGCGGGGCTGCGGGCGCTGCGGAGCTGCGGCGTAGGCCGCGGCGGCGTTGCAGCCGTGAGCTGCAAAGGAGCAGCAGGAGGAATGACAGGGTGCCGCCCGCCGCACCGGGCCCGCTGCGCACGCCGGGCGCGCTGCAGGCGCAGCTCTTGTGCCGCTTCAGGTTGTCGATCGGCGTGCACTCCTGTGCGTGCAGCGGCGCTTCTTCGGCGCTCACGCGCACCTGCAGCTCCAGCTCGCCCTCGTTCGGCACGCTGACTTGGTACAGGCTCGGCTGCAGCTCGTGCAGCTGCGCGGACGGGCCGTGCAGCTTGTGGGAGAAGCCGTAGAGCGCGCCGTCGTGCGCGAAGTGATAGATGAAGGGCAACATGGGCTCGAGCCGGACGTACTCACGCTTGTCTTCGCGCGTCCGTGTGCCGAGCGCGTAGTACACGTGCACGGCGTAGGTGGGCCAGGCCAGGCGCAAGATGTGCTGGTCCGAATACGCGAGCCACGTGTCCGGGCGCGCAGATTTGGGCTGCGGCAGGCTCGCGGCAGGGGAGCTGCTGCTCGCGGCGGCAGGCGCGGCGCGGCCCTTCGTGACCCGGGGCGGTGGCGCGGGTGGGGCGCTCTCCACGATGCGCCGCGTCTCGAACATCGCGCGCGCGGGCAACCACAGCGGCTTGTCGCCATGCGGCGGCAGATTCGCGCGATCCGCGTACAGATAGAGCGTGCGCGCGGCTTGATCGCCGAGCGCAGCTTCCAGGCCCTTCACGGATATGAAGGCGCGATCCGTGAGCGCTGACAGATCTTCGAAGCGCAGATTGCGAATCGCGCTGGAGCGGCTGAAGCGCACCGGCAACTTCGAGCCCGGCGCCTGGCTCAGCTCGACCCGCAGCAGCTGGTGCGGATCGAGCGGCGTGGGCAGACCGCAGGTCTCGGTGGCGGTGTTCGCCGCACAGCTGAGCTCTGCGATCTGCAGCTCGCTCGCGCCGGGCGGTCCGTTGCTCGTGCTGCGGGCGCCGGGCATTGCGCGCCACGCGCCGAGCACATCGGGCACCGAGCCCCAGCGCGCGCTGCGAAAATCGGCCACGAACAGGCCCGGTGCGAGCGACAGGCCGGCCGGGATGCTGGGCGCCGCAAACAGACGATTCACCGCGCCCGGGGTCGTGTCGAGCTGGCTCGGCTGCGCGTGGCGCGTGCCGATGTGCGTGCTGTCGAGCGCGATGCCGGGGGCGCAGCCCGCGTCGAGCGCCGCGACGGTCTGCCAGCCACTCGGCGTATGAGGACTCTGCACCAGGTCGGCGATCGCGCCCGTGCCGATGTCCGGCGTGGTGAGATCGACTGCGCTCGCGCCGAGCTCGTTGTGGATGTGCAGGCCGAGGGCGACCTTGAACGCCGATCCGGGCGCGAGGCCCACGTCCGTGAGGCTGACGCGAAAGCTCACGACCCACGCGGCCGCAGAGCTGGGCTCGACCCACGCCGCAGCGTTCCTCAGCCAGGCGGGCGCCGTGGCCGTGGGCGTAGGTCCATCTGGCTGGAACCAGCCGCCCTCCGAGGTGAACGTGTGGCGCACGAAGCTGAGCCCGCTCGGCTTGGGATCCGGCGTGCCGTTCGGCGCGAGCAGATCGATGCGGACGGCCTGGGCGCTCGTGGCTGCGGCGCTGGTGCTGAGGCCGAAGTAGACGGAGTCCCGATCGCTCGGGCGTCCACCGAGATCGCTGAGCGCCTGCAGCGAGACTACGAGCTGGTGGGTCGAGGCGTCGTACAGCACGCGGTAGGCGCCTTCTTGCGAGCCGACCATGTCGCTGTCGAAATGCGTGAGCGGGGCGGCCGCCCAGCGCGGCTCGTCCGCGTCGCTGCGCGCGTGGCTGGCGCCGGACGACCAATCGGGCGCGCCGGGCAGATCCGGCAGTGGATGCGGCGTCGGGAAACACAGCTGTGCGCGAGCGCTCGAGCCACACTGCCCTGCCGCCATCAGCAGCAGGGCAAGCGCGGTGATCATGGGGCGCTGCTTGCGGGCACCTGGCATGTGGCGATCCTCCGAGGTCTGCCATGTTACAGAGGTCCGCGCGGAGCGAGGGCAGTCGCGCACCTGGTCAGAGGAAGCTGGTGTGCGGCGCTGCGCTCTGTGTGGAGGGCGGGGTGGGGCGAGAGCGCTTGCAATGATCTCGCAACAGTGTGATGTGCTGTGCGGCAATCGATGAGTTGGATGTTGTTATGTGATTGTCACATACAACGTTTAGCTTGCGCCCGTGAGCTCTCCAAAGATCGGGATTATCGGCTGTTGGCGGCGCTGGTCGTGATCAAGCCTGCGGCGTGATGTCGAGGTGCCGCCGACCCGGGAGCGCGTAGCGCAGCTTGCGACGCGGTTGTCGCACGTGAACATCGCGCGCACCTACGAGGTTGGACGGCACGCGACGCTGCATTTCACGTGCAGGAGTCCCTCGAAGGTCAGCCGCTCGATCGCGTGCTCACGGTGGCCAGTCGCGGGGCCGGACTGCCGCAGCGGCTCGCGCCGCAAATCGCGAGCGACGTGCTCCCGGCGTTGGAGCATGCGCACGGGCTGCGCGCGGAGGACGGCTCGGCGCTCGAGCTCGTACACGGGGCGGTCCGACCGCACAACATCTTCATCGGCCCCGACGGGCGCGTGAAGCTGCTCGACTTCGGGGCTGCCTGGCTCGAGCCCGTGGCGGCGAGGCCGCCGGACGTGCAGCGCGCGCTCGCGCCGTATCTCGCGCCCGAGGAGCGCGAGGCTGGGTAGGCGATCGATCGGCGCGCGGACGTGTTCGCGGCCGGGGTGGTGCTGCGTGAGTGTCTGCTGCCCCAGCAGCCAATGGCGGCGGAAGTCGCCGCGCTGGTGCAAGGCCAGCGCGCGCAGCGGCCGCTCGCGACGCTGGCCGCGCCGCTGCCGACGCTGCCCGCGCGCTCGTGGCCATCGCGAATCGGGCGATGGCGAGCGAGCCCGGCGCTCGGCCGCTTACGGCGGCGGAGCTGCGCGCCGCGCTGCAGCCGTTGCCGGCGACACGAGCGAAAACCTCAGCCGAGCTGAAGCGACTTCTCGGCACGCTCTTCGAAGCCGAGCTGACACAGCGCAGCCAGCGCATCGCCGAGATCACGCGCTCCACGCAGTCGCAGATTGCGATCCCGCCGAGGCCGCCGAGCGTGGCTCGCGGGAAGCCCCCGACCGGGCCGCGCACAGCGTCGTCACGTGGCACCCTGCCGCAGATGGCGGCGACGTTGCCCGGACCGTGGACGCGCCCTGCGCCGCTCCCGCCGTCTGACGGTCAGGCGGTAGCGAGCGTGCCGGACGAGCCATCCGCCGTGGTGCAACGCCTGACCTTGCCCGGCCCCGCACGCGTGAGCGAAGCGCAAGCCGGGGCGGTCGGGTTGCAGCCGTCAGCGGCGGTCACCCCGCGCGCCGACGCGGCGCACTCGGGCGCGCCGACACAGACGCTCGACGACCACGAGGACGCCCCGTCGCTGAGCGACGGTGCAAGGCCAGCGGGCAGCGTGACTGCCACGGAGCCAAATGATCGCACGTCGGACGGCGAGCCCACGACCTGGACCGACGCCGAGCTCGCAGCGGCCAGGGCAGCGCTGCAGCCCGAACGCGCCTCCGC
>Ga0190269_10000070_pt1 | contig 44812 bp, 29 predicted proteins | sample Popmic249IS_FD_133749 | JGI IMG/M metagenome (GOLD analysis project Ga0190269, IMG submission 133749) | Populus adjacent soil microbial communities from riparian zone of Blue River, Arizona, USA - 249 IS | ecosystem: Environmental > Terrestrial > Soil > Riparian zone | place: USA: Arizona... | reverse complement strand
CCCCCTGGGAGAACAAGTTCGAGCGGGCCGACTGGAACCCCGTTTATTATCACCGCGCCGACGCGGCCGGCATCGGGTTTGACCGCACGTCGAAGGGCAGCAACGCCGTCGCGCAGTACGCTCCCGAGGTGCGCGCCGTCTTCGGCGACCCGGCCCGCACGCCCGAGAAATATCTGCTCTGGTTCCACCACGTCCCCTGGGACCGACGTATGCGCTCGGGGCGGACGCTTTGGGAAGAGCTTGCCTTGCGATACCAGCGCGGGGTGGACTGGGTGCGCGCGGCGCGAAAGGATTGGGACGCGCTCGCCGGAGTAATCGACGCGGAGCGGCACGCGGCCGTCGCGCGCAAGCTTGAGATACAGGAGCGCGACGCGGTTGCGTGGCGAGACGCCTGCCTGCTCTACTTCCAGACATTCTCGCGGCGGCAGCTTCCGGCCGGCGTCGAGCGCCCGCTGAAGACGCTCGAAGAGTACAAGGCAGAGAGCATCCTCGACGCTGCTTCGTTCAGCCGTTAAATTCTTCGGATGAAGATCACAGACATCAGGGCGACGACGGTGACGGTGCCTCTTGAGGCGCCGCTCAGGCACGCGAACGGGTGCCACTGGGGCCGCTTCGTGCGCACGGTCGTCGAGGTCGAGACGGACGAGGGGCTCGTGGGCCTGGGCGAGATGGGCGGCGGCGGCGAGACGGCCGAGGCGGTCTTCCGCGCCTTGAAGACGTACCTCGTCGGCCACGACCCGGCGCGCGTCGAAGAGATGCGATACCTCGTCGCCAACCCGACCGCGTCGCTCTACAACAACCGGACGCAGGTGCTCGCGGCGCTTGAGTTCGCCTGCCTCGACCTGCTGGGCCAGAAGTGGGGCGTGCCCGTCTCGGAGATTCTCGGCGGGCGACTTCAGGACCGCGTGCCCTTCGCCTCCTACCTCTTCTTCCGCTACCCGCACCCGCAGACCGGCGCGGGCGAGGTGCGGACCGCCGAGCAACTGGTCGCCAACGCGCGCGAACTGAAGGAGCGTTACGGCTTCACTTCGCACAAGCTGAAGGGCGGCGTCTTTCCTCCCGAGTACGAGCTTGAGTGTTACCACGCCCTCGCCGACTCGCTGCCCGGCGACCGTCTCCGCTTCGACCCGAACGGCGTCTGGTCCGCCGAGCAGGCCATCTGGTTCGGCCAGCAAATCGAAGACATCCGCAACGATTATTTGGAAGACCCCGTCTACGGCATGAACGGGATGCGGCGCGTGCGCGAGAAGGTGCGGATGCCTCTGGCGACGAACAGCGTGGTCGTCAACTTCGAGCAGTTGGCCGCCAACGTCCTCGACACGGCCGTGGACGTTATCCTGCTCGACACGACCTTCTGGGGCGGCATCCGCCAGTGCGTCAAGGCCGCGGGCGTGTGCGAGACTTTCCAACTCGGCGTCGCCGTCCACTCGTCGGGCGAACTCGGCATCCAACTCGCCACCATGCTCCACCTCGGCGCCTGCATCCCGAACCTTTCGTTCGCCGCCGACGCCCACTATCACCACCTCACAGACGACATCATCGAGGGCGGGCCGCTCAAGTACGAGGGCGGCTCTATCCTCGTGCCCACGGGGCCGGGCCTCGGCGTCCGGCTCGACCGCGACAAGCTGGCCGAGTACGCCGAAGCTTACAAGCGGCTCGGCGGCTACCCTTACGACCAGGACCCGCTCAGGCCGGGCTGGGCGCCGACCATCCCGAACAACCGCTGGGCCGACCCCGAAGACGCGCGCGTGCCGACCGAGATTCGCCTCTAATCTGCGAAAGGGAAGCGGTGTTAGAATGTGCGGGCTCGACCCCTTGGAAAACTTTGCGCCCGCCCGGGCACGTCCGCAACCGTCGCTTATGAAAGGGCTGAAGACACGAAACGCACTCGCCTGCTTAACAGCGGCCGTCGTCTGCCTCGTCGGGGCCGGGTGTGAAAAGCCCGCCCGCGTGGACGTGAGCGGCACGCCGACCCCTTCGCCCGCCGTCGCCGAAGGCGCGACGCCGGCCGCGACGCAGACGGCCCCCACGCCTACGCCCTCGCCGCCCTCTCAGGCCGAGGCCGAAGCCGCGCTCGAACGCGTCTACAAACGTGCGTTGTCAATCGATAAAGCTCACCGCGAGCCCCCCGTCGTCGGCGACTTCAACGGCGACGGCTCGCAGGACATCGCCGTCGCCGCGCGGCCCGCCGAAGGGACGCTTGCGGAGATTAACGACGAGTTAGCCAACTGGGTCCTCGGCGACCCCCTGCGAGGGTCCGCGCCCGAGCCGAAGAAGGGCGCGCAACCGACGCCGGAGCCGGCGCAGGGGCGTGTGCTGGTCGAGCGCGGCGACCGGCTGCTGGCGATAATTCACGGCAACGGCCGCGAAGGCTGGCGCGACGCCGCGGCGACGCAGTCTTACCTGCTCCGAAACGCCGTCGGCGAAGGGATGCGGAGCGCGCCGCTGAAGAGTTACCCGCCCGCCCTGAAGGTTCTGTCGAAGGGCGCTCACAGGAGCGCCGACGTCATCGAGGTCAGGCTCGCGGGGGTTGAGGGGTTCCTCTACTGGGCGCGCGGAAAGTACACTTGGCAGGAAGAATAAAGCCGGCCGGCGTGAAGATTTTCGGGCCGCGCGGGCGCTCGCTCGCGCCGGCATAATTTCCTTGACGCCGCCGTCTGAATGCGAGTAGATTTGCGCCGACCCCCGGGATATCCGATTCGCAAGCGTTACAGTTTGCCCCCGCAATCTCACCTCTGTTTTTAAGCCTCGCCTGGGCGTGACAGCCGACGGCCGCCGCGCATTCGCTTCAACGAAAAAAAGAGTCTCGCTTCCCCCGGCGGGCCTCTCTCTCGTAGTCTCACTTCAAACTTTCCTGACTGACGCTGACGCCCGCTGAACTACCTTCGGCCCGTCTTCCTTAAAAGGTTCGTCCCGTGCCCGCAACATTCGCATACCATCTCGCCTCGCCACCTCAGCAGACTCCCACCCCGCTTCCGACCGAAGCGGTCTTGACCCGAGGAGAAGACAATGAAAGTTCTTAAACTGTTCGTCATCACGCTCTTCATGGCGGCGCTGGCCGCCTCGCTCGTGCAGACGCGCATCGTCACCGGCCAGGCCCCGACCGAAGCCCCAGCCGGCTTCGACAACCAGACCAACGGCTTCGTCTCCCAAGCCCAGTTCGACGCCGACCGCGCCATCTTCGACTCCTTCGAGACTATCGCCGACGGCCTCGGCCCCGTCTACAACGCGCAGTCCTGCCGCGAGTGCCACCAGAACCCGGTGACCGGCGGCATCAGCCAAATCTTCGAGACGCGGGCCGGGCACAGCGCGCCCGACGGCACCTTCGTCAACCCGCCGGGCGGCTCGCTCATCCAGGCGCGCGCCATCGACGCGCAGATTCAGGAGCGCATCCCCGACGGCCCCCGCATCCTCTGCGTGATGAACGGCGACAAGCTGTTCGTCATGGGCTTTGACGGCGCCCAGTACGGCGAGGTGGCCGGCGGCGTGGACGGCCTCAACTTCGCCTCGTTCTCGCCCGACGGCCGCAAAATCGTTCTGTCGAAGAACGTCAGCGGCCTCAAGCAGATTTTCACGATGAACGTTGACGGCACGAACCAGACGCAGATCACGAACGACCCCGCGGGCGCCCTGCACCCCGTCTGGTCGCCCGACGGGACGACCATCGCGTTCGTCAGCAACCGTTCGGCCGGCCTCCAAATCTGGGCCATCAACCCCGACGGCACGAACGAGCGTAACCTCACGAACGACGGCATCGGCGGCAACGACTGGCCCGCCTGGTCGCCCGACTCGACGAAGATCGCCTTCCAGCGTCTCCGCAACAACGCGCAGACGGACGTGTGGGTGATGAACGCCGACGGCACCAACCAGACCAACCTCACGAACACGGTCGGCTTCAACTTCAACGGCCAGCCCTCGTACTCGCCCGACGGCACCATGATCGCGTTCATGAGCAACCGCGACGGCAACAACGAGATTTACAAGATGACCGCGGCCGGCGCCTCGCCGACGCGCCTGACCGTCCACTCGGCCAACGACGGCGCCCCCGCCTGGTCGCCCGACGGGAACATGATTGCGTTCCACAGCACGCGCAACGGCGGCTCCTTCCGCATCCACATCATGGCGACCGACGGCACGAAGCCGACGCTGCTGCTGCGCGTAGGCTTCTCTTCCTTCTCCAGCCCCGCCTGGTCGCCCGACCTCGCGGGCGAGACGACCCGCACGTTCCGCGCGTCGCTCAACCTGCTCGGCGACGGCTTCGTCGAGGCCACCGACGACTCGACTTTCCTTGCCATACAGGCCGCCCAGCCGCCGGACATGCGCGGCACGGTCGTCATGGTGGCTCCGTCCGAGGCGCCGAACGAGCCGCGCGTCGCCCGCTTCAGTTGGAAAAATTCCGTCTCCAGCCTGCTCTCCTTCTCGTCGGGCGCCTACCTGTTAGAGATGGGCATCACCAACCGCTTCGCGTTGAACGAGCAGACCTCGCTCGGCCGCTCGGTCGCGGCCTTCGACACGGTGCCCGACAACCAGCCCTGCGCCAGCGACCCGAGCGCCAACTGCGGCGAAGACGGCGAGGAGGACATCAACGCCTTCACACGCTTCATGCGCGCGACGAAGGCGCCGCCGCGCGACCGCAACCTCGTGCAGAACGACACGACCGACCCCGGCTCCATCCTCTTCGACCAGATTAGCTGCTCGGTCTGCCACGTCCGCAACATCACCACCACGCCGAACCCCGCGACGACCTTCAACAACGGCACGTTCACCGTCGGGGCGCTCGCCAACAAGACCTTCCACCCGTTCGGCGACTTCCTGCTGCACGACATCGGCACCGGCGACGGCATCGTCGAGGCGGGCGGCGAGCCGACTAAGAACATGGTGCGCACCGCGCCGCTCTGGGGCGTGCGCACGCGCGACCGGCTGATGCACGACGGCGGCTCTTCGAGCGCGCCCTCGAACAGCGGCGCGCAGTCGTTCACCTTCAACGAGGCCATCCTCCGCCACGCCGGCCAGGCGACGACGAGCAGGACGCTCTACCAGGCCCTCTCGCCGATTGAGAAGGCGCAGTTGATCAAGTTCCTCAAATCACTCTGACCCCGACACGCTCGGGTAAGCTAAGAGGGCCGCGCGGCGGTTTGAAGTAACAGCCCGCCGCGCGGCCCTCTTCAATTGCGGGCCGTCAGGTTGGCGAGGCGCGCGCCTCCTTCCTAACTTCGCCTTTTAATTTTGGCGGAACTGAAATATATTCCCGGGCACTAATTTGCCGGCCCGCGGCCTCGCCCGACCCGGACGGCAAATCCGCCGCCGCTGGCCCCTTTGGAAGACCGAGCCGCACGCCTTCGAGACATGCCGGAAGAGACTGGAACCCCCGCAACTGATGAGACGCCGGCCGCGCTCCGCGGCGTCGGCGAGGCGGAGCGAGCGCGCGTCCTTCTGGAAGTGACGCGCGCCGTCGTCTCGAACCTCAGCCTGCACGACCTGCTGCTGGCCGTCTCCGGCTGCCTCAAACAATTCTTCAACCACGACGTGGCGAGCCTCGTGCTCTTCGAGGAGGAGGCGCGGCGGCTGCGCGTGCTCGCGCTCGACACGCCGACTCCCGGCGACCTGCTGAGAGAGGGCTCGCTGCTGCCTCTGGAGGGCACGCCTCCCGGCCTCGCCATCAGGACGCGGCAGGCGGTCCTGCGCGACCGCGTTGACTTAGAAGAGTTCGACGCGCCCGAGATACGGCTCGCCTACGAGGCGGGCTTGCGCAGCGGCTGCTCGGTCCCGCTCATCTCGCGCGAGCGCGTGCTCGGGGCCATCAACGTCGCGAGCCTCCGCGAGTCGGCCTTCACGCGCGAGGACGCCGAGCTGCTACAGCAAATCGCCGACCCCGTGGCCATCGCCGTCGAGAACGTGCTCAACTTCGAGCGGGCGACGAAGGAGGGCGCGCGCGTCCGCGCCCTGCTCGAAGTCAACAACGCGGTCGTCGCCAACCTCGACCTACGCGAGCTTCTGCGTGCGACCTCCGGCTGCCTCCGCGCCTGCTTCCGACACGACTTTGCCGCGCTCTCGCTCTACGACGAGGGGACGCAGAGCCTGCGCGTTCACGCCTTCGACCGCGCGCGGCCCGACACTGACATCTACGAGGGCGAGCTGGTCCCCGTCGAAGGCACGCTGTCGGGGCTGGCCTTCAAAACGCGGCAGGCGGTCTACCGCAGCCCCGTCGGCGCCGACGAGACCTCGGCCCCGATGGCGCGCAGGTTCTTCGAGCAGCAGGGCCTGCAATCCTTCTGCTGCGTGCCGCTCATCTCGGGAGGCCACGCCCTCGGCATCGTCGCCCTCGGGAGCCGGCAGGAAGGCGCCATGACGGCCGAGGACGTGGAACTGTTCCGGAGCATCGCCGACCAGATTGCCATCGCCGTCGAAAATTCGCTCAACTTCGAGCGCGCTAACAGGGAGCGCGAGCGCGCCGAGACCCTGCTCGAAGTCAACAACGCCATCACGACGATTCTCGACCTGCGGGAGTTGCTGCGCGTGACTTCGACCTGCCTGCGGCGCTACTTCAAGCACGACCTGGCGGGGATGGCGCTCTACGACGCCGAGAGCGGCCAACTGCGCGTGCATTCGCTCGACTGGGTCGAGCCGACGACCGTGTACCTTGAGGAAGGCGTCCTGATGCCGCTCGAAGGCACGCCCGCGGGGCTCGCCTTCACGTCGCGCCGGCCGGTGCTCATCAAGCGGCTCGCGGAATGGGAGCCGTCGTCGCCCATCGTGGAGAGGGCGCTCGCGTCCGGCATCCGCTCTTCCTGCAACGCGCCGCTCGTCTCGCACGACCGCGCGCTCGGGTGCGTCGCCATCGCCAGCCGGCGCGAAGCCGCCTTCAACGAGGCCGACGCCGAGATGCTCGGTCACATCGCGCGGCAGTTCGCCATCGCCGTCGAGAACGCTTTGCAGTATCGCGAGATAGAGGGCCTGAAGAACAAGCTGGCGAGCGAGAAGCTGTATCTCGAAGAGGAGATTAAGGCCGAGTACAACTTCGCCGAGATAGTCGGCCAGAGCCGCGCGCTGAAGAACGTTTTGGAGCAGTTGAAGACGGTGGCGCCGACCGACTCCGTCGTTCTCATCTGCGGCGAGACGGGGACGGGCAAGGAGTTGATTGCCCGCGCCGTCCACGACCTGAGCGCGCGCCGCGAGCGCACGATGGTTAAGGTCAACTGCGCCGCCATCCCGACGGGGCTGCTCGAAAGCGAGTTCTTCGGCCACGAGAGGGGCGCGTTCACGGGCGCCGTCGCGCAGCGCGCCGGCCGGTTCGAGCTGGCGAACAAGGGCACGCTCTTTCTCGACGAGGTCGGCGAGATTCCTCTGGAGCTTCAGCCGAAGCTTTTGCGCGTGCTTCAGGAACAGGAGTTCGAGCGGCTCGGCGGCTCGCGGACGATTAAGGTTGACGTGCGCCTCATCGCCGCCACCAACTGCAACCTGCGCGAGATGGTCGCCGAGAAAAAGTTCCGCTCCGACCTCTTCTATCGCCTGAACGTCTTCCCAATCCTTCTGCCCCCTTTGCGCGAGCGCGCCGAAGACATCCCGCTGCTCGTCGGGTACTTCGCGCAGAAGCACTCGCGGCGGATGAACAGGCGCATCGACTCGGTCCCTTCGGAGACGGTCGAGGCGCTCTGCCGTTACCGTTGGCCGGGCAACGTCCGCGAGCTTGAGAACTTCGTCGAGCGCGCCGTCATCCTCACGCGCGGGCACGAGCTACAGGCGCCGCTCGCGGAACTCGAAGCGCCCTCCGCGCCGGGCGACGGCGACGGCCGCGCCGCGTCAACGCCCTCCGCGCTCCTCTCGCTCGCCGACGCCGAGCGCGCGCACATCGAAGACGTGCTCCGACACACGAAAGGCGTGGTCGGGGGCCGCGGCGGGGCCGCCGAAATCCTCGGCCTGCCCATCTCGACCCTGCGCGGGCGCATGAAGAAACTCGGGCTGATGTAGCCCCGCGCCTCCCCTAAATCTTCCTTCCAACCTGCGAGCCGGCGGATGCGGCATCCCGCATCCGATGCGGCATGCCGCATCCGGCCCGCCGCATCGGCGCTTCGTCTCTGCTCACTCGCGCCGCCCTCTCACACGCCGCTTCCGTAACGCCGCCAACACTTTACCGCCCGCCGCCGACGCCGCGTGGCGTCGCGGCCCCGTGCTTGCACTTAAGGCGGCCGGAGCCAGGCGGGAGAAAGAGAGAAAGGGAAGAGATGACGACACGCATTACACAACTCGAAGGACGCGTCGCGGGCGGGCGGGCGCTGCTGCGTGTGGAAGGCACGCTGGCGCGGACGGACGCGGAACTGTTGGAGCAGGTCTGCACGGACCTGAAGGCGCAGACCGGTGCGAGCGTCACGGTTGACCTCGCCGACATCAGTTTTCTCGACAGCGAGGGGGCGTCAATCCTCGCGCGCCTCAGGCGCGAACAGGAAGTCACGCTTGAGGGCCTCCACTTCTTCATCCAGCAGGTCATAGACATCGCGGAACGCGCGAACCGGCAGGACTCTTAACGAAGGGAACGTGTGAAGTCATGCAACGATGGACCAACGCCTTTATAAAAACCGCCAGCGCGCTTGCCCTCTTCGCCGCCGCCTGCGTGCTTCAGGCCGGCGCCGCACACGCACGGCAAGCGACGCGTCAGACGACGACACAGCCGGCGACAACGACACAGCCCGCGGGTCAGTCGCGCACGGCGCCGAAGCCCGCGCAGGCGACGCCCGCGAACCCTCTGCCCGCGGACCCGCCCGCGGTCGCTGAGGGCTACGAAGCGCCCGCGCGCCGCCTGCCTTCCGTCGAGCGAATCGGCGTGGACGCGGCCGAGCCTTTGCCGCTCACGCTCGAAGAGGCGGTCCGCTTGGCGCTCGAAAACAACAACGAGATAGACGCCACGCGCCTCGACGTGAGCGTCGCCGAGCACGAGTTGACGGCGGCGCGCGGCGCCTACGACGTGCGCTTTAACACCGAGAGCTTCTTCGAGCGCAGCGAGACGCCCGTGGCCTCGTTCCTCGCGGGCGGGCTCGGCGGCTCTCTGAAGACGACCGACGTGAGCGGCCGTCTCGGCCTCTCGGGGCTCTCGCCGCGCGCGGGCGGCTCCTTCCAGTTCGAGTTCACGACGCGCCGGCTCTCGTCGAACAACGTCTTCAACGAAATCAACCCGACCGTCTCGCACGGCTTCTCGCTCAGCTACACGCAGCCGCTCATGCGCGGCCGACGCACGGACGAGACGCGCCGCCGCATCGAGATAGCGAAGAAGAATCTTTCGCTCACCGACGCGCAGTTCCGCCGCCGCGCGACCGAAGTCATCACGAACGTCGAGCAGGCTTACTGGGAGTTGGCTTACGCGCTCCGAAACCTGCAAATCCAGATCGACGCCGTGAAGCAGGCGCGCGCGCAGGCCGAGTCGGACCGCCGGCAGGTCGAGCGCGGCACAATCGCGCCCGTCGATCTGCTCGAAGCCGAGACGCAGGTCAGCAACTTTGAACAAAACGTCTACGCGGCGCAGGAAGCGGTCTCGCGCGCCGAGAACAAACTGAAGACGATGCTTTCGGCCGAGCGTAAGTCGGAGCTTTGGTCGAAGGCGCTGCTGCCCGTCACGCCCGTTGACCTCTCGGCGCCGCGCGTCGCGCTCGAAGAGGCCGTGACGACCGCGCTCTCAAACCGGCTCGAACTGGCCGAGCTTTCGACGAGCGCCGACATCAACAAAATCGACCAGCGTTTCTACGAAGACCAGACGCGCCCGGCACTCGACCTGACGGCCAGCTACAGCAGCAACGCTTTGGCCGGCAGCCTCCGCGACGAGGAGAACCCGCTCATCGCGGGCCTCGTCTCGCTCCAGAGCCGCGTCAACCAACTCTCAACGCTCTCGGGCCTGCCCTCGCTGCCCGCGACGACGTTCGGCACGAACGGCGAAACGGTCGGCGGCTACGGCCAGTCGCTCAAGAACCTCCTTGCGCAGAGCAACCCGACCGTGAAGGTGGGCGTGCGCGTCTCCCTGCCGCTTCGCAACCGCACGGCGCAGGCCAACTACGCCCGCTCTTTGGACGAAGGCCGGCGCATCCAGAACCGCCGCGCGCAGGCCGAGCAGGCGATTGAGGCCGAGGTCCGCGACACGTTGCAGGCGCTCCGCTCGGCCGAGGCACGGCTGGCGGCGTCGGCCGCCTCGCGCAACGCGGCCGAGCAGCAGTATGCGAGCGAGCGCCGCAAGTTCCAGTCGGGGATGTCTACGGCCTACATGGTTTCGCAGCGGCAGATCGACCTGATCGCCGCGCGCGGCCGCGAGCTACAGGCGCAGACCGACCTTAATAAATCAATCGCCGACTTCCGCCGCGCGACGGGGAGCACGCTTCAGACGCACAACGTCGCCGTCGTGCCGGGCGACCCCGCGCGCAGGTTCGTGACAACGGGCAGCCCGGCGGCGACCGCACGGGCCAACACAGAATCCGGCTTCGATAAGGAGTGAATCATGTCAGCAGCAACCTTTGAAACCACGAGCAAGGGCGCGGGCGTGAGCGGCCGCGCGAAGTCGAAGAAGTTAATCAAGGCGGCGGCCCTCCTGACCGTCTTCGCGCTGGCCGGCCTGCTCGTCTGGCGCTACGCCTTCAGCGGTCCGGCCGTGCCGCCGAACGTCATCGAGGTCAGCGGTCGCATAGAGGGCGACGACGCCGTCGTGGCGTCGAAGACCTCGGGCCGCATCCGCGAGATAAAGGTCCGAGAGGGCGACGAGGTGAAGGCGGGCCAAGTCATCGCCACGCTCGACGACGAGCAAATCCGTGCGCGCGAAGAGCAGGCGAGCAGCGCCGTCCGGCAGGCCGAAGCCCGCGTCCGCTGGGCCGAGCAGCAGATAGCCGTCCTCGAAGCCGAACTCGAACAGAGCAGGCTCGGGACCGACCAGGCGCGGCTCGACGCCGAGGGCCGTGTCCGTCAGGCGGAGGCGCAGGTGGCGGCCTCCGAGGCGCAACTGGCGCAGGCCGAGTCCGAATATCGAAAGGCGCGCGCCGACGAGGAGCGTTACACGGCGCTCGCCGAGAGCGGCGACATCCCCGAGCAGAAGGGGAGCCACGCGCGCTCCGCCGCGGAGGCCAACGCCGCGGCCGTCCGCGCCTCGCGCAAGCAGGTCGAAGTGGCGCGCGCCGCGCTCACGTCCGCGCGGGCGACGCTCGCCAACCCCGCCATCCGCAGCACGGAGGGCGCGCGCGTCCGCCAGCAGATTTTGCAGGCGCAGTCGGACATCGCCGCCGCGCAGGCCGAGCGCGAGCGCGCGCAGGCGCAACTGGGCGAGGCGCAGGCCAACCGGCAGGACTTGCAGATAGTCGCGCCCATCGACGGCACCGTCGCCACGCGCTCGGCCGAGCCGGGCGAGGTCGTCGCGCCGGGCTCGCCCGTCGTGACGCTCGTCAACCTCGCGTCCGTCTACCTGCGCGGCTTCGTGCCCGAGGGCGAGATAGGGCGCGTCCGCGCCGGCCAGCGCGCGCAAGTCTTCCTCGACTCGGCGCCCGGCGAGCCGATAGAGGCCGTCGTTTCCCGCATCGACCCCGAGGCTTCGTTCACGCCTGAGAACACATACTTCCGCGACGACCGCGTCAAGCAGGTCGTCGGCGTCAAGCTCGTGCTCAAGGGCGCGACCGGCTACGCCAAGCCGGGGATGCCGGCCGACGGCAAGGTCTTCGTCGGCCCCGAAGAGTTGGCCGCCAGGTAAATGAAGTAAACGAAGTAAACGAAGTAAAGCCGCGAGGCAAAGGAGCGAAACCATGACAGGCGCGCTGGAAGAACTGAACGAAGTCGAGGCTTTCGACCTTGAAAGGCTCGCGTTTGACGAGCGGCGGGAGCTGGAAGGCGAGGCGCGGCAAGTCGCCGTCGAGGTGCGCGGCCTGCGCAAGTCCTACGGCGCGCTCGAAGCCGTCAAGGGCGTTGACCTCCAAATCGAAGCCGGCGAAATCTTCGGCCTCATCGGGCCAGACGGGGCGGGGAAGACCTCCATCTTCCAGATACTCGGCGGCGTGATGGCGGCGACCGAGGGCACGGCCGAGATGTACGGCGTCAGCGCGCGCGACGCCCGCCCCTTCGTCGGCTACCTGACGCAGACGTTCAGCCTTTATCAGGACATGACCGTCTCGGAAAACCTCAACTACATCGGCGAGTTGCGAAGGCTCTCGCGCGCCGAGATAGAGGAGCGCGGGCGCCGCTACCTCGAAATGTTCGACATGGCGCGCTTCACCGACCGGCTCGCCGGGAGCCTTTCCGGCGGCATGAAGCAGAAGCTGGCGCTGGCGTGCGCGCTCGTCGCCGAGCCGAAGGTTTTGCTTTTGGACGAGCCGACGACGGGCGTTGACCCCGTCTCGCGGCGCGAGTTCTGGGACACGCTCGTACACCTCTCGGGGCGCGGCATGACCATCGTCGTCGCCACGCCTTACTTAGACGAGGCCGAGCGTTGCACGCGCGTCGCGCTGATGTTCGACGGGCGGATTCACCAGACGGGGACGCCGGCCGAAATTAGGCACGGGCTCGGGCTCGAACGCCTCGAAGTCCGCGCCTCCGACCTCGGCCGGGCCGAGGACGTGCTTGCCTCGACGGAAGGCATCGACGACGTGCAGCGGTTCGGCGACCGGCTCGACCTGATGGTCGAAGACCCCTTGCGCGGCGAAGAGTTGACGCGCGCGGCGCTCAGCAAGGCGGGGCTTGAGACGCGGGGCGTCCGCCACACGGCGCCGACTCTGGAGAACGCCTTCGTCAGCATCCTCCGCGCGAGCGTCGGCGCCGTCGTCCCGCCGGCCTTCCCGCGCCGCCGACAGTTCCGCGAGCGGCCCGCGGACGCCGTCGCCATCGGCGCGCACTCGCTCAACAAACGGTTCGGCAGCTTCCACGCCGTCAAGGACGTGAACATCGAGGTGAAGTACGGCGAGATTTACGGACTGCTCGGCGCGAACGGGGCGGGGAAGACGACGACCATCAAGATTCTCTGCGGCCTGCTCGCGGCCACGAGCGGCGAGATGGAGTTGGCCGGCGAGCGCGGCAGTTTGCGTTCGAGCTTCGTGCGACAGAGGCTCGGCTACATGTCGCAGAAGTTTTCGCTCTACGACGATTTGACGATTGAAGAGAACCTCGACTTCTCCGCCGGCGTCTACGGCGTGCCGCGCGGGGAGCGCGATGAGAAGAAGCGCTGGGTGCTCTCGGTCTCCGGGCTCGAAGGCAAGGGGCACATGTTGACGGCCAGCCTGCCCGGCGGTTGGAAGCAGCGCGTGGCCTTCGGCGCGGCCGTCATGCATGAGCCCTCGGTGCTGTTCTTAGACGAGCCGACCTCGGGCGTTGACCCGCTCGCGCGCCGCGCCTTCTGGAAAATGATCAACTCGTTCGCCGACCGCGGCGTCGCCGTGCTCGTGACGACGCACTACCTGGAAGAGGCCGAGCAGTGTAACCGACTCGGCTTCATGGTCGCGGGCGAGCTGGTCGCGCAGGGGACGCCGACCGGCATCAAGGCCGAGCAGGGCGGGCACCTGCTCGAACTCTCCACGGACCAGCCGCAGCGGGCGGCGGACCTTCTGAAAGAGACGCTGGAGCGGTGGCGCGTCTCGCTCTTCGGCGACCGCCTCCACGTCATCGTTGACGGCGAGGCCGAGGCGGGCGTCCGCGACATCAGCGCGCGGCTCTCGGCCGCCGGCATCCGCGTCGTCAAGGCGCACGAGGAGTCTTATTCGCTCGAAGACGTTTTCATCGCCGTCGTGGAAAAAGCGAAAGGACGTAAATCGTAAACGGTAAATCGTGAATCGTTAAAGACGCCTTTTCGATTCACGATTGACGATTCGCGATTCACGAAAATCATATGAAAAGAATCATCGCACAGACGCGCAAGGAGTTGACGCAGACGTTCCGCGACCGCCTGACGCTGACGCTGGCGCTCGTGCTGCCGCTCGTCCAGATGTGGCTGATAGGCACGGCCATCTCGCTGTCGGTCACGGACCTGCGCGTCGTCGTCCAGGACATGGACCAGACGCCGCTCTCGCGCCGTTACGCGGAGGTGCTGCGCACGTCTCTGACCTTCGAGGTTGTGCCGCTCGCGGCCGACGAGCAGCCCGAGCGTGCGCTCGACACGGGCGACGCGCACGCCGCCGTCGTCATCCCCGAGCACTTCGAGCGCGACCTGCGCCGCGGCGCGGCCACGGAGGTGCAATGGCTGCTCGACGGCGCCGACGCCACCACCGCCACCAACATGCGCAACCACGCGAACACCGTCACGGCGGCCTTCAACCGGCAGTTCGCGCCCGAGCCCGCGCGGCCCGCGGTCGTGGCAAAGGAGCGCTTCTGGTTCAACCCCGGCAACGACGAAGACCAGTTCGTCGGCCCCGGCATCTTCGCCGTCGGGCTGGCGCTGTTCCCGCCGCTGCTGGCGGCGCTGGCCGTCTCGCGCGAGGGCGAGCAGAAGACGATTCTGCAAGTCTACGTGTCGAGCATCTCGGCGTTTGAATATCTGCTGGGGAAGATTCTGGCGTTCCTTCTTATCGCCGCCGCGGAGTGGGCGCTGACGCTCGCGCTGGCCGTCCTGATGTTCGGGCTGTGGTTCAAGGGCGACCCGACGCCCTTCCTCGTCAGCTCGTTCCTCTTCCTCTTTTGCAGCGTCGCCTTCGGGGCGATGATCGGCGCGCGCATACCCGACCGCGCGGCGGCCATTCAGGCGATTCAGAACACCTGCTTTCTGCTCTCCTACCTTCTGTCGGGCTTCATCTTCCCCGTGTCGAACATCCCTGCGGGCGTGCGCTGGGTGTCGTACCTGATTCCGGCGCGCTACTACATCGAGGCGGCGCGCGACACGTTCGTGCGCGGCGGCGGGTGGCCCGCCATCTGGTACGTGCCCGTGGCGCTCGCAATTTTAAGCACCGTCTATTTCGTGTCGGCGTGGGCGAGGATGCGCCACATGCAGGTGGAGGCTTGATATGAGACTGCTGAGGCTGCTGACAGACAACCGCTTCTGGCCGCTCTTCATGAAAGAGCTGCGGCAGATTAAGCGCAACCGCAAGCTCGTCGTGATGCTGATAATGCCGCCGACGTTGAACCTCGTGCTGCTCGGCTTCGCGATGAACTCCGAAGTCAAGAACGTTCAGCTCGGCGTCGTTGACTACAGCCGCACGGCCGAGAGCCGCGAGCTTGTTTCGGCCTTCGTCGAGAGCGGGGCGTTCCAGATAGCAGAGCATTTCGAGTCCGCCGAGGAGTTGGGGCGCGCTCTGAGCGCGGGCCGTCTGGACGGCGGGCTCGTCGTGCCGCAGGACTTCGCGAGGCTGCGCGCGCGCGGCATCACGGCCGAGGTGCAAATCCTCGTTGACGGCGTGAACTCGAACCGCGCAGGCATCGCCGCCGGCTACGCCGCGCGCATTATCAACGCCCTCAACGAGAGACTTGGGCGGGCGGCCTTCTCTTCAATCACCGCCGACGTTGGAAGCAGGCGTGCGGGCGCGGAGCCGCGCGTCGCGGTGCTCTACAATCCCGGCCTGCGCACGTCATGGTTCATCGTGACGGGGACGATAGGGCTTCTGATGGTCATGATAGGGTCGCTCGTCGCCTCTGCCTCGATGGTGAACGAGAAGGAGAGCGGCACCATCGAGCAACTGCTGATGACGCCGGCCGGGAGCACCGAGATTATCGCGGCCAAGATTGCGCCCATCCTGCTGCTGCTCTCGGCCGACATCCTGCTGGCGGTCTTCGTCGTCCGACTCGTCTTCGACGTGCCCGTGCGCGGCAGCCTGACGCTGCTCTACTTCGCGGGGATGCTCTGCGTGCTCGCAGGCATCGGCATCGGCACCTTCATCGCGACCTTCACGCGCTCGCAGACGCAGGCGCAGTTGATGAGCTTCTTCGTCAACCCGCCGGTCTCGATGCTGTCGGGCGCGACGACGCCGCTCGAAGGCATGCCCTACTGGATGCAGCAAATCTCCTACCTCAACCCCGTGCGCCACTTCTCGACCATCGCGCGCGGCGTGCTGCTCAAAGGCGTCGGGCTCGACATCCTCTACCCGAACCTTCTGGCGCTCACAGCCTTCACGCTCGTCATCGTCGGCGCGAGCGTCTGGCGCTTTCGGAAGCAGTTAAGCTGAAGCCGGAGTCCGATAACCTTATACACTTCAGGCGCATTGGGTTATCGGACTCCGGCGGTTAAAGGGCCGATTCGTTCCCGAGGCGGTCAACGGCCGTGACCAGAATCCTTCCGATTTTTCTGTCCGACGAGAGGGAAATCGATTTTTTAGCGGCGGACAGGACGGAGTAGCTCCAACCGTCTTTATCTTCGACGTAGACGACGAAGCGGAAGGCTTTTCCGGCTCCCCTCTCCCGCCAGTGGGCTCGGACGTAAACGTCGCCGCGGTTGATTGTGAGTCTGGGCTTGAGGGGCTTCGGCGTCTTTATCCAGGGCGACGTGGGGACGAGCGCGTCTTTGGCGTAGACGCCTCCGCGCAGAGTCGCCTGCACCCCGCCGAGGTCGTTGCGGAGAGACTTGAAACTGAAGTGAATGGCGCCGAGCGTTTGGGGCGAGTTTTTCGTTAACTTTATCTGGCCGGCTATCTCTTCGGCGGTGAAATTTTGGTTCGAGCCGATGCGGTAGGGGGCGAGCCCCGGCCAGACGTGCCGCCCTTTGACGTTCTCCGACTTCCACCAGTCGAGGAGGACCGGGAAGGATTGATTCCTGCGCGCCGTCTCCCAGTAGAGCTGCGGCGCGAGGTAATCGACCGTCGCTTCGCGGAGCCATTTCCTCGCGTCCGCGTAGAGTTCGGCGTAGGCGTCGAGCCCCGTGATTCCCTTCTCGGGGAGGGGCCGCCAGATGCCGAAGGGCGAAATTCCGTACATGACGCCCGGCCTGATTCTTTTGATTTCGCGCCCGACCGCTTCGATAAAATCATCGACGTTTTTCCGGCGCCAGTCGTCGCGCGAAAGCCGCCCGCCCTGCTCCTGATACTTCCGCCAGTTGTCTCCGTCCGGAAACTCGATCCTTGTGCCGGCGGCGTCCGTTTCGGGGTAAGGATAGAAGTAATCGTCGAAATGGACGCCGTCGATGTCGTAACGCCTGACCACGTCCCTGATGACGTTCAGGCTGTAGCGTTGGACTTCGCGGTCGCTCGGGTCGAGCCAGAGGAAGTTGCCGTATTTTCTGACGAGGTCGGGGCGGCGTTTCGAGATGTGTCCGGCCGAGACGGTCGTCGCAGAAGGGTGCAGGGCGCGGTAAGGGTTGAACCAGGCGTGGACCAGTATGCCGCGTTCGTGTGCCTCTTTGACCAGAAACGCGAGCGGGTCGAAGGCTTGCGCGCGGCCCATCGCGCCCGTAAGAAACTCCGACCAGGGCTCGATAGATGATTTGTAGAGCGCGTCGCATTGCGGGCGGACTTGGAAAACGACGGCGTTCAGCTTCAGAGACTCTGCGAGTTCGAGCGCCCGGAGGAGTTCCGCCCTCTGCTGCTCGACGGAGAGCGTCTTTTGCGTCGGAAAGTCGATGTTGGCGACGGTCGCTATCCAGACGGCGCGAAACTCGCGCTCGGGCCTCTGCGTGGGCTGGCCAAGCGCGGCGGCGGCCAAAAATATCGAAAGGAATAGGGTGAGCAGAGGCTTCGCCATCTCTCTCCTTCCACGGACGCACGACGCCTGGCGCCCGCGGCTGAACATCGACGGGGGCCGAACTGTTGTGGGCGGCGGCGTTCCGTGATATAAGCACGCGCCCGCGCGTCCCTTTAAGCCACGGACGCGGCCCCTCTATGAGCAAGACAGCCGAGCCCACCGAAACGCTCAGCGAACACTTCGAAGCGAACATGACGCCGAGGACGGCCGCCGCGCGTCCGACGGTCGGCGCCGGCAAGTCAAAGCCTTTCGGCGGCGTGGGATTGAGGGCGGCGGCCCGCGCCGCTGCCACGCCCCGGCTCACGAGAGTCGTCTGCGTGGCCTTCCTCGGGCTGGCCCTGGGCGGGGTCTTCGGGCTCTGGCTCCGCGCACGTCTGGCGGCCGCTTCCCTTCCCCCTCGCCCGCGCGCACAGGCGGCGCCCTTCGCGCTGCTGCCTGCAAACCCTCCGTCTACGTCGTCCGCGGTGCCTGAACCAACGCCCGAAGGCCAGGGCGCCCCCACTTCCCCGCCCGCCGACGCCGCGCCCCCGCCTCGCGCGCAAGCGCCCCTCTCCGCGGAGGTGCTCGGGACGCAGCCCTCCGAGACGGCCGGCGAGAGACGCGGCGAAGAGAGGGCCGCAGCCCGCGCCAAAGATGCGACGAACGCTGGCGTGACAGCGCCGCGCGTGAACGAGCGCGCAGCGACGGCCGCCGCCCCTGCGACAAAAGTCGCGTCCTCTGCGCCTAGGGCCGCGAAGGCAGCCGGCAGGCCCGCCCCTTGCGCAATTTACGCGAGCGCCGTCTCGCTCACACTACGCACCGGAGGCACTGTGCCCCTCATCCTCGGCGGGCTGGGGCCTTTCACCGTCACGAGTCCCGACTGGTCAAACATCGTCGTCTTCTCTGAAGGCACGACCGGCGGCGGCAAAAGTGGCTGGACGAAGTACGCGGTGCGGTCCGTCAGCAAGCGTGCGGGGGTTTATACGCTGCACGTCAAATCGCCCTGCGACTCACAAACCATCCGGGTCAGGGTCACGCCTCAGTAAGACGAACGGCCCCTCCCCCCTCGTCTCACCTCTCTACGCTTCAACAGACATGCGGCGCCCGGCGGGACGTGCCGGAGAGCCAGGAACAACTTTCCCTTTCGGGCGTCTAAGCCTGCTGAGAGCTTAAACACCTCGGGAGGAAACGGCCTTGAACAAACTTACGAGTGATTTCAGGATCGCCACGATAGGCGCCGTCGGCGGGCTCTTTACCTTCAGCATGTTCCTGCTTATCGACCGCGTGGACTCCTACTACGACTTCCTTTCGAGAGCCGAAGAGGGGTGTTACGGGGCCAGTTTCAACGTCATGGACCTCTGGTGGATACCGAGCGCCTTCTGGCACGCGCTTCTGTTCGCCGTCGCGAGCCTTGCGGCCCATCGCTATCTGGCCGCGAGGCGCATGTCGCACTTCTCGCTGTGGCAGTTGGTCGGCGCCCTCGGCCTCTCCGGATGGCTCGTCACGATATTCGCGGCCGCCGGCCTCGAATGCCTTCGGCTGGGGAGCCTGTACTCGCTGAGGACGGCCGTGGAGCTGCTTTTCACTTCGTCCACCGTGAAGTTCGTCGCGGCCGTGTTCGCCGGCAACGTCGCTTACGGCTCTCTCATTCAAAGCATCGCCTCCCAATACCCCGCCCTGCCGGAAAGTCCCGGCGAAGCCTGACAGGCGCCCGCGAGACGACAAGCGACACGAGTGCGCTTTCGAGAGTTCCGGCGCTGGCTTCAGGTCTCCTCGCTTTTCGGCTTCAGCCGCTCGTGACGGCACTTGGCTACGCCCTTTTCGAAACCGCCCGGGTAGAACATCCCCGTCCCGAAGCAGTCGGGGCACTCCCGCGCATCCTCAAGGGCGGTTGCCGACCCCGACACTTCGGCCTCTCCGGTCGCCGCGGCGGGCTGCTTCCGGTCTTCCAGCTTCCACAACCTGCGCCTGAGGTGTTCGGCAAGGAACGCCGGCACGGACGAGACGGTAGTCCGGCCCGCCGCGATGCGCAGTTCCGTGATCAGCACCTCGGCCAGTTCCCTCCACTTCGCGGCGTCGGCCGCCGAAGGCTCCCTGCCCGTAAGCTCCCTCGTGTTCTCGCGCAGCAGCCCGACGAAGTCGGCGAAAGCCTCATCATCATCCGCCGGCCGGTACTGATTTGATGATGAGGCTTCGCCAGAAAGCGCAGCGGCGCCGAAATCATTTCTATATTTATATACTCCCGTAGAAAGTACGGGAGTACTCCCGTAGAAAGTACGGGAGTCACTCCCGTACTTTTTACCACCAGTAGGTACTGGAGTACCTACTCCCGTACCTACTGGTGTCGGTACGGGAGTGGCCAGAATTCGCTTCGACTGCGGGTCGATCTCCATCCCCGCCGTCTTACGCCTCCTGAGAATCTCTCTGGGGTCGTAAATGCGGTATCGCGGCCCCAGAGGGTTGCCGTGATGGTAAGAGACGATTTCGACCGAAAGCTTCTCCTGAAGGCCGTCCAAGGCCCGCCTGATGGTGCGGTCGGAGCGGATGCCGGTCTTGACACACAGCTCTTTAAATCCGAAGTGTCTCTCCTTCTGTCCCTTGCTCAGCGTCTCTCGATACATGACTGAATATATCTGCTGCTCGGAGGGGGTGTGCGTCGCGTCAAGATAAGGCTGCTTGTCCTTATTTTCAGATTCGGGTGCCGCGTCAGGCGTAGGCGCCGCCGAAGCGGAAGAGTCGGAGGAGGTGCGGGCAGGGCTTTCCGAGGATACTGGAGTACTGACTGGAGTAGCTACTGGCGTCTGTACTGGAGTAGGTACGGGAGTCAGTACTGGAGTAGCTACTCCAGTACTCTCGTTAAGTGTATTGTTTTCAGCAGATTTACTTTCGGCTTGGACGCGCTCTCGCTCTTCTTTCGCCTGAAGAAAATCCCCGAGGCTATGCCACTGCTTCTTCTTGTTGCTCATTAATCGAAGCCTCTTGTATCGCCAATTCTACCGCCTCGACCGGCACGGTACGCTCGCCCGACTGTAGTGTCAGCACGTATGCGAAGCCGCAGATTTTCAGCACCTCACGCGGCACGCCGCCCGTCGAGTTATAGATTAGCTCGACGGTCTCCTGCGTAAAAGGGTTTGGGATTTTGGCCTGCTCGCACCGAAAGGCGATCATCTCGCGGGTTTCGGGAAGGGAAAGCGGGGCCAGAAGCGAGGGCAGAAAAATGCGCGAGCGGAGAGCCTTTTTGCTCTGGTCCATTAGCTTCAGACGCAATTCGAGCTGCGCCGCCAGCACTATCTGTATGAGCTTGTACTTATTCGTCTCAAAATTCAGGAGCGTCCTGATAAGCTCAAGGTGAGGGCCTTTGAGCCGCTGTGCCTCGTCCACAAAAAGAACGCAGGTCTTATCCTCCTGATCCAGGCCGATCAAAAAGCCACGCAGTTCGTTCTCCTGGTCCACCATCGAGCGTTTCGGCTTAATACCGAAGTCGTTACAGATGGCCTTCAGCATCGAGAAATCAGAAGGGAAGTTCGGCGAGGGCAGAATGGCGGTGACGAACTGATCCTCCTGCTTCCTGTAGTCGAACCATAAACGCCTCAGAACGCTAGACTTACCAGTCCCGACGTCGCCCATAATCGCCGTCAGACCCTGACGGTTCTCGACCACGTGCTGGACTTTGAAGACAGTGCTTTTGAGTGCCGGCGTGAGATACAGGAGTTCGGGGTCAGGCGAAATCGAAAACGGCTGAGTTCTTAAAGTCCTCATGCGAAAGTCTTATAACACCCTAATTTTGGAAGGGCAATATTTATTTGGGGAGGGGGGTGACGAAATCACATGAAGGAGGTGAAACCAGAAGCCAAACCTTATTCAACGCGCGAGAAGAGTGAAACATCAACGGCAGATGTTATTAACCATAGTATAAAAACAAATCTTCCATTCCGGACGTCTGGGCGCACAAACCGGTCAGTCGTGTACCCATAAGTAATGTAGTAGAAACCCGGAAAATACCTTACTCCCTCATCCGCGCCCAAACCGATAGGAAGATGTAACAGACCACGAGAGGGGTGAATAGAAGCATCGACAGAAAGGTGAGCGCCACCAAAACCCCGTAAGAACTGTCGTTGGCCGTCCCGCTTTCGCGCAAGCCCCCCATCACGTCGAACGCGGCCCTCTCCAGATTCAGCACGGTCAGCGTCACGACCACGAGCGTTATCGGCAGGAGCGTGGCCACGGCGACGCGGAAGGCCGAGAGGCGTGCGTGGCGGCGGAGGTAGAAGAACAACAAGGCCACGCGCCACGCCGCGACAATCGCTAAGAACCACACGTTCAGCGTGCGCGCGGTCCCTAAGCTGGCGAGCCTTTCGACCGGGATGGCGTAAAGAATGGCCGGCGGCGAGGTCAGGGCGACGAAGGTCAGGACGTGACGATAAGACCAATCCTGGGGCTTCAGCGGCCAGACGACGAGCCACAGGAGCAGCGAGAGGAGGAAGACATAAACCACCGAGCCGACCCCCAGGTGCTGAAGCAGATTTGCGCCCGCGTCGTCCCACCACCTTCCGACGCCGACAATCCAGGTGCAGATTATTCCGAAAGCGAGATGCCTGTGATTGAAGCGGAGAAATTCCTCGCGCGTTATTCTGAACGTCAGCAGGCGAATAACTGCGCTTAGGATGCTTTGGCTCGGTAATGGCTCATTCATATGTGTTTGCGATGGCGAAGAGAATAGCCGCGTCCGCGGCCGGGGGCACGCCGAAAGGGCGTCGGGTCGAAAGACTTATTGGGCCGCGTGTAGGGGAAACGAGTCGCCTACACGCGCAGCACTCGTTCGATGGCGTCACAGGCCGTCTTCGTGCCGTTCTCCTCTCGCACCCGTTGCCCGACCTCTGCCGCCTGTTCACGGTATGCGGGATTATGAAGCAACTCTGACAATTCGCCGACGACGCGACGAACAGTATAGCGGGCCGGCGAGAGCGCCCGCCCGACCCCGATTCGCACGCACCGTCGCGCGTTGTCCGGCTGGTCCTGTCCGTGCGGGACGACGAGCATCGGCCGGCCTGCCCTTAACGCCTGCCCGGTCGTGCCGACGCCGCCCTGATGAACGTTGACGCAGGCGCGCGGCATGACCAGACTGTGCGGCGCGTAATCGAACGCGGCGATGCCATCTGGCAAATCTGTTTGCGGCAGGTTCCGCTTGTCGCCGGTCAGCAGCAGCGCACGCCTCCCGAGTTTCTGCGCGGCTTCGACGCTGACGCGGTAAAAATCTTTGGCGGCCCATACCAGCGACGAACCGAGCGTGAACAGGACGGGCGGTTCGCCTTCATCGAGAAAGCGCAGAAGCTCGGGCGGGGGCGGCCGTTCGTCCTTGCGGTCGTAGAAGGGGAAGCCGGTGATGATCGTGTTCGGAGGAAAGTCGGGCTGCATCTGCGCGAGCAGTTTCGAGAACAACGCGAGCACGAGCGTCGGCGAGTGCTGCCCTTCAAAGATCGGGTTTCGGCTTCGCGGCAGGCCCAGTTCTTTACGCAACCGCTGGACCGGCTCGACCCACGATTTCGTAGTCCACTTGCCGAGGCCCATGAGCGTGCGCGCGACGAACGGATGTGTCGCGGTGAGTCTCCGCAGCGCGGGCAACTGCGGCGGGGTCGGCGGGTCGTAGGCGGAGGCGAAAGCAATCGGGAAGAGCACGGACGAAACCCACTTGACGCCCGTCTTCTCCGCGATGAGCGGCGACGTTAAGGGGAGTTGATGTGAGACGAGCAGGTCGGCCCCGCCGTCTTCCGACACGGCGGCGAGCGCGTCGGCGTAGGTTTCGCGCAGGTGCGGGACTATCAGCTCCCGAAAAAGGTAGCCCGGCCCGCCGCGACCGTGTGACACGCGACGGATGAGTTCGGCGGAGGCTTCGCCGTCGGGCGGCGGAAGGTCTGGGCGCACCGGACGGAAAGCGATTCCCGCCGCCTCCACTTTCTCGCGGTACAGCGGCGACGTTGCTATCAACGGACGGTGGCCGCGCGCCTGCAGCTCAAGCGCGAGCGCCATGTGCGGGTGAAGGTCGCCGAACGACCCCCAGGTGAAGAAGACCACCCTTTTCTTTCTGCCAGACTGTGACATCAGCAAAAACCTTTTTTCCGGCAAGCCGAAAGAGGCCGGTTCAGACACTCCCCGCTAAGAAAAAATCTTGACTCGCCTGTCCTTCCGGCTTAGAGTCTGGGCGCTTTCCACAAGTAGTTCCTTTTCCCAAGGGAGTCAATGCTCAAGCGAGCCCGCTTTTCAGGGCTCCGACCGTTCAGGTCTTTAAGACTGGCGAGCATTGGTGCGCTTCAAATCAACCGGCCCCGGTGGCAGTTGTCCGCAGCGGTTTCGGCGCGTGAGGGCGAGACGATCAACCTCCCGCCGGAGCCGAAGTAGTTTCCCCATCAACTCAATCTCAAAGGAGAATCAATATGCCCGGAGTGAATGGAACCGTGACCAGCGGCGGCGTCACGTACAAGTATGCCGAAGTCTCTTTCGGGACGAACCGCGGCATCAGGGTGAGCGCCGACAAAGGCGCAAGGGGAGAGGCCACTTACAAGTTCAACCCGAACCCGCACAACGCCGACAGCAAGTGGTACAACAAGAACCAGCCGGCGTTCTACCAAAAGGCCGCCACCGCGATAGTCGGGCTGACGACGGTCGCGGGCGGCAACGCAACCTTCCCCGCGGTCGGCACTGTCATCGAAGTCCACGGTGTCGATTACACTTTGGACATCCGCTAGGGCACACGGCCCGCTTTAGCAGCGGTGCGAAGCGTCGCCAAAGGGCAGCCGCCCGGCAGCGTTCCCCTCGTCCGGGCGGCGCCGCAAACGGCCCCGGCGTCCCCCCTTTATCTCAACTCAATTTACGCGACGCAACCGCAAACCGGTAGAGGCCGGGGGCGGTTTCAAAAGCGGCGCCGCCTCGCATCTTGCCTTTCTAAACAATGTGACGTGATAATCCGGGGCGACGGCCGGCGGGCAGTGACGCGACTGCCCGCCGGCTTTCATCAAACTGCTCTACTCATCCCCGTCTGGGCGGACGCTTCCCCGGCCGTGCGCAGAAACTACCCGCCGACAACCAGACTCCTCCTGACCGCGGCGCTGCTTGCCCTCGCGTGCCTTTCGACTCAGGGCAGCGAGCCGGCCGTCGCGCCCGAGCGGCCTTCGCCTTCTTACCACGCACAGACCTGGACGACAGAGCAGGGGCTCCCCGGCGACACCGTGCGTGCCGTCACGCAGACGCGCGACGGTTATCTCTGGGTTGCGACGCAGGCCGGGCTCGCGCGCTTCGACGGCGTCCGCTTCCAGGTCTACAGCAAACAGAACGAGCCGGCCTTTCGCACCGACGAATGTAACGTCCTGCTCGCGGGCTCTGACGGCTCGCTCTGGGTCGGCACCATCGGCGGCGGGCTGATGCGCTACCGCGAAGGGCGTTTCGAGACGTACGGCCGCGCCGAGGGGCTGCCGACGGATGTCGTCAACGGCCTCTACGAAGACCGACAGGGGCGCCTCTGGGTCACCTCCTACGAGGCGCTGACGCTCTTCGAGGGCGGGCGCTTCCGGACCTTCAGCACGGCCGACGGCGGCGAGAGCGTCTACGCCGTCGCCTTCAACGAAGACGCCGAGGGGCGCGTCTGGTTCTTCCGCTCGCGCGGCCTCAACCACAGCGGCGGCGGCAAACTCCTCGTCTACAGCGACGGCGACTTGCGCCAGAGCGACGAGGCCGCGCAGCCCTCTCCTTTCCGCCCCGGCGCCGCCTCGCTGGCCTTCGTCGGCCGCGGGCCTTCCTTCTGGGTCAACGACCGCGCGGCGCACACGCTCACGCGCTTCGGGGCCGGGGCGGGCGCGGGCGTGTCGTACGATGCGGACGACGCGCCCGCGCTGGCGCACGAGGACGCGGGCGGGAATCTCTGGTTCGCAAACGGCAGGTATGAGCTGCGGCTGGCGGGCGCGGGCGGCGTCCTCGAAGTGACACGAGGGCCCTGGCCGGGCGGGGGTATCCACGCCCTCTACGCCGACCGCGAGGGCAACACGTGGGTCGGGTCGAGCGGGGGACTGACGAGGCTCAGGCGGCTGTCGTTCAAAGCCTACACGACCGCCGAAGGGCTTTCCAACGAAACCGCCTGGACGGTCTTTGAAGACAGCCGCGGCGACCTTTGGGTCGGGACCAACGACGGCGTGAACCGCATCCGCGACGGCCGTTTTACGACTTACGGGATGAAGGACGGGATGGCGGCGAACGGCGCCGTCAGCATCACCGAGGACGCCGCGGGCCGGCTCTGGTTCGCCTCGACCCTCGGGCTGACGAGTTTGGACAAAGGGAGGTTTACCGCCTACGCGCGGCGCGAAGGGCTCCTGAGCGAGAACGTGCGCGCTGTCTGCGCCGACAGCCGCGGCCGCCTCTGGGTCGGCACCGTGGGCGGGCTCCATCTCTTTCAGGAAGGGAAGTTTCGGGCCTTCACGACCGCCGACGGCCTCTCTCACAACAACGTCCTTTTCGTCTACGAGGACAAGGCCGGGGCCGTCTGGGTCGGCACGGCCGCGGGGCTCAACCGCCTCGGCCCCGAAGGTCGCTTCGAGGTCTTCAGGAAGAAGGACGGGCTCGGCTCTGACATCGTCGTCGCGGCGCACGAGGCGTCGGACGGCTCGCTCTGGTTCGGCACGGTGGGCGGCGGCGTCGCACGCTTCCGGAGCGGGAAGTTCACGGCCGTGACGGCCGCCGAAGGGCTCGGCGACGACACGGTGACGACCATTCTCGAAGACGGCGCGGGCGACCTCTGGATGGGGAGCACGCGCGGCGTCCTGCGCGTCGGCCTGAAGGAGTTGAACGAGTTCGCCGACGGCCGGACGAGGTCTGTCTCGTGCGTGGCCTACGGGAAGGCGGACGGCCTGCCCTCAACGGATTGCAGCGGCGGCACGCAGCCCGCCGGCTGGCGCGCGCGCGACGGGCGGCTCTGGTTCCCGACGGCGAAGGGCATCGCGGTCGTTGACCCCTCGGCCATCAGGCGGAACGAACTGCCGCCGCCGGTCGTCGTCGAGAGCCTCGTCGTTGACCGCGAGCCGCGGCCCTTGGGCGAAGGGGGCCTGGAGCTACAGCCGGGCAGCCGCGCCGTCGAGTTCCACTTCACGGCGCTCAGCTTCGCGGACCCCTCGAAGGTCAAATTCCGCTACCGGCTCGAAGGCTTCGACCGCGACTGGGTCGAAGCGGGCGCGCGGCGCGAAGCCTTCTACACGAACCTGCCGCCCGGCGCCTACCGCTTCCGCGTGCTCGCCTCGAACGACGACGGCGTCTGGAACGAGCAGGGCGCCGAAGTGAGCTTCCGGCTGCGCCCTTACTTCTATCAGACCATCTGGTTCTACCTCGTCTGCGCGCTCGTCGCCGCCGCGCTGATGTGGGGCGTCCACCGCGTGCGCGTGCGGCAGCTCCGGCGCGAGTTCGTCGCCGTACTCGGCGAGCGCAACCGCATCGCGCGCGAGCTGCACGACACGCTGGCGCAGGGCTTGACGAGCGTCTCGATGCAACTCGAAGCCGTGAGCGCGAAGATTGACGGCGGCCCCTCGGCGGCGCGCGAGCATCTGAACCAGGCGCGCCTGCTCGTGCGCAGCAGTCTCGCCGAAGCCCGCCGCTCCGTGCGCGACCTGCGCTCCGAATTGCTCGACGGCTCCGACCTCGCCGACGCACTCTCGGGCGTGGCGCGGCAGTTGACTTCCGGCGCCGACGTGCGCGCGGAGGTGTGCGTGACGGGCACGCCGCGCCGCCTGCCCGAGCCGATAGAGAAGACGCTTTTGCGCGTCGGGCAGGAGGCTTTGACGAACGCCGTGCGCCACGCCGCGGCCGGCAGCGTGCGCGTCCGGCTCGACTACGACGAGGCGCACGTCCGGCTTGAGGTGCGCGACGACGGCGGGGGCTTTCAGCCCGAGTCGGTCGGGCGCGCGTCGGGCGACCGATTCGGCCTGCGCGGGATGCGCGAGCGGGTCGAGCAGGCGGGCGGCACGCTTCGCATACAGAGCAGCGCAGGCGCGGGCACGGAGGTCACGGCCACGCTGCCGCTCGGGCGCGTCTCGAAGCGGGAGACGACGGAGAGATGATGTCCGAAGGGCAGATCAGAATCCTCATCGCCGACGACCACCCGTTCTTCGTTGACGGGCTCGCGGCCAACGTCGAGGCCGAGCCGGACATGGCGGTCGTGGCGCGCGCCTCGGACGGCCGCGAAGCCGTCGCCCGCGCGCGCGAGCACCGCCCGGACGTAATCCTCATGGACCTGCGGATGCCGACGATGAACGGCGTCGAGGCCATCCGCGAAATCACGGCCTTTGAGCCTTCGAGCCGCATCATCGTGCTCACGACCTACGACGGCGACGAGGACATCTACCGCGCGCTGAAGGCAGGCGCGAAGGCTTACCTCCTGAAAGACGTGTTCCGCGAAGAGCTGCTGGCGGCCATCCGCGCCGTGCATTCCGGGCGGCGCCACATCCCGGCGCAGGTGGCGAGCCGCCTCGCCGAGCGGATGGGCAGCGACGAGTTGACCGAGCGCGAAGTCGAAGTCTTAAGGCTCGTCGCCTCCGGCAAGTCCAACCGCGAGATTGGCGACGCCCTGCTCATCGCCGAAGGCACGGTCAAGGCGCACGTCAACAACATCCTCAACAAGCTCGGCGCCAACGACCGCACCCACGCCGCCATGCTCGCCCTCCAGCGCGGCCTCTTCCGCTTTGAATAGAGGGTGCTGGGTGTTGGGTGCTGGGTTCTAGGTGCTGGGTTCTGGGTAAAAGCAAGTCGCCTTTAACCAGCACCCAACACCCTCTTTGTCTTTAACCAGCACCCAGCACCCAGCACCCAACACCCAGCACCCTTCCCTCTATATCTAAAGTTTACCCGCCGCTACAACTTACGCCAGATGTTTTAAGGCCCGCCGGAACATAGAATCCGAGTCAGCCTCGCGAAGCACTCTTTAACCTCGCTCAGATTTCCGACGCTTTCAGACGTTGAAGGGACGGAGGGAGACGTATGTCCGCAAGACTGTTGCCCCGAAAGAGGGACGCGCGCGCCGCGGGCGCGCTTCAAGGCGGCGAGCCGTGGTGGGTCGGGCTCGCGTTCCTTCTGTGCTCGCTGCTGCTGTGCCTCGTGATGTCGCAGGCGGCGCTCGGCTCGTCGCTCTGGACGCACAAGCCGGCGGGCGACATCAAGTGGTATCGCGTGACGGACGTGGGGAGCCTGCTCGTCGGCTCGAAGGGCGCGCTCTACGCGCTCGACGGCGAGACGGGCAGAGAGGTCTGGTCGCGCGCGGACCTCGCGGGCGCCGAGGAGTACGAGGTCGAATCAATCGCGGGCACGCCGCTCGTCTTCGTCTCCGACACGTCGGGCACCTTCAGGAAGGGCACGAAGCTCTACGCGCTCGACCTGCTCTCGGGCCAGAACATCTGGGAGACGGAGAAGCTGAAGGGCGCGGCGGTCGCCGTCGAGCCGGTCTATGAGAAAGACCTCGTGCTGCTCGTCACGGTCGAGAACAACTCGGCCAACAAGGCGAAGCCGCACCTGACGGCGCTGCGGATGACGACGGGGGAGCTGGTCTGGGAGGCGGACTACCCGGACTCGGTTGACCTCTACGGCATCGAGCGCAAGAGCCGCTTCTTCCCGAAGTTCGACCTCTCGGGCTCGAACCCGCCCATCTACGACGGCGACTCCGTCTACTTCACATACGCCGGCCTGCACCGCTACTCGCTCGAAGACGGCCGCCTGCTCTGGGGCACGAAGTACGACGTGACCGAGGGCGCAATCAAGCGCGGCAACGCGCAGGCGCGCATCGTCGGCGACACCGTCTACACGTCGGCCAAGGGGCAGCTTCGCGCCATCGACCGGCAGACGGGCGCGGTCCGCTGGGTGAGCAAAGACTTCGGCGGCGCCATCGCCGAGATGAAGCTCGACGGCGACGTGCTCTACTCGCGCCTCGGCGGCGCCTTCTACGACTTCTCGAAGCGCGAGTACGTCAACAAGAAGCCCTTCGGCGTCGCCGCCGTGGACGCGAAGACCGGCGGCACGCTCTGGTACTACGACAAGGCCGACGACAGCATCACGAACATGGCCATCCTGCCCGACCTGAAGACCGTGCTCGTCGCCGACGCCAAGAGCCTCATCGGCCTCGACACGACGAGCGGCGGCAAGGTTAAGGAGTCTTACAAGGTCAAGCTGGAGTTCAAGAACAACCTCGGCGCGGCGGCGACCGCGGCGAAGGTGGCGAAGTTCGGCTTCGGCGGCCTCTCGGCCATCGGCAAGGGCGGCGGCGACGACCGCGACGAGCCGGTCGCGCTCTACCGCCGCGAGAACGGCACGGTCGTCGTCGCCGGCAAGCAACACCTTCTGGCCTTCGACCCGCGCTCGCGGCAGATCGTCTGGTCGGTGAAGTACGAGGCGCCCGGCGTGCCCGGCTGGCAGAAGGTCGCGATGGCGGGCTTAACCGCGCTCGCCTACACGTCGGCCACGGCGTCGGCCGCCAGCACCTACTACGGCACGTCCGAGAACCGTTGGGCGAACGGCCAGCGGGTGAAGTCTCTGGCCGATTACGAGAAGTTCGTGAGCAAGCGTTACAGCGCGACGAAGGCCGAAGGGAACTTCGTCTACGTGCTGACGACCGTGAAGGAAGGGAAGGAGAAGGGCGCCGGCATCGTCGGCATCCGCATGGACACGGGCCGCGGCGAGCGGCAGATACTCTTCAAGGACAAGGAGCCCGACTATCAGGTGGACGAGCTGTCGGGCCGCGTCTTCAACCTCCGCAACCCGAAAGAGCTTTCGGCCTTCTCACTCGACGCCGCGCCCGCGCCCGAAGAGAAGAAGAACTGAAGGGCCGAGGGGCCGAACCAATCCCGACAAACACATGAAACTGAAGATGAAAGGCACCAGCCGACGGCTGCCGTTAGCGGCCGTCCTCCTCGCGGCGTCGCTCGCCGCCTGTTTCGCACACTTCGGCCCGGCGCGCGCCGCGCGCTTCGGGGAGGGCGCCGCGCCGCAGGCGTCTCTGCGGGGGCACGCCGCCTCCGAGTACTTGAGGCAGAGCGGGCTGGCAGACGCGCTCGCCGCCTCTGCCGCGTCCGAGGCGTTCGCCGAGCAGGCGAAGCTGCTCGCCTCGGACGGCGCGGCGCAGGACAACTTCGGCTTCAGCGTCGCCGTCTCGGGCGACACGGCCGTCGTCGGCTCGCCGCGCGATCAGGTCGGCGCCAACTCGGCCCAGGGCTCGGCCTACGTCTACGTCCGCAACGGCTCGGCCTGGACCGAGCAGCAGAAGCTCGTGGCCTCGGACGGCGCGGCCGGCGACGAGTTCGGCTACGCCGTGGCCGTCACGGGCGACACCATTTTCGTCGGCCGCCACAACGTCGTGACGGGCTCGAACCGCACGCGCGGCGTCGTCTACGTCTTCACCCGCTCGGGCTCGACGTGGACGCAGGGGCCGAGCCTCTTGAGCAACGACGGCGTAGAGGGCGACAACTTCGGCGTGAGCCTCGCCGCAGACGGCGGCACGCTCGTCGTCGGGGCGCAGCTCAAGACGAACGGCGCGAGCTTCTTTCAGGGCGCCGCCTACGTCTTCACCGGAGCGGGCACGGCGTGGACGCAGCAGGCGAAGCTGCTGGCCGACGACGGCGGCTTCGCCACCTTCTTCGGCACGAGCGTCGCCGTCTCGGGCGACACGGCCGTCGTCGGCGCGCCGGGTCAGCCCGGCACTTCGGCCGACCAGGGCCGCGGCTCGGCCTACGTCTTCACGCGCGCGGGCAACGCCTGGACGAAGCAGCAGAAGTTGCTTGCGTCGGACGGGGCGGCGGGCGACGCCTTCGGCTTCAGCGTCGCCGTTAGTGGTGACACGGCCGTCGTCGGCGCGCGTCTCGACACCGTGGGCAGCGTCGGCGCCCAAGGGTCGGCCTACGTCTTCACGCGCACGGGCACGACCTGGGCCGAGCAGCAGCACCTCTTCGGCGTCGAGCAGGTCCAACGCAACGACCAGTTCGGCTACGCCGTCGCCGTCAGGGGCGACCGCATCGCCGTCGGCTCCCCGCTGCACGAGGTCGTCGGCAACATCGCCAACCACGGCGCCGTCTACGTCTTCACGCGCTCGGGCAACGCCTGGGCGCGCACGCAGAAGCTCATTCACTCGGACCCGAACCCGGACGCGCTCGGGCAAGCCCTGGCGCTCGACGACTCTTCTGTTCTCGCCGGCGCCCCGGCCAAGAACAGCAACCGCGGCGCCGCGTACGTCTTCAACCTCTTCGCCGACGCACAGCCGAAGCTCGTCGGCAGCGACCTCTTCAGCGGCATCGAGTTCGGCCGGCGGGTCGCGATCTCGAACGACACGGCGCTCACGAGCAGCCTCAACTTCGGCACGAACCTGTTCCGGCGCGTCGGCTCCGGGTGGGAGTTCGTGCGCAAGGTGCAGGGCTCGGCCACCGGGACCGACTCGGCGCCGATGAGCGGCGGCGTCGCCATCGCGGGCGACGTGATGGTCGTCGGCTCGATGGCCTCGCGCGCCAACAACGTGTTGAGCGGCGCGGCCTACGTCTTCGCGCGCGCGGGCGCCGACTGGGCCGAGCAGCAGAGGCTGCTGCCGTCAGACCCCTCGGCGGGGCAGTCCTTCGGCGGCGCGGTCGCCATCTCGGGCGACACGGCCGTCGTCGCCGCCTTCAACACGAAGGTCGGCGCCAACGACAATCAGGGCGCCGTCTACGTGTTCGTCCGCAACGGCTCGACGTGGACCGAGCAGCAGAAGCTCGTCGCCTCGGACGGCGCGGCGCATGACAACTTCGGCTGGAGCGTCGCCATCTCTGGCGACACGGTCGTCGTGGGCGCCAACCTCGCCGACGTGGACGGCAAGATTAATCAGGGCGCGGCCTACGTCTTCACCCGCACGGGCAGCGTCTGGACGCAGCGGACGAAGCTTCGCGCGGCCGACAGCAGCGAAAGCGATTTCTTCGGCCAGAGCGTCGCGCTCGAAGGCGGCACCGCCGTCGTCAGCTCGCAGGGTGCAGACATCGGTTCGACCTTCGGCGCGGGGGCCGTCTACGTCTTCAACGGCTCGGGGGCGACGTGGGAGCAGCAGCAGAAGCTCTTCTCCGGCGCGGAAGGCAGCTTCGCTTTCGGCGAGAGCGTCGCCCTCTCGGGCGGCACGCTCGTCGTCGGCGTGCCGAATGAGGACGACGAGGCGCGCGGCCTCTTCAACAACGGCGCGGCCTTCGTCTACAAGCTCAACGGCGCGGTTTGGGAGCAGGCCGGGCGGCTCCTCGCCTTCGACCGACAGACCGCAGACCAACTCGGCACGAGCGTTGCCATCTCGGGCACGCTGGTCATCGCCGGGGCCGTCGGCGACGACATGTTCGGGCTGTCCAACGTCGGCTCGGCCTACGTCTTCGACATCAGCGCCTTGAACCCCGACCCGACGCCGACGCCAACGCCAACACCTACGCCGACGCCGACACCTACGGCGACGCCCACGCCGACACCGACCGCCACGCCGAGCCCGACGCCTTCGTCCCCCGGCGCCGTGCAGTTCACCTCGCCGACTTACGACGGAGAGGAAGGGACGGGCACGACGGCCGGCGCCAGCTTCGGCGAAGCGCCTTCGTGGCAGGCGGCGGGCGCGGCGGCGGCGGGCGCGTTGACGCTGACGGTGACGCGCACTGAGGCGACCGCGGCGGCCAGCGTTGACTATGAGACGCAGGACGGCACCGCCTCCGCCCGCTCCGATTTCACGGCCGTCTACGGCACGCTTCGCTTCGCCGCGGGCGAGACCTCGAAGACCATCGTTGTCCCCGTCACGGACGACAGATTCAAGGAGGAGCAGGAGACCTTCACGGTCGTCCTCTCGAACCCCGTCGGCGTGAATCTCGGCACGCCCTCCGCGGCGACGGCGCGGCTGGCGAGCGACGACGCGGCAGACGGCCCGAGCCCCGTCGGCGAAGCCTCCTTCGACACGCAGTTCTTCGTCCGCCAGCACTACCGCGACTTCTTCTCCAGAGAGCCGGACGCCGACGGCCTCGCCTTCTGGACGAACGTCGCCAACGGGTGCGGCAACCCGGACGTGCTCGTCTGCCGCATCAACGTCTCGGGCGCGTTCTTCCTCTCCATCGAGTTCCAGCAGACCGGCTACCTCGTAGAGAGGATGTACAAGGCCGCATACGGCGACGCGACAGGCACCTCGACGCTCGGCGGCACGCACACGCTGGCCGTCCCAATCATCCGTCTGGAAGAGTTCCTGCGCGACACGCAGGAGATAGGCCGCGGCGTCGTCGTCAATCAGGGCGATTGGGAAAACCAACTGGAAGTTAACAAGACGGCCTTCGCGCGGGAGTTCGTCGGGCGCCAGCGATTCCTCGACGCCTTCCCGCTGACGATGACCGCCGCGCAGTTCGTTGACCAGTTAAACGCGAGGGCCGGCAACCCGCTCGACGCGGCCGAGCGGCAGGCTTTGATTGACGAATTGGCGGCCGACAACACGACCGCCGGGCGCGCGAGCGTCGTGCGGAAGGTGGCCGAGGATAAGACGCTCGAAGATGCGGAGAAGAACCGCGCGTTCGTGCTGATGCAGTACTTCGGCTACCTGCGAAGAGACCCGAACTCCGGGCAGGACACCGATTACACCGGCTACGACTTCTGGCTCGGGAACCTCAACCGCTTTGGCGGCAACTTCGTCCAGGCCGAACTCGTCAAGGCTTTTATTTCGTCGGACGAGTACAGGAAGCGTTTCGGGCAGTGACGGCAGTGTAAGGCGAAGGGGAGGGGCCGCCACGGACATACATCCGTGGCGGCCCCTGCTTCGCGTTCAACGCGCGCTGTTGAAATCGGGTTAGCGCCCCGTGCCCTTGCCGCGGGTTTTGGCGTCGCCCTTCACCTCTTCGACATCGACCTCCGTCTTGCGCAGCGTGTCGCGGACGGTCTCGGTCCTCTCCTGCACTTCCTTGCCGATGGCGACTTCCTCGACCACCCGCGCCTCCTTGTTGACGACCGCCTGCTCGGCCCGCTCGGTCACCTCGAAAGTGCCTTCCCTGACGCGGTTGAGGTCGGCCTCAGTCGCCGGCCTATCGACGGGGCGGCGCTCGACGTTAACGTGCTCCTCACGCAGCCTGAGTTCTTCCTGCACGGGCCTCTCGACGACGCGGCTGCGCACGCGGACGCCGCCGCGCTCGACCTCGCGCTTGCCGACCTCCAACTGCTCCTCGACGACGGGAATCGCCGCCTCGCGCGTGCGGTCCGTGCGGTCGTAGTCCTGCCGCCCAGCGCCCTGCGCCGCGCCGCGGTACTGGGCCGAACGCTCGTCAACGTCGATAGCGCCGCATTCGTCAAGAATGTCGGCGGCCGTCTCGGCCCGGTCGCCCGAAACGGCGTGGACCGTGACGAGGGTGCCGCCGTGACGCAAGACCTCTGTGTGACGGCCGGCCTCGTCGGCGTCGTCGCCGAAGAGTGAGCTGAAGAAGTTCCCGACCTTGTCGCCGAAGCTTTCGTGCGAGTCTCCCCTGCCGGCGTCGCTGCCGGTGCCGGCGTAGTTGCCCGATGCCGTGATGTCGATGTCGTCGCGGCCGAAGCCCTTTTCGACGAGCTTCCGGACCGCCTCTTGCGCGTCGTCCGCGTCCTCGAATAGACCGATAACAGTGTTCGCCATTAATGCTTCTCCTTATTTGTTCGTTGGAAGCCCGACTGCTTACATGCCGGGCGTCGTTTCTGGTTGGGCCTCACCTCCGCGCCGTTGCGCGCGGGAGTGGGCGTGTTCGCATTTGCATCAGAGGAGAGTTGATGGTTGCGGTATCTGCAAAGGCCGTGCCTGCGTGGCTGTGAGATGAAGCGTGGCGGCGGGAACGCACGCCCGTGTCAGGGGTTGCGTTCCCGCCGAGGGCACGCGCGCTACCTGCGGTCTCTCGGGTCGCGGTTCGGAACGTCGCGGCTCTCGTGGACGACGGGCACGCGCTTGCGCGGCATCAGGCCGAGCAGGCCGGCGAGGCCGAGCAGGCCCAGCCAGCCCCAGTCGGTGTCGTCGTCGCGGTCGGCGCGCGTCTCTCTGCGGTCGTCGCGGCGGTCGTCGCGGCGGTCGTCGCGGTTGGTGGTGGCGTTGTTGTTGCTGCCGGCGCCCGCGTTGTCGTTCGACTGTGCGGAGGCGGGCGCGGCCGCGAAGGCCGACAGGGCAAAGCCGAGCGCCAGGGCGCGGACCGCCGTTAACAGTTTCTTATCTCTTATCATCAAGTCTCTCCTATCCCTCCTTGAAAAAGTGTTGTAAGGCCGGCGGGCGTTTCGTCGCCGCCGGAACTCGCGCGTGGTTTATTCGTCGCCGCGCCGCGTGGTGTCTTGCGCGTCGCTGCCGGCGGAGGCGGCGCCGCGCGCACGCCCCGGCTCCAGCGGCTCGACCTCGACCTCGGTGCGCCGAAGCGTCTCGCGCACGGTCTCCGTGTGCTCGTCCACGTCCTTGTTGATGACGACCTCTTCGACGACGCGCGCCTTCTTATTCAAAATCAACTCTTCGTAAGCCTCCCGGATTTCGACGACCGACTCCTGGAAGGCTTCCGAGTCGGCGCCGTGGAAGGTGTAGTCGGCGGGGCGGCGGTTGACGTTGACGTGCTCCTCGCGCAGCGTCACCTCCTCTTCGACCGGCGTCTCGCTGACGCGCTTCTGCACGCGGACGCCGCCGCGCTCGACCTCGCGCTTGCCGACTTCCAACTGCTCCTCGACGACGGGGATGGCGACCTCCGGCGAAGGCACCGTGAACTCGTCGTCGGCCCGCGCCGCGTCGCCCATGAACGCCTGCGCCGGCAAGGGCTCGTGCTCGGCCGTCACTTCCGAGCGGCTGTCGAGGCGCCCGGTCACTTCCTCCCGCTCGTCCGCGTCGGGCGTGACGTGCGGCCTGAAGGTCTCCTCGCCGAAGCCCTGCCAGCCCTGCTCGCGCCACTCGGCCGCGCGCTTGTCTATCTCGACCGCCCCGGCGCGCTTCATGACGGCGACGGCGCGGTCGGCGCGGTGGTCGCCCGTCTCGACGCTGACGAGCGTACCGCCGCGCTTCAAGCCCTCGGCGAAGGTGTGCGCGTCGTCGTCCTCGACGCCGAGGCGCGTGAGCCCCTTGACGACCCCGCCCGTCGCGGCGCCGACGCCCGCGCCCGCGATGAGCGCGGCCAGCGGCCCGGCGGCGAGCACGGGGCCGATGCCGGGGATGGCGAGCGCCGTCAGGCTGAGCAGGAGCCCCGCGGCGCCGCCGATGGCGGCACCCGTGCCGGCGCCCTTCGCCATGTCCTCGATCTGCTCGCGGCCGTCCTCCTCGACGTATTCGACCTTGACGCCGTCGCCGTCGGGCTTCTTCGACATGAGGCTGATTTGGTCGGACGTAAATCTTTCGTTCATTAACTCGCGGACGGCCTCCTGCGCCGCCGCCCTGTCATCGAATAAACCGACAACTGTCTTCGCCATCGCTTCGCTTTCTCCCTTTCCTTGTCAGCCTTCGGGCTCGTTTCCGTCGTGCATCTGCGCCGGGCCGTCAACGCGCTCGATGACGGCTTCCTCCGTGCGCAGGCGGACGCGCTGCGGCCTGTGGGACTCGACCTGGTCCTTCGTGATGTGCAGCTCCTCCTTCAGCATCAGGCGCTTCTCGACGACAAGCACCTCTTCGAGCAGCGAGACGATCATCGTGTTGCCGACGTGGCGGACGGGGACCGGGCCGTCTACGACGCGGCCCACGGGCACGCGCTTGACGTGGACCTCTTCGCGCATCAGCGGCTCGTCAACGACCTCTTCGCGCTCGCTGACCGTCTTGCGGATGCGGACGCCGCCGGCCTCCACCTTGCGCTTCTGGACTTCGAGTTGTTCGGCAATGACCGGCACGACGACCGCGCCGCCCCTGTCGCCCGCGCCCCTGTCGCCCGCGCCGACGCCCCGGCGCGAGCCGGCCGCCTGCGTCAGTTCGTCGAAGCTGAAAGGCAGGGTCAGACTGCCGTCGCTTTCGCCGCGCATCTCGCCGGCCGGCACCAAAGCCTGCCTGCCGTCTTCGAGGCGCACGAGCACCTGCCCGCGCTCGTCCACAGGGTCGCCGGCAGACTCGTCTATAAAACCGCGCAAGCCCTCACTGTCAGTCACGAACAAGCCCTTCGCCCTCCTCACGCTCATCGCATTCCTTTCCCGACCCGCGGACAACAACCCCGGGAGTTTCGGCACACTGATACAGCACGGGGATACAAAGCTCCGCCTCAAGCAATATGCATACCCGGCGGGAATTGCTTGCTTACAGAGTGTTTTCGCCCGTCCTCGGCGTTGAAGACGGCCCGTCGGACTGTTCAACTTCTGCGCGTGTTGTAAGGAACCGGTACATCAGCACTCCGATAAAGGTCGGGTGCTGACATCCGGCCCGGCGGGAAAAGATCGTGTGAGGGCGCGAGGGTTCTACACTCTCGTCTCGTCAGACCTGAGCGTGCCGACGGCGACGAGCAGCAGCGCGAACCCAACGAGTTGCGCGGCCATGCCGTCGTCCCCGCCGCCCCCGTTGGCGGCCCAGACTGAAAAGAATATCAACGTGACGGAGAGGATGGCGCAGGCGGTCCCGATTACTAATTTCACTTCCGCTTCCCCCTTGTTCGAACGTGCCGGCGGCGCCGGCCCCCTTTGCCAATAGCGAAAAGGCCCCCGCAGCAAGCGCCGACCGAGGGCCTTCCTTTGTGACGGCGGGTGTGTATCCCGCCCCCTGGGGAGAGTTATGCGTCTGCACGTCCGACGGTCAGGCGCGCGTTTCAACGTTCGAGCAAATAATAGCCGGCGCCGATTCTGTTAGGTTGTGAAAGGATTTTGATTAGCCCGCTTATGCATTGCGAGGACGCCCGCGGCGTGCCTTCCCTGAAGGCTCCGCGCCGCGCGGTGGTGTAAATCTTACCCTGACGCTGAAGCGATAGCATACGGCTTTCATCAAAATGAACTGTGCCGCTTTCGCCTCTGAGAGAGCGGAGTTAAACACGCCTTCGGTCTACGTCTGACGGGAATTATCTTAAAAAGCAAGGCAAAAACGCCCGCACGCGGCGCAGGGCGGAAGGCACAAAGGCAGTGGCTCAACAGTTGCAATAGCATCCCCTGCGTCGATATTTGTCGGCCGCATAGAATTTCAAATCCCGACCTGATGCGGCCGTAGGCTTTAACCTGCCGTGCGGTATCTCCTCACAGGTAAAGGCTTCGGGCGAGACTGCCCCTTCGTCCGAAAAGGCGTGTCCGGATGACTATCGAAGCTGAGACGACCGTGCTCGTCGTGGACGACACGCCGGACAGGCTCGATTTCCTCGGCGTGCTGCTGCGACAGGCGGGCTACAGGGTTCTGACGGCCCGCGACGGCGGCGAAGGTCTGGAAATCGCCCGTCGAGAGCGTCCGCTGCTCGTCGTCAGCGACGTGATGATGCCGCGCGTCAGCGGCGTCGAACTCTGCCGCAGCCTCCGCGCGGACCCCGAACTCTCCTCCGTCAGCGTCCTTCTGGTGAGCGCGATGCGCGTTGACGACGCGAGCGCCGTCGAGGGCTTGCGCGCGGGCGCCGACGACTACCTCGAAGCGCCTTTCGACCCGATGCGGCTGGTCGCCAAGGCCGCGCGGCTGGTCGAGCGCGCCAGATTCGAGGCCACGCTGCGCGAGAGCGAGGAGCGTTACGCGCTGGCCGCGCGCGGCGTCAACGACGGCCTCTGGGACTGGAACCTGAAGGGGGACGAGGTCCACTGCTCGGCCCGCTGGAACGAGATGCTCGGCCTGCCCGCGCACGAAACCCTCACCAGGCCCGCCGCGTGGCTCGCGCGCGTCCACCCCGAAGACCTCGACGGCCTGAAAGGCGAAGTCTGCGAAGTCGTCGAAGGCACGCGCACGCACCTCGAAGTCGAGCACCGCGTGCGCCACGAAGACGGCGCCTACCGCTGGATGCTCTGCCGCGGCGCGGTCGTGCGCGACGCCGAGGGCCGCGCGGTCCGCATGGCGGGCTCGATGACCGACGTGACGCGGCGCAAAGAGGTGGAAGGGCAGTTGCTCCACGACGCCTTCCACGACGCGCTGACGGGACTGCCGAATCGCGCGCTCTTCATGGACCGTCTGGGGCAGGCGGCCGAGCGCTCAAGGCGTCGCGGCGAGTACCAGTTCGCCGTCCTCTTCCTCGACCTCGATCGCTTCAAAGCCATCAACGACTCGCTCGGCCACAGTGCCGGCGACCGCCTCCTGACGGAAGTCGCGCGGCGCCTCGAAGGCTGTCTGAGGGCGGGCGACACGGTGGCGCGGCTCGGCGGCGACGAGTTCACCGTGCTGCTCGAAGGGGTGGAAGAGCCCTCGGACGCGCTGCGGATGGCCGACCGCCTTCTGGAGCGCCTCGCCCTGCCCTTCGACCTCGCGGGCACCGAGCAGACGGTGAGCGCCAGCGTCGGCGCCGCGCTGAGCGGCTTCGGCTTCGCCGGGCCGGACGAGATTCTGCGCGCGGCCAACACCGCCATGCACAGCGCGAAAAGGCTCGGCAGGGGGCGACACCAACTGTTCGACGCCGCCATGCACACCCACACGACGCGACTGCTGCGCCTTGAGAACGACATGCGCGGCGCCGACACGCGGGAAGAGTACGAGGCGCACTACCAGCCCATCATCTCGCTCTCGACGGGCGGCGTCGCGGGCTTCGAGGCGCTCGTACGCTGGCGCCACCCGGAGCGCGGGCTCGTGCCGCCGGGCGAGTTCATCCCGCTCTCCGAAGAGACGGGCGCCGTGACGCGCATCGACCGCTGGGTCGTGCGCGAGGCGTGCCGGCAGGCGCGCGCGTGGCAAGAGCCTGCCGGCTGCAAAGGCGGGTGCACGGTCAGCGTCAACGTCTCGGCGCGGAGCTTCCTACAGCCGGACCTTGCCGAGTACATCGAGCGCGCGCTGGCCGAGGCCGGGCTCGCGCCGACCCTCCTCAACCTTGAGATTACAGAGAGCGTTCTGCTTGAAGAGGCGGACTCGGTCAAGTCCGTCCTGTTCAGGCTCAGGGACCTCGGCGTCGGGATTCACCTCGACGACTTCGGCACGGGCTATTCGAGCCTTAACTACCTCAGACACTTCCCCATCAGCGCGCTGAAGGTTGACCGCTCGTTCGTCGGCGCCATCGGGCCGGGCGGCGAAGGGTCGGAGATCGTGCGGGCCGTCGTCGCGCTCGCGCACAGCATGAGGATGGAGGCGATTGCCGAAGGCATCGAGACCGCGCAGCAACTCCAACTCCTGCGCGACCTCGACTGTGAATGCGGGCAGGGCTTCTACTTCTCGGGGCCGATTGACGCGGCGAGGGCGCACGAGTTCGCCGCCGCCGCGGCGTCTCAGGTGCGAACGCCTGAAACCCCTTCGAAGACGGCCGCCGCCCGTCCGCAAGAGATGCGCGACGGGGGAGCGCGCCGACAACCCACTAACACTCTCTGGCGCTGATTCGGGTTCGCAGGCACCGTCGGCGCGGCCCGGCCCTACGGCCGGCGCGGGGCGGGCGGACGGACGGCCGCGCTCGGGTCGCCGGTCGGCAGCGGCGCGTAATCTTCCTTCGCGGGAGGGCCGAGCAGCTCGGTGAAGATGGGCTTGAGCGCGTCGGCCCAGACCTGATAACCCTTAAGGTCGAGGTGCAGCCCGTCGCCGTTGTGCATCCCTTCGTAGAGCCTGCCTTCCCTGTCGGCCAGCCTGTCGTTGATGTTCAGGTACCTGATTCTTTTCCCGTCGGCGAGCCTCGCAAGGTTCTCGTTAATCTTGTTGATGAGGGGCATCACGGCTAAGTTGTCGTGGCGCGGCGTGATGCCCATCAGCACGATTGTCGCGCCGGGCGCCTTCCGCCGGCAGAGGTCAAGGACGGCCTTGACGCCGCGGGTCACGTCGGCGGCTCTCGGGTCTTCGTCGCGTTGCGGGGAGACCCTCCCGACGTTGTTGGTGCCGGCCATGAGGACGATGATTTTTGGATTAACGCCGTCGAGTTCGCCGTTCTGTAGGCGCCAGAGGATGTTCTGGGTGGTGTCTCCGCCCCAGCCGAAGTTGGCCGCGTTCCAGCCGAAAAAATTCTGACGCCAGTTTGAGTACAGGTGTTTGTACTGCTCGTCGCTCGCGCCCCAGCGCCTCGTAATCGAGTCGCCGAGGAAGTACACGTCGATGCGGCCCCGCTGCTTCTTCTCCAACAACTGTGCGTGCGCGAGCATGGAGTTCGGGTCGGCGCGCGGCACGGGCACGTCCGCGGCGGGCCTCTCGTTCGGTTTAACTTTGCGCCCCCGGACGAGCATGTTGAGCCACTCGGCCGAGCGCGTGGTGTAAGGGAGTTGCTGGGCCGGCGTCGCCTGATGGTTGTGCGGCGAATCGACCATCGGCACGGCCTCTTTCGGCCCCCTGATCTGGTTGAAGGCTATCCAGATGCCGACCGGCGGCGTCACCGTGTCAACGAAGCCGATGGCGACCAGAGAGGCGGCCTTGATTCGCGAGGCGAAGTTGACGGGGTCGAAGTAGAGCGCCGTCTTCAACGCCCGCGGGTTGTCGGCGGGCCAGTTCGGATAGCCCGACGCGCGGCCGTGCAGCGGCCCGTTCGTGTCGCACCCCGCGGGCTCGTTGACTATGACGTGTGTGATCTTCGGATGCAGTCCCGCGACGGCGAGGCTCTGCTGGCCGCCCATGCTCGTCCCCATCACGACGAGCGTTCGGCCGTCCCAGTCGGGCCGCCTCGAAAGGTAATCGACGGCGCGGTAGTCGGCCAGATACATTTGCAGGAAATAGTTCTTGTCGCGGTCTTCGCGGCCGATGAGGTGATAGTTCTTCAACTCTTCGGGGAGCGCGTCGTAGTAAGACTGCGGCTGGTCGGGCAGAACGTCATGCGGCTCGATGTTCAGCGCAAGCCAGCCTTCGGCGGCGCGGTCCGTGACCCACTGTTTTTGCAGAGGGTAGGGGCGGCCGGCCCACTGGAAGATGACGAGCGCGGGAAACTTGCCCGGCCCCTTCGGCTTGGCCACTTGACCGTAGACGTGCGCGCCGCCCACGTTGTCCATCCGGATGGTCGCGTATTCGACGCCGGGCCTGCCGCTCTCGGATGGCGTGAGGACGGCGTTCTCCGGAACGCCCTTCAGCATCTTGATTTTTGAAGCCCAGAAGCTATCGAAGTCCGGGGGGCGCGGGACCGAAGGCTGCAACTTTTCCGGCGCCACCGCGGCCCCGACCGCCATGTCCGCGCCCGCGCCCGAAATTTGAACGTAGACCATCGCCGGCTCGTCGAGAGTCACTTCTATCGGGCCGCGCGCCGCCTTAAAATCGAGGGTGCCGGCCTTAATCACGTCCTGATTATTTTTCCTGACGGTGTAGGTATAACTCCCGTTCGGCGCAGCGCCCCGCGGCGGTTGGACCGTCCAGCCGACCTTCTCGCCGACGCCGTAAATGCCGCCCGCCTTGTAAGGCTTGAGCGTCGGTTGCTGGGCCGCACACAGTTGCGCGGCGTGCAGGCAGATGAGCGCGATGATGGTTGAGCGAAGGAAGTGTCGAGAAAGCATAGCCGGCATTTTAATATGATAATTTAGGCGGCCGGAGCGACGACGAAAAAAATTCCTTTACCGCCGGGTAAAAAGATGCGTCCGGAGAATAAAAGAACAGGGGTGCTGAAGCTCGTCTGCGTTGCCTTCGCCCTTCAGTTGTTGGCGGGCGCGGAGGCGAGGGCGGAGGACGGCTACAGGCTTTGGCTGCGTTACGAACCGCTCCCGCAGAGGAGGGCGGAAGCCTACCGGCGGCGCGTTGCCTCCGTCGTCGTGCAGGGCAGGTCGGCGACGCTGGACGCCGTCCGCGCCGAACTTGTCCGGGGCTGCGGCGAACTGCTCGGCGGCACGGTGCCGACGGCCGAGAAGGTTGACCGCGACGGCGCGCTCGTAGTGGGCACGCCGCGGAGTTCGCCCTTCGTCAACGGCCTCGGCTGGGGGCGACAACTCGGCGCGCTCGGCCCCGAAGGCTTTCGCATCCGCTCGCTCCGTGTCGGAAGGCACGCGGTCACGGTCATCGCCTCCGAAGGCGAGGCCGGAGCCTTGTACGGCGCCTTCCACTTCCTGCGGCTGATGCAGACGCTCCAGCCCGTCGCCGATCTGGACGTGAACCAGAAGCCGCGGCTTCGGCTCCGCGTGCTCAACCACTGGGACAACCTCGACCGCAGCGTCGAGCGCGGCTACGCGGGGCGCTCGCTCTGGGACTGGGAGGCGCTGCCCGCACGGGTTGACCCGCGCCTGCGCGACTACGCGCGCGCCAACGCTTCCGTCGGCATCAACGGCTCGGTGCTCAACAACGTCAACGCGAACGCCAGGAGCTTAAGCGCCGAGTACCTTCAAAAGACGAAGGCCGTCGCGGACGCCTTCCGCCCCTACGGCGTGCGCGTCTACCTCTCGGCGCGCTTCTCGGCGCCCGTCGAGCTTGACGGGCTGAAGACGGCCGACCCGCTCGACCCGCAAGTGGCGGCGTGGTGGAAGCGCAAGGCCGACGAGATTTATCGGCTCATCCCTGACTTCGGCGGCTTCCTCGTCAAAGCCAACAGCGAGGGGCAGCCGGGGCCGCGCACCTACGGCCGCGACCACCTCGACGGCGCGAACATGCTGGCGGCGGCCTTGGCGCCTCACGGCGGGGTCGTCATCTGGCGGGCCTTCGTCTACGACATGAAGCCGGGCTACGACCGCGCCGCCGCCGCCTTCGAACAGTTGCAGCCCTTCGACGGGCGCTTCGCGCCGAACGTGCTGCTGCAAGTCAAAAACGGCCCCATCGACTTCCAGCCGCGCGAGCCCTTCCACTCGCTCTTCGGCGCGATGCCTAAGACGCAAATGATGCTCGAAGCGCAGATCACGCAGGAGTATCTGGGCTTCTCCAACCACCTCGTCTTCCTCGCCCCGATGTGGCGCGAAGTGCTCGACTCCGACACGCACGCGCGCGGGCCGGGCTCGACCGTGAAGAGGGTTTTGGACGGCAGTCTCTTCGGGCAACGCCTGACGGGGATGGCCGGCGTCGCCAACACCGGCACCGACCGCAACTGGACCGGCCACCACTTCGCACAAAGTAACTGGTACGCCTTCGGCCGGCTCGCCTGGGACCCCGACACGCCCTCGCGGCAGATTGCGGAAGAGTGGACGCGGATGACGCTCACGCGCGAGCCGAAGGCGGCGGCGGCCGTCGCGCGCATCATGCTCGAATCGCACGACGCGGCCGTCGATTACATGACGCCGCTCGGACTTCACCACATCATGTGGGGCGGGCACCACTACGGGCCTGCCCCCTGGG
>Ga0190269_10000069_pt1 | contig 44844 bp, 28 predicted proteins | sample Popmic249IS_FD_133749 | JGI IMG/M metagenome (GOLD analysis project Ga0190269, IMG submission 133749) | Populus adjacent soil microbial communities from riparian zone of Blue River, Arizona, USA - 249 IS | ecosystem: Environmental > Terrestrial > Soil > Riparian zone | place: USA: Arizona... | reverse complement strand
TCCGCTTAATCACAGCGGCGGTCGCGGGTCCCGCTCCGCAAGCTCCGCGGCTCCCGACCTCCGCTTAATCACAGCGGCGGTCGCGGGTCCCGCTCCGCAAGCTCCGCGGCTCCCGACCTCCGCGGGGTTTCGCATGGTCGGGCTTGCCCGGCGTACTGCCGCGCGGCATAAGCTCCGGCCATGCGCATCTTTCTGTCGGGACTGATGGGAGCGGGCAAGACCACCGTCGCCAAGGCGCTGGCTGCCCGCACCGGCCTGCCACTGTTCGACGTGGACGAGCTGATCACCGCGCAAATCGGCGGCAGCATCTCCGACTTTTTCCGGCAGAGCGGCGAGCCAGCATTCCGCGCCCTCGAGCAGGACACGATCCGCAAGCTGGTGAGCCACGAGGCCGCCGGGATCTTCGCGCTCGGCGGCGGCGCCGTGACCTCGCGGGCGCTGCGGCGCGAGCTGCTGCGGGCCGGCTTCGTGGTCACCCTCGATGCCTCGGACGAGGAGCTGGCGCGGCGCGTGGGCGCCGGGGAGGGCCGTCCCGTGCTCGGCCAATTCGACCACGCGGGCCCCGACGCCGTGCTGGTTGGACGCACGCAGGAGGTCGTCCGTGCGCGCCTGGCCGCGCTGCGCGAGCAGCGGGCGGAGGCGTACGCCGAGTGCCACATGCGCGTCGACACCGGCCAGCTCGAGCCGGAGCGCGCGGCACGCACCATCAAGGAGCGCGCCGCCGAGGAGCCGATCGCCGTCCCGCTGGGCCTGCGCACCTACCGCGTGTACGTCGGCAACCACAACCGGCACATGCTCGCTGCGCGGGTGCAGGAGCTCGGGCCCGTGCCGAGCATGTTGGTCGTGAGCGACACGCAGGTCGGTCCGGCCTGGGCGCGCGCGCTCAGCACGCAGCTGCGCTCGCTGGGTCAGACGGTGACGCACCTCGAGCTGGCTCCTGGTGAGAGCGCGAAGAACCTCGAGAGCGTGGACACCATCTGGAACGCGGCGCTGGACGTCGGCCTCGATCGTTCCAGCCTCGTGATCGGCGTGGGCGGCGGCGTGGTCGGAGACCTGGCCGGCTTCGCGGCGGCCACATTGCTGCGCGGCGTGCGCGTCGCGCACGTGCCCACCACGTTGCTGTCGATGGTGGACAGCGCGATCGGTGGCAAGACGGGCTTCGACACGCGGCATGGCAAGAACCTGGTGGGCGCGTTCCACCAGCCGAGCTTCGTGCTGTGCGACGCGCACATGTTGAGCTCGTTACCGCGCGATGAGCGGCGCGCGGGCCTCGCCGAGGTGGTGAAGTCGGCGTGGATCGACGGCGAGGCCTCCGTGGCGCAGCTCGAGGCGGATGCCGATGCGCTGGCGCGCGGCGATGAAGAAGCCACGCTGCGCGCCATCCGCATGGCAGCGCAGCTCAAGGCGCGCATCGTGACCGAAGACGAGCGCGAGTCGGGCGTGCGCGCCTACCTGAACCTCGGCCACACCCTGGCGCACGCCATCGAAGCTTCGAGCGGCTACGCGGGGATCCGTCACGGCGAGGCGGTGTCGATCGGCATGGTGGCCGCGTGCCGCGTGGCAACGCAGCTCGGGCGCATGCGCGAGAGCGAGGCGCAACGTGCGGAGCAGCTGCTCGATCGCCTCGGTTTGCCTACGCGCGTCGACCCGTACCTGAGTGATCGCGTCTTGTCCTTCATGGACGCGGACAAGAAGCGCAAGGGTGCCAAGGTAAGTTTTGTGGCGCCCGGACAACCGGGTGACATCGCTCTCGTGTCGCTGCCGGTGGACGAGCTGCGCAACAAATACAAGGCTCTCGGCGCCTGACTACGCTGCACGCGTCCATGTCGTGCGCGGGTCTTCATGGTGAGCGCGCGTGCGCGCGCGTTTCGAGCACACAGTTAGATTCTTTTGTGACCGAGCGGAGGGGGCGTTACTCTTAACGAACGCTATTCCTGCAAAATACCCGTCGGAGGGTGGATCATGCGTTCGGTTTTGCGCCTGGTGGTTGTGTCCCTGCTTGGCTGGTCGGCGGCCTGTGCGCCCGACGGTAGCAGTGCTTATGTCAGCCGCAATGTGCCTCTGAATTCCAGCTGCGATCCGGTCGAGGAGGGCGTTGGCATCGCCACGGGTGTGTGGGACGTCGGTGCAGATCGATCACCCGCGAGCTGTCTCCACTCGTACGAGATGAGTCTGTTCATCAACAGCAATCTCAAGGCGAATGCCCGTGAGGCAACCGGGCGGGCGGAGCCCAACGTGTTGCTCATCACGCACGCGGACATCACGTTGATGGACAGCTCCGAGAGCGTTCTGTCCTTCCAAGATGGCACACCGAATCCCTATCGCGTCCAGACCGCGGCCTCGCTCGACCCGACGAGCAGCGATCAGCCGCAGCAGGGGCTCGTACAGATCGAAGCCATTCCAAGGGTGTACGCCAAGAAGTTTGGTTCGGAGTACGACGGCAAGAACATCCTCGTCGAGGTGCAGCTCGCTGGCACGACCACTGGCGACGTGGACGTGGAGTTCCGACCCTTCCTGTACCCGCTCGTGATCTGCAAGGGTTGCATGAGTTACTGCAAGACGCGCGACCTCATGAGCGACCCGAACCGCATCAACGCCCTCACCGCGGACCGTTGCACGGACAACGCGGGTCAAGACGACCGCGCCTGCATCGACAGCGGTTGCTGACGATCGTCCACGTGGACACATCAGACAATCAGGCTCGGCTCGCGCCGGGCCTGATTTGTTTAAGCTGACTGTTCCAAGTGCGCCGGCAGCGCCAGTTCTGTCAGGCCGATGAACGGCAAGGACAGCGCGCTGCGCACGATTTCGGCAAAGGCCGCGTTCTCGACGCAGGCGCGCGCGTAACCCGTCTCGCTCGAGACGTCGCACTCGTTCAGGCTGGACTGCGTGCGCGCCAGGGTGAGCAGACTGCCGCGGACGTCGCCCGACACTAAGAGCCCCGCGCGCACGGCCGCGAGCTCCGTGCCCTGCCGCAGGCGCGCGTAGTCCAGCTGTGCCGCGTGCTCACCGAGCAGCTGTCGCAACTCGCGCTGCGTCGGCTTCGCAACCGTCGCTCGCAGCTGCAAGGACAGCGCGCGGTCGGACAACCCCAGCGGGGTCTCCGCGCTCGGCGTGCCAAACGCCAGGCTCACCGCCGTGAACAGCCGCCGCGCCGCGCGCTCGTTCAACGCGCTGACCAGCGCGTGCTCGGGCTCGCACGCGACCAGCGCGCGAGCCAACTGGAACTCGAGGCTCGCCACGTCCGTGAGACCCGAGCGCACCACCAACGTGGCCGGCGGGCCGGGCAGGGCGCTCACCTCCTGCGCCACGTTGTTCTTCACGTGCAGCACGGCGTTCGAGCGGCCCAGCATGCTCGTGACGCGCGCAAACGCGCTCAGGATGTGGCGCTCGTCGCTTGGCGTGGATGCCTCTCCGAGCGCCTGAAAGCGCGCGGCGGGCCTCAGCTGGGGCAAGAGCCGAGCATGTTGCCAGATCAGATCCAGGAGGCGCGAGAGTCCCGCGGCGCGCTCCGGTGCGAGCACCGGCCACAGCTCTTCGGCCGGCAGATCGCGCTGCCCGAACACCACGCGCGGATGCGCCTGGTAGCGCGCGTCGAACAGCGAGAGCACCTGCTCGCAGATGCGCGCCTGGGCGCTCGCCCCCGCGCGCTGTGCACGAACTGCCAGCTCGCGCAGTGCAGCCGTGCGCTGCGGCTCGCGCCGCACCAGCTGCGCGAGCAGCGCGAAGGCCTCCTCCTCGTAGGCGGGCTCGTCGCTCAGCCGCTCCACCAGTGCCTGCAGCGCGTCCCGGTCGCCGGCCTGTGCGCGGTCGCGCAGCTCCTGCTCGCTCAGCCGGGCGCTGTGCTGTGCCGGCGCGACGCTCACGGGTGGCGCGCTTGGGCGTACGGGCCCGCCGTGCTGCGCCAGCCGATCGTACTCCGCGCGCGCGCGCTGCAGCTGCGCCGCGCTCAGCTGCTGAGCGAGCTCGCCCTCGATCAGACCCCGCAGCGTGAGCGCGGCCGCCCCGGCGTCACCGAGCGCGCTGGACCAAAGCCGCGCCAGGCCCAAGAGCGCGTCTGCCCTGGCGTCGCGATCCCAGAGCTGCTCGATGCGCTCGGCGCGCAGCTTGACCAGCTCGCGCAGACTCGCCTCGCTGTCCGACGGGTTTGCGGCGCGCGCGGCCTCGATGATCAGAGTGTCGAGCTCGCCGATCGGGATGAAGGCCTCGGCTTCGAGCAGCAGCTCGAGCGCGCGCGCAGGGGCGTGCAGCTCGTGCAGCGCGGTGTGCACCGCCGCTGACAGCAGCCCCGTGCGCTGGCGCTCGCTGGTCGCCAGCAGCGACAGGTTGTGCTGCGCGGACAGCAGCACTTCCAGCTCCCCGGCGCTACGCGCGCAGCGCACGAGCGCCGTGAACACCACGCCCGCGCTCGGCGCCAGATCGAACGCCTGCTGGTAGTGATCGAGCGCCTCGAGCGACGCGCCGAAGCGCTCCAGCCAGCGCCCCGCACGATAGTGCAGCGCGCGCTGCCCGTGCGCACCGCAGCTGCTCGCGAGCAGCGCTGCGTACAGTGCGAGCGCGCCCGACTTGTCGCCGCGCGCCAGGGTCAGCCGCTCGGCCATCACCAGCAGCTCGCCCGTGGCCGGGAAGCGCTCGGCGCCCTCGAGCGCGAGCGACAGCGCCAGCTCCGTTCCGTGCTCGCCGAGTTCGGCCTTGTGCGCAAGCCACAGGAAGAGCGCGCCGGCCACCTCGGGGCTCTGCTCCAGCGCCAGCTCGCGCGCCGCGGATAGCGCCCACGAGGCGTCGCCGAGAGCGAACACGGCGCCGAGGCCGTACAGCAGCGCCTGCCGCTCGCCCCCGCTTTCGACCAGCATGCTGCGCACGAAGCTCAGCGCGCGCACGCGATCCTCGCTGAAGCTCACGGCGGCACAGGCCATCTCGAACAACAGGGCGCGCCGCGCGGCAGGATCAGCCGTCGCGTCCAAGCGCAGCGACAACACGGTGAGCAAGCGCTCCAGATCTCCCAGCTCCGCGAAGCGCGGCCCGAGCTGCTCGAGCGCGCGGGCCCGGCCCTCTGGCAGCGCCGCCGCTCGCAGCAGCGCGCGCAGCTCGGCCACGCGGTCCGCGCCGGCTGCGTGGCGCGTCGCCAGCTGGAACAGACACGCGGCGCGCGCCGCGCCGCTGTGGGCGCTCGCCGCGCGCTCCAGCGCCCGGATCTGCAGCGCGCCCTGACCGCTCTCGTGCGCGAGCTCGTAGGCGAAGTCCGCGAGCTCCGCATCCAGCCGCCCATGGCGGCAAAGCAGCTGCTCGGCGAGCTCCGCAGCTGCCGCGTGCTCGCCCAGCTCGGCGAGCCGCCGCGCGGCGTCGTGCGCCTGGCGATCGAGCTGCAAGCTGCTGCAGTGGCTCACGAGCGCGCGCGCGCAGGCAGCGATGGACGCAGCGTCGTCACCCGCCAGCAGCTGCTCGAGTAGCAGGCTGCGCGCGGGCGCGTGATCGGGTAGCTGCTCGAGCAATTGCTCGAGCGCGCGTCGCGCCTGGATCGTGTCGCCAGCGGCTGCGGCGGCCTCGGCCGTCGACAGCAGCACCGCGGGCGGCGCGGCCAAGGTGCGCTGCGCCTGCGCGAGCAGGGCCAGCGCGCGCTCGGGTGTGCCGCGGTGCAGGTGACCGAGGGCGATCAGCACCGCGTCGGCGCCGCTGCCGTCGATGAACAGCGAGGCCTCGGCGGCCGCGAGCGCGGCATCGAAGTCGTTCAGGCGCTCCTGCTCCCGAGCCAGCCCGGCGAGCATGCGCGCGCGAGCACGTCCGCTCTGCACGCGCGTCAGCATCGTCAGGGCCTCGCTGCGCACGACCGCATCCGTTAGCTGCGCGGCCGCGAGCCACAGTCGAGCTGCAGCGATGGGATCGTCGCCGTCGAGCGCGAGGAGCTCGAGGCACGCGCTCACCACGCCGCGCGGCTCGCCGGCCTCGGCGTAGAGCCCGGCCAGCTGGCGCAAGAGAGCCTGCTGTGCCTCGGCCGACTCCTCACGCCGCGCGAGACGGCGCACGCGCCCGGCTTCGCTGCGCGCATCGAGCTCCTGTCCTGGGGCGGGCGGCTCGGCTCGCCGCGCGAGCTCCGCGAGCCGCGCGTAACGTTCGGCCGCGGCGCGCTCGCTCGGGAAGCGGTCGAGCGCACGGCTCGCCGACAGCAGGCGTTCTGCGCGCTCCGCTGCCGTGGCCGCGAGCCGCGCGCGCGACTCGCGCACGACCGCGAGCTTGGCGGCCGTGTCGGGCCCTGCGAGGCACGTCTCGAGCGACTCCCAGGCAGCCCGCGTGTCCGGCGCGAGGCTCAGATGCTCGAGCCACAGCTCGGCGGCCAGGTCGCTGCGGCCATGCCGCTCCGCGCGGCGTGCGGCGCGGGCCAGCAGCTCGGGATCGGTGCCGCGCTCAGCGTTGCGCGCGGTCTGCGCGACGATGGCGATGGCGGCCTCCGGATGACCGAGCGCCTGCAGCGCATCGGCGTATTCGCCGGCCAGCTCGGCGTCGCGCGGGTCCCAGCCGTACGCGAGCGCGTACATCGCCAGGGCGCGCCGCGGAGCTCGCACGCACTCCGCATTCGCAGCCGCCCTCAGGTGAGCGGTCGCGAGCGTGAGCTGATCGCGCTCCAGTGCCAGTTGCGCAAGGCGCTCGTGAGGCCAGGCCTCGCCCGCGTGCTCGCTCGCCGCCTCGGTCAAGCAGAACACCGCGGCGTCGTGCTGCTCCAGCCGCTCGTGCAGGTGCGCGATCAAGCGCTGCGCGCGGGCGCGCTGCGCCGCATCGCTGCACAGCGGCAGCGCCGCCCCGGCGTAGCGCAGCGCCACCTCGCCATGGCCCACACGCGCGCAGGCATCTGCAGCCATCAGCAGCAAGCTCGCGGCCTCCGGCTGCGCGGCGGCCGCCTCTCGCAAGTTGCGCGACGCCTCCTCGAGCGAGCCGATGCGCTGCTCCCACAGCTCGGCGAGCTTCATGAACAGGCCCGCGCGGCGCGCTGGCTCGACCTCCTCGACGAGCTCGAGCTCCGGCTCGCGCAGCGGGTCGGCGAGCGCCGACAGGCGCTTGGGCCAGACTACCTTGGCGACCTCGGGGATCTCGTCGATGCGATCGCCTGCGCCTCCCGGCTCGAGTCGAATGCGCCTGCCGCTCACGGCGGCAGGCATCTGCTCGGTCGAGATGGGCTTGCTCGCCCAGTTGATGAGCGGCAGGCGCGAGAAGCGCGACGGCGGCGGGGGCAAGGTGGGCGCAGGCAGCGAGCTCGTCGCTCGCCCCGGCGACGCAGTCTCCAGCACAGCCAACCCGGCGCGCAGCAGCGCAGCGATGTGCGGCGCGCACGCGGGCAACTTGGCGAGCAGCGCAGCCACCACGGGCTTGTCCGGCAGCTCGCCGAAGCTCGCCCAGCGCTTGGCCTCTGGCAGCGCGGCGCGCTCCACGAACGCGAGCCGCTGGTCGAGGCGTCGGCCGATCTCGCTCGCGTCGGCGTCGAGCGCCAGCCGGCTCTGCGCGTCCAGCAGGATGGGAACCAGCCGCGCGCGCATGCCGTTCCCAGCGGCGCCGTCACGCAGCGGGGAGCGGCAGTTGTCGGGCAGCGGCGCGACACCATGCGCCCGCAGCGCACGCGTGACCCGCTCGAGCCACAACGCTCGCTGCTGCGCCTTCAGCTCGAGCTCGGGCAGCAGCGCTGCGCCGCGCAGGAGCTCGAGGAAGCTGCACCCCTCAGCCGCGCAGCGAGCCGCGAGCTCCGCGCGCTGCTCGGCGCGCAGCCGTCCCGAGCGCACCAGGAACTCGGGCAGCTCCAGGTCCGACTCAGAGGCGCTGACGTCGACCAGCTCGCCCGCCACGATGCGCAAGCCGCGATCGGCCAACTGCAACGAGCAGCTTTCTTTCTGCTCCGCGATCCTGACGATGAGCTCGGCGACGGGACTGACGCTGAGCGACTGCCTCTCCATCTGTACTGCACAAGTCTATCAGGCAGCGGCGCCACTCCGTACGCGCTCTCACTCCACGCGCAACGCGTAGGGCAATGCGGCCAGTGGTGCGGTGTCGCCTCCCACGAGCGACTGAACGACGGGCGTCTGCGCGACGGCCGGCAATGCCGCCATGAGCTGCTGCAGGGGCGACTGACTCTCGGCGCCGCCGAAGAGGCGCGAGGCGCGCTCCAGCACCGAGCGCTCCTTGGGCCAGACCTCCAGCTTCGCGTCCTGGGGTAGGTTCGCCTTGCTGCGGGCGCGCGCTAGCGCGTCGCTCAGGCCTCCTACACTGTCGACGAGCCCCCCTGCACGCGCGCGTTTGCCGCTCATGATGCGACCTTCTGCCACTTCGGCGATGCGCGCGACCTCGAGCTTGCGTCCGTCGCGCACGCGCTCGATGAAGGTGTCGTAGGTCCGCTGCATGGCGCGCTGCACCGCGGCGCGCTCGCTGTCGCTGAATGGACTGAATGGGCTCGCCCAGCCCGCGTTTTGACCGCGCCGCAGCGCGCTCGGATGCACGCCGAGCCGCGCCGCGAGCTGCTCGCCCACCACCTTGCCACCGACCACGCCGATCGAGCCGAGCAGGCTTTCCTCTTGCGCGAAGATTTCGTGTCCAGCCGACGCGACGTAGTAGCCGCCGGACGCGGCCATGTCGCCCACGGACACGATCACCGGCTTACGCTTCGCCACCCGCTGCACGGCGTGCCACATCTTGTCACTCGCGAGCGCGGAGCCGCCAGGGGAGTTGATGCGCAACACGAGCGCCTGCACGTCCGCGTCGTCCGACGCGCGGCGCATCGCCGAGACGAACGGTCCGGACACGGCGCCCCCGCCTTGCTCGCGGCTGTCGTCGCTGATCGTGCCCGTGAGATACGCGAGCAGCACGCGCTTGCCGCTCGGCTTGTCGGGCTTGCCACCGAACACGAGCTTCAGCAGCTCGCTCACGTCCACCTGCTCGCGATCTTCCGCGCGCAGCGGCTGCACCACACGCTCGGCGCCCGCCGCTTGTTTGGCCTTCGCGCGCGCCTCGTCGTCGAACGTCACCGCATCCACGAGCTTCAGCGCGAGCGCGCTGTCGGACGCGTGCGGGCCGCTGTCGACTGCGCGCTGCACGGCCGGCGCGTCGAGCTTGCGACCGGCCACGACCGCTTGCGTCAAATTCTCCTGCAGATCATCGACCAGCGCGTTCATCACCTCGCGCACGTCGTCCGGCATGCTGGAGCGGGTCAGCGCGTCGGCCGCACCCTTGAAGCGCCCGACCTGCAACAGCTCCGCGCGCAGCCCGACCAGCTCCAGCAGATCCTTCGCGTATACGGTCTCCGCCTGGATGCCCGTGAGCATGAGCAAGCCTGCCGGGCCCATGCTGAGCCGATCGCAGCTGCTGGCGAGCACCGAGTAACCGGCGTTGTCGAGCATGTCGAAGTGGCAATGCACGGGCTTTTTGGCCTCGCGCACGTGTGCGAGCGCAGCCCGCAGCTCGGCCGCACGGCCCCAGGCGCCGCCGATCGTCGACAGACGCAGGAACACGCCCTTGATGAGCGGTTGCTTCACCACGTGCTCGAGCTGCTCGATCAGCTCGCGATGACTGCGCCGCGCGCCGCCGCCCAGCAGATCGCTCGCCTGCTCCTCCGGTGGCGCGTTGTCGAGCACGATCTCGTGCAGCTCGGAGACCTTGGGGACGGGTGGGGTGCTCGGCCGCGACGAAGACATGCATGCGGCGAGGGCGGGACACAAAAGCCAAGCGAGACGAGTTGCGGTGCGCCTGTTGAACATGCCCAGCATCCTACACCGCGGCGAGGGCGAGGCACGCGCTCGGCGTTCACTGGGCGTCACTCGTCAAGGGTTCTTGCCGCGCTTCGCCAGCTCCTCACCCAGCCGCTCGACCTGTGCGCGCGCGATGCTGAGCTGGCCGCCGTTCGGGCTGCGTGTCAGGTAATTCTGATAAGCGCGCAGCGCGTCGCGATTGCGACCGAGCCGGCGATACGCCTCGCCGAGCCCGATGTACGCGTCGTCGTTGCCGCCGCGGGCCGCGGCCTGGAAGTGCTCGATGGCGAGCTGAGAGCGCCCCTTCTCGAGCGCCACGTAGCCGAGGCCGGTATGCGCGGGCGCCGAGCTCGGACGCATGAAGAGCGCCTGCTCGAACGCGCGCTTGGCGATGTTGACCGCGCCGGCTTCGAGCGCGGTCTGGCCGCGCGTGATGTAGCCCTCGTGGCTCAGGTTCTCTCCGTGCGGGCTGCTGCTCGCCGCTGCAGACGCGGGCGCCTCGGCCTCGCTCGGCTTCGGCGCGGGCTCCGCGACCGGTTCGCTCGGGCGTGTGAAGAGCGTGGTGAGCGCGAGCGCGGCCGGCAGCCCCGCATCGCGCGCGAGCAGCTCGCGCTGCAGCTGGCGGGCGGCGTCGACCTCGCCATCGGCCACGAGGCAGCGTGCGAGTAGCAACTTCACGCGCGGCAGCTCCGGCGCTGCCGCGACGGCCTGCATCGCGAGCGCGCGGCCGGCGCGCGCGTCGCCCTTGGCTTCTGCGATCTCGAGGAGCGCCGCGACGCGCAAGGTCTCGGCGTCCGGCGCGTGCTCGGCGGCGCGCGCGCGGCGCAGCTCCTCGCGTGCGCCGCGCAGGTCCTTCGTGAGGCGCAGCGCGTCGCTGAGCGCGACCTGCGCCTCGCGGCTCATTGGGTTCTTGCGCGCGGCGGTCTCCGCGTAGCGCAGCGCCTGCTGCGCGCGCGCGTCTGCCTGCTTGCCGAGCGCAAGCCACTCCGAGCGGCGCGCGACGTCGGACTCCGGCGGGGCGCGCTCGTCCTCCTGACGGAAGCGCAGGTCCTGCGCCCAGACGGCGTGCACGCGAGCGATCGAGCTGAGGATGTGCGCGTCTTGCTCGTGGTAGCCGAGCGCTTTCAGGTACTCGTCGAGCGCCTCCTCGAACTTGCCCGGCTGGTGAGTCGCGAACAGCGCGTCGGCGCGCTCCAGGTAGCGCTGCGCCGGATCTGCGATGGGCGCCTCGGCGACCGGCGCGCGCGGCGCAGCTGTCGGCGGCGACGAGAAGAACCAGAACGAAGCCAGGCCGATCACCGTGGCCGTGCTCAAGAGCAGCGGCCAGGGGCGGTGACCCTGGCGCGGCGAGCGCTCGAAGTCGCGCTCGTTCGCGAGGCTCTCGACCGCGATCGCGCTCGGGACGGGTGCACTCCGGTTTGCCGCTGCGAGCGGCGGACGCGAGGCGCGAGCGGGCTTGCGCGCGGGCGTGCTCTCGCGCGCGAGCGACGCTGCGCCCGGCGGCACGGGCTCCGCGGCTGGTGCGGCGCGCGGCGGCAGCACACGTTGCTCGGTGAGCGCATCGTCGTCGGGATCGGAGTGCTCCGGCGCCGCGCTGGCGGCTGGTTGCTGCTGCGGCGCCCCGTCGATCTGTGTCGGCGTCTTGGTCGGAGCGTTCGGCGCGGGTGTCGGGGCGGGATCGCCGTCGAGCGGCAGCGCGGCTACATCTGGCAGCCCCGGGAACGTGCGCTCGGTCACCTCGCGCGAGGGTCCGCGACGGTCGGCCTCGGTGAAATAAGGCTCGAGCTCTTCGATGTCTCCTAGGCGGCGCCAGGCCTTTCCCGTGCGGGAGACCTCATCGTCGCGCGTGACGAGGCCCCGGCCGATCAGGTCGGTGAGCTCGGCGAGCGCCGCTAGCTCGCGCGCGCTGCCGTCGACGCAGCGCACCGTCCAGTGCGTCCCAGGGAGCGCGCCGCCGTTGGGCGTCTCGCTGCGGAACACCTTGAACAGATGTCCGCACTGCGTGCACTTCACCGTCGTACCGCGGGGCGAAACCAGCGCCTCTTCGAACTCGTACTCCGTGTTGCAGCGGTCGCAGGTAACGTCCATGTGTGCGCGCGTGCGTGAATCCTGCGCGCTCGTCGCGAAGTGGTCAATCGCTTCCTCCTTACGCGTGCGCCCGAGGTGCGGGCGTGTAGGTATCTGGATCCACGCAGGTTTAGCCGTACAGTTCGCGCGCGCGCTCGCGCGGTTTTGGTAGGCTCCGCCGCAAATGACCAGCCGCTCGCCAAGCACTCTGGATTCGTCGATCGCGCAGAAGATCGAGCACACCTTGCTGTCGCCGCTCGCGACGCGCGCGCACATCGATCGCCACTGCGCGGAAGCGCGAACGCACGAGCTGTTTGCCGTGTGCGTCCACCCGACCTGGGTGCCGCGCTGCGTGGAGCTGCTGCGCGAGACGCCCGTTGTGGTCGTGACGGTCGTAGGTTTTCCGCTCGGCGCGAACACCAGCGCCGCGAAGGCGTTCGAATGCGCCACGGCGCTGCGCCAAGGTGCTGCCGAGATCGACATGGTGCTGTCGCTCGGCGCGCTGAAAGCCGGCGACCGCTTCGGCGTGCGCGACGACATCGCGGCGGTCGTCAAGGCCGCGGACGGGCGACCGGTCAAAGTAATCCTGGAGACCGCGTACCTGAGCGACTCCGAGAAACAGCTGGCGTGCGCGCTGGCGGAGGAAGCAGGCGCGCAATTCGTGAAGACGTCGACCGGCTTCGCGCGCCAGGACCTCCAGACGGGCCCGGTTCAGAGCCTCGGCGCGACCGTACACGACGTGCGCTTGCTGCGCGCGTGTGTGGGCGAGCGCTTGCGCGTGAAGGCTTCGGGGGGCATTCGCAGCGCGGACCTGGCTCACGAGCTGATCGCGGCCGGCGCGGACCGCATCGGCACGAGCGCCGGCCCGGCCCTGCTCGCCAAGTGAGGTCACGCAGTTGCGCTAGCGCCATGGCGCGACCTATGTTGTGCGCGTGGGCGCCCCGCGCCTCGGCGCGCCCGTAGGAGCCGTGGAACCTGTCATGCCGATCCCTCTGGTAGCTGAGCAAGATTTCGAGCGCGAAGTGCTGCGCGCAGACGGCCCCGTGCTGGTCGACCTGTACGCCGACTGGTGCCAGCCCTGCAAAGCGCTCGAGCCGATTCTGGGCCAAATCGCGAATGAGCTCGCGGGCAAGCTCAAGATCGTGCGCGTGGACGTGGAGCGCAGCCCGCTGCTCGCGCGCTCGTTCCGCGTGCAGTCCATCCCGATGTTGGTCCTGATCGCTCAGGGTCGGCCCGTGGACCAGGTGGTTGGCCTGGTGGACAAAAAGACCCTGCTGGAGATGGTCCAGCCGTACCTGCCCGCCGCCGCGGACGAGGTCACGCCCAAGGATCTGCAGCAGCTGCTGAAGCTGCAGCGCGTGGTGCCCGTGGACGTGCGCGACGCCGGCACGTACGCGCGCTATCGGATTCCTGGCGCGATCAACGTCGCCAAGGACGAGGTGCTGACGCGTGCTCGAGAGCTCGTGCCGAGCGATGGCCGGCTGCGCGTGCTGTACGGTCGCACCACGGAAGATGCCAAGGAGCTGGCGGAGAAGCTGCGAAACGGCGGCATCGAGGTCGCGTTCCTCGTCGGCGGTTTTCTGCACTGGGAAGCGGACGGCGGCGACGTGGAGCGCGGCGCGTGAAACACCGTTTGCCGACGCTGGGTGGCAAGCCAGCGGGGCGGCGCGATGAGCACCGTGAGCAGGAGCGCTCACGTGCGCTGGCGCAGGACTGGGCTACACGGCCGACCGAGCGTCCCACGCTCGAGCAGCGCGTGGTCGCTGTGGCGCACGTCAATCAGGTCGCGGCCTCGGCCAAGCTCGCGCAGGAGCTGTGTGAGGCTCTGACGCGCGAAGGCAGCCAGGTGGCCGCGCTCGTGACGGTGGATAAACGTGCGCTCGCGAGTGACAGCGAAGCCGTGTTTTCGCGCCTGATGGAGACCGGCGTGCGCCAGGCCAAGATGCTGCGAAAGCCCGAGCGTGACCCGCGCGAGACCTTGCAGCACGCCGTCGCCGAGCTGGCGACCGGCGTGGACTGGGTCGTCGCCTGGGGCAACGTGCTGCCGCAGCTGTTTGCGCCGTATTTCACGCTCGTGGTCACCGGGCACCGGCGCGAGCTGACGAGCACCGGACCGCTCGTGATGCAAGCGCAGCTCGAGGTCACCTCGCCCGGTCCGGAGCTCGCGACCTTGCTCGCGCGCAAGCTCACAGGCAAGGCCGACTAAGGCGCTTCCGGGAACACCACGCGTCCGAACTGTCCGAGCGTGTGAAAGTCGCCGACGCGCGGCGCCGACCAGCCCACCGCGCGCTGTCCGCGCTCGCGCGCGTCCATCACGAAGAAGTTGATGCGCCAGGTCGTGCCGGCGCCCGGCCGTGCGGCGGGAGGCTCGCCGGTCGCGAACGCAGTCCAGGGCACGCGCAGCTCCACGGTGTAGCCGACATCGGGCGCGTCGGCGTCGAGCGTGCCGTTCACCGCGACGCCCGACTTCACGTCGCTCGCCCAGTCGATGTGGCCGAACGGTCGCGGGTTACGCGGCGCGTCGTAGCGTGTGTCGAAGCTCACGCCGCGCGGCGAGACCTGCAGCTCGAAGTAATTCTTCGCGTCGCCTTCGGGGTCGAACATCACCTCGACGGTGTCCTGCTCCCACAGGTGGTCGTCCGGGTTCTTGTACGTCGCCTTGAGGTAGTCGTCCGCCACCACGAACGCGCAGTAGATTGCATCTGCATCGTAAAGCACCTGTGCGCGCGCTTCGAACGCGCCGGCCTCGCCGCTGATCGTGTTCACGAACGCGCCTGTGCTCTGCGCGGCGGCCCAGTCGGGCTCGTCGAGCTTGCCATCGAGCTTGATCGGAGCGCGTAGCCGCCGCGCGATCAGGCGCGGCACGGACGGCTCGGGCGCGCTGCCGCTCGGCGCTTGCGCTCCGAAGCTGACGCGCAGGACTTCGGCGCGCCGCGCGCCGTCGTCTTTTCCGTGGCTGAACGGCATGCGCGTCTCGCCCGAGTAAAAGCCGAGGTAGAACACCGCCTGCTGACTGTTCCAGTCGCCCGGCAGGTTGATCGACTGCTCGTCGCGCAGGATATCGCCGGCGCGCCAGCGATCCTCCGGGTACACGCGGCGCAGCGCGCGATCGGCGTCGAGGTTGACGCGATTGACCCTGCCGTCCGAGAGGTGCGTGAAGATGCGGTAGCCCGCGGGCAGCGGCTTCAGCACCTGCCAGTACCACGTCACGCGAAACGGCTGCGCCGCGCTCGGCTGCTCGGGGCTCAGCTCGTAGCCGAGCAAGCGGATCGTGTCGCCGAACGTCAGCTCGCTCGCGTGCTGCGGGGTTGGCGGTTGCTTCAGGCGCAGTGTCTCGAGCAGCGCCGCGTCATCGCGGCTCGAGGGGCGCTTCTCGGTGCAGCTCACGGCGGCGAGCGTCGCGCACGCTGCCGTGAGCACGTACAGCCAGCGTCTCATCGCGTTCTCCGTTTTCGGGCCACGCCCGGAAGGTTATTTGCGGGACTTCTTGCGCGCTTTCTTCTGCATCTTGCGCTGCTGCTTGCGCTTGCTCGGATCGATCGGTTTCTTGCGCACGCCCGCTCCACCACCACCCAGCATTCCGGCCATGCCGGGCGGCAAGGCCCCGAACATGTTCGCGTTCGGACCACCCTCTGCGACCGCGGCCTCGAGCAGCTCGCTCGCGAGGTTCGACATCATCGGGTTCTCGAGGCCGCCAGTACTCACGGCCTCGCGCAGGCGCCGCGCCATCGCGAGCTGCTTCATGCCCGGCAGTTTCTGCAGAAAGCCCGCCTGCTGGCCGATCGAGCCGATCATCTTCTGCATGAACCCGAAGCGCTGCAGCAGCTCCGCGATGTCCTTCACGGTGTGACCGGAGCCGCTCGCCACGCGGCGCATACGCGAGGGCTCTTTCGCGAACAGCTCGGGGCGGTTGCGCTCCTGGCGGGTCATGGAGCTGACCATCGCCTTGATGCGCACCAGCTCCTTGTCGTCGATCTTGAAGCCTTCAGGCACGCTGTCCGCGAAGAACGGCAGCTTCTCGAACATGTCCTGAAGCGGCCCCATCTTCTGGAGCATCGTGATCTGCTCGAGGAAGTCGTCGAGGCTGAACTTGCCCTGCAGCAGCTTCTGCGCGTCGCGCTCGGCCTTGTCCTCGTCGACGACCTGCTGGAAATCCTGCATCAGGCCGACGATGTCGCCGAAGCCGAGGATGCGGCTCGCCATGCCTTCCGGGCGGAAAGGCTCGAGCTTGTCCAGGCTCTCGCCGACACCGGCAAAGCGGATCGGCGCACCGGTCACGTCGCGAATCGAGAGCGCTGCACCACCGCGCGCATCACCGTCGAGCTTCGTGAGCGCCACGCCCGTCAACCCGACGCGCTCGTGGAACGAGGCTGCGGTCTTGACCGAGTCCTGACCGATCATGGCGTCGATCACGAGCAGGATATTCTGCGGCCGCGTCTTGGCCTTGATGTCGACGAGCTCTTGCATCAGCGCTTCGTCGATCGCGAGCCGGCCCGCGGTGTCGTAGATGATCGTGTCGCACTTCAAGGTCCGGGCGTAGTTGCCCGCCTTCTGGCAGATCTCGACCGGCCGCGAGTCCGGCACGTGGAACACCGGGATGTTCAGGCGCTCGCCGAGGACTTTCAGCTGCTCGACGGCGCCGGGGCGCTGCACGTCGGCGGCGACCAGCAGCGGGCGGCGGCCACTCTTCTCGAGATAACGCGCAAGCTTGCCGGCCGTGGTGGTTTTACCGGCGCCTTGCAAGCCGACCATCATGATGCCGGTGACAGCCGGAGCTTCGGCGAACGTGATGGGCTCGCCGTCGGCCTTCATCAGCTCGATCAGCTCGTCCTGGCAGATCTTGATGAAGACGTCGCTCGGGCCGACCGTGACCTTCTTGCCTTTGATCTCGGCGCTACGCGTGTGCGTCTCGCCGATGGCCTTCTCCTTGACGCGCGCCAGGAAGCGCTTGACGACGTTGAACTCGACGTCGGCCTCGAGCAGCGACAAGCGCACGTCGCGCAGGGCTTGCTCGATGTTCTCGTCCGTCAGCTCCGTGACGTTGGAGAGCCGGTTCTTGGCGGCGCGAAAGCCTTTGCTGAGGGCTTCGAACATGGGTGTTGTTTCGGGGGTTGCACCGGTACGGTAGCTTGCTTCTGACCGGAAAACCCCGCGCGGAGTAGCACGGCGCGAGCCAGCGGTGCAAGGCGCAGGCCGACCGCTGGCGTGGGCCTCATGCGCCGAGCGTGGGCTGTGGCGCTTGACCGGGGCCGAGCAGCTTGAAATCGTCTCGCTCCCACCATGAGCACGGATAAAACGCCCGCGCGCTTGCCGGACCCCGGCGATCCACGCGCCCTGTACGTCATCGACATCAGCGGCTACGTGTTCCGCGCCTACCACGCGCTGCCGCCGCTGCAGTCGCCCAAGGGCGAGCCCACACACGCCGTGCTCGGCGTCACGACCATGCTGCTGAAGCTGGTGGCGGACCAGCGCCCGGCGATGCTCGCGGTGGCGATGGACTCGCGCGGCAAGTCGTTCCGCCATGAGCTGTTCGACGGCTACAAGGCCACGCGGCCCCCGCAGCCGCCGGACCTCAGCCAGCAGATCGTACGCCTGCGCGAGATTATCGACGCCTACGCCATCCCGACCCTGCAGCAAGAGGGCATCGAGGCCGACGACCTGATCGCCACGCTCGTGAAGCGCGCGCGGGCCGAGGGCATGCACGTGGTGATCGTCAGCGCCGACAAGGACATGCTGCAGCTCGTGGGCGACGACGTCGTCATGTACGACACCGGCCGCAACATCGTGTACGGCCCCGAGGAGACGCGCACCAAGCTCGGCGTGGATCCCGAGCGCGTGCGCGACTACCTCGCGCTCGTGGGCGACACGTCGGACAACGTGCCGGGCGTGCCGTCCGTGGGACCGAAGACCGCGCAGAGCCTGATCGCGCAATACGGCGACCTCGATGCGATCTACGCGCACGTCGCAGAGATCCCGAAGAAGGGCCTGCGCGAGAAGCTCGAGGCGCATCGCGACAACGCGTATCTCTCGCGCGATCTCGTGACTTTGCGCGACTCGCTCGAGGTGGAGATGGACCCAGCAGCGCTCGCCTGGGCGGGCGCGGACATCGAGCGCCTGCGCGCGATGTTCATGGAGCTCGGCTTCACGCGCCTGGTCACGGATCTCGACAAGCTAGGCCCGTCGCCGAGCGCCCCGCCTGCGCCGCCGCTGGCTGCAACGCCCGCGGTGCCCAGCCGGCTGATCACCGCGCCGGCCCAGCTCGACGAGGTCGCCGCTGCGCTCGCGAGCGCGCGCGACTGTCTGGTCGTGCCGATCGCGGACGCGCCGCAGGCCATGCGGGCGGGGCTGATCGGCTTGATCCTGGCCTGGGACGACGCCGCGCCCGTGTACATCCCGTTCGGGCATCGCTACCTGGGCGTTCCCGAGCAGCTGCCGCAAGCCGAGGTGCTGGCGAAGCTGAGCCCAGCGCTGACAGCCGCCACACCGGCGAAGCTGTGCATCGACGCCAAGCGCGCCTGGACGTTGCTCGGGCGCCACGGCGTGAAGCTCGGCGGGGTGGGCTTCGACCTGATGTTGACGAGCTACCTGCTCGACGCGGAGCGCCACGGCCACAGCTTGCGCGAGATGTCCTCCGAGCTCGGCGAGCGCGATTTGTTACCCGCGCAGTTCATGCTCACGGCGACGGCGCCGGGCAACCCGCTGGTATCCGAGCTGGATCTGCCACAGGCCAACGACTTCGCGCGCGACATCGCGCACGTCGCGCGGGCCGTGCGCGCGCCGCTCGCGCAGCGCCTCGCCGCGCTCGGCTGCGAGAAGCTGCTATCGGACCTGGAGCTGCCGCTCGCTCGCATCCTGTCGCGCGTCGAGCGCACGGGCATCCTCGTGGACGTGACGCAGCTGAAGCGACTGTCGACGAAGGTCGCCGAAGATCTGATCGCGCTCGAAGCGAAGTGCCGGACCCTGGCCGGGCGCGAGTTCAACGTCGGCTCGCCGCGCCAGCTCGAGTCGATCCTGTTCGACGAGCTCAAGCTGCCGGTCGTCAAGCGTACCAAGACCGCGCGCTCCACGGACGCCGACGTGCTCGAGGAGCTGGCGCGCAAGCACGAGCTGCCCGCGGCCATCCTCGAGCACCGCATGCTCGCGAAGCTCAAGAACACGTACCTCGACGCGCTGCCACGCGAAATCAACCCGGCGACCGGGCGCATCCACACGGACTTCCGCCAGACCGTGGCGGCGACCGGACGGCTGTCGAGCAGCGAGCCGAACCTGCAGAACATCCCCATCCGCACCGAGATCGGGCGCTCGATCCGCGACGCGTTCGTGGCGCGCGAGGGCTGGTCGGTGCTGTCCGCCGATTACTCGCAGATCGAGCTGCGCGTGCTCGCGCACCTGAGCCACGATCCGGAGCTGGTCGAGGCCTACACGCAGAACGAAGACGTGCACGTGCGCACGGCGCGCGCGATCTTCGGGGTGGACACCGCGGGCGTGACGCGCGAGATGCGCGGTCAAGCGAAGACGGTGAACTTCGCGGTCATCTATGGCCAGACGCAGTTTGCGCTCGCGCGCAACCTCGGCATCGAGCGCAATGAAGCTGCGCGCTACATCAAGGCGTTCTTCGAGCGCTACGCGGGGGTGAAGCGCTACATGGACGAGGTCGTCGCAAAGGCCCGCGTCACGGGTGTGACCCACACCTTGCTCGGCCGCGTGCGCACCTTGCCGGACTTGAACAATCGCAATCGGCAGCTGCGAGAGGCGGCAGAGCGCATCGCGCGCAACACGCCGATCCAGGGCACTGCGGCGGACATCATCAAGCTCGCCATGGTCGCGATTGGCCGCGGCATCGAGGAGCGCGGCTTGCAGAGCCGCATGCTGCTCACCGTGCACGACGAGCTGGTGTTCGAGGCCCCGCCGGACGAGCAGAGCGCGCTCGAGGCGCTCGTCGTCGACGCGATGGAGAACGCGATCAGCCTTGATGTTCCGCTGGTGGTCGAGCGGGCGTGGGGCTCGAGCTGGGGCCAAGCGCACTGAGCTCGTACGCTGTGATTGAGCTCGCGCTGCCGAGCGGGATCAGCTTGCTGCCGCGCGTGAGGTGAAAGCGCTCGCCGCGCCACTCCGTGCTGCGCGAGAAGAGCGCGTGGACCCACAACCCGGGCAAGATCAGGTCTCGCAGCGGCAAGGACAAGAGGTGCGCTCTGGACAGCTTCTCGCCTCGCAGATGCTCGAGCAGGCGCGCGTCGACGAAGCCCTTGTACAACACCACCAGCAGATACCCGATCCACAGCTGCCGCTCCCCACCGCTCAGCACGGTGGCGAGCAGCGCGAAGAAACTTGCGTTCGAGAGCAGATCGGCCGCGAAGCCGACCGCGTGCACGACGGCTCGCATCTTGAGCCAGCGCGAGTGCCGCGCGACGAAGCGCCGCAAGCTGGCGGTCACGTTGATGTTGTCCACCACGAAGCGCGAGAGCACCACGCGCTTGCCCGCGCGCGTGTACAGCTCGCCGAGCAGGTAGTCCTCCGCGAGCACGTCCTTCACGGCCGCGAGGCCGCCGAGCTCGTTCAGCTCACTCCTGCGGAACAGGATCGACTTGCCGATCACACACGGGATCTTGAACACCTCGTATGCGAGGCAGATGCCGGGCGTGATGAACGTGGTGAGCTGCACGTTCTCGAGCGCCGCCCCGAGCGAGCGCTCGCGGCTGCCGACCACCAGACTGCCGAGCAGGCCTGCGCGCTGCTGCAGAAACTCCTGCACGACCGCCTTGAGGTAGGCCGGCCGGATGCGCACGTTGGCATCGCTCTGCAGCACGAGATCGTGCTCGGCCGAAGACAACGCGCCCGCGAGGTTACTGACCTTGGGGTTGTAACCAAAGTCGGGATCCGAGAGCACGAAGTCCACGCGCCAGCGTGGATATTCGGCGGCCACCTGCCGCGCGAGCTCGATGCCGGGGTCGCCCGGTTCCGTGCTGCAGAAGATGAATTGCAGCGCGCCAGGGTAGTCCTGCGCGAAGAACGAGCGCAGGTTCAGCTCCAGCTCCTCTTCGAGGCCCTTGATCGGCTTCAGCAGGGTCAGCGGGGGCAGCGGCACGGCCGGCGCGTGGCGGTCGGCGGTGTGTTTGCGCGTCGCCCACGCGCCCAGCGCGTGTAGCAGGAGCGCGGTCGCGCTGATCGCGAGGCAGATCGAGACGGCAAAGGAAAACATGGAGGTCCGGGCGCGGAGGGGGCCGACTATCGCACGCCCCGATGTCCAGGCAAACAAGCCTGCGCGGGGCAGCCGCCGCGTTGACGGAGCATGAATGCTGGTTCACTGTCCGAAGCGCTCCTCATGGTCAAAAAGCCGAGCCTTGCCGTGCGCCGGCGCCGGCGCGCACCCACCGAAGGTGGACGCATGCGCTTGCGCGAGCAGTTCCGCAGCTACGCGCGAGACGTGATCCTGGAGGCGGGTGAGGACGTGCTGGCCGCGCAGGGTGTGCACGCAGCTCGCATGGAGGAAGTGGCGCAGAAGGCGCGGGTCGCGGTCGGCACCATCTACAACCTCGTCGGCGACCGCGACGCGCTGGTCGCGGAGATCCTGCGCCAGCGCCACGAAGAGCTCGTGGCGCTTCTGAACGAGACGCTCGAAGCCACGCGTGGGCTCACGTTCGTTGCGCAGGCGGAGACCTGCCTCGCGGAGCTGCTCGCGTACTTCCGAGGGCACCAGCGCTTCTTCCGCATGGCGCTCGAGAGCGAGCGCGGCCCGGCCTGCGCGCACAAGCGCCTGGCGCAGGAGACCCTCGCCAAGATGCGGGAGATTTTCGCGCAGCTGATCGCGCGCGGCATCGCCGAGGGCGTGTTGCGCGAGGCCGTGCGCGAGCTCGCTCCCTCTCTGCTCATGGGCGTGATGCGGGAGATCATCCTCCTGGACATCGAAGCCCAGCACCCCAGCACCGCGCGAGAGCGCGTCGCCGAGGTGCTTGCCATCTTCATCCAGGGAGCCGGCGCGCGCTAACCGAGCTTGGCAAGTGCCGCCGCCAGCTGCTCGCGCGCGCTGCCGAGCTCGGCCAGGCGCTCGCGGTCTTTCTGCACCACGTCGGCCGGCGCACGCGCCACGAAGCCTTCGTTGCCCAGCTTCTTCTCGATGGCCGCGCGATCCTTGTCGAGCTTCTGCAGCTGGCGTGTGAGCCGCTCGCGCTCCTTCTCGGGATCGATGAGCCCCTCGAGCGGCACGACCAGGGTCACGCCCTCGGCCACGCTCGTCGCGCTGGTGCTGCTCGTGTCGGCGCCCGTCAGCGCCTCGACTTGCACCTTCGCGTTGCACAGGGTCGAGATCGCGAGCTGCTCGCGCGCGAGCAGGCTGCGCACCTGCGCGTCGTCCGAGCGCAGATGCAGTGGCAGGGACAGGCGCGGGTGGATGTCGCGCTCGGAGCGGATCGAGCGCGCGGCCACGATGACCGCCTGCAAGATCTCCATGTCTCGCTCCACCTGCGGTGCTCGCAGCGCGTCGCGCTCGACCTGTGGGTAGGGCGCGAGCACGATAGTACGCGTCGCCGCTTCCAGCTTCGGCACTCGCTGCCAGATCTCCTCGGTGATGAACGGCATCATCGGGTGCAAGAGGCGCAGCGCCGTCTCGAGCGTGTGCACCAGCACCGCACGCGTCTCGCGCGCCTGCTCGGCGTCGTTCGCCGCCAAGAGCGGCTTGGCGAGCTCCAGGTACCAGTCGCACAGCTCGCCCCACACGAAGTGGTAGAGCGCGTTGCTCGCTTCATCCAGACGGTACTCGGAGATGGCGCGGTGCGAGGTCTCGATGGCGACGGCGAGCCGCGACAAGATCCACTGATTGGCAAACGAGCGCGCCTCGGGCCGCTGCTGCTCGGCGCGCGCCGGGCTACCCGCCAGGTTGATCAGCGCGTAGCGCGCGGCGTTCCACAGCTTGTTCGCGAAGTTGCGATAGCCCTCGATGCGCTTCATCGACAGCGCGATCTTGGTGGTGTGGGGCGAGTAGCTGAGGAGCGTGTAGCGCAGCGCGTCCGCGCCGTACGCTGCAAAGCCCTCGCCGTACGTCTTGCGCAAGTAGTCGAGCCCGCTGTCCTTCGCGCCGTTCTTGCGCGCGGTCTCGAGCAGGTGGTCGAGCGTGGCGCCGGAGATCACATCCAGCGGGTCGATCACGTTGCCCTTGACCTTCGACATCTTCTCGCCGCGCTCGTCGGTCACGAGACCCGACAGCAGCACGCGGCGGAACGGCACCTCGCCCATGAAGTGCAAGCCCAGCATCATCATGCGCGCGACCCAGAAGAACAGGATGTCGTAACCCGTCTCCAAGTCGTCGGTCGGATAGAAGCGCGCGAGGTCCGGTGTCTTCTCCGGCCAGCCGAGCGTCGAGAACGGCCACAGCCCGGAGCTGAACCAGGTGTCGAGCACGTCCTCGTCCTGCTGCAGCGCGCCGCCGCATTTCTCGCAGCGCGCGGGCGCGTCCATGGCCACGTGCGTGTGCGCGCAGGCCTGGCAATACCACGCCGGGATCGTGTGACCCCACCACAGCTGCCGCGAGATGCACCAGTCCTGGATCTCGCGCATCCAGTGGAAGTACGTCTTCTCCCAGTGCTCCGGGATGATCTTCGTCTTGCCCTGCTCGACGGCGGCGATGGCCGGCTCCGCGAGCGGCTTCATCTTCACGTACCACTGCGTCGAGATCATCGGCTCGACGACGGTGCCCGAGCGCTGCGAGCGCGGCAGCGTCAAGGTGTGGGCGCGTTCCCCGCGCGCGAGCCCGCGCTCCTCGAGCTGCTTCTTGACCGCCTTGCGCGCGGCGTAGCGGTCCATGCCCGCAAACGGACCGGCCTGCTCGTTCAAGGTGCCATCCTTGTTCAGGATGTTGAGCTCCTCGAGCTTGTGGCGCTTGCCGGTGGCGAAGTCGTTCCAGTCGTGGGCGGGCGTGACCTTCACCGCACCGGTGCCGAACTTGGGATCCACCAGCACGGCGTCCGTGATGATCGGCACCTTGCGATCCACGAACGGGTGCAGCGCGTAGCGGCCGTGCAGCGCCTTGTAGCGCGGGTCATCGGGGTGCACGGCGATGGCCGTGTCGCCGAGCATGGTCTCCGGACGCGTGGTGGACACGACGAGCTCGCCGCCGCCCTCGATCGGGTAGGCGAAGTCGAACATCTCGCCCTGCACGTTCTCTTCGTTCTCGACCTCGAGATCGGAGAGCACGGTCTGCGACTGCACGTCCCAGTTCACGAGGCGCGTGTCGCGGTAGATCAGGCCCTCGCGGTACAGCGAGACGAACGCGTGACGCACCGCGCGTGACAGCCCTTCGTCCATGGTGAAGCGCTCGCGCGACCAGTCGCACGAGGCGCCGAGCACGCGCAGCTGCTTGAGGATGCGGCCACCGGACTCGCGCTTCCACGTCCACACCCGCTCGATGAACGCGTCGCGTCCGAGGTCGTGGCGCGACTTGCCTTCACGCGCGAGCTGCCGTTCGACGACGACCTGCGTCGCGATGCCCGCGTGATCGGTGCCGGGGATCCAGAGCGCGTTGCGCCCGAGCATGCGGTGATAGCGGATCAGCACATCCTCGAACGTCGTGCGGCAGGCGTGGCCCATGTGCAGAGAGCCCGTGACGTTCGGCGGCGGGATCGCGATGGTGTAAGGCGTGCGCTTGTCCGAGGGCTCGGCGCTGGCCGTGAACACGCCGCTCTCTTCCCAAAAGCGATACCAGCGAGGCTCGGTCTCGCGCGGGTCGTAGGCCTTCGGCAAGTCGACGCCGTCGCGTTGCTCTTGGGCCTTCGCCTCCCCGTCGGGCTGTTTCGACTCGGTCGTCATGCACACCTCATTGAGGCGGGGTCTATGACGCATTCCGTCCAGCGGCTCAAGGTGCAGCTGAAAACGAGCACCCGGTCGCCCCGCAAATGCGCGCAGCGCCGGCGGCCCGGGCTCGGCTGCCAGCGCTGCTTGGAAGTATGTTGCGCGCCTCAGCCTGCGGTGAGGCGGCGAATCTCTTCTTTGATCAAGGTCTCCGCCAGGTCGGGCACGACCTCCCAGACCACGCGCTCTACGACCTCACGCGACAGGCTGAGCACGGCTGCGACTTGCTCCGCCGTCAGTCCCAGCCCACTGAGCTTGTGCTCCAGATCGCCGCTGGCTGCGGCGACGGCGCTCGCGACCGGTGCGGCCGCGGGTGAAGCGACGGCCGCTGCCATCGGTGCCGCCTTGGCAGCGGCCGCTGCGGGTGCGGCGTAAGCGGGAGCCGCAGCAGCGACCTGCGGGCGCACGGGCACAGCGGGCGCGACCGGAGCCGGAGCATTGGCGGCGACGGGTGGCTTGCCGAACGCGATGGTCTTCGTTCCGATGCGATTTTGCGCGGGCGCCGCAGCGGCGACGGCCGCGGGCGCAAGGCCGGTGCGCGCAGTGCCGGGCATTACGCGCGGCTTCGCGAGGACCTGCTTCACGCGGTCGATCACGTGCTGCGTGTCGAACGGCTTGAGGATGTGATCGTCGACGCCAGAAGCTTTGCCCTTCTCCTCGTCGTAAGGGTGCTTTTGGCTGGCCATCACGACCACCGCGGTGCGCTCGAGCCCGGGTTGAGACTTGATGGCGCTCGCAATGGCATAGCCATCCATGCCACTCAACGACAGGTCGGCAAAGACCACGTCGGGCGTCAACTCGGAGGCTTTGCGCACTGCAGACTCACCGTTCTCTACGGTGGTCACCTGCGCGTCTTCACCCTGGAAAGTGAGCTCCAGGATTCGGCGCATCGTGACGCTGTCGTCCGCAACTAGAATGTTCACCGCCACGCGGTCCTCCTTGATGATCCGATCAGGGGTCAGGGTCAGGCGTATCCGGCGATTTGCATCAGCGCTACGCGCGCATCGCCGCGGCTGCTCTCAGAAGCTGTAAGGGAACCATAGCTCGCGGCTTTTGGTCAAGGAATCCGGTTACCTACACGCGCACGCGCAGCTTGCGCTCACAACCTTACAACGCCCGCCATCAGCGTCTTGCAAGCCCGCTGCGAGTGGCCTATGCCGCGGCCCGCGATGAGCTCTCCCGCCACACGACCTCCGCACCCGCCGCAAACCTTAGCAAAACCCGTCGCGGAGCCCGCTCGACACGAGGAACCTGACCCACGTCGGTACCTGCAGCTGGCACCCGCCGCGCCTGACGGCCCCATCGACCTGGAACAGCTTTGGAGCGATGCCGTAACGCTGGACAGGGAGCTCGAGATCGGGTTCGGCCGCGGCATGTTTCTGCTCGAGCGCGCGCACGCCGCGCCGAGCTCACGCATCCTGGGTCTCGAGATCAAGCGCAAGTGGGCGTACCTGGTCGACGAGCGCGCGAAGAAGCTGGGCCTCTGCAACGTGAAGGTGTTCGGCGCCGATGCCCGCGACGTGCTGTCGAGGCTCGGTCCCGACGGCAGCCTGGCCCGCATGTTCATGCACTTCCCGGACCCCTGGTGGAAGAAACGCCACGCGAAGCGCCGGCTGAGCGGTCCGGCGATGTTCGATCCGGCGGCGCGTCTGCTCCGAGCCGGCGGCGAGCTGTTCATCCAGACCGACGTCGAGGATCGCGCCGCGGGCTTTCTCGAGGACCTGCGCGAGCACGGCGCCTTCGAGATCCCGGGCGCGGGCTACGTGGCGGACAACCCTTATCGCGCTCGAAGCAACCGCGAGAAGCGCGCGATCACGGATGGCTTGCCGATCTACCGCATCCTCGTGACGCGGCGGGCCTGAGCCTCGCCGCTGACGGCGGCGCGATCAGCCGGGCGGAACGACCGCTTTGCGCTCGTTCGCACCGACCATGCGCTCGTCGTCGTCCTCGTGCACGGGGTGCATCATGCGGCGCTTGCAGCGCACGGTGCTCGGCTTGGCCTTCAGCAGATCCCAGCGCTCCTGCTTGATCGGGCCGGCGGCGCTCAGGTGGTCGACCTCCGTCGGCTGCACGAACGGCAGCGGATCGCAGTTCTTGCCCTGGTAGATCAGCTCGAAGTGCACGTGCGGACCATCGCTGCGGCCGCTGCTGCCGAGCTCGGCCAGCTGCTGGCCCTGACGCACGCGCTCCCCCGCATGCACGATCACGCGCTTGTTGTGCCCGTACAGCGTGACCCAGCCGCCCGGATGCACGACGAGCACGACGTTGCCGTAGCCTCGCAGATCGCTGCCGACGTAGCCGACGATGCCCGGGGCGGCCGCGTACACGTCCGAGCCCATCTCGCCGTTGATGTCGACCGCGAGGTGATAGCCACCCTGGCCGGAGCCGTAGCCGCGCCCGAAGTAGCCGCGGTGTACGGGCCAGCGCAAGGTGCCATCACCGAGGTCGCCGTTCGCCAGGGCTTCTTGCGACCACTCCGGCGCAACCACGCCGGTGAGCAGCGCGGAGGCCGCCTTGCGATCACCGAGGCCGAGCCGCGCCGCGCGCTGCTTCGACATCAGATCGCGCAGCTCCGCGCGCGTGGGACCGAGGCGCGCCGGAGACACGAGCTCGAACAACCCCCAGTGCTCGCGATCTTCGGGCAAGCCGAGGTACTGCACCGTCTGCCCGGTCAGCCCGTACCAGCCTTGCATCTGCCAGCCGTAGAAGCCGATGACGCCGAAGAAGGTGAGGGCGCAAGAGTGGACGAGGGAGACCAGCCACTTCGGAATCGAGATCTGCAGTGGCGCGCGTCCCCCCGAACGCAGCACCAGTATCGTCAACTTTCCAGACAAACGCGTACCCATCGAAGCGCTACTCCTCATCAGAACTGGGCCGTGAGCTCCCCGATCTTCCACCCCACCCAGAGCACACCGCTGATGGCTGCGAGCAAGACCACCCCGATCAAGGCCAGCTTCAGCGGGCCCAGCTCGACGTTCTTGGCGCCACGTCCATCACTCGCGAAGATGACCAGCCGCAGCTGCATCTCAACCCACCGCGCCCGCAGCGCGCTCTGCAGCTGAGAGCGGCGGCGTCGATTCCTCGGCGCTGCCACCTTCCTTGTCGTCGCCGTGCGCGGTGCTGCCATCGATCACGCCGCCGCGATCTACCTGAAGGCTGCCGTAGCGCATCTCGCCGCGCGCCGTGCCACCGGGCGCGATGTGCAGGTGATTCTTGACGTTCACCTTGCCTTCGACGCGGCCGCCCACGGCGAGCTCTTCGGCGTACACTTCTCCGATCACGGTGCCGGTCGGTCCCACCGAGACATGGCCTTCGGCCACTAGGGTTCCGTCGATGTGGCCGTCGATCTGGACGCGACCCGAGACCTTGACCGTGCCCTGAATCATCGTGCCTTTACCGATGACTGTCGGTTCCGATGAGCCCGCCGATCCCTTGCTCTTGAACATGAACCCTCCGCGCCAGAATTTCTGTATCAGGATAATAGTACCGTGATACTGCCCGAATTGAAGTGGCTCCTCTGATGCTCGAGTCAGAATTTTGAGCCGGTACCAGAGGCTAGACCAAGCCGTCAGCCAAATTTGGCTAAGCGTTCACTCCCCGATGTCGATGGCGCCGGCATCCGCGCGCGCCCGAAGCGCCTGCATCAGCTCGGCTGCGGGTGGGATGATCTGCTCCGCAGTGGCGGCCGCGATCTCGTGTGCGCGGACCTGCCGCTCTGAGCGGCGAGCGGTCGCCACGTATGCGACGGCGAGCGCTCGCGCGGGACTGTCGGGCCCGAGCAACGCGAGCAGCGAGCGCTGCGCGATCGTGCGAACGGCGGGATACGGGTCGTGCTCGAGCGTCCCGAGCAACAAGCCGAGCCGCTGCGGCCGGAAGCCTGGCGCATGCTGCGCGTCGACCTTACCGAGCGCGTGAGCGGCCACGGCGCGCTCGAGGGGATCGCCGGCGAGCAGGCGATAGGCGACCTCGGACAGGCCCGCGCTTGCCGCCGCATCGGCGACGGGCAGCGCCGCGCCCTGTGCACGCGCGGCCCAGCTGCGCGTCTCGTCGACGTGGCAGAGCGTACATGCGTCGGGCCGTTCGTCGCGAGCTTGCTGCGCGACGTCGGGCGACTCGATGCGGTGGCTCAGGTGCACCGAGACCAGTCCGTACACGATGTCCGGCATGTGGCAGTTGCGACAAGCGCTACCAGCACTGCCCGGGCGATGCGCGCTGTGCTCCGCCGCCGACAGCGGCGAAGCCAGCTGCGCGTGACAGCGGGTGCAGGCCGCATCGCCAAGCCGATCCGGGCGCAGCTGGCCGGCTGGATCGCCCGCGTGCATCGCGTGGCAGCTCTCGCACGAGAAGCTCTCTTCCGCGCGACAGGGTGACTGCAGGTAACCCTGCAGCTCGTAGGCCGTGAGCCGCGCGCTACCGTCGGGCCAGAAGCGCGTGCGAAACAGGCCTTCCTCGGCGTTCTGGCGCGTGTCGCGGGTGAGCGGGCGCGAGTAGCGACCGAGATCCTCGCCGGGCACGAACGGATCACCTGCGCGATGAAACTGCGTGATGTCCGAAGTTATGCGTTGACCGTGGCAACGCCCGCAGACCTCTGCGCTGCGGAGGCCCGACATGCGTCGCGGGTTGCGGATGCTCGGGTCCGGCGCCTGGCTCGTATGCAGCAGATAGCGGCGGAGCGGCGCGCGATTCACTGCCACGTGCTCGGCGCCTGGGCCATGGCACGCTTCACACGCTACACCGAGCTCCGCGACCTGCGTGTCGAAGCGCCCACTCTCGGCCTGCAGCCCTGGGCTCGGATGCACGTTGTGACAGAACACGCAGTTGTCGTTCCAGCGCGTCACGTGGCGATTGTAGTCCACGTTGCTCACGACTTGATCGGGCTCGAGCACGGGGTCCGGCGTCAAGAATGCCGAATTCATGTGGATGAAGCGAGCGGCGGCGACGTCCCAGGCGATCGGCAGGCGGAAGTACACGTCGCCGTCGCGCGCGAGGTACTGCTGGTAGCGGTGTGAGCCGACGCTGCGCTCCACGCGCACGCGCGTCTCGGTGCGGCTGCCGCCGGCGCGAAATGCCATCGCGAAGCCGCCGTCGGCGCTCCGCTCCAGACGCGCGCTGGTGCCGAGGTAGTCCAGGCTGCGACCATCGAACGCGCCGAGCACGTTCTCGGGGCGCGCTTCCTGCGTCATGCTGCGATGGTAGGTGCGGCTCCAGCTCGCGTACTGCGTGGGGTGACACTGCCGGCACTGCTGTGAGCTGACGTAGGCCGTGTCGCGCAACGAGCGCGGCTCGGCGAGCTCCTTCCGTCCCGCGCGCAGCACGGGCAGCCCCGCGCCGAGCAACACAAGCAGCGCCGCCGCCGCGACGGCCAGCGGAAGCGTTCGCACTCGGGTCAGCGAGCTCACCGCCGCAGCATAGTGAGTCGCGGCCGCCTGCGCGTAGTACTACTTGTGCTGCGAGCGTGCGGTCGCAGCACTAGCCACTGAGCTGTTCCAGAGTGTCCGTCACTCGGGACAGCTCGGGCAAGCTCAGCGGCTTCAACGCGGCGTACGCTTCGCCGAGCGCCGCGCGCGCCCGCGCGCCGGCACCGCGCTCCATCAAGTGAAAGCCGAGCTCCGCGCGCGTGCGCGCCGCCTCGCGCAGGTTGCCCGACTCCTCGAAGATGCGGATGGCCTCGCGGAAGCGCGCCTCGCCCTCGCTCGCGACCTGCTCGTCGGGCGCCGTGCGCGCGTACAGGCGCGCAAGGCCCCGGTGCGCCTGCGCGATGTTCTCGCGCGTGCCGTGCTCGCGCGCCTGATCGAGCGCCGCTCGCAGCTGCTGCTCGGCGCCGCTCTCGTTCTGCGCGAGCGCCACGAGCGCCAGGTTCTGCTCGAGCGCCGTGAGCGCGCTGCGATCGCCGAGCTCGAGCGACAAGCTGCGCGCCTCCAGCAGCAGCTCGCGCGCGCGCTGGGGTCGCTGCTGCGCGAGCTCGGCCTCCGCCAGGTGATTGAGCAACGTGCTCTGCAGCCGGCGGTGGTTCATCTCGCGCGCTCGCTCGAGGGCGCGCGCATAGCGCTCGGCCGCGAGCCCGAACGCACCTTCGTGGTACGCGAGCTTGCCGAGACCGAGCTCAGTCTGCAGCGCGCCCTCGGGATCGCTCTCGACCTGGCGCAGCACCTGCGCCGCTTCGAGGCGCGCGCGCGCGGCGTCGAGGTTCCCTCGATCCAGCTCGATGAATCCGATCGTGGTCTGCGACACCGCTTCGCCGCGCGCATCGCGCAGCGCGCGCCGCGCTTCGAGCGCGCGCTGTGCGGCAGCGATCGCCGGCTCGAGCTCGCCGAGAGTGCGATGCTCCTGCGCCATGTCGTCGTAGGTGCTGGCCACCCCGCGCTCGTCGTTGGCCGCGCGGAACAGCAAGAGCGCGCGGTGCAGGAACTCGAGCGCGCTCCTGTGCTCGCCGCGCTGACGATGGATCCGCGCCAGCCGGTTCAGCGCCGCTCCTCCCACGCCGCGCGCGCCGAGCTGCCAGGCCAGGTCCACGAGCTCGTTGAAGGCGCTCGCCGCGGCATCGTACTGGCCGAGGGTCGTGAGGAGCGAGCCGATGACGTGCAGCGCTTCCATGCGCGTGCCGAGCTCCAGCTCGGCGAGCACCTGCGCGCGTTGCGCGTAGCGCAGGGCCATCGTCGTCCGCAGCCGCGAGCGCTCCATGGACGCTGCGTCGAGATACGCGCGCGCGGCCTGCGCGTGTCGACCGGCGCGCTCCAGGTGCTGTGCGAGAGTGGCCGAGAGCCCCTCCGCCGGCAGCTGCGTGGCGAGGCTCATCCAGTTCGCGACCACCGCGTGACGCTTGCGTCGCCGCTCCTCGTCCAGCTCGGCGTACAGCAGCGCGCGCGTCTCCGAGACGGTGAACGTGTATTCGTGCAGACCGCTGACCTCGCCGTGCGCGAGCCGCACGATGAAACCCTTCGCCTCGAGCCCATGCAGGATTTGCGAGAGGCGTTGCTCGTCTCCGGCCTCGGTCCAGCGCAAGATGGGGTCGACCGCCGGTCGCTTCGCGCGATCCTCGGAACGGCCCAGCGCGAGCAGCGCCCCGTCCCAGAACAGCTCGCCCACCACGCTCGCCAGCGACAGCACGCTGCGCTCCGCGGACGAAAGTGCGCCGAGCCGCGCGCGCACCGCTTCGCTCACGCCATCCGGCAGGTCCGAGCGCTCGAAGCGAGCGAGATCCACGCTCACGCCAGCGGCACTCGTCACGAACAGGCCGCGCTCATCCAGCGCGCGGACCAGCTCCCGCAGCGCACCGGGGTTGCCCTGCGAGTGGCGCAGCAGAGCGTCGAGCAGCGGCGCGGGTATCTCCGACAGCCCGGGCACGAGCGCGCGCACCAGCTGCGCGACGTCGGCCGCTGCGAGCGGCGCGAGCTCCACCTGTGATAGCGGCGCCGCCGCTGACAGCTGCGCGATCTGCGGCTGAAGCTCGGCGCTGCCACCAAGCACGATCGCGATGGGCCAGGGGCTGCGAGCGAGCTTCGCGAGCACGCTGAACGCGTCGGCATCGGCGCGCTGCATGTCGTCGAGCAGCAAGAGCACGGGCCTGGTGCGAGCGTCACCCTCGAACAGACGCCACAGCGCGTCTGCCGCTCGCTGCTGCAGTTGCTCGGGCCTCGCAGACAGCGCGGCCAAGATCGTGCTCGACGGGAACGGTATGGCGGCGACGTAGCCGAGCAGGTGCGTGACCTCCAGCACCTCGGCGGCGTCTGCGCCCTCGAGCGCGTCCGCGACGCTGCTCAGCATGTCGGCGCGGACCTGCGACGGCGAAGAAGCGGGGCTTACGCCGAAGCGCTCCAGCAGGTAGCGGGAGAAGGGCGCGAACGGTCCATCCTCATCGCTGCGGCAGGTGGCATACAGGACGCGGGTGTTCAGCCACTGCCTGGCGGCGAGCTCGCTCGCGCGTTCCAGCAGGCGCGTGCGACCGGAGCCAGGCGGGCCCTGCAGAAACGTGATCGTGACGCGGCGCTCACTGAACGCGAGCTCGATGTTGCGCGCCAGGGTGGCGATGGCCTCGTCCCGTCCGACGAGCGGCCGGGCATCCGCACACGGCGTGATCGCCGGCACGAGCCGCGAACCGGTACCGCCGCTTTCAGCGGCAGCTTCATTCCGTGGATGCGGTTCCACGGCGCTCTCCGCATCTCGCAGCGAAAGGGACAACTCACTGGTGACGGTGCTCAGCCTACGCGTCACCGTCTGACCCAGGCTGGGTCCGAGCAAATGCCCGCAGCGCGCGCAGACCACCCAGCGACGGGGGTTGTCGAAGCCACATTCGGCACACTTGGCCACGAGAAGCGCCATGCGCGTGCATGTAGGGGAAAAGCGGCGGGTCGGTCAACCGGCCAGCCCACGCGTAGCGCGCGCAGTCGTGCGCGTCCGACTCGGGGAGTCTCGTGCTCAGAACCCGTCAGTCGCGGTGCAGCGTTGCTTGGCTTCGAGACGTAGCCGTTCCTGACGTTGTGCCAGGAGCCATGGCGCAGGAACGGCGGGGCTCGCTCGCGTCGTTGCGGAGCTATCACCTCTCGGCTCATAGAAAAACGTAAGGTCGGGCACGATGTCGAAGAGCTCTTCGCCGCGCGCGAGCAGGGTGCAGTTGCGCGCCCAGAGCTCCGCCCAGATCAGCTGAAACGCGTCGACGCTCCAGGTGTGCGTGTCGTGCAGCAGCACGACGCCCCCGCGCTCGCCTTGCTCGCGCTCGCGCCAATCGAGCACGCGCACGAACTGGTCGAGCACCTCCTGCGGGCTCTTCACCTGAAAATCACTCGCGCCGAGGTTCCACAGAACGATCGTGTAGCCGAGTTGTGACAGCAGGTCGTCGATGCGCGGCGAGTGCCCGCCGCCCGGCGGCCGCACGAGCAGCGGATGGAAGCCGAGCACGCGATCGAAGATGCGCTCGGCGCCGACGACCTGCTCGAGCGCCTCCGCATCCGAGAGCAGCGGCAGCTGCAGATGGTCGACCGTGTGATTGCCGATGCTGTGACCGCGCCCGACGATCTCGCGAGCCAGCTCGGCCTGCAATCGCTCGATGCCGCTGGCGTTCGCGATGCGCCCGGCGGTGAGGAAGAACGTGGCCTTGACGCCGACGGCGTCGAGCCGATCGAGCAAGAGCGGCGTCGTGCGGCGGTCCGGCCCATCGTCGAACGTGAAGTAGATCAGGCGGTGCGGGGTCGAGCCCTCGATGATGCGACCGCCGCCGTAAGCTGCGAGCGGCGGCTTGGGCTGCAGCTCGGGCGCGCTCGGCTGGGGTTGGGGCACGGCGCTGATCGGGTGCAGGGGCAGCGGGCGGGGGCGAGCGGGCTCCGGCTGTGCTGCGGCGAGCGGCTCGCTCTCGTTGCTCGCATGCAGGTGACCCGCGGCAGCGCCGCCGAGCAGCGCACCGGAATACAAGACCAGGCGACCGACGCGCCGCAACCAGCCCCAGCGGAGCATGCGTATATCGTATGGCACCTCCCGGATCCTGGGCAAACCCCGAGCCCGCAAGCGCTGCACGCGGCGTGATCTGCTGTCGCACATGGAAGGCCTACGCCTCTGCGTGCGTTGAGCTTGCACTGCCCACGGCCATCGGGTACTTGGCTGCGCGCCTGCTGCGCAGGGCGCTCACCTCGGTGGGAGTAAGGTCGGGAGGGTTCGTTGCGTGATTGAAGTCGAGAACCTCACCAAACAATACGGTGACCGCACCGCGGTGAACGGCATCAGCTTCGCGGTGAACAAGGGCGAGATCATCGGTTTCCTGGGGCCCAACGGCGCAGGCAAGAGCACCACCTTGCGCATGCTCACGGGTTACTTGCAGCCGACCGAAGGCACGATTCGCGTGGGCGGCGTGGATGCCGTGCGCGATCCGATCGGTGCGCGGCGCGCGATCGGGTACCTGCCTGAGGCCGTGCCCCTGTACCGCGAGATGCGAGTCGACGAGTACCTGCGCTACCGCGCCCGGCTGAAGGGCGTCGCGCGCTCTCAGGTGGCGTCGCGCGTGGACCAGGTGCTCGGGCTCGCGAACATCGGCGACGTCAAGCAGCGCATCATCGGGCAGCTCTCGAAGGGCTACCGTTCGCGCGTGGGTCTGGCAGACGCGCTCGTCGCCGATCCCCCACTGCTGGTGCTCGACGAGCCGACCGCCGGGCTCGACCCGAACCAGATCCGGCAGGTCCGCGACCTGATCCGCAGCATGGCCGGGCAGAAGACGATCATGTTGTCGACCCACATCCTGCCCGAGGTGGAGTCCACCTGTAGCCGCGTGCTGATCATCAACAAGGGCCGGCTGGTGGGCGAGGGCGCGCCGCACTCGTTGCGTGCGGCCGAGCAGGGCGGACAGGTGCTCGTGCTCGAGGTGCGCGGTGCACGCGGGGCCGTCGAGGGAGCCGCGCTCGGTGTCGCCGGTGTGCGGCGGCTGCTGGATCTGGAGCAACTCGAGGGCGAGCCCGCGCCGCTGTGCCGGCTGCGGCTCGAGGTCGAGAGCCTCGCGGCCGCGGAGGCGCTGTCGCTCACGCTCGGCAAGGGGGGCTTCGCGTTGCGTGAGCTGCGTCGCGAGCAGACCTCACTCGAAGATGTATTCGCGATGTTGACCACGCGCGAGCGTGCAGAGACCGCCGACAAGCCAGCTGCGGAGGGCGCATGACGAGCGTGCTCACCATCGCGAAGCGCGAGATCTTTTCGTTCTTCGTCTCGCCGATCGCCTACGTCGTGCTGACGGTGTGGCTGCTGTTCTTCGGCATCGTGTTCTACATCCTGGCGCTCGTGTTCGCGCAGCAGGGAGCCGGAGGCGAGACCAACTTGCTGACTGCGTTCTTCGGCGGCACGACCTTGTTCTATCTGCCGCTCTTGGTGTTCGCGCCCGTCATGACCATGCGCTTGCTCGCGGAGGAGCGCGCGTCCGGCACGATCGAGCCGCTGCTCACCGCTCCGGTGAGCGAAGTGTCCGTGGTGCTCGGCAAGTATCTCGCGGCGCTCACGTTCTGGTGCGTGCTCTGGGCGCCGACCCTGAGCTACGTGTGGCTCGTCGCGCGCACGGGTGAGCACACGGTCGACTGGGGCTCGATCGGCAGCACCTACCTCGGCCTGTTTGCGGTGGGCATGTTCTACATGGCCGTCGGGCTCTTCATGAGCGCCATCGCACGCAACCAGATCGTCGCCGCCATGCTCACGTTCCTCGTGCTGGGAGGCCTGTTCGTGATCGGCCTCGCGGGCTACGCGAACGTCGGCGACGACATGCGCGCGGTCTTCGAATACGTCGGGCTGTGGACGCAGATGGCCGCGTTCTCCAAGGGCATCGTCGACACGCGTTACCTGGTCTACGACCTCAGCGTGGTGGTGCTTTCGTTGTTTCTCTCCGTGCAGGCGCTGCGCAGCGATCGAGGGGTCTGATGGCAAGCACGAACAGCGGTCGCAGCACGAGCGAGCGGCGCACCATCGAGCGCATCACGGCGAGCGCGTCGACGTTGCTGCTGATCGCGATCCTCGGCATGGTGAACTACCTCGCGTTCCGGCACTACAAGCGCTTCGACTGGACCACGCAGGGCATCTTCACCCTGTCGCCGAAGTCGAAGACGGTGCTGCGCGAGCTCGAAAAAGATCTGGACGTCTACGTGTTTTTGTCTCGCGGAGAGTCCGGGTTTCTGGCCACGGACGAGCTGCTGAAGCGCTACGCCGCGGCCTCGCAGCACATCCACCTGCACTACGTGGATCCCGATCGCGAGGCGAGCCAGTTCAAGCTGCTCGCGCAGCGCTTCGGGGTGGCCGCGGGCGTCGTCGAGAGCGGCGAGGCGCGTGCGGACGTCGCGGCCGTGGTCGCGCTCGGCGACAAGAACTGGCACGTGAGCCGCGAAGACCTGGTGGCGATGGACTTCGCCATGCCCGGTCAAGACGGCGCTGGCGACGAGGTGCAGCTGAAGGGCGAGCAGGCGCTGACTGGCGCCATCGTGCAGGTGACGTCGGGCCGTCCGACCAAGGTGTGCGTCACGCAGGGTCACGGCGAGTGGGCGGTGGATGATCGCGCCGAGCGCTCGCTGACGAGCCTCAAGCGCGGGCTGCACCACGACAACCTCGAGTGGCAAGCGTTCGAGACGCTCGGCCAGAAGGCCGTGCCCGAGGGCTGCGATGCCGTGCTGGTGGTGGGGCCGTTGCGTCCGTTCAGCGAGCAGGAGGCGAAGCTGCTGCTCGACTACGTGCGCGGCGGCGGCAATCTGCTGCTCACGCTCGACCCCGTGATCGAGCGCGACCAGGTCGCGAGCACGGGCTTCGAAGGGCCGCTGCGCGAGCTCGGTATCCGCGTCGATCCTTCGCTCGTGCTGGAGCTCGACAAGGAGCGGCTGCTGACGCGCAACGCGGCAGAGTATGCGGTGACCGAGTTCGGCGACCACGTCACGACGCGCCCGCTGCAGCACTCCGCGCGCGTGTTCGTGAGCCTGGCGCGCAGCATCACGCCGATTGGCGACGCAGGTCAGGCCGAGATCATCTTGCGCGGCAGCGAGAAGTCGTTCGGCAAGACCAACATCGCCGAGGTGACGCCGGAAGCCGAGCCGACGGCCGGGCCCGCGGACATTCAAGGGCCCGTGAGCCTCGGCGTGGCGAGCGAGCTGAAGCCAGCGGACGACAAGGGCAAGGCGCGCGGCGGGCGCCTCATCGTGATCGGGGACAGCGACTTCATGACCGATGCGCTGTTGCAGACGCCGGAGCTCGCGAACTTCCACATGGCGAGCGCCTTCGTGGGTTGGGTCTCGCAGCGCCCGGCGCTCATCGACATCCCGCCCAAGAAGATCAAGAGCGGCAACATCGTGTTCTCGCAAGAAGACCTGTGGGCGCTGTTCTTTCGCGTCGCGGTGCTGCTGCCAGCGGCGGCGCTCGTGCTCGGGGTCGCGGTCTGGCTCAATCGTCGCGCCTGAGGAGGACCCATGCTTCGCACCAGCATCATCCTGGCAGGGGTCGCGCTGGCGCTCCTGTCCTTCATCCTGTTCTTCGAGCGCGGCTCGCTCAGCACGACGGAGCTGGAGGGCCGCAAGGGGCGCGTGCTCTCGGACTTCGTGCGCGAGCGCGTGTCGCGCGTCGAGCTGCAGCGGCGCGGCGTCACGACGGTGCTCGTCAAGGCTGCGCCAAACCCCGACGATCCGCTGGACGCGGGCGGCTGGCGCGTGGAGGCGCCCTACCGCGCGAAGGCCGATCGCGAGGCTGTAGAGAACCTGCTCGGCGCGCTCGAGTGGGCCGAAGCGCGCCGCTCGCTCGGCGATGCCAGCAGCGCGGAGCTGAAGCAGTTCGGCCTCGATGCGCCGCGCTACCGCGTCAGCTACGTGGCGGGCCGCGACAGCTCGGGGTTCGCGCTCGGCGCGCCTGCCGCGGATGGCGGCGGCGTTTACCTGAAGCGCCACGACGGCGCTGCGGTGTACGTCGTGGGCAAGGAGCTCATCGAGGCGCTCGACCACGAGCCCGTCGACTATCACGACAAGAACCTGCACGAGGGCCTGACCGCGCTCACGCTGGATCGACTCGAGCTGCGCTCCGGCGAGCAGCAGCGGCGCGTGCAGAAGCGCGGCGGGTTTTTCTGGCTGGAAAACCCGCAGGCGCTCGCGAGCCAGACGGAGATCTCGAGCTTGATGGACGCGCTCGACGGCATGCGGGCCAGCCGCTACGTCGCCGAGCGGCAGGAGCCGAGCTTTGGCTTCGCCGAGCCCAAGCTGCACGTGCATGTGGAGAGCCTCGTCTACAAGCAAGACGATAAGGCCAAGGACAAGGCCAGCAAGCAGCAGCGCGAGCAGCTCTCCCTGCGCATCGGCGCGCCGTGCGCGGGTCACGCGGACGAGTCCTACCTGCAGCTCGGCGAAGGCAGCGTATTCTGCGTCGCGGACAGCGAGTGGAAGAAGCTCGACAAGCGCGCCGAGGAGCTGCGCGAGCTGCGGGTGCTACCGCTAGACGACAGCGCGATCACGTCCGTGAAGATCCGTGACGGGGAGCGAGAGCTGACTCTCACCACGCAGGATCAAAGCACGCGCTTCCGCCTGACCGAACGCGGAAAGGAGCTGCAAAGTGGTGCCGCGGAAACTGCGGCGCTGAGCGAGCTATATGCCGCTCTGCGCGGCCTGAAGATCGAAGGCTATCGCCCGATCGAGGCGGCCGCGCGCGCGCAGCTCGAGCAGAACGCGCTCGTCGCGCGCTTCGAGCGCGGCAAAGATGACGCGCCGTACGTGCTGTACGTCGCGCGCGCGGAGAGTCTCGCGCTGCGCGCGGAGGAGCCATCTTTGCTGCAGGTGCCCCCGAGCACGTATGAGCTGCTCACTCCCGTCGCCGCGCGCCTGCGCAAGAAGCGCGTGCTGGATGAGAACGAATCGCAGTTCACGGCGCTGACGGTGACGCGCGGCAGTAGCAGCGAGCGCGTCGTGAAGACGGGCAGCGGCTACGAGCTGGCGGCGCCTGCATCGGGAGCGGTCGAGCGCGCGGCGGTCGACGAGCTTCTGCGCGTCGCGTCGAAGCTAGACGTCGTGCGCTTCGTGGCGGATGCACCGCGCCCGGAGCACGGCCTGTCGCAACCAGACCGCAGCTTGCGGCTCGAGTACACGGCGGATGGCAAGTCGCGCACGCACACGCTGCTTTTTGGGGCGAAGACCGGGGAAACAGGGCGCTACGCGAAGCTGGAAGCAGACCCCGCGGTGTTCGTGGTGCCGAATGCCCTCGCAGAAAAGCTCGAACTGCCGCTGCCGCGCCGAGCGGCAGCGCCGTAGCGGACCGCGCCAAGCGCAACGCGACGCGCTTGCGGGCAAGTGAAAGCGACGCGGCGCGGAATGGCTGCACCGTTGCGGACAAGGCGCGATGCGGCGCATAGGGTCCTGCCGCTGCCGCGCAGAACGGCGACGCCGTCGCGAGAGGCGCGATGCGCTGGCGAATAGCGTGGACTTGCCGCTGCCGCGCAGAGCGGCAGCGCCGCAGCAAGCGCTGCGAGGGCGCAAGCGCAACGCGACGCGCTGGCGGACAACTCGAGCGCAGAACGGCTACGCCGTTGCGAGCCGGCGATGCGCTTGCGGATGGGTCGAACCGCGGCTGCCGCGGCGAGCGGCGGCGGCCGTCGCGCAGCGGATGCCTCGCGCTCGCCGACGAGCCGGGCTCAGGCGAAACGGGTGCGCCTTTGTGGATGAGGCGCAGGGCACCCGGAGCGCGCCCTGCGTGTTCGGCTTGTCACCGACGCTTTCCCTTGGCCGGCGGTGGGGGGGCCTCGCCCGGCTCTAGGATCTCGTGACCGCCGTAGTCGAGCACGCCTTCGCTGGACTGGAAGCCCGCGCCGGACATGTAGGTGAACTTGCCCTTCATCTTGATCTTGGCGCCCTGGAACAGATCGGTCGGCACCGGCAGGAGCCCGGTGTCCTCCGGGGGCGCGGTCTTCTTGCCGCGCTTCGACTCCTTGAGCGCGTCGTCGAGCGCCTTCTGGTTCTCGGCGTAGCCGCCGACCAGGAGCAGCTTCGTGGGATCCGTCTCGGTCTTCGTGTCCGCCAGCCAGATGTGGGGTGCTGGCGGCAGCGGGCACTTCTCCTTCGGCGGGCACTCCGGCGGCACGTACACCTTCGCGATGTAGGCGGTGACGTTCACGTCGGTGCTGATCGTGCGGCGAATGGCGCGACGCAGGCCATACACGCTGTACGACTGGTCCGAGTACTGGATAGGAAAGGGCGGCGGCGGGATCGTCGGAACCGGGGGCAAGCTCGGCTTCACGTCCGGCAGCTTCTCCACCTGCACCTTGGCCGCGGCTGTCTGCTCACAGGCCGAAAGCATCGGAACCGACGCGATCGTGCATACACACAGCACCCAAGACAGCACCTTCATAGCGAACCTTTCCGCGCGTGGCGATTGCAGCGAGTTCGCGACGCTAACACGCTGTACGAACGGATCACAACCGCCTACAGAGTTGGCCGCTCATCCAGAGCCGGGGACGTGTCCCGCTCACCGCTTTTGACACGAGCCCGGGCGATCCGCAGCGGCTGCCGCTGCTAGCTGCACTTCCTTCGGCACGCTCGGACCCACCGCGTGATCGCGGGCCCACTTCGCGGACTCACCGCCGAACGAGCTCAAGGTCTCGAGCGCGCTCAGCGCGAGCTCTTGATCGGCGTGCCACGCATCCGGCGCGATGCCGCGCACCACCAGCTTGCGTAAGCTGGGGGCTGCAGCCTGCAGGCACAAGCCACGCGCGAACGCGATGCCCTGCGCCAGCACCTCTGGATACTCCTCGGCGTTGTCGACGAGCGGCTGAATGTGGGGCCAGCTCGTGTGAGCTCGCACGCGTGCGAGCGCTGCGATCGCGCTCGCGCGCACCACCGGGGAGCGGTCCTGGAGCGCAGATTCGAACCAGGCTCGGCTCTGCGGGCTGTCCGGTAGCTTCTCGAGCGCGGCCTGTCGCACCAGAAACCACTCGTCCTCGGGCACGTTCTTCGCGAGGCGCACGATCGACTCAGGCAATGGCGCGAGCACGGTGACCGCCATCGCGCGCACGCGCGGGTACGGGTCTTCGAGCGCGCGCTCGGCCGCCCTGCGGCCCAGCTCGCGGCTGCGCTGGTGTAGCGCCTCGATGGCTGCGCTGCGCAACATCCATGTCTCCGCGTTTGCGGCCAGCTGCTCCAGCCAGCTGTCGACTGTCGCATCGCTCGGCGCGCTGCGCGCTGCCTGCACCAGCCGCCACTGCTCCGGAAACTCCTTCGCGGACGGCGCTTGCTCGCTCACCAGCTGTTTCAGGGCTTGCTCGGCCGCGGGCACGCTCGCCAGTGCGAGCGCAAGCGCGGCGCGAGCCGCTGGCGGCTTCTGCACAGCATCGGCCCCGAGCCAGCCGGCTAGCTCCACAGCGCCGGTCTTGGCTCGCGCTTGATAAGCCGCGCCGATGGCCTCGCGCAGCGCCGGACGCTCACTGGCGCCGGGCTCGACCAAGATTGTGAGCAATGTTTGCAACGCGTCCGGGTGACCGGAGTGTGCGAGAACTTGAGCAGCCTGATCACCTTCGACACTCGAGGTGTGCGCCAGATCGCTCAACACGCTCCCCCCGAAGGGCACCTTGCCCGACGCGAGCTTAAGCGCCTGCATGCGAACTTCGACGTCGCCGTCGCGCAGCGCACTGCGGAGCACGGCCTCGGAGCGGACGTCCGCGGCGGACGGACGCGCGAACAGTAAGCGTAACGCGCGACGCTTGCCGATCGCGGATAGCTGCGGCCAAGCGTTCAGCAGGGCCGCCGTCACGTCGCCGCGCGCCTGCGAGAGGGCCGCAATGGCGTCATCCCCCTTCGTACCGAGCTCCCCGATCTCCGTCACGAGCTGCTGGATACCGTCGCCAGAGTCGAGCGTTGTGTACGCCTCGAGCTCGGCGAGCTCGGCGTGGGTCTGCGCGGTGAGCCCTTGCGGCGCAGCCACCTCTTCGATGCCCAGCGACAGGCAGCTCCAGCGCAGCGGCGCCGGCGGCTTGATCCAGAAGCGCTGCCCGGGATTGGGCGCGTCCGGCAGGCTCACCAGCCAGCGCTCCCCGGCAGGCCCCAGGAGCGCGAGCGAGCGCACGCGCGCCGCCGGAGGGCGGGTGGCCCCTTCGGCGACCGGCACCACCGCGAGCGCGACGATCGGATGCGCCGGCGCGCTCCAGCTCAGGGTCGCGAACTCGAAGCGTCCGCCCAAACCGCGACCTTCCACCCACGTGGTCGTAGCGTCGGCGTCGGTCAGCGCCGCGGCTCCGTGGGCCTCGAGCGCACTGGAAGAGCCGGTCGCCGTGAGCGCTCGCAACAGCGGCGGGGTGCGAAACGCTCCGGGGTCTGCGCTGGCAGCCAGCTGCTGACTGACAGGTCTGTGGCTGGCGCGGTTGAGCAGAACGGAGCGCAGGCTGAGCGTCTTGGGATCGAGCGCGCGCGGAGCGAGCAGAGTGCGGTCTTCGCCGCACACACGCACGCGCTCGTCGTAGCTTCCGACCACGATGTCGGCGCGGCCATCGCCGTCCCGATCACGGATTTCCAGGGCGTCCGCCTGGCGTTCGCCCGGGTCGCCGTGGGCGTCCAGCCGCCCTGTCCACAGCACGGTCAGCCCGCTACCCGGCTTTTTCACGAGTAGCGCCGCGGCTTTCTGCGTCGCCGCTGTCAGCCGCACGACGCCGGCGCTCACACCGCCGCTCAGCTCCACGCTCTCGGCCTGCAGCGCGCCGACTTCGCTCACGGGCAACGAAGCTTGCGAGCTCCCGATATGTAACTGAGCGTGACCCTCGACGATTTCAACACGCAGCGGGAGTGCGGGGCCGCCCCCGAAGCGCAGAGAAACCGGCGCCGCAGGTGCGGGAGCCGCTTGCGCTGCGACGAAAGCAGCAGGATGGATGAGCCAAAACAGGCCGCAGAGGTAACGCAGGATGTAGAGGTAACGCATCGATGGCTGGACGCGTGCGCTCGTCGAAAGTGGCTTTAGGTCTCATCCGCTGCGCACGGTGGGGCCACCACAGTGAAGTCGAACAGATTAGTCAAGAGTCCCTGTCTCTGATTGACGGCGTGTAGTGAAAGGTGTATTCGCGCGCGCAGGCGCGGTTCTCGCCACGATGGATTTGTGGCTCCGAGCGGAAAAGTCAGGACTGTCAGCGCAACATTTCGCTGGATGACCCGTATTGGATGTTGAGGTTCGCCGAGCCCTTAGTTGGGCGAAAAACGGCACAGGTTGTGCGGTTTGCTCTTCAACGGCTCGCGCTGTGCAGAGCTGATCGAAGTTAGGAGTTCTGAATGTCTCGCGCCAAAGCAGTGAAGTCTCGAACGAAGACCCGCCCCGCAGGGCGTTCGGAACGCAAACGCGGCGCAGCAGACCGCGGCACGAAACGTGCAACCGCTAAAGTGAAAACGGGGGTGCCTGCCGAGCGAAAGTCGCGCGCGGGACACACTGCCGGGAGTGAGTCTGATATGAGCCAGGTGCAGAAACAACGCAAGGCAACCGCCAGCGCTGAGGTCGTCGCACCCGTCGCGTCCGAGGAGAAGCCCGACCAGGAGTGGTCGGAGCCGGAGGAGCCAACGCCCTCTGACATCGACGTCGCGTTGTCAGACTCCTCGGCTCAGAACGACACGGACAGCGACACCGAGACGGTGCTCAAGGCGCTTCGAAACGAGGCGACCGGCGACAGCACGCTGTCCAAGTACTTCCGTGAGATGGCGCAGCATCGCGTGCTGACGCCGCAGGAAGAAGTGCAGGCCGCTCAGGAAGTCGAGCGGCTGGAGATTGCCTACTGGGAGGCGTTGTTCTCTTACTCCCCGGCGTACGAGACAGTCGCGTCGGTACTGGAGCGTCATCTCGAAGCTCCGCACCCGCAAGAGATTGCGGCACTGCGGAAGCTGTCGAAGACGGCGAAGCGCAGCGTTACCACCAAGAAGGAATCGCCGCGTTGGACGAGCATGGCGGCCGCGCTGTCGAAGCAGCTGCGTACGCTGGATGCGGATCGTGTGTTCGTGATGGAGTCGGACCGCGCTGTGCACCGTTTGGCCGGCATGTACCAGGCCGAGCGGGACATGGAAGGGGATGACATTCGGATCACGGCGGCGTTCAAGAAGTATCTGTCGCGCGTCGAAGCTGCACGACGTGAGCAACACGACTCCAAGAACCGCTTCGTCGCCGCGAACCTTCGCCTCGTGGTGTCCATCGCGCGCCGCTACAACCGCGGTCGGCTACCGCTCATCGACCTGATCCAAGAAGGAAACATCGGGTTGATGAAGGCGGTCGAGCGCTTCGATCACACGCGCGGCTATCGCTTCAGCACGTACGCGTCGTGGTGGATCCGGCACGCGATCAGCCGTGCGCTCGCCGACAAGGGCCGCGCCGTGCGTATCCCCGTGCACATGCTCGACACGTACAACCGCGTCGCGCGCGCCACGCAAGCGATCGCCACGCGGACCGGCCACGAGCCGACGCCTGCCGAGCTCGAGGAGGAGACCGGCATCTCCGCCGAGAAGCTCGAGAAGATCCGCGGTTACTGGGCCGAGACCCCGTTCTCGCTGGACCGACCCGTCAATGACGAAGACGGCCGCAAGTTCATCGACTTCATCGAGGAAGAGAACACACCCAACCCGTACGAGAGCCTGGTCAGCCAGACCTGGTCGGATGAGGTGCAGCGCCTGCTCTCGACCCTGACGCCGATGGAGGCGCGCATCCTGCGCTGGCGCTTCGGCCTCGACGACGAGGACGAGCTCACGCTCAAGGAGATCGGCGACAAGTACAACCTGTCGCGCGAGCGCAT
>Ga0190269_10000068_pt1 | contig 45020 bp, 47 predicted proteins | sample Popmic249IS_FD_133749 | JGI IMG/M metagenome (GOLD analysis project Ga0190269, IMG submission 133749) | Populus adjacent soil microbial communities from riparian zone of Blue River, Arizona, USA - 249 IS | ecosystem: Environmental > Terrestrial > Soil > Riparian zone | place: USA: Arizona... | reverse complement strand
TTGATGATGTCGCCATCGTGCAGCACCCGATTGCCCGGGATGCCATGGCACACGACTTCGTTCACGCTCGTGCACACGCTCTTCGGGAAGCCGTTGTAGTTGAGCGGCGACGGATAGGCCCCGTGCTTGATCGTGTAGTCGTGCACGAGGACATTGATGTCGTCGGTCGTCATGCCGGCCTTCAAGTGGTGGCCGACCATCAACAGGGTATCCGCGGCGAGCTGACAGGCTTCGCGCATCCGTCCCAGCATGGACGGCGTCATGATTTCGATTGCTGCCAAGGGGTGCTCCTCCCGCGATCCTACAGCCCGTAAGCCTAGGGGTGGCGTAGCACATCAGCAACCCCATGAACGGGCATGGACCTACCGCTGCACGCGCCAGCCCGTTAGGCAGGCTGTCCGCTCCGTGCCGCGCTCAGATCTGTGAAATTATGTAGATCACCACGATGCAGGCGGCCAAGAACACGAGACCAAAGCCGAACAGGCGCGGTCCGTTCCAGTAGGCTTCCTCACGCGCGATGCGCTCCTCATGTGTTTCGCTCACAGCCGTATCTCCTTACAGGATGACGCGCGGGGTCTTACTCGCCGCGACCACGCCCGTCAATTGGGCGATCAAGCTAGGGTCGACCCGGGCGACTTGCCATATCGGGCCGCGGACAGACCATGGTAGCGCTGGCCGCTCGAGGAGGGGAAGCGCAACGCGATCCCGTACGCGGCCGGCGTGTACGGGCGCACGTACGGGAGAGCCGATCCGGGAGCACCTCAGCCGAAGTCGAGCTCCTCGGGCTCGCGCGACGCTGATTCTTCATGGCCTGGATTGAACGTCGCCTCGTTCTCCAGATCGTCTACGCAGAAGCCCACCTTCTGCATGGGCCGAATCTCGTCGCGCTCAAAATCTGCAAATGAGCCGTAGTTCCTCGGTCTTGTGGCCAGCATCATCGGAGATTTCTCCTCAGTCGGACGAAGGGATAGTGGGAAGCAACAGTGCGCAGGTCGACCGGAACCACATCGGCCCACACTGTCGCAGATCCTAACAGCGTCATCGTCTGAGTCAAAATTTGCGACGTGACGGTCACGGCTGCAGCGAGCTGTGCGAGTTCTCGACTAATGAAATGGGCGGATACGACACTTGCGAGTAGACTCGCGCGCATGAGCCGGGTCGTTGCTGTGTCAAACCAAAAGGGTGGTGTTGGAAAGACCACCACCGCGGTCAATCTCGCTGCAAGCCTTGCAGTCGCAGAGCAGCGCGTGCTGCTCATCGATGTCGACCCGCAAGGAAACGCTTCGAGTGGCGTGGGCGTTTCGCAACGCACGCTCGAAGAATCGCTGTATCCGGTGCTCTTCAAAGAAAAGACACTGCGCGAGGTCGCGCGCCAGACTGAGCTGCCCACGCTGCAGGTTGTGCCTGCCGCGCGCGATCTGTCCGGTGTCGAGATCGAGCTGGTCGACGCACCGGATCGCGCCACGCGTCTACGCGATGCCCTCGCGGCGATTCGCGATGACTACGACTACATCTTCGTGGATTGCCCACCCTCACTGGGCATCCTGACTGTCAACGCGCTGGTCGCAGCAGACGTGGTGCTCGTCCCCATGCAGGCCGAGTACTACGCGCTGGAAGGCTTGTCGGACCTGGTCGACACGATCGAGCGCGTGCGCAATGCGCTCAACCCTTCCCTGCAGATCAACGGCGTGCTGCTCACGATGTTCGACCCTCGCAACAACCTGTCTATCCAGGTTGCAGATGAAGTTCGGAAACATTTTCACGTGTTTGAGACGGTGATCCCGCGAAATGTCAGGCTCGCAGAAGCGCCCTCGCATGGGCGCCCGGTGATCCTGTACGATGCGGGCTCGCGCGGGTCTCACGGGTATCTGAGTCTGGCGCGAGAAATCCTGGATCAGCGGCCAGCAGCGGCCCACGCGTGACTATGAACGAACTGAACAAGCAGCGTAGATTAGGACGCGGCCTAGACGCGCTACTTCCCGGCGGCACAACATCCTCGATTCCGGCGGCGAGCGCGGATGGCTTCCGAGCCAAAATCGAAGATCTTCACCCGAACCGGACGCAGCCTCGGACGCGCTTCGACGACGCGACGCTGAATGAGCTAGCTCAGTCGATCAAAGACATGGGTGTGCTCGAGCCGATCTTGGTGCGTAAGCGCCCGCAAGGCGGCGGCTTCGAGATCGTCGCGGGCGAGCGGCGCTGGCGGGCAGCGCAGCGCGCTGGTCTGCACGAAGTGCCTGTGTTCGTGCGCGAGCTCAGCGAGAGCAAGGCCTTCGAGGCTGCGCTCGTGGAGAACCTGCAGCGCGAAGATCTCAACCCGCTGGAGACCGCGCGCGCGTTCCAGCGCTTGATGCAGGATCACAACCACACACAAGAGTCGCTCGCGCAGCTGATCGGCAAAGATCGGTCCACCGTCGCCAACGCGATGCGTCTGCTCAAGCTGCCCGAGAGCGTGACCGACCTGATCGAGAGCAAAGAGCTCAGTGAGGGTCACGGCCGTGCGCTGCTCGGCGCTGGCGATGTCGCTACGATCGTGCGCTTGGCGCGCGAGGCGATCGCGCAGCAGTGGAGTGTGCGCGAGACTGAGAAACGCGCGCGCGTCGCCTCGGCCGCTGCTGCGCAAGAGCCCGAGTCCGGCGCACACACCAAGCCGCCTGAAAAAGACGAGAAGAACCCGAACCAGCGCGATCTCGAGGACAGGCTGAGCCGCACGATCGGCGCGCGGGTGACCGTGGCGGACCGCAAAGGCAAAGGTCACTTGCAGATCGCGTTCGCGAACTACGACGAGCTCGATCGCTTGACCAAGATGCTCGAAGCGCGCCGGGCGGAAGAGCGTTAAGCGCTGCTCGGCTGTAGCTTCTGGCTGCGCTTCTGCACTTGCGGGTAGGCGATCGCGGCGAGCAACACGCTCGCGAGGCCGATCCACTGCGACGTGCTGAGCCCGAAGAAGATGCCGCGATCGTCGGCGCGCAGGTACTCGAGCAAGAAGCGCAGCGCCGCGTAGTCGATCAGGAAGAACAACATCACCTGACCGTCGAAGCGCTTGCGCGGATGGGTCACGAGCAAGAGCCAAGCGGCGATCGCCAAACAGCCGAGCGACTCGTAGAGCTGCGTCGGATGCACCGGCAGCGAGGGCAGCACTTTGTCTGACAGCAGTCCCGCCTCGGCTTGTTCGTAGCTCGCAGGCGAGCCCGAGGGGAACGAGAGACCGAACTTGCTCTCGGTGGGCAAACCGAAGCAGCAGCCGCCGAGAAAGCAGCCGAGGCGGCCGAAGAACAAGCCGATCGGCAGCACCGCGCCGACGATGTCGACGCCCTTACCAAGGGGAAAGCGCTCGCGACGCAAGAACATGATGCCGGTCACGCTCGCGAGGATGAGGCCTCCGTAGTACGCGAGCCCGCCGTTCCAGAACTCCGCCCAGGCGAAGCAGTCGCGCGTGATCGCGTGACACGCCCCAGCAGCGCCCTCCCAGCGACCGCCGAGCTGCTTGCACTCTTGTGCTGACGTAACCGCGCGCCAGATCACCTTGTCGGGGTCGGTGCACAGGTGCACGTAGTCCCAGAAGTAGCCGTCCGCGAAGACGTGCAGGATGCGCGCGCCGAACACACCGGCGATCAGGGAGAGCAGCGCGAGATCGATGATGACGTCGTGATCGAGATGCTGACGCTTGGCCATGCGGGCGGCGACGATGGTCGCCGCCGTGTAGCCGGCCATCAACATCACGAAGTAAGCCGGGATCGGCTCGCCGAACAGATCACCGAAACTCGGCAACATGCGTGGCAGTGTCCCTTTCGGTGCTGCGAGCGTCAACTTGACGGTGGGACTAGCTCGCGGCTTCTTCGGAGGCGGGCTGCGCCTTGGCTTTCGATGAGCTGGAGAAGCCTTCGATCAAAAACAGCGCGGCACCGATGGTGATCGTGATGTCCGCGACGTTGAAGGTCGGATACACGAACGCGTCTTTGACGTGGAAGCGGATGAAGTCGACCACGTAGCCCAAGCGAAAGCGATCGACCAAGTTGCCGAGCGCACCTGACGCTATCAGCGGCACGCACACCGCGAACAAGCGCCCGCCGTAGCCCGACCAAAAAAGGTAGAGCAGCCCGATTACCGCAGCAGATGCAGCGGGCGCGAACAACAAGAGACGCAGCCACGCTGGGCTGTGGTTGAGCACACCGAATGCTGCGCCGCAGTTCTCCGCGTAGCGGAACTCGAGATAGTCGTCGATCAGCACCAACGGCGGCGTGGGCAAACGTTGGAAGTACGTGATGCCATCGGCGTTTGCCATGCACACGGGGCCGGGCTCGACTGCTGGCGGACGCGACAGCTGGTCGAGCGCCCAATCTTTGGTGGCGAGATCCGCCCAGGTCAGCACGAGCAGCGCGACCAAGCACACGCCGAGGGAAGCAAGGGATCTGCGTGCGACCGTGCGTTGGCTCATGCGGCGATTTTAGGCTTTTCCCAGCTCGTCGGCGATGCGATCCAGCACGCCGTTGACGAATGCTGGGCTCTCTTCGTTGCCGAAGCGCTTGGCCAACTCGACGGCTTCGTTGAGCGTGACGCGGCGCGGAATGTCGGCCTGGAACATCAGCTCGTAGGTCGCGAGCCTGATGATGTTGCGATCGACGCGCGACATACGCTCCAAGCGCCAGTGCTTGCTGACGCTGCGTATCTTCGCGTCGAGCTGTTCTTGCACCTTCGCGCAACCTACGACCAGCTCATCCGCGAACGCGTCGCGTTCGGCTGCCACACCCAAGTGCTGCCAGTACAGCTGCGTGACTGCTGCAGCCTCCAGACCGCACAGGTCCAGCTGATACAGCATCTGTACGGCGGCCTCTCTCGCTTTACGCCGCGATCCCATAACACCGCCAAGCAGTAGCCGACATCGGAGGCGGCCATCATAGCTACTTTCCGAGTCGGCGCACGTCGAGAAGTTTGTAATCAAGGCGGCGGTCTCAGGAGTCGCTCCGCAAGCTCCGCGACTCCCAACCTCCGCGGGTGATCAGCTGGCGGGAGGCCCGTAGCCTCGGTCGACCAAAAGGCGCGTGAGGCTCGCCATTTCGATCGCTGCGATGGCTGCCTCGGCGCCCTTGTTGCCGGCTTTGGTGCCGGCGCGCTCGATGGCCTGCTCGATCGTGTCGGTGGTGAGCACGCCGAATATCACCGGCACGCCGGTGCTGGTCGCCACCTGCGCGCACCCGCTGGTCACCGCGGAGCAGACGTATTCGTAGTGCGAGGTCGAGCCACGGATGACAGCACCGAGCGCGACGACGGCGTCGAGCTTGCCGGACTGTGCGAGCTGCCGGACGGTAACCGGGATCTCGAACGCGCCCGGCACGCGCACCAGGGTGACCTGTTCCTCGGCGACGCCATGACGACGCAGCGCGTCGAGCGCACCCTCCACGAGACGGTCGACGATGAACTCGTTGAAGCGCGCAGCGACGATGCCGAAACGCGCGCCCTTCGGTGCTAGCAGCTGACCTTCTATCGGCTGGACGTGACTCGACATGCAGTTCCTCAGTGGGTGGTGTGAGCGAGCGCTTCTAGCGTGGCGTCGTCGTGCGAGCGCAGCAGCACTTGTTCGACGACCTCGAGCTCGAAGCCGTCGACACCGGCGATGCGGCTGGGACGGTTGGTGAGCACGCGCATCTTACGCACGCCCAGGTCTTTCAACACCTGCGAGCCGAACCCGACGTCGCGCAGCACGATCTCGTGCTCGAGCAGGTTGGCGCCAGGACGCGGCACACCCTCTGCGTAGTGGTCGAGGTCGACCGTCAGGTCGGAGCGCTGCGGCACGAACAGGAGCACGCCCTTTCCTTCTTCTTCGATGCGGCGCATCGCTTCCGAAGCGTGGATGCGCTTGGGGTGAGGCGCACCGAAGATGTCGCCCAGCGTGCTGCCCATCTGCACGCGTACGAGCGTGGGCGAAGTGTCGATCGTGCCGAGGCAGAGCGCGAGCATCTGATCGCTGCTGCCGGCGCCGTGCGTCTGGTAGACGCGTGCGGTCCACACGCGACCGCCGGGCGGCAAGCGCACGGTGCGCTCGCTGACCTGACGCACGAGACGCTCGGTCTGCAGGCGGTATTGGATGAGATCAGCGATCGAGAGCAGACGCAGATTGTGCTCGGCGCAGAACTTCTCGAGGTCACCCATGCGCGCCATCGTTCCGTCGTCGTTCATGATCTCGCAGATCACGCCCGACGGCGAGCGACCGGCCATGCGCGCCAAGTCCACAGAGCCTTCAGTGTGGCCGGTGCGACGCAGCACGCCGCCCTCGACGGAGCGCAGTGGGAAGATGTGGCCCGGGCTGATCACGTCGCCCGCACGCGCGTTGCGCGCGACTGCAACTTGGATGGTGCGCGCGCGATCGGCAGCGCTGATGCCGGTGGTGACGCCGGTCGCCGCTTCGATCGAGACGGTGAATGCTGTGCCGGACTTGGTGCGATTGGTGTCGACCATCATCTGCAGACCGAGCGCTTCAACGCGATCACTTTCGAGCGAGAGACAGATCAGACCGCGGCCGTATTTGGCCATGAAGTTGATCGCCTCTGGCGTGACCATGTCGGCCGCCATGACGAGGTCGCCTTCGTTCTCGCGCCGCTCGTCGTCGACGAGCACGACCATCTTGCCGGCTGCGATGTCCTCGAGTGCGCGGTGCACTCGTTCGATTGCGTCACTTCGCATGGTACCCCTTTGCGTCTTCAGCTGTGCCGTCTTGTGGTACGGCCGCCCACTTCATAGCCTCGTAGATCGCCGTGGTCCAGGCTTACCTGCCACAGCGTGATCTTTGGGCATTTGGGCTCGTCCATTGTTAACGGCGCCTCGAAACAACACGTCCTCCCCTAAGCGTACGATCTCCGGCTGAACAAGCACGAACGCATCTGGGAGGCTGCGTGCGGTGGTACCCGCAACCATTGGAATCGCTTGCATATCTCCGAGGAAGCAGGGGGCGACGAAAATCGCAGCGAAATCGACCAATCCTGCTTCGAGCAGCGCGGCGTGAATGTGCGCTCCGCCCTCCACCAGCAGGCGCACGACGCCGCGTTCTGCCAGTGCACGCAGCGCAGCCTCCGGGTCGAGGCCGGCGCCGCGGCGCGCTTTGGGCAGCGCGAGCAGCTCCACGCCCCGAGCCCGCAGCTTCGCGGCGCGCTGAACAGGTGCGCCGTGCGCGTGGAGAATGAGCGTTTTGACCTGGTTCGCTGTGCTCACCAGCTTCGCGCGGAGCGGCGTGCGCAGGCCCGAGTCGAAGACCACGCGCAGCGGGTCGCGCCCGCGCACAGCTCGGACAGTGAGCTCGGGATCATCGGCGAGCACCGTGCCGACGCCGACCAGCACGGCGTCGGACTGGGCGCGCATGCGGTGCGCCTCCGCGCGCGACGCAGGACCGGTGATCCACTTCGACTCGCCGCTGCGAGCGGCAGTACGGCCGTCCAGGGTCACTGCCGCTTTCAGCGTCACGAAGGGTAGGCCGTGCAGGCGGTGCTTGCGAAAGTCTGCGATCAAGCGATCCGCGCGCTCTTGCAGGACGCCGTGCTCGATCGCGATGCCCGCCTTGCGCAGGCGGGCGTAGGCACCACGCTTGTGCGGCAGGGGATCCGCGGTGCCCACGACTACGCGCTTGATGCCCGCGGCGATGATCGCGTCGACGCAAGGCGGTGTGCGCCCGAAGTGATTGCAGGGCTCGAGCGTCACGTACAAGGTGGCGCCGCGCGCCTTTTCCCCCGCGCGGCGCAACGCGACCACCTCGGCGTGTGGGCCGCCGCAGCGTGGGTGAAAGCCCACGCTGATCAGCTCGGAGCCCCGCGCGATCACCGCGCCGACGTGCGGATTGGGACTGGGATCGCCGCTCTGAGCGGCACGCAGCGCGCGCGCCATGAAGCGTTCGTCGCGCTCGCGCGCAGACTCAGCCACCGTCGTCCTTCTTGGGCTGCGTCAGCAGGGCCGACAGCTCGGCCATGAACTCATGGATGTCTTTGAAGCTGCGGTACACGCTCGCGAAACGCACGTACGCGACTTGGTCGAGCTCTTTGAGCCCGCGCATCACTTCTTCACCGATCTTCGTGGCGTCGATCTCCTTTTCACCAGATTCGACGCAGTCGCGCTCGATGTGATCGACCAGCTTCTCGAGCTGGTCCGAAGCGACGGGGCGCTTTTCGCAGGCGCGGCGCAGGCCAGCGAGCACCTTCAGCCGATCGAAAGGCTCTCTGCGGCCGTCTTTCTTCACGACCATGGGCAGCACGAGCTCGATGCGCTCGTAGGTCGTGAAGCGACGCGTGCACCGGTCGCACTCGCGTCTGCGCCGCGTGACCTCGTCTCCCTGCGACAAGCGCGAGTCAATAACCTTATTGTCTACACTGCCGCAAAACGGGCATTTCATAGCTAGGAGACGCGCACCTTCTCGGATGGCTCGCGTGCTGTCAACTCGCTGCTCGCACCATCCGCACGACGGCCTCTACATGCCCTGTCTGCGGGAACATGTCGAGCACATGCACGCGGTCCGCCGTATAACCCTTGGCCTGCAGCGCGCGAAGATCGCGGCTGAGTGTGGTCATATGACAGGAGACGTACACCACACGACGCGGACGCGCGCTGTCGACGAGCGCTGCGAGACTGGGACACCCGCCGCGCGGAGGATCCAAGACCAACACGTCGAAGCGCTCTTTGAGCTGCAGCGCGCGCACGTCGGCGCTCTGGACTTGCGCCGCCGTACGCTGTCGCGCCTTGAGGTTCTTGCGGCACGCTTCCACTGCAGCGGCGTCGCCTTCGACCGCGAGCAGCTTGCCTGCGCGCGCCGACAAGCCGATGGTGAAGTTGCCATGGCCTGCGTACAGCTCGAGCACGCGACTGTCAGCGGGCTCGGCCAGCTCGACCACCAGCTCGCGCAGGCGCGAGTTCACGGCTGCATTGACCTGCGAGAAACCGTGCGCTTTGGATTCGATCGGCAGCCCGTCCGGATCGATCCGCGGCAGATCGGTGTTCCCGTAACGCGCAGGCGCTCCCCCTGCGACTGAGAGCGCGACGCCCACGATCGGCTCCGCCTGTGCGAGCTGCTCGGCAGCGGCGTATGCTGCGGGTGCGAGCGCGGATTCAGAGCGGATCGCGACCTGCGCCTCACGCTCGCCCGAGCTGTCGAGGTCGATCTCGCCAGCGCCGACGAGCACTGCGCTCATGTGCTCGCGCACGCGCGCCAATGCAGCTTGAAGCGGCGGGGTCAGCACGGGGCAGCGTTCGACGTCGACGAGCTGGCTCTGGCCGTGCATGCGGTAGCCGAGCACGAGGCCGCTGCCGATCTTGCGGAACGCGAGGCGTGCGCGCCGACGGTAAGCGAGCGACGGGCCGTGTGACTCGACGGTGATCGGCAGCTCCTGCTCGCTGAGCCCGTGCAAGGCGTGGGCGACACGCTTGGCTTTGAGCGTGTGCTGTGCCGGCAACGTCAGGCTCATCAACGGACAGCCACCGCAGCGCTCGGCCAGCTTGCACTCGGGCACGACGCGCGCGGGTGATGCGCTGAGCACGGACATGAGTTGACCGTGCAGCACGCCAGAGCGGCTGCCGGTGACGCGGACCCTCACCTGCTCGTCGGGCAAGCCACCAGGGGCAAGCACGAGGCCGTCCGTGGTCTCCACCACAGCGTCGCCGGCGTCGGTTACATCGCGCACGCGGCCTTCGAGCACCTTGCTCTTGGGCTGATCGCGAGAGCCGCTGCGCTTGGGTCTATTCTTCACGGGGGCGGGTTATACCGGGCCGCCGGTGTAAGCGCACGCCGCCGAGACGAGCCGCGATCAGGGTTTGCGTGCGTCCAGCCAGGTCAGACGATGTAGCCGCCGCCTACCACGCGCTCACCCGAATAGATGACTGCCGCTTGTCCGGGGGCTACCGCGCTTTCTGGGCGGTCGAAGCGCGCTGAGAAGCCGCGCTCGGTCGGTGTCACCACGCACGGGCTCGCACGATGACGCGAGCGGATGCGTAGCTGCGCCGGGAAGGATCCGCTCGGGGTCGACGAGGTCCAGATCACCGATTCGGCCTCCAGCTCAGAGGTCTGCAGCTCGGCTGCGCTGCCGATCACCACCTGCCGCGTATCTTCGATGATCTTGAGCACGTACTTCGGCTCTTTGCCGGCAACGCGCAGCCCGCGCCGCTGACCGATGGTGAAGCCTGTGATGCCGTCGTGGCGCCCGAGCACCTGTCCCTGTAGGTCGATGATCTCGCCGCCCTCAGCGGCGCGACCCGAGCTGCGCGCGACAAAGCCGCGCACATCTTGATCGGGCACGAAGCACAGCTCCTGCGAGTCGGGCTTGTTCCAGTTGGGCAGGCCGAGCTCGCGCGCACGCTCGCGGGCTTCGGTCTTGTTCAGCTCGCCGAGGGGAAACAGCATGTGCCGCAAGACGTCCTGGCCGACGCCGAACAGGAAGTAGCTCTGGTCCTTGCTCTCATCGACGCCGCGCAGCAGCTCGACATTACCGTCTGCTCCTGCACGGACGCGCGCGTAGTGGCCGGTCGCGACGCGCTGGGCGCCGAAGCTCTGCGCGACTTGCCAGAGCTTCTTGAGCTTGACCTCTTGGTTGCAGGCGACGCACGGGATCGGGGTGCGACCCGCGAGATTGGTCTCGATGAAGGGGTCGACCACCTGCGCGCGAAACGCTGCGCGCTCATCGAGCACGTAGTGTGGGATGCCGAGCAGCTCACAGGTGCGCCGCGCGTCGTCGCGGTCCTCCGGCGCGCAGCAGCGGCCGACCTTGTTGTCGCCGGCTGCGTCCCACAGGTGCAGCGTCACGCCGATCACCGAGTGGCCCTCGGCATGCAGCAACGCCGCGGCGAGCGAGGAATCCACCCCGCCGCTCATCGCAACGAGCACGCGCATCGGTTCAGTCATGGGGGCCTTCTCGTGCCGCATGCACGCTGCCGGGTCAAGCGTTGCCGGCGCTGCCTGCGTTCTCTTGAAAGGAATCGCAAGATGCAGAAAGACCTGGCCTAAATCACCAACGATCTGCTGCACATCGACAGCAAACCGAGAAGCCGACTGCGAAACAGACCGAAACCCTTCGAGCGCGTCGAGGTTCGCTCAGACGGCCGGTCTCGCGACCACCGCAGCACAACATCGCACAGCAAAATCCACATCAGTTTCGGATGTTTCCACGCCTAAACTCAAGCGAGTACTAGCTTCAGATCTGGCCGGCTCCTCGGGATGGACGGCGCGCAGCACGGGTGAGGGCTCGCTCTTGCCCGAAGAACACGCGGCACCCGCGCTGACAGCCAAGCCTTCGAGGTCGAGCGCCGAGACCATCACGTCCGATCGCCGACCGGGCCAATAGACGTTGCTCGCACTCGCGACACGTGCTCCTTCGGGCGCGTTGCGGCGCGCGCCCAGCTCCAGCAGCGCAGCCTCCAACCGATCGCGCAGCGCCGCTACGCGTGGCATGGCCGCGATGCGCTCGGCGATCAGCTCACTCGCCAGGCCGAAGCCCGCCAGCGATCGCACATCCGGCGTTCCCGCGCGACGGCCGCGCTCTTGCCCGCCACCGCGCACGAGCGGCGCGACGTCGAGACCGCGCTTCACCCACAGCGCACCGGCGCCGGCCGGTCCACCGATCTTGTGACTGGCGAGCGCGAGCATGTCGACGTCGAGGGTGGGCATCGAGATCTGCAGCTTGCCGAAGGTCTGCGTGGCATCGACAAACACTGGCACGCCTGCGCTGCGGCAAACCTCCGCGTAGGCCGCAATTGGCAAGAGCGTGCCGAGCTCGTGGTTCACCCACTGCAGCGCACACAGCGCGGTATCGGGCTCGAGCGCAGCCAACAGCTGCGCGGGGTCTGGCGCACGTCCGTGAAGCACGGGGAGCCGCGTCACGCGCACGCGCCCGATCTGCTCGAGCTGCGCGATCGGCTCGGCGACCGCCGGATGCTCGATCTCGGTGGTGACGACATGAGCGCCGGGCCGCGACGCGAGCAGCGCGAGCACGGCCAAGTTGCAAGCTTCGGTACCGCCGCTCGTAAGCACCAGGTCGGGGGCTTGCGCGCCGATCGCGTGAGCCACTTGCTCGCGTGCGCGCTCGATCAGCGCGCGACTGCGGCGTCCCTCGGCATGCACGCTGCTCGGGTTGGCCCAATGGTCGCCGAGCTCGAGCAGCGCGGCGTGCACGCGCGGATCGAGCGGCGTAGCGGCGTGATGATCTAAGTAGACGCGTCGCATGAGGCCTGAGTCTTAGCGGAACTCAGCCAGCAAACCAGCCGGCCCCTGGGTCAGGCCGCCGGGCGCTACGTGAACCTAGCGCTCCGCGTGGGGGGCCGGATGCGTTCCAGTCACTGACTCTCGGCGCGCGGGCTGCGGACTTACTGTGAGCCGTATCGCCGTCCCACCGAGGATCCTGCCTGCTACTGGGCCAGCCGGAGGGCTCTGCACTTCGATGCCACCGCCGAGTGCTTCAGCCACGTTGCGCGCATACGCGAGGCCGAGGCCGACGCCACCGTGGCTGCGGGTACGCGAGCCGTCCACCTGGAAAAACGGCTGCATGAGGTGATCTTTCGCGTTTTCGGAGATGCCCGGCCCATCGTCCGCGACGATCAGCTCGTAGCGCTGATCCTCTGAGCCGCCCTCCCCGATCGCGCGCACCGACACCGCCACCACCGAGCCACGCGACGAGAACTTCACCGCATTATCGAGGATGTGGACCATCGCGCGCCGCAGCTTGTCAGGGTCGCCGCGCGCAGGCAGCGAGATGCTCGACGCCTCGCGCTGCACCTGCACGCCGGCTTGCTTGAAGCGCATCTCAGTCTCTTCTATCGCGCGCACCACCACCGCGGCGAAGTCGTAGTCACGATCGAACAGGTGCAGTCGCCCCGTCTCCAGGTGGCTCACGTCGAGCAACGTGTCGATCAACGAACGCAGCTTTTGAGTCGAGGTGTGCACCGACTCCAGGCACTTGCGCTGCAGCGGCGTGAGCGGGCCAGCCTCTTCGTCCAGGAGCAAGCGCAGGTAGCCGACCACCGGCGTCATCGGCGTCGCGAACTCATGGCTCAAGTTCTGCAGAAACATCTGTCGCAAGCGCGCGTTCTCTTCGAGCTGACGGTTGGCTTGCGACAGATCCTTGACCGATTGCTCCAAGCGCTCGACCAGCTTCTGCGAGCGCGAGCGCAGAATGCGAGCATCGTCCGCGTGACGGTCGCTGCGCTCGGTGTGCCCGGCCAAGTACTGCGCGATCAGGTCCGGAAAGCGCGCAGCGTTGAACGGCTTCTGGATCAGCCCATCCGCACCGACGGCCAAGCTGGTCTCGCGGTCCCCCTCGGCCGTGACTGCGACGATTGGTTTGCCTTGCATCCAGGGCATGCCGCGCAGGCGGAGCGTGATCTCGTAGCCGTCGAGGTCGGGAATGTTGATGTCGACCAGCACGAGATCCGGCTTGTGCATCTCCGCCAGCCGGATGCCCTCGAGCCCCGTTTCAGCGTCGAAGACCTCGTGCCCCGCGGCATCGAGCAGCTTGCGCACGAGCAACCTATTGACAGGGTTGTCTTCGATATGGAGAACGCGCGCCACCGAGCCCGTGAGCCTACCATTTAGGATGAGAGTCGGTCGATTTCGCACCACTGGTCCGCGTGCGACCCGCGGGGTTATTCTAAAACCTGCGCATTCCTGACTTGCGTGTGGGGAACGCTCCCAGTATCTGGGTCGGGCACGTCCGTCGTCACACGGGCAAGCGAGTGAGAGAGGCATGCAAGACAAGCTTCTGAGTGAGTTTCCGGATGTCAGCTACGAGAGCTGGCGCGCGCAGGTGGAAAAAGACCTGAAAGGTGCGGACTTTGAGAAGCGACTGCTGACGCGCACTCCGGAAGGCATCACCATCCAGCCGCTCTACACGGCGCAGAATACAGCGCCGCTCGAGGCAGAGAACGCGATTGGCTTCGCGGGCTTGGCCCCCTATCGGCGCGGGCCCAAGCCGTTCGGCAGCTACGGCGAACGCTGGGACGTGTGCAGCGAACAAACCTCGGCCAACCCGCACAGCGCCGCGCAAGAGATCGCGGAAGATCTGAGCGGCGGCGCGACGTCGCTGTGGCTGCGCTTCGATGAGCACTCGCGCACCGGCGACCTCGGGCGCAACGTGGCAGATGGGCTGCAGTGTGACAACTTGGCTCAGCTCGATGAAGTGCTCGCTCCGGTCAACTTGGAGACGACGCAGCTACGTTTAGATGCCGGCGGGAACGTGGCGTTGGCCGCGTTGCACATGGCGCTCGCCGACCTGAAGGACGTTAGCCCCGCACGGCTGTCCGGCTCGCTTGGCTGCGACCCCATCGGCGCACTGGCCCGCGATGGCTCGCTGCCTTACGACCTGGCGCGCGCGCGCGCGTTGTTCACCGAGCTGTGCGCCTTTAGCGCCCAGAACTGTCCGCAGCTGCGAGCGGCAGTCGTGGACGTCGAGCCATACCAGCTCGCCGGCGCGAACGCGGTGCAAGAGCTCGGCTACGCGCTCGCGACCGGGCTCGAGTACTTGCGCTGGAACCTCGAGGCCGGCTTGAGCCTGGAGCAGACCACGGCGCAGATCGGCTTCCGCGTGCCCGTCGCTTCGGATCTGTTCTTGGAGCTCGCCAAGCTGCGCGCGTTGCGCGTGTGTTGGTCCAAGCTCGTCGCCGCGCATGGCGGCGGGCCGAACGCCCAGAACACGCATATCCACGCGGTCACCGCGCTCGGCACGAAGACGCGCCGCGATCCGTGGGTCAACATGCTGCGCACGACCACCGAGGCTTTTGCCGCGATGGTCGGTGGCGCGGACGCGGTGACGACGCGCGGCTTCGATGTCGCGATCGGCCGCTCCGACAGCTTTGCGCGCCGGATCGCGCGCAACGCGCAGGTGATCCTGAACGAAGAAGCGCACGTGACGCAGGTCGCTGACGCTGCTGGCGGCAGCTACTACGTCGAGTCGCTTACGGATCAGCTCGCACGGGCAGCCTGGGCCGTACTGCAAGACGTCGAGCGTCAGGGCGGCATGGCCAACGCGCTCGGCACGTCGAAGGTCGCGAAGGTGATCGAAGAGACCGCACGCGCACGGCAGCAGGCGGTGGCAAAGCGCAGCGCGCCGATCCTGGGCGTGAGCGAGTTCGCCAACCTGAACGAAGAGCCGGTGCACCGCGAGCCGTTCGGTCAACGCGCTGTGCTCGAGGCGCCGCTGCCGAGCGAAGCCGCGCAGAAGTCGATCGAGCAGCTGAGAGCGGCGGAGCCCGGCGCGCGTTTTCCGGCCGCCGTGCACGCAGCGCTGCAAGGCGCGAGCGTCGACGAGATCACGCGGGCGCTCGCGGTCGGCAGCTCGAGCTTGCAGCTCACGCCGCTGCCGGTGCGGCGCCGTGCGGCGGCATTCGAGGCGCTGCGCGACCGCGTCGACCGCCAGCTCTCGAGCGGGCAACCCGCGCCGCAAGCGTTTCTCTGCAACCTGGGCGAGATCCCGAAGCACAAAGCGCGCGCGAGCTACGCGACAGGGTTTCTGCACGCAGGTGGTCTGCGCGTGATCGACAACGACGGCTTCGCCAACGTGCAGGCTGCAGCCGACACATTCGCCGCCGCAGGGACATCGCTCGTTGTGATCTGCGGCAGCGACGACCAGTACCCTGAGTGGATCCCGACGCTCGTGCCCGAGCTGAAGAAGCGCGGCGCCAAGCAGATCATCGTCGCGGGGCGCCCGGGCGATCGGCAAGCCAGCGATGAGCAAGCTGGCGTGACCGGCTTCATCTTCATGGGCACGGATGTCGTGGCCAGCCTGCAACAACTGCTCGACGCACTGGGAGTCGCCTCATGACCGCCCGCATCGACTTCAGCCAACTTGCCTTTGACGCCATCACCATTCCAGCTGCCAACCAGCGTGACTGGGAGGCGCTCGCAAACGAGCGCGCGCAGGGTCAGGATCTCATCTGGCGCACGCCCGAGCAGATCGACGTCGCGCCGCTGTACAGCGCCGCGGATCTCGCGCCTGTCGAGCACCTCAACTATCAGCCTGGTTTGGCGCCGTTTCTCCGCGGGCCGTACTCGACGATGTACGTGCAGCAGCCGTGGACGGTGCGGCAGTACGCCGGCTTTTCGACCGCCGAGGACAGCAACGCGTTCTATCGCCGTAACCTCGCCGCAGGTCAGAAGGGCCTGTCGATCGCGTTCGATCTCGCGACTCACCGCGGCTACGACTCCGACAATCCGCGCGTCTCCGGCGACGTCGGCATGGCCGGCGTCGCGATCGATTCGATCCTCGACATGCGCATCTTGTTCGATCGCATCCCGCTCGATCAGATGAGCGTGTCGATGACCATGAACGGCGCGGTGTTGCCCGTGCTCGCGCTGTACATCCTCGCCGCTGAAGAACAGGGCGTGCCCGCGCAGAAGCTGACCGGAACGATTCAGAACGACATTCTGAAGGAGTTCATGGTCCGCAACACGTACATCTATCCGCCCGAGCCTTCGATGCGTGTGATCGGCGATATCTTTGCGTTCACTTCGCAAAACATGCCGAAGTTCAACAGCATCAGCATCTCCGGCTATCACATGCAAGAGGCCGGTGCGACGGCGGACATCGAGCTCGCGTACACGCTCGCCGACGGCATGGAGTACATCCGGACCGGCATCGCCGCGGGCCTCGGGATCGATCAGTTTGCGCCGAGGCTCTCGTTCTTCTGGGCGATCGGCATGAACTACTTCATGGAAGTCGCCAAGATGCGCGCCGCGCGCGGCCTGTGGGCGAAGATCGTGAAGGGCTTCAATCCCAAGTCGGACAAGTCGATGGCGCTGCGTACGCACTGCCAGACGTCCGGCTGGAGCCTCACGGCCCAAGATCCGTTCAACAACGTCACGCGCACCTGCATCGAAGCGCTGGCAGCTGCTTGCGGGCACACGCAGTCGCTGCACACCAACGCGCTCGACGAAGCGCTCGCGCTGCCGACCGACTTCAGCGCGCGCATCGCGCGCAATACGCAGCTGTACTTGCAGCAAGAGACCGGCATCACGCGCACTGTGGATCCGTGGGGTGGCAGCTACTATGTCGAGCGCTTGACGCACGATCTCGCGCACCGCGCTTGGGCGCTCATCCAAGAGGTCGAAGGTCATGGCGGTATGGCCAAGGCCATCGAAGCAGGTTTGCCGAAGATGCGCATCGAAGAAGCCGCGACGCGCACGCAGGCGCGGATCGACTCGGGTCGCCAGACGATCGTGGGCGTGAACAAGTATCCGCCCACGCGCGAGGAAGCGCTCGCCATCCTGAAGGTCGACAACAGCGAGGTGCGCGCGTCGCAGATCCGGCGCTTGAACGAGCTGCGCAAGGGCCGCGACGAAGCGAAGCTGCGAGCGGCGCTGAACGCGCTGACCAAGTCGGCTGAGACGCGCGAGGGCAACCTGCTCGCGCTTGCCCTCGATGCGGCGCGCGCGCGCGCCAGCGTGGGCGAGATCAGCGACGCGCTGGAGAAGGTCTGGGGTCGCCACGAGGCGGTCATCCGCTCGATCACCGGGGTGTATAGCGGCGAGGTGAACAACGTGAACAACGACGTCCGCGAGGTGATCGATCTGACCAAGCAGTTCGAGCAGCAGGAAGGTCGTCGTCCGCGCATCCTGGTCGCGAAGATGGGCCAGGATGGTCACGATCGTGGCGCGAAGATCATCGCGACTGCGTTCGCTGACATGGGTTTCGACGTCGACGTTGGGCCCTTGTTCCAGACACCTGAAGAGACCGCGCGTCAGGCGGTTGAGAACGACGTGCACGTGGTGGGAGCGAGCTCACTCGCAGCGGGCCACCTGACTTTGATCCCTGCGCTGCGCAAGGCGCTCGACGCGCTCGGGCGCGAGGACATCATGATCGTCGCGGGCGGTGTGATTCCGCCGCAGGACTACGACGCGCTGTATTCGGCAGGTGCTTCGTGCATCTTTGGGCCGGGCACGGTGATCACAAAGGCGGCCAAGGAGCTCTTGGCTGAGCTGGAACGACGCATCTCGGACGAGGCGACACCCGCGTGAGCGGCGACAAACGCACCTCCTGGGAAGAGTCCGAGTCTGCAGCCAATGGCGGCGGACCGCGCTCCGACCGACCGGTGCCGAGGCGTCGTAAGCTGAGCTTGCAGGAGTATGTAGACGGCGTACGCGCGAGCGATCACGCCGTGCTCGGCCGCGCGATCACGCTCGTGGAGAGCAACGCCAAGCGCGATCAGGAGCTCGCACAGAAGCTGCTCGTCGAGCTCTTGCCGCACACCGGCAAGGCGATTCGCGTGGGCATCACGGGCGTGCCCGGCGTCGGCAAGAGCACGATGATCGAAGCGCTCGGAACGAACCTCACTTCGCAGGGACACCGTATCGCGGTGCTCGCGATCGATCCCACGAGTGGCGTCACGGGCGGCAGCATCCTCGGTGACAAGACGCGGATGACGAAGCTGGCGCGCGACCCCAAGGCGTTTGTCCGGCCGTCGCCTGCGTCGGGGTCGCTCGGCGGCGTGGCGCGCAAGACGCGCGAGACGATGTTGGTGTGCGAAGCCGCTGGCTTCGATGTCGTGCTGGTCGAAACCGTGGGCGTCGGGCAGTCGGAGACCACGGTCGCGCAGATGGTCGACTTCTTCCTCGTGCTGATGCTGGCGAATGCGGGAGATGAGCTGCAGGGCATCAAGCGCGGGATCATGGAGCTGGCCGACATGATCGCGATCAACAAGGCGGAAGATGAAAACGCTGCGCTCGTTCGCAATGCGCGGCGCGAGTACATGGCCGCGCTGCGCTTGATGCGCGGCACGTACTCCGGCTGGAAGCCACCCGTGATCAGCATCAGTGGGCTGCACAATCGTGGTCTCGACGAGCTCTGGAGCAAAGTGCTCGAGCATCGCGCGATCCTGGAGAGCAGCGGCCAGCTCGCGAAGCAGCGCAACGAACAAACGCGCCGCTGGATGTGGCAAATGGTCGAAGAACGCGTGCTACGCGCCCTCCATGCCCACCCCGAAGTGGCAGGCCAAACCCCAGAAATCGAACGCGCGCTGCGCGAAGGCAGGCTCACGGCCACGCTAGGCGCCGAAGCCATCCTCCGAGCCTTCGGCCTCTCCAGCAGCTAAACAATACCAAGCGCCGCGGCGCCGCCCCCGAACCACGCACGGCAACCACCGCAAACCGCGCACTTCAACATGGCGTTGCGAAGGCTGCGCAGCCGAACACCGCGAGCCGCGCAAGCCCAACCCAAACGCCGCGAATCGCGCAACCACACGCCGCGCGCCTCGCAGCCAGCCGCGCGGGCCTCTGCGCCCGGCGCGCGCGCAAAAGCTGCGAACCACGAAGCCTTCCGCACGTCAAATAGTGATCAGCGCCTAGCCAACACTGCGCGCTTCGCCAACACCGCTCGAGTCGCTTCGCCAACAGCGCAATCGTCTCTTTACCCCACGCCGCGATCGCCGCACGCCGAACCCGCGCGCAGCGCCCCAACTCCGCGCGACGTGCGCGACCGCACGGGTTCGGTGTCGGCGAGGCGCCGTGCTTGCGAGCAGCGGACTGGCTGCGCGAGGCGGCTCTAATCCAAAAACAGTTGCGCCGCTGTGAGCGGCACGCCTCGAGGGCGCGCCGCTCTCACTCTGCTGCCAAGCTGGCCCCAGCGCGTGGCTGCGGGGGTTAGCGGCGGCGGGCTCGGCCGGCCGTTTCTGTGGGTTGTTCGTCGTCGCTGGCTTCGGCTTGGGACTCGTCGGTCTCGTCCGAGTCGCCGTCGTCTGACTCGTCGTCGGATTCGTCGGTGTCGTCCGAGTCCGAGTCGTCCGAGTCGTCCGAGTCGTCCGAGTCCGATTCCTCAGAGTCCTCAGAGTCCGAGTCTTCGGCGTCAGCCTCTTCGTCTAAACCGGCTCTGTAGTCTTCGTCGGTGTCCGCGTCGTCCGCATCGGAATCCGCGTCGGCGTCGAGGTCGTCATCGCTGCCGCGGTCGTCGTCGTCCGCCTCAGTGTCGTCCGACGCTGCGTACTCATCGTCGTTCTCTTCGGACGTAGAGAAGTCCTCCTCGTCCGCCGATTCTTCCGCCTCGTTTTCGAGCTCGTCGCGCAGCCGCAAGGCCTCGCCTTGGTCGCGGCGGTCATCCGCGGTGTCGTGCAGCGAGTATCCGCGCGGTGCCAGCGACTCGATCGGGTCGCTCTCATCGCCCTCTTCGTCCGGTTCGTGACGCTCAGCCGCGCTGTGCGGCGCAGCTTCGTCATCCCAGTCGGCATCGCGCAGCTTCACAGGCCGCGCGTCACTGCGCTCCTCGCCGTCGTCCTCGGCGTCACGCACGCGCTCTTCTTGCGGCGCGCTCGAAGGCCGCCCCGAGCGACCACGCGACTGCTGCGCCGCACGCGTACGATCATTGTGCTCGCGCCGCTCGCGCTCTTGCTCGCGCTCACGCCGTTCACGCTGCTCCGGGCTGTCGCCCAGCGACTCGAGCAAGTCGTAGTCGATCTCGTGGTGCGGGATCACGTTGCGACGCACCGCGACGCCCAGCCGCTCCATCGCAGCAGCCAGCGCTTGCCCGTCGAACAGCGCGCAAGCAGCAGCCTGCGCAGCCGCCTCTTCACGCGCGCCGCTCGTAATGCGACCCAACGTCACGACCCACGCCACTTGCGCCTGGCCGTAGTGATGCAGCGCACCACGCACGTCGATGATCGCTTCACGGTCGATGTCTCGGCTCCCGCGCTGGACGACGATAGCGAGCCGAACTTCCTCGCTGCCCGTCTTGCGCGTACCGGCGAAGTGCAGCTCCGAACCGGAGCTGCCCGGGCGACGCACTGCGCGCAGCGCAGTCACACCCTCGGCGTTCAGCCAGGTCGCGAGCAGCTCAGCAAAGCCTGCCGTCGGCAGCTCGCCCAGCTTCTGGATCAACGCGCGGCGCAGCTCGCTCGCGTAGCGCTCTGCACCGGACAGCAAGTCCTGCTCGGCGCGCTGCAAGCCCTTCGGCAAGTGCCAATCAGAAAGCGACAGACGCGCACCACGCAGGCGAAAGCGCGGACGCGCGCGCAGCAGCTCGGCGCGGGCGATGTCGGCGCGCACTGCCGCGGCGATCGTCGGCGACAGAGCCGCCGGCGATCCGCTCAAGCGGCCACGCCGCACGAGCAGCTCAGCCACGCGCGAAAAGGTGTGCGGCGTACGATCACCGCGCGCCAACACCGAAGCGACGGCGTCCGCGAGATCCTTGCCGAGCAAGTCACCATCGGCAGGCTGACGATTCCAGTCGAGACTCTCCTCCTGACCCGAGCGCGCGCCATCGTTACGGTCACGGTCACGGTCACGGTCGCGCTCACGGTCGCGCTCACGGTCACGCTCTTCGCCGCGCCGCTCCTCGCTGCGAGCCGATTGGCGTTCGAAGCGCTCGCTGCGGTCCGGCCTTTCACCACGTTCTTGGCGCTCCTGACGCGGACGGTCACGGAAGCGCTCGCGCGGACTCTCGCGCTGCCCACCGTTTTCCGTACGCGGCGCGGCCTCCGAGGTGCCCTCAGGCTTATCGCCTTTGCGCCGACGTCGTCGCCGCCGTCGGCGGCCAGAGCGCTCGCCGCCATCGGACTCCTGCTCGAGACCAGCGAGGATCGGATCGTCATCGCCTTCCTCTTCCGGGAACACATCCGAGCCCGGCAGACTCGGTGCTTTCGGAGGGACGCTCACAGCTTCTTCGCTCGAAGCCGTTTCGCCACCCGCGACAGCGCCGACGGCTTTGACCTCTTCGATGCCTTCGACCTCGCTGATCGCCGCCAGTGCTTCAGGAGAAAGAGTCGCGCCCTGCAGCGCCGACTCGCGGATCGCAAACACACCGGGCTTCACCTTGATGATCGGCGCCTGACCGCGATCTTTCTTCACCATCATGGCGAGCCGCGAGCTCATCGTGACCTCGGGCGTCTTGCCGACATGGGAAAGCAGGTTGCGCTCGATCGCGAGCTCAGTGATCTTCTTGTAGTGCAGCGGTTCCCCTGCCGTTCGCAGGACTTCCAGCGCCGCTTCCGTAAATGTCATTGCATTCTCTCAATAATTAAATGATGCGGTGTCGCGCACGCTAACACCGTGTTTCTCCCCGGCAAAGGGGGGAAACGTGCGGCCACCGGGTTTCTGGGTTATGCCGGTGACATGGCTGATATCCGAGTCGAAAAGGCCCATGCGCTCGGCAAAGAGGCGGCCCTACGCGCCGCCCTACGTGTCGCAGAACGCATGAAAGAAAAAGCGCAGGTCGAGTTTCGTGTGGCAGGTGACGTGATCGAGTTTGAGCGCACGGGCGCCAAAGGCCGCCTCACCGTCTCCGACGATCGCGTGATCGCCGAGGTGAAGCTGGGCCTGATGCTCAAGCCGATGCGGGGATTGGTAGAGGGTAAGATCGAGGACTATTTCACGCGCTACTTTACGTGAGCTCCGGGCATTGGGGTGTCGGTCGGCTGCTTGGCGGCCGGCCGGATGGTGCGGTCTGGTCGATACCCCAACCACAAACCGGCATCGCCGCCGGCTGTGAGCACATCGACACGATATGTGAGGATCAAGACCTCACCGGCGCCGGCCGCCGATTCGGCCTCGATCGCGTACGGCGCTGTGGCACGTGCACACAGCTGTGCCGCTGCGCGCGGCGTCTCATCGTCGGCTTCGCTGACCACTTGCCCTTGGTCGTCGAGCAACCGTAGGCGCAGCGCCTCGACACCCGGACCGCCAAACGACGCGACCGTGTAGCACTGGCCGGCCTCGACCGGGAGCGTAGATCGCACGCGCTCGCCCTGTGCGATCGCAAACTGCCGCGGCTCTCCGACTGCGCTGAACCCGCGCTTGCGCAGGCCCTCGGTCAACGCGCTCACTGGCTCCTCGGCGACCTCAGGCGCATCGACGATCTCTGCGAACGCGAGCTTGCCGCCGATGGCGGCACTGGCGCGACGCGATGCGGCGCGCGCACCGACGTACGGGAGCGCGACGAAGCTGCCGTCACCTTCGTAAAACTGGATCACGTAGTAGGCCTGCGCGCTGACCTCCGCCGCGCACGCTTGCACGGTCGGGTTCGCGCCTGCTCCCGAGTCGAGCGCCAAGAGCCGACCGTCGGCGGCGTAGAGCGCCGCGTCGACATCACGCGCAGCGCGGGTCGCGCGGGCGACAACGGTGACGCAGCTGTTGGCGGCGATCGTCACGGGCAATGTCGCATGGCTGCCTGCGAGCATGAACCCCCAGAGCCCGCGGCCGGACAGCTTCAGCCCCGAGCGCTCGAGCACGCGCGCGACGCTGTCCATGTCCTTGCGTAGCGCAGGAGGCACGGCGCGCTGCGCTTGCTCGCGCGCGGAGGCCTCGCGCTGTGCCGCCTGACCCGTGACACAACCCAGCGAACACACGCTGACACAAACGCTCGCGAGCACCCTCGCCAGCACATTCCACGTCATGGAACGCCCTCCGCGGTTTCACGACCCACAATCAAAGCGAAGCGCGCGCGTCCGCGCCCTTGTGCGGTCCCCACCACAGCCTGCAGTCGTTCGGCCTGCGCTGCACAGTGAAACAAGAGCGGAGGCTCCTTGGAGGGACCGTCCATCGCCAACAGCCCGCCGTCCTCGGCCGTCAAGCCGAGCATCAAGCTGCTGCTCGCAGGATCCTCGGTCGAGCGCAGTGCGCCGACCGCGAGGCATGAACCGGGCTCCACTGCCAGCGGCACTTGCAGCTTCTCTTCGCGATCCACTACGCCCGAGGTCAACACTTCGGACTTGAAGCCGCGCGCACGCATGCGCGCGACGAGCTCGGCGTATTCGATGCGCGCGCCGCCCTCGATGCCCGGTTGCGGGGTGGGCTCGGCGAGCTCGAGCGCCGCCACCGCGTACGCGCCTTCGCCTTGGAACGCCGAGACATCCACCACGTAGCGCGCAGGCGCTTCAGCGCATAGCTTCACACGCGCGGCGCGACTACGCGATACGTCGGCACCTGCCGCTGCGAGCGGCAAGGTCGGTCCGAATACGCGCAGATCCAGATCCACGATCTCATCGCTGCCGACCGCGACCAACGCGTAACAACGCTTGCGCGAGAGCAAAAGGCCATTGGCGGCATGTTGCCCAGCGCGCAGCGCGCCGAACGCGACCAGCTTGCCCGCTTGATAGCCGAGCCGACCGAGCTCGCTGCCGGCGGTCTCGAGCTGATGCTCGATCGACTGTCCTGGCGGCTCCGGTCCGACCGACAGCGGCACAGGACGAGGCGAGCCGAGCGCGGCGCAGCTCTCCATGCGCCGCAGCGCCTGCGGCCGCGGCTCGTCGCTGGCCCACGCGCGGTAGAGCACCTCTCCCTGACCGTCCGTCACGCGCACCGTCGCGAACACCATCTCGGATGGCGTTCCGCAGTGCTTCAGGTACGCAAGCGCGCTCGGCGACTCTGAACGCGCGAGCACGCGCCCCTCTGCGGAACGCAGCACCAGCTCGAGCGATTGCACGTTGCGCGCACCGGCCGCCATGAACCCCAAGCATTGCTTGGCGCGATACGTCTGCGAGTAAACCTGCGCGTCCCCTTTCAGGAAAAACGTGGTTTCGAGCGCGTTCGCGCGCTGCTCGCCCGAAAACGCTGCGTCCACGCAGGCATGCAATCCTGAGCCCGCCGCTTCGGCGCGCGCGGGCTGGCTGGTCGAAGTGGCCCAAGCGAATGCGAGTAGGGCCACGGGCAGTGCTGGAAGCTGCTCGGGGAGGCCTGGAAATCGGCGACGTCGCACCTCTAGAGCGTAGGCGGCTAAAGCACTTGCGTCGAACCCCCCTGTTCAGGGCATGTCCAGCTCGCGGGTTCTTGACATTTCCGATAGGGTTCAGCAGGAATTCCCGACCGCCGCCATGAAGCTCTCCAGCAAAGCCCTGTACGGAGTCCAGGCTCTGTTCGATCTCGCCTTCCACGCGAATGGCACTGGCCAAATCAAGGAGATCTGCGAGCGCCAGGCGATCCCGCCCCGCTTTCTCGAACAAGTGTTCCAGGACTTGCGCCGGGCCGGCCTCGTGACCTCCAAGCGCGGGCCCCGCGGCGGCTATCAGCTGGCGCGTGCGCCGAAGGACATTCGCTTGGGCGACATCACGCGAGCCCTCGAAGGCCCTGTCCGGGTGCTGCCCGCCGCGCGTGACGCCGCGCTCGCTGGGACCTCTGGCTACCGAGTGGCGGAGGAAACGCTGAACGCCGTATCGCTGAGCGTAGAAGAGCGACTCGATGCGGTGACCATCGCGGATATGTGTGCGAAGGCAGAAGCGTTGGGTATCACTCGGCGCTCGCCCCCAGCGTACGTCTACGCCATCTAGCCGCCGCACTCGGAGCACACGAACATGGTTGCGCCAGTCATCGATTCACCCCTGGAGCTCATCGGCCGCACGCCGCTGATCCGCATCAACCGCATCGTCACGGACGACGCTGCGCGCGTGTTCTGCAAAGCCGAGCACATGAATCCCGGCGGCTCGGTGAAAGACCGCATTTGTCTCGCGATGGTCGAAGACGCGGAGCGCCGCGGCGTCTTGCCGCCTGGCGGGACGATCGTGGAGCCGACCTCGGGCAACACAGGCATCGGTCTCGCGCTGGTGTGCGCGATCAAGGGCTACAAGCTCGTGCTGACCATGCCGGAGAGCATGTCGCTCGAGCGGCGCGCGCTCCTCAAAGCGTACGGCGCGCGGATCGTGCTCACGCCGGCAGAACAAGCGATGGAAGGCGCGATCGCTGCAGCCCGCGAGATCGTGGAATCTGAAAACGCCTTTATGCCGCAGCAGTTCGACAATCCCGCGAATCCTACGGCGCATGCTGAGCACACGGCGCAGGAGATCGTCGACACGTTGGGCACACGCATCGACGCGCTGATCTCCGCTGTGGGAACGGGCGGCACGATCAGCGGCGTGGGCACAGAGCTGAAGCGACGCAGCCCCGGCGTGCGCGTCATCGCCGTCGAGCCAGAGAGCTCGCCCGTGTTGAGCGGCGGTGAGGCGGGCCCGACCAAGATCCAAGGCATCGGCGCGGGCTTTGTGCCTCGCAACTACGATCGCACGACAGTGGACGAGGTCCGCTTGATAAGCGACCGCGACGCCTACGACATGAAGCGTCGGCTCGCTCGCGAAGAAGGTTTGCTCGTCGGCATCAGCGCGGGAGCCAACGTCGCAGTGGCCGCACAGGTCGCGCGAGAGCTCGGACCGGGCGCCACGATCGTGACGTTCCTGTGCGATACGGGCGAGCGCTATTTCAGCTTGGACGAGTACTTCGCATGAGCGCGCAGGATGTGCTGCGCGACAAGCGCGTGCTCTTGATCGGTGCGGGCGGCTTGGGCTCACCCGCAGGTACGCTGCTAGCCCAGGCGGGCATCGGCTACCTCGAAGTGCTCGACGATGACGTCGTCGAGATCAGCAACCTGCAGCGTCAGACGCTGTATAGCGAAAGCGACGTCGGGTCGCCCAAGGCACCATGCGCGGCCGAAGCGCTCCGTCGGCTGGCACGCGCGGCGGGTCACTCGCACACCGAGGTACACGCGCGCGAAGGGCGGCTCCGCCCTGACAGCGCGCTCGAGCGCGTGCGCGGCTTCGATCTGGTGGTCGAAGGCAGCGACAACTATCCGACCAAGTTCCTCACCGCAGATGTTTGCCAGCTGGCCCAGGTGAGCTGCGTGCAGGCAGCGGCCGTGCGCTGGGTGGGTTGGACGCTGGGCGTCGTGCCGGGCGAGAGCGCCTGCTTGCGCTGCGTATTCGAGGACATTCCGGAAGGCCCTGACCAGGGCTGCGCGACCGCCGGCGTAATCGGCCCGGTCGTCGGCGTCATGGGCGCGCTGCAAGCATCGATCGCCTTGCGCCTGCTGCTCGGCCAGAACAAGGCAGCTGGCGTGCTGCACCACTATCGCGCGCTCTCTGGAGCCTTGCGCCGGACGCGCATCGCGCGTAGCCCTCTGTGCCCGGCGTGCAACGGGCAACTGACCGTTGTGGATCCGACCCGCTATCAACCACCCGATTGCGCTGCGTGAGGCTTCGGCACACATCAAGCAGCACGACTTTCAAGTTCTAAGGAGACATCGACATGGCCATCACCGTTCGCATTCCTACGCCTCTGCGCACCCTCACCCAGGGCAAAGACGAGGTGGAAGCTTCTGGCAAGACCGTCCGCGACATCATCGAGAATCTGGAGAAGAACTATCCAGGTTTGCGCGAGCGTCTGTTGGACGACAAGGGCGTGCGCCGCTTCGTGAACATCTACCAGAACGAGGAAGACATCCGCTTCCTCGACAGCCTCGACACGGCTGTCAAAGACGGCGATTCGATCAGCATCGTGCCTGCGATCGCCGGTGGACGCTGAGCGCAGGTGCTAACCGAGCAGCAGATACGCCTGTACGCGAGACAGGTAATTCTTCGGGAGCTTGGCCCGGCCGGGCAAGCGCGCTTGTGCGCGAGCCGCGTCGCGATGGCTAGCAGCGACGCTGGGGTTGATCACCGCCCTGCTCCCGCCCTCCAGGTCGAGGTTGCACGCGAATACCTGAAGCGTGCTGGCTTGAACGTGGTGGAGAACGAGCCGGGCGTGCCCGTCGTGACGTTCGCTGAGGCACCAGACGCCGAGCCTGCGCTGCAACGCTGCGCGGACTGGCTGCTCGGTGCCTGGGCAGCGGTCGAGACGATCAAACGAGTTACGGGCGTAGGCACAGAAGCCAAGCACAGCCCCGCTCCTTGGACCGCGGAGGTCGATTGAATGTCCCGTCCTGCGCTCATGAATTCTGTGATCGACGCGGTCGGTCAAACACCGCTCGTGCGCTTGCATCACATCGGCAAAGAAACGCCGAATGTGAAGATCTACCTCAAGCTCGAGTACATGAATCCCGGCGGTTCCGTGAAGGATCGGCCAGCGCTGCAGATGATGCGCGATGCGATCGCGGATGGTCGACTCACCAAAGACAAGATCTTGATCGACGCTACCAGCGGCAACACCGGCGTGGCGTACTCGATCTTCGGCGCTGCGCTCGGCTATCGCGTTGCGCTGGTCATGCCGCAGAATGTGTCGCAAGCGCGCAAGAATATCACGCAGGCGTACGGCACTGAGCTGATCTACAGCGACCCGATGGAAGGCTCCGACGGCGCGATCCGCAAGTGCCGGGCGCTGGTGGCCGAAAACCCTGACACGTATTTCTACAGCGATCAGTATCGCAATCCGAGCAACCCACTCGCCCACTACCTCGGCACCGGCAAAGAGATCCTCGAGCAGGTCGGCGACGAGATCACGCACTTCGTCACGGGCCTCGGAACCTCGGGCACTTGCATGGGCGTGACGCGGCGACTGCACGAGCATTCGCGCAAGATCATCTGCGTCGCAGCGCAGCCTGCCGAGCCGCTGCACGGTCTCGAAGGTCTCAAGCACATGCCTTCGTCGCTCGTGCCCGAGATCTACAATGAGAGCCTGCCGGACGAGCACATGCCGATCCCGACCGAAGAAGGCTGGGACATGGCGGACCGCTTGGCGCACGAGGAAGGGCTGCACGTCGGTCATTCGACCGGCGCAAACGTATGGGCGGCGCTGCAGATCGCACGTCGCATCGAGCGTGGCTGCGTGGTTACGATCGCGTGTGACCGCGGTGACCGCTACTTCGCGCCGATGCGCTGGGAGAAATACTATGAGTGGTGAACGCCCCTGGATCGAAGGTGAGCTGCACGTGCCACGCACCGTGCTCGAGCAGCTGCACGCGCACGCGCTCGAGACGTATCCGAGTGAGTGCTGCGGGTTCGTCGCGGGGCCGGCCGACCAGCCGCTGCAGCTCAGCAAAGCGCAGCGCGAAGTGAACGAAGCCGACAAGTTCCATAAGCTCGATCCAGTGACTTTTCCGCGTACGTCGCAGACGTACTTCAAGATCAATGAGCTGCGCGCCGCCCGTGCGTTCGAGCAAGCCGAAAAAGCCGGCGAGCCGATCAAGGTCATCTACCACTCGCACTGCGACGCGGGTGCGTACTTCTCGGCGGAGGACGCCGCGACATTCGCATCAGACAACCTTCTGATGTGGCCCTGCGCGTTCATCGTGGTGAGCGTGCAGCAAGGCAAAGTGGTGGAGACGAAGCTGTGGGTGCACAAGCCGGGCACCAATGACTTTCGTGAGTCGACGCTGCACATCTCATGAACCAGGTCGAGCTCGCTTGTGACGTGCTGATCATCGGCGGCGGTGCAGCTGGCTGCGTCGCCGCCGTCGAAGCACGCGAGCGCGCGCCCGAGCTGTCTGTCGTAGTGATGGAGAAAGCGCACATCTACCGCAGCGGTTGCCTGGCGGCGGGGATCTCGGCATTGAATGCGTACCTCACCACGGGTGAGACGGCCGAATCGTTCCTGCGTTATGCGATCCGCGAGACCATCGGTGTGGTGCGCGATGATCTCACGCTGACCATGGCGAGAGAGCTGAACGCGCAGGTGAAGCGCGTGGAAGATTGGGGACTGCCGATTCCACGCGACGAGATGGGCGCGCCACTCAAGCGTGGCCGCGCTTCGATCAAGATCTTCGGTGAGCGCATCAAGCCCATTCTGGGCAGGCGGGCCGAAGCGTCAGGCGCGACGATCTTGAATCGCGTGAACGCGACCGGGCTCGCAGTGGAAGACGGGCGCGTCGTGGGTGCGTTTGGCTTTGGCACGCGCGACGGACGTTTTTACGTCGTGCGCGCGAAGACCGTGCTGGTGTGCACTGGCGGCGCCGCGGGATTGTACCGGCCGAGCAATCCGGGCGTTGCGGCGCATCGCATGTGGTATTCGCCATTCAACACAGGCGCCGGCCTCGCGATGGGCATCCGCGCGGGCGCGGAGATGACTTCTTTCGAGTTTCGCTTCATCCCGCTGCGCATCAAAGACGCCATGGCGCCGACAGGCGAGATCGCGCAGTGGCTCGGCGCGAAGCAGATCAACGCGCGCGGCGAGGCGTACCTCGAGAAATATTACGAGCATCTCGGCGGCAAGCGCATGCTCACGCAGGATCGGTTGTACGCAACCTTGATGGAGCATCGCGCTGGCCGCGGGCCTTGTTATCTCGACTTGCGTGGCGTCAATCCGCGCAAGCTGGACGGCACCATCGCGGCGTACCTGTCGATGGCTCCGTCGTCGGCGATGATCATGTCGGACGAGGCTTATTACGCAGGCCATGGCGGCGAAATGGCTCCGGTCGAGATCACCGGTGGTGAGCCGCATGTGGTCGGCGGCCATGGTTTGTCCGGCTTCTGGATCGATGCCACTCGCCGCGCCACGCTCCCCGGCTTGTACGCTGCGGGTGACGTCGCGGGCGGCACGCCCAAAAAGTACGCGTCTGGCGCGTGGGCGGAGGCAGTGCTCGCGGTGCGCGCGATGATCGATGAGGCTCGCGCGCAGCCCACAGCGGCAGCGCTGGACGGCGGCATGGTGGAGCGTGAGCGCAAGCGTGTGTTCGCGCCAATCGTGCAACCCGGGCCGGTGCCGCCACGCGACTTCGAAGAGCGCCTGCAGAAGGTGATGGACGAATACGCGGGCGGCATCAGCGTGCAGTACGGCTACGCCGAAGGCACGTTGCGCATCGCACGCCTGCACGTGGAGCGCTTGGAAGGCGAGCTCGAGGCGCTCGGCGCCACCACCCCCTACGAGCTGATGCACTGCCATGAGGTGATCGACCGCGTGGAGGTCGCGCGCACCCTTCTGGCCCACATGAGCCACCGGCGTGAGACGCGCTGGCACTGCTACCAAGAACGCCTCGATTATCCGGAGCGCGACGACGAACATTTCATGATTTTCGTGAATAGCGTGCGCGAGCCCGATGGCAGCCTTACGATCATCGAGCGCCCCGTGGAGCGCGCGACCTTCGATGTCGTGCTGCCTCCGCTCGCGGACGGCGCAGTGATCCGCCAGCCGTTTGCCACTGGCGAAAACGGTGGGTCCGATACGGGTGACTCGAAGGAGTGAGCCATGGGAATCAGCGTCGACGAAAACCTATGCAATCGCTGCGGCACAGCCGACGAGCCGATGTGCGTGCGCGATTGCCCCGGCGACCTGATGTTCATCAAGGAGAACAACAAGGCCACCATCACGGACAACCGCGAGTGCTGGGATTGCGCTGCATGCGTGAAGGTGTGCCCCACCCAAGCGATCTCGATGCAGCTGCCTACGAGCCTCGTCGTGCGCGGTGTCACGCTCAAGGGGCGTGCGCTCAAGCACAAGACGACCTGGGCGATCAGGCTGCGCGACGGCGACGTTCGCAACTACGAGACGCCGAGCACCGGCAAGCCACCTTTCACTCCGCAGCTTTGAGCCTGAGCTGCTGGACGCGCTCGCGCAGCGGATGGTCTGGGTGTTCGGCGAGGAAGTGAGCAGCCTCTGTTTCGGCTGCCGTGCGTGCACCACTGCGAGCTTGGAGCTCGATGGCGAGGACTCGGCTCTCTGGATGCAGGGCGCCGCGGGCGAATCGGGCTTGGTAGCGGTTCAGCCACTGGCGGGCTTCGGAGAGCGCGCCGCGGCCGAGCGCGCTCCGTGCTCGCTCCAGCAGCTGCGCTTCCATGCGTAGCTGGTCCGACGTCGCGCTGTGCGCGGCATCCTCGTCCGGACGACGCACCGATTCCCCGGGGCCTGGCGCCGCAGCCATCAGCGGCGGGACCTGCAGAGCGGAGCTCTGCTCCCCACCCGCAGACCCTTGCCGGATCGCACGCCCAGCACTCGCATCTCGGCCCTGCCGCACGCTACGATGGCTACCATCAACCAGCTGCCTCACGGGCGCGCTCGCGACGCCCTGCTGCAGCGCGCTCTCCGCGCTCGCAGCTCCACGCTCGCTGCCATCATCCTTCTGCCTCGCGGGCGCGCGGTGCGCGACGCCCTGCTGCAGCGCGCTCGCAGCCTCACGCTTGCTAGCATCAACCCGCTGCCTCGCGTGCGCGTTCGCGGCCCCCTGCTCGCTGGCCGCTTGCTGCGCGTAGCCGGGCCCCTGCTGCAGCGCGCTCTGCGCGCTCGTAGCTCCACGCTCGCTGGCATCATCCTTCTGCCTCGCGGGCAGGCGGCGCGCGACGCCCTGCTGCAGCGCGCTCGCAGCCCCACGCTCGCTAGCATCAACCCGCTGCCTCGCGGGCGCGCTCGCGACGCCCTGCTGCAGCACGTTGTGCGCGCTCGCAGCCTCACGCTTGCTAGCGCCCTGCTGCGCGCTCTCGAGCTCGTCGCCTTGCGGCTCGCGCCGAGTGACTGCAGCTGCGCGCTGCAGCGCGTCTTGCGTGTTCGGCGTTTGAGCCTCGGTACCATGGCTCGCGGTCACATCGTCTGTCGCACGGCCGTGCGTGGGCGGAGGGAACGCACGCGCCGTGCCTTCGCGCTGAGCCTCCTCATACCGAGCACGCGGCTCAGGATCGCGCGCAGCTATTGGCTGCCGCCCCACTGCGCTGAGCGCGTAGTAGCCGAGCGCGCCGATAGCTACGATGCTGAGCACACCCCAGAGTGGCAGCTTACTGGCGAAGAGCTGCGGAGCGTTCGCGGTGTCGCTGAGCGCTGTACGATTGCGCTGATGCACGCTTCCACCTGAAAGCGGCGGGAGCTCCAGCGCTTCACGTAAGCGCGCTTCCAGCTCTGCCGGCATGCGATCGTCCCGCGCAGCAGCGAGCAGCTCGCGCTCTTGCTCAGTCCAAGCAGCGTCAGGCGGTGACCTCATCGCCCCTCCTCTCTCGCACGCGTCAGCTCCAAGCGCGCGGCGGCGGCGCGAAAGGCCTCGCGTGCGCGCCGCACGCGCGAGGCCACCGTGCCAACCGGAATCCCGAGCGCACGCGCGAGCTCGGGCCCTGACATGCCTTCGATGTCGAACAACACGAACACCTCGACCAGGCCGTCGTCGAGCTGAGCGAGCACGCGGTCGAGCAGCTCCACGGTGCTGGCCCGCTTCTCCGGGTGCGGACCCGCTTGGACCAAGCGCTCCTCCAGCTGCGTGTCGAGCTGATAGCGCGCACTGCTGCGCCGCATGCTGCGCGCGATGCGCAGCGCAGCCCCGATCAAGAAAGCCCGTTCGCTCCCCTGCCAGATGTCCGAAACGCGCTCCAAAGCCACCACGAAAGCCTGCTGCGTCACATCCGCCGCGGACTCAGCATCGAGCCCATAGCGCCGCAAGCTCCGCCACACGAGTTGGTGATGCGCGTCGAACATCGCCCTCACGCGCGCACGCGCCTCCTCGCCTTCCAGCAGCGGGCGCGCCTCAGGCGGGCTGTCGGATGTGGAGGAGGTGGCGCGACGTGACATCTCTGAATGGCCTCCTCGGTACATGCTCGGACCAAGCTCGAGCGATCACAGAAAGCGCACGCCCACCCCAAACTTGAGCTGCCAGCGCCAGGACGGGACGGAAAAGAACACATCCGGCGCGAACGAGAACTGGTCGCGCGACAGCGGGTGCACGAGCGCGCCTGAGAGCTGCCAGTCGAGCTTCCACAACCCCACGCGCACCAACAGCCCAGCGCCAACGCTCGCCCAGACACGGGAGTGAGCTCTCGGCTCGAACGTGTCGTACCCGCGTGCGCGCAAGCGAGCCAGCTCGAAAGCACCGCAGCCATGAGCGGCAAAACGTGCATGCCCCCAAGCGATCGGACACAACAGAGCCTGACCACCATCGAGCGCAAAGTCCGCCTGGCCCGCCTCCGACGCATGCCCGTTCGACCAGGCGTGTGCCCACTCGAGCTGAAGCCAAGGTCGCGCGAAACCTCTGCCGAGCAAGCCGAGTGCGGCAAACACGCCGAGCCCTGGCTGAAGCGTCGGCGCCGCTCCTGACGCGAGCCCGAAGCTCGCCCCCACCAAGACGGTGTCCAGCCGATGCCACCGCGGCTCGCGCGCTCTGGCTCGTGCAGGCACGTCCGCCGCGTCGAGCGTCATCTGCACCAGCAGAGCCAGCGCATCCAAGCTGGCCTCGCAGCTCTGAGCGGCGAGCGCTCGCTGTGCCTTGCGCTGGCCGGGCCGCTGCACCTCCAGACGCACCAACAGCCCACCTTCGGACTCGCGCAGCACGCTTGCGCCGAGCGCGAGCTGTGCGCCCGCTTCCGAGGCATCCGCCAGATGCCACGCCGGAGCCACGATCCGTGCGCGCAAGCCCTCGAGGCTCACGCATGTCGCGTCTGCATCGAGCCGCAGCGTGGCTATGCGCTCCGGCCGCTGCGCGCACACACGCGGCGCAAGCGCGCAGCAAACCAGCAGCGCGCCGACTTGCGCGAGTCGATAGACGCCTGAGCTACGAAAGCGCGCTGAACGCACGTACCAACCGACCCACTTTCGATCGGAGCCTCGCAAAACCCCCGTTCGCACGCCACCCTCATGCTCGGCACACCCGACGATTCAAACTCAGGCAGCCGGAACATGTCAGCGCAACCCAGGCATCGCCAGCTGGCACTACTGCTGCCGCTCATGGCTGCAGCATGTGGGGACGACCGGATATTGGTTCTCGGACAAAGCACGCCCGAACCTTGGCAGTTCAGCGAGCCGCGGATCCTCGAAGCACTGGCAGCCCCGTCCAAAACCGACAATCCGAGCGTGACCGCCGACCTGCTCGAGCTGTACTTCACCTCGGAGCGCAGCGGCAACGCGGACATCTTCCTCGCCCAGCGCGACAGCCCGGATGAGCCATTCCGGTCGCCTCGTCGCGTGGATGGGCTGAGCACGACAGCGCTCGAAACAAGCCCCATCATCAGCCACGACGCGCTCACCCTGTACTGGGCCTCGGATCGCGATGGCGGCCAAGGCGACTTGGACATCTGGTTCTCGACGCGACCGGATCGCTCCGGCAGCGTATGGAGCACACCGCAGAACATGCGAATGCTCAACTCGAGCGCCAAGGATCTGCCGCGGTTACCGGGCCTCGGCGGCACGGTGATGCCACTGTCCTCCGATCGCGCCATGCGCGGGTACTACGCCGTCCTGTTCGCCGAGCGCGGAGAAGGTCCACACGTCTACAGCGCCCCCGAGCGGGTGCCCGAGCTCGAGTTCGATCGTTCGAGCACGGTGGATGGCTTCCTGACCGACGACGGGCTCACACTGTTTTACGTGACGGGTCCCGCGATCGGAGCCGCAGACATGTTCGTCGCGTCACGTCGCAGCACGGGCGAGCCATTCGCGCACTTTGCGCCACTTCGCGACCTCAACACCCCGAGTGACGAGCGCGACCCGTGGCTGAGCGCGGATCGAACCCGCTTCTTTTTTTCGTCCAATCGCGCCGGTGTATACGCGATCTACGAAGCCGAAGTCGTGCACGCCACGCCCTAGCCCGGCGCGACGCGGCAACCCAAGCGCTCGAGCGCAGCCAGCACATCATGCTCTTCCGGTCCGTTGCACTCGAGATGCCTGAGCGCAGCCGGCAGCGAATCGGGCGAGAAAAACCGCACATCCCGCACGGTGAGCGCCAACGTCGACGCGACAAAACGCACGGCGATCGAAGGTGACACCAAGGCGACGCGCCAGCGCCTGCCCCGCATGACTTGTTGCATCGCTTCGACCGCGGTGAGCGGAGGCTGCTCCAGCGCGTACAGCAAAGAGCGCGGGTTGAGCTCGCTGTGCTGACCGAGCTCAGCCACGAACATCTCCCAGCGCTCCGCCGGGTTCGGGCCATCGTAGTACGCTACGAACAACGCGCGTTCCCGCAGCGTCTCCCACAAGATGCCCCGTGGCGCGTGGCTCATGAGTTCAGGATACGGCTCCCCTCCGACAAAGGGTTGGGCCAAATCCGAGCGCGCGCGGGTCCGGCTGAGCTGGGCTAGCCGCTTGTGGCTGCGGACCTGGATCGGTCGTGGCCTGGCAGCCATCACTGGTCATCCGGACCTGACCCGCTTGCGCGCGCTGCAGACACTTAAGCGAGCCAAGTGGACTGCGCCGCGAACGTGGACAGCGCCACCCATGTTCGAGGAGGTTCACTTGCGATCAGTCCCCTTGTCACGCAGCCGCTCGATTCGCACAGCGTTCGTGTTGCTGTTCGCCGGCACGCTCGCGTGCGGAAGTGCGAAGTCAGAACCTGAGACCGACGCGTCCAGCGCCAGCACGAATGCCGCTGGCACGAACGCGGCCGGCACGAACGCAGGCAGCACAACCAGCCCAGCCACCGCACAAGCCGGTCGAACCAGCGCTGCGGCTGGCAGCGCACCCACCGCTGGAACAGGGCAGGCAGCTGCTGCCGGAGTGGGAGGAGCTCGCGCAGCGAGCGGCGGGCGCTCGGGCGAGGCCGGACAAGCAGGACGATCAGACAACAGCTCCGGGCAAGGTGGAAGCGCGGGCAGTGCTGCTGGTGCGGTAGCAAGCTCAGCAGGAAGCAGTGCGGCTGGCGCGGGCGGATCAGCGGGCAGCGGCAACCCGCAGCTCAATAAGTTCGTCGGCAACATTACGACCAGCGGTCAAGTACGCGCTGACTTCGTCGATTACTGGGATCAGATCACCCCAGAAAATGAAGGCAAGTGGGGATCCGTCGAAGGCACGCGCAACCAGATGAACTGGAGCGGCCTCGATCGCGCGTACGCGTACGCGAAGATGCATGGCATCCCGTTCAAGCAACACACATTCGTCTGGGGCAGTCAGCAACCCAACTGGCTCGGCAGTCTCTCGCAAGCCGAACAGAAGGCCGAAGTCGAAGAATGGATAAGGCTGTACTGCGAGCGTTATCCCGACACTGCGCTGATCGATGTCGTCAACGAGCCGCCGCCGCACACGACACCCACCTATCTGGAAGCCTTGGGTGGCGCAGGCGCAAGCGGCTACGACTGGATCGTGCAAGCGTTCAAGTGGTCGCGGCAGTACTGCCCGAACGCGATCCTGATCATGAACGACTACAACAATATCGAGTACGGCGGCGACAACGAGCGCTTCTTGCAAATCGTCGAGCGCATCCGCAGCGCAGGCGCGCCGATCGATGCGCTCGGCGCTCAAGCGCACGACGCACACAAGCTATCAGTCAGCGTGGTGCAGGGTTTTCTCGACAAGCTGAGCGCTACCGGGCTGCCTGTTTACATCACCGAGTACGATATCGACGTCGCGGACGCTGCCGAGCAGCGCAAGATCATGGAGGAACAGTTCACGCTGTTCTGGAATGACGAGCACGTCGCCGGTATCACGCTTTGGGGATATGTCGTCGGCGCAACCTGGCGCCCTAACACTGGACTGATGACGTCAGACGGCATGGAGCGACCTGCGCTCACCTGGCTGCGCGAGCACCTTCAACGTTAGGCCAGTTGTTAGATCTCAGCGCACATCGCACTTGCGCAGCGCGCTTCTCATTGGGCAGCTGTTAGCGGCGGCGCAGCGGCCTGCAGCTGGTGGCCGCGGCTCAGAAAACATCATCAAAAGCATCTAAACCATAAGATTCGCGTCTCCGAATCAAACAGTGTCCACCGCCGGCCGTGCGCTCTCTTTCACAAGCCCACAAACTTCTCACGCCAGGTTGTTGAACAGTGAGGCCGATTGAGGCACACATCAGGTGTTGTTCGAAGTTTGCATGGGTTCAATGCACGGCTGTGAGCCCGACTGAGAAGCGAAACCTAAGTGCGCTTCCAGCGGTTTGGTGCCTCAGAAGCCAGCTCCGGACGGAGCCTAAACAATCCGAGAGGTTGGAAGATGACCGTGGTGCGTTCGTGCGCTTTCATCGTGGCCCTTTGCGCCGTTGCCGCCGTTGGCTGCGGATCAAGCGAAGTGACCGGACCATCGCCGGGAGCTAGCACCCTTCCGGCGGCAGGCTCGGGCGCTGATTCACCGTGGGGTGTTACCAACACCACGCGCGCCAACATGCCGCTCATGCCGATGACGGCGACCCAGAGCAACGCCAGCTCGCCCGTCGTGATGATGAGCCAGCCGGTGCAAAAGCCGCCGACAACGCCTCCGGTCACTCCTCCGGCGACGCCGCCACCTGGTGGTGTTCCCGGTGCTGGCGTTCCGGGTGCGGGTGTTCCGGGCGTGCCAGGTGCTCCTGGTGCTCCCGGCGCTGGTGTTCCAGGTGCAGCACCAGGCGCGCCGGGTGCCGGGGTTCCCGGTGCTCCCGCAGGTGCGCCACCGGCTCAAGGCATGCCGGCTGTCACTCCTGGTGATCCAGTCATCCCCGAGGTCGCAGGCGACTGCCCAGAGTTCCGCGGCGGCAGCATCATGTTCATGGGTTTGGGTGGCATCTCGGTCAACGCGGGTAGCAAGCCCTCTTCACCGTCTGCACCGATGGTCTTCTACTGGCACGGCACCGGTTCGACCGCGGGCGAGTACGCGGGAATGGCCGCGGCAGTTTCGGCCGGCGTGAATCAAGAAGGCGGCGTCCTCATCTCGTTCCAAGGCACGTCGGGTGGTGACTTGCTCTCGGGCACGTCGACCTTCGGCAAGGGCGACTTCGACATCGCCGACCAGCTCTTGGCTTGCGCCGTCAAGAACCACAACGTGGATCCCAAGCGTGTCTACTCGACGGGCTGCAGCGCCGGTGGCTTGTTTGCCGGTGCCATGGGCGCGGCCCGATCGAACTACATGGCCGCGATCGGTCCGAACTCGGGTGGCTGGACCGTTCCAGTCGCCTTCCAAAGCGCCTGGACACCTGCGCTCATGACAGTTCACGGCCGTCCGGGGGGTGACGTCGTCATCGTCGACTTCTCGATGACCAGCATGACCGCGGACAGCGCCTACAAGCAGCGAGGTGGCTTTGTCATCAACTGCAACACCGGCGGCGGTCACTGTGGTGGAGGCGGTCTGTCCGGCGATATGTGGGAATTCTTCAAGGCCCACCCGTACGGGACCAACCCATCGCCCTGGAAAGACGCCTTGCCGAGCGGCTTCAGTAGTCAGTGCAAGATCTTCTAGCGCCAGCTAGCAACACGTGACACGCACGGCCGCGCCTCGAGCGCGGCCGTTGCTTTTTGGGGCACACGTTGCGCGCGACACACCGGTGCGCCGAGCCATCCCGAGACGCTGGCCCAGCGCTGCGTGCTGGTCCATGCTGCCGGCTCGATGGAGTCGAAGCTCGCGAGTCTGCGGCAAGCCTTGTCGGAGTTGGAATCCGTCGTCGTGGCGTTCAGCGGCGGCCTCGATAGCGCGTTCCTGCTCGGCGTGGCGCAGCAGACGCTCGGAGCGCGCGCTGTGGGTCTCACAGCATGGAGCCCATCCGTGCCGCAGCGTGAGCGCGCGGATGCGGCGCGCATCGCCGAAGCGCTCGGCGCGCGGCACTTGGTCGTCGAGAGCCAGGAGATGCACGACCCGCGCTATGCGGCGAACCCAGAGAACCGCTGCTTCTTCTGCAAGAGCGAGCTCTACAAGCTGACCGAGCAGAAGCGGCGCGAGCTGGGCTTCCAGCACGTCGCGAACGGCACGAACGTAGATGACCTGGGGGATTACCGCCCTGGGCTCGACGCTGCCAAAGCGGCGGGCGTACGGAGCCCTCTGGTGGATGCGGGACTGCACAAGGCAGAGATTCGGGATCTTGCCCGCGAGCTCGGCTTTGGCTTCTGGGACAAGCCGGCTGCCGCCTGCCTCAGCTCCCGCATCCCGTACGGGACGGCGGTCACGGTAGAGCGCTTGCGCCAGGTCGAGCAGCTCGAAGACGCGCTGCATGCGCTCGGGCTGCGCCAGGTCCGAGTTCGGCACCACGAAGCGCTAGCACGGGTCGAGGTCGCTCAAGGTGAGCTCGACGCGGCGTTCGCGGCGCGCGCTGCGATCGTGCAAGCCGGCAAGTCAGCCGGCTACACCTACGTCACGCTGGACTTGGCTGGTTACCGCACGGGCTCGCTGAACGCGATGCTTCGGGTCGTGCGCTGAGAACCAGCAGCTCCGCGTCGTGCGGCAAGCACGACGCGGGTACTCACGCGGCAGATCAGGCGGACTCGTCAGCCGAGGCCTCAGCAGCCGGCGCGGCGCTGGCGCGCTGGGCTTGGCCGGCCGTGGTCTCTTCACCGCGCAGCTCGCGCAGACGAGCCTTCTTGCCCTGCAGCTCGCGGAGGTAGTACAGGCGCGCGCGACGCACGCGACCGCTCGAGACGATCTCGAGCTTGTCGATGTTGGGTGATGCCGCCGGGAAAATACGCTCGACGCCAACGCCCGCGGAGACCTTACGCACGGCGAACGTGCGACCGAGGCCGCCGCCCGACTGGCGAATGACTACGCCCTGGAACACCTGAATGCGCTGCTTGTCGCCTTCGGTGATGCGGTAGTGCACGCGCACGGTGTCGCCCACGCGGAACGTCGGAAGCGCCTTTGCCTGTTTCGCCTCAAGGGCTTCGATCTGGGGTAGGTACCTGCCCATGTCACACTCTCCAAGCGGCGGAAGTCCGCCCAAAAAACCGGGGGCGCATAACTAGCACTGCCCCTAGGCAGAGTCAATCATGAACCGAGCGGGCATAGACCACCCATGAAGCCCGATTTTCGGAGATATTCTCGCACATGAGAACGAAAGCTGCTGTCGCGTACGAAGCCGGAAAGCCGTTGGTCATCGAGGACGTGGAGCTCGAGGGCCCGAAGGCGCACGAAGTGCTGGTCGAAATCAAAGCCACCGGCGTCTGCCACACCGACGAGTTCACCCGCTCGGGCGCAGATCCCGAGGGTCTCTTTCCTGTGATCTTCGGGCACGAAGGTGCGGGCGTCGTGGTCGATGTCGGCCCGGGCGTAACGACGCTCAAGAAGGGCGATCACGTGATCCCGCTCTACACGCCTGAGTGCCGCGCTTGCAAATCGTGCCTGAGTCGCAAGACCAACCTGTGCACGGCGATCCGCGCCACGCAGGGCAAAGGCTTGATGCCCGATGGCACGTCGCGCTTCTCGATCGGCAAGACCAAGATCCATCACTACATGGGCTGCTCCACCTTCGCGCAACACACGGTGCTGCCCGAGATCGCGCTCGCCAAGGTTCGCGAAGACGCTCCCTTCGATAAGATTTGTTACATCGGCTGCGGCGTCACGACAGGGATCGGCGCGGTGATCTACACGGCCAAGGTCGAGCCAGGCGCGAATGTCGTCGTGTTCGGCCTCGGCGGCATCGGTCTCAACGTGATCCAAGGCGCGCGCATGGCAGGCGCCGACATGATCATCGGCGTGGACATCAACCCCGCCCGCGAGGCGATGGCGCGCAAGTTCGGCATGACGCACTTCGTAAATCCGAGCAGTGTGAGCGGCGATCTCGTCGCGCATTTGGTCGAGCTCACCAACGGAGGCGCGGACTACAGCTTCGAGTGCGTGGGTAACGTCAAGCTCATGCGCCAGGCGCTCGAGTGCTGCCACCGCGGCTGGGGCGTCAGCGTGATCGTCGGCGTCGCGGGCGCAGGCCAGGAAATCGCCACTCGCCCGTTCCAGCTCGTGACAGGACGCGTGTGGAAAGGCACTGCATTCGGAGGCGCTCGCGGCCGCACCGACGTGCCCAAGATCGTCGACTGGTACATGCAGGGAAAAGTGCAGATCGACGATCTGATCACCCACAAGCTGCCGCTCTCACGCATCAACGAAGCATTCGATCTGATGCACGCAGGCACTTCGATCCGAACGGTCGTGGAGTTCAGCTGACTGGAACGGGAGTGCCTTCGAGTCGACGAAGGCACCTCTCAGCCGCGCTGGCCGAATAGGCGGTCGAAGACGATCGCTGCGGCTGCGCGTACCGAGAGGTGATTGTATTCACCACGGCCGTGGATGGGCTCTAGCAGGATGTCGGCCGAGCTCAGCACTTCGTCGGTGAGGCCATGACCTGTGCCGAATAGGATCAGCCAGGGCTCTTCGCCTGCCGCTTCCAGCTGCGCTCGCAGCTTGTTGAAGCTCTGCACCTGCACGCCCCCGGACGCGCGCGCCGCTGTCGCGATGACGCGTGGCGGTTGCTTGTGACGCGCGGCGATCTGCTCGCGCACATCGCTGATGCTCTCGGCCGGCTGACAGATCGCGAGCGCTTCGCTGCGGTGCGGCATGCGGCGCTTGCCGGCGCCGACGCGCCAGTGCTCGAGGATGCGTATGACCAGCGCGCGCTGTGCGTCGATCGGCGTCACCACGAACATGCCATCGAGGCCGAAGGTGTGGGAGCTGCGAGCGATGTCGTGCACGTCGATGTTCGTGACGGCTGCCGTCGCGAGCTGGCCGTCGCGATCACGGACGGGATGATGCACGAGCGCACAGTACACGACGCTCATGGCTTGTCCTCGGCTTCCCCGTCGTGCTCCGCGAGCAATGCACGATCGGTTGCATCGAGGGAGAGCTGCGCGAACAGGTCAGGGCGCATGCGGCGCGTCTTTGCGAGCGCTTCGCGCCTGCGCCAGCGCGCGATGCGCCCATGGTCGCCGGAGAGCAACACGGCAGGGACTTCCTGTCCGCGGAAGCTGCGCGGCCGCGTGTACTGTGGGTACTCCAAGAGCCCTTCCGCATGCGACTCCTCGTCGAGCGAACGACTGTTGCCGATCACATTCGGCAACAGGCGGGCGGTCGCTTCAATGATGGCCAAAGCAGCGATCTCCCCGCCGTTGAGCACGAAGTCTCCGAGCGAGAGCTCCTCGTTCACCAAGCCGCGCACGCGTTCATCGAACCCTTCGTACCGCCCGCATACGAGCGTGAGCGATGGCAGCGCAGAGAGACGACGCACCGCAGCTTGATCGAAGCGCGCAGCTGCTGGCGTCAGAAGCACGCGATGGGATGGCCCCTCCGCTTCCAGTGCCTCGAGCGCTTTGGCGATCGGCTCGACGCTCAGTACCATGCCGCTGCCGCCGCCGTACGGCGTGTCGTCCACGCTCTGATGCCGGTCCGTGGTGAAGCGACGCGGCGAGATGCAAGTCACCTGCACCACACCTGCCGCAACCGCTTTGCCGAGCAGCCCGACGTTGATCGCGGCTTCGACCAGCTCCGGAAACAGGGTGACGACCTGGTAACGCATGGGCAGTGTTGTGGCGTCGAGTGGCGCGCGTGGCAAGCAGATCACTCTGCCTTCGCGTCGCCTTTGCCTTTGGCCTTGGGCCGCTCCAACTCGAGATCGTCGAGCTCGGCGACGACGACACGCTGTGCTGCGACGTCTACCTCGACCAGGTAGGGCGCGCGCATCGGCACTTCGTACACGCCCGCTTCGGTCTGCACGCGCAGCACTTCCGAAGCCGGATACTCCTGCACACGCTCGACCACGCCGACCTGGGTGCCGTCTGCGGTGAAGACCGAGAGGCCTTCGAGATCCACGAAGTAGAACTCACCCTCGGGCAGCGCCGGCAAGAGCTCGCGCGGCAAGCAGAGCTCTCCGCCGCGCAGGGCTTCAGCAGCTTCCACCGACTGCACGGCCTCGAGATCGAGCAGCAAGCCCTTGCTGGCCTCGCGCACGGCGCTGACACGATGAAACTGCAGCTCTCCCTGCACGCGCAGCGCGATCTCCTTCAGCTCGAACAGGAGCTCCGAGTCATCGTTGAACTGCTTGACGCGCAACGTGCCGCGTAACCCATGCGCGCCGGTCACCGCGCCCAGCGGGATCCAGCGCACATCCGGCTTCGCCGCCGCTCTGCGCAAAGTACTCGTGGCGCTGAAGCGGCGACGCGCGGTCATCTAGTTCGGCCCTGCAGACCTGGAGCGGCTACTCCAGAATTTCGAGCACCGCGCGCTTGGCGTGCTTCGCCGAGGTTGCGGCGAGCAGCGTGCGCAGAGCGCGAGCGGTGCGACCATCTTTCCCGATCACTTTGCCCAGATCGGAGGGAGCCACAGTCAGCTCCACGATGACGGTCTTCTCACCCTCGACGACCTCGACCTGCACATCCTCCGGGTCGTCGACGAGAGCCTTAGCAATGAAGGAAACGATCTCTTTCAGATCTTCCATGCAAGCATTTCAGGCCGGCATTCAGCCGGCTGCGGGTGCGGCTGCTGCGGTCTTGGTCTGTTCGCGAATCACCTTCGCGAGCGACTCCGAGAGCTTCGCGCCGCGGCCCACCCAATGCTCGAGGCGGTCGCGCTTGACCACAGCCGCGCCCATGGGCTTGGCCGGATCGTAGGTACCGATACGCTCGATGTAGCGGCCGTCCCGGGGGTTCTCCGAGTCGGTCACGACGATGTGATAGAACGGGTGCTTCTTGGCGCCAAAGCGTGCAAAACGAATCTTTACCATGAGTTACGTCGATCCTGTTGGCCTGTGGAAGCCGAGCCACCCAAACCTGAAAAGCTGCGCGCGGCTCGCGAAATGTCTCGTGTCGTGATCTCGTGGGCTCGCTGGAACAATGACGGGCCTGCCGTGTGTTCCTCCAGCGAGAAAATGCCGAAGAGAAAATGGCGGAGCCGCCCTCTCCTCAGCGGGGCCACGCAAGCTACTCGGCCGTTGGGGGGGCGTCAAGAGCCGGGGTTCGACATCGGCTCGCAGGCAAGGTGGCCACGCGCGCAAAGCTGGCTATCGTGTGTCGCCATGCGCGCTTGGATCGTGGTGGCAGTCGTCGCGGCAGCCGTCTTCGCCGGGTCTTGTCGGCAGAGTGAGCCAGCGTCAGCCGCGGCGGTCCCGAAGCGAGCGCAGCCCACGCTGCGCTTGGTCGCATTGACCGACGTGTCTGGCTATCTCGAGCCATGCGGCTGTCAGAGTAAGCTGCTCGGCGGGATCGATCGCGCGGCGGCCAAGCTGAATGCGCTGCGGGCTGATCGCGTGCCTGTGCTGTTCGTGGCTGCGGGCGACCTGCTGTTCGGCGCTCCGCCCGAGGGCGCGACAGCCGAGACCGATGCGACCACGCAGGAGACGTGGAAAGCGGAGACGTTGGTCGAGATCTTCAACCGCTTGGGCATGGTCGCGGCGACACCGGGCCACCGCGATCTGGGATTCGGCGCGAGCGAGATGGAGCGCATGATCGGCCGCAGTAAGTTTGCTTGGCTGCCGGCGAAGCCGACAGCTGCCGGCGAGCCTGAGGCTGTGTCTGGCAAGCTCACGCAGGCCGGCGAGGTCAAGGTCGGCATCGTCGGTGTCAGCACGTTTGCAGGCCCCGATACCGAGCTGCCAGGCGATCGCCTGAAAGCGCTGACAGGGCGCGCCCAAAGCGAAGTCGACAAGCTGCGAGCGGAAGGGGCGCGCGTCGTGGTAGCGCTCCTCAGCAGCGATCAGCGCACCGGCCGCAGATTGACGCAAAGTCTACGCGGCTTGACGTTTGCAGTGCAGGCTGGGCTCGACGATGCAGCCACGCCTGCGCCGGCCAAGAACGGCGAAGCCGCGCTGCTCCGCGCGGGCCGTCAGGGTCAGGGCATGTTGGTGGTGGACGTG
>Ga0190269_10000067_pt1 | contig 45180 bp, 44 predicted proteins | sample Popmic249IS_FD_133749 | JGI IMG/M metagenome (GOLD analysis project Ga0190269, IMG submission 133749) | Populus adjacent soil microbial communities from riparian zone of Blue River, Arizona, USA - 249 IS | ecosystem: Environmental > Terrestrial > Soil > Riparian zone | place: USA: Arizona... | reverse complement strand
TCGACGGCACGGTGCAGGTCAACCGCTCGATCCCCACGCTCGGACTGATCCCGCTGTTCATCGTCTGGCTCGGCATCGGGGAGACGTTCAAGGTCGCCATCATCGCGATCATCGTCTACATCCCGATCTACCTGAATCTCCACGCCGCCCTGACCGGCATCGACCTGCGCTTCGTCGAGCTGGCCGAAGTCAGCCGGTTGAACAGACTGCAGTTCATCAGACACGTCGTGCTCCCCGGCGCGCTGCCCGGCTTCTTCGTCGGGCTCCGCCTGGGTGTCACCTACTCGTGGCTCGGACTGGTCGTCCTCGAGCAGATCAACGCCACCAACGGCCTGGGCTACCTGATGTTCCAGGCCACGAACTACGGCCAGACCGACGTCATCGTCGTCGGACTCGCGGTGTACGGGATCTTCGGATTCGTCTCGGACGTCGTCGTCCGCATTCTGGAAAGGCGGGTGCTGTCATGGCGACGCACGATCAGCAGCTGACGGCTCCGACCGTCCGGATCGCCGGGCTCGGCCGCGCCTTCGGTGACCGCGCCGTCCTGGAAGGGATCGACCTGGACATCCAGCCTGGCCAGTTCGTGGCCCTGCTGGGCAAGAGCGGCTCCGGGAAGAGCACGCTCCTGCGCGCGCTCGCCGGCCTCGATCACGACGTCACCGGCACCGGCGTGATCGACACCCCCGAGCGGGTGTCGGTGGTCTTCCAGGACTCCCGCCTGCTGCCGTGGAAGCGGATCCTGCCGAACGTCGTCCTCGGGGTGGACGGCGGGGGCGACGCCAAGGCCAAGGCGCGTGAGGCGCTGGCCGAGGTGGGGCTGGCCGGCCGCGAACGGGCCTGGCCCACCGAGCTGTCCGGCGGCGAGGCGCAGCGCGCGGCGCTGGCCCGCTCGCTGGTCCGCGAGCCCGAGCTGCTGCTCGCCGACGAGCCGTTCGGCGCACTCGACGCGCTCACCCGCATCAAGATGCACGCTCTGCTCCGCGAACTGTGCGAGCGCCACCGGCCGGCGGTCCTCCTGGTCACCCACGACGTCGACGAGGCGATCGTGCTGGCCGACCGGATCCTCGTTCTGCAGGACGGCCGCATCGGCGTCGACATCACCGTCGACCTACCGCACCCGCGCGCCTACGGCGACCGCGAGCTCGCGGGCTACCGGACGCTGCTGCTCGACGCCCTCGGCGTCGACGCCGCAGCCCAGGCGCGTGCCTCATGAAGCGCGAACTGCATCTCAACGCCTTCCTGATGAGTTCCGGGCACCACGAGGCCGCCTGGCGGCTGCCCGAGAGCGACCCCTACGCCGACGTCGACGTCGACCACTGGATCCGGCTCGCGCGCATCGCCGAACGGGGCAAGCTCAACTCGCTCTTCCTCGCCGACGGTCCGGTGCTGGGCCGGGGCGTCGAATTCCGTCCGGCCGGACAGCTGGAGCCGACGATCCTGCTGACGATCCTGGCCACCGTCACCACCCGCATCGGACTGATCGCCACCGCATCCACCACCTACAACGAGCCCTACAATCTGGCCAGGCGGTTCGCCTCGCTCGACCACGCCAGTGGCGGGCGTGCCGGCTGGAACATCGTCACCACGGCCGGCACCGACGCGGCCCGCAACTTCGGGCTCGACGACCGGCCCGACCACCACGACCGCTACCGGCGAGCCGCGGAATTCGTCGAGGTCTCCCGCCTGCTCTGGGACAGCTGGGACGACGACGCCCGGCGGGCGGACAAGGCGACCGGCCGGTACGTCGACCCCACCCGGATCCACGACCCCGACCACGTCGGCAAGTACTACCGGGTGGCCGGGGCATTGAACGTGCCGCGACCGCCCCAGGGGCACCCCCTGCTCGTCCAGGCCGGCTCGTCGGAAGACGGCAAGGACTTCGCCGCCCGCTACGCCGACGCGGTGTTCACCGCACACCAGACGCGAGCCGACGCGCAGGGCTTCTACGCCGACCTCAAGTCCCGCGCCGCCGCGGCAGGGCGTGATCCCGCCTCGGTGATCGTGCTACCGGGCATCGTGCCGATTCTCGCCGCGACCGAGGCGCAGGCACGGGCCAAGGCTCAGCTGCTGGAGGACCTCATCGTTCCCGAGTACGGCCTGCGGCAGCTGGCCGCGATACTGGAGGTCCCGCAGGAGAGGCTGCAACTCGACGAACAGTTGCCGGCCGACCTCCCCGAGAGCGGCACCCTCGAGGGAGCGCAGAGCCGGGCGGAGCTGGTGGTCGCGCTGGCACGCCGCGACCGGCTCACGGTGCGCGAGCTGATCGGCAGGCTCGGCGGTGGCCGCGGTCACTTCACTTTCGTCGGCACCTACGAGCAGGCCGCCGACGTGATCCAGGACTGGTTCGAGAACGGCGCCGCCGACGGTTTCAACGTCATGGGTGCCGCGCTCCCCGCCGGCCTGGAGGAGTTCGTCGACCACGTCGTTCCGATCCTGCGGGAGCGTGGGCTGTTCCGCCACGACTACACCGGTCGCACGTTGCGCGAGCACTACGGCCTGCCTCGCCCGGCCAACCGGTACGAGACGGCGACGACGGAGCAGAGCGCCTGACACCCGCTCCGGCCGGTGGGTGCGCCGCGCCTCAGCTGCCGTCGACCCGATGGCTCGGCCGCTCGCTGCGGGTAGTCCGACCGCCCGTACGCGGCGGCGCGCAGGTGTCAGAGCTGGAGGACACACAAGTTACTTGTGGTAAGTTACCGATCGTAGTTCGGATCGGAGGACACATGAGTGACGTGCCGGTCGGCGTCCCGCGACGGCGGCTCTCGAAAGCCGATCGCCATGCCCAGCTCCTGGAGGTGGCGCGCGAGCTCATCCGGGACGTGGGCACGGACGAGCTCACCCTCGGCCGGCTCGCCGAGCGGGCCGGGGTGACCAAACCCCTGGTCTACGACCACTTCGGTGACCGGGCCGGGGTGCTGGCCGAGCTCTACCGCGAGTTCGAAGCACGTCAGCGCGAGGCGCTCGACGCGGCGCTGAACGAAGCCGGGCCCGGCCTGCCGGCGGTGGCGGGCGTGGTCGCGGGCGCCTACATCGACTGCTGCCTCGCGGAAGGGCGCGAGCTGGCCGACGTCGTCGCGTCGCTGGCAGGCTCGTCCACGCTCAGCCGGCTGCGCCAGGAAGCCGAAGACGCCTATCTCATCCGGTGCCGGACGGCACTCGAGCCGCTGTGCGGACCGATCGACGCGGCGGGTCTGCACGCGCTCATCGGCGCCGGTGACGCCCTGGCTCGCAGCGCGCTCGCGGGCCGGATCAGCGCGGCCCGCGCACGCGGTGTCCTCACCCGCGTCCTTCTCGCCCTCGCCGTCGACGACGGGCACGACACGACGGAGACGACCCCATGACGATCAGCCATCCTCCGAAGCCGGGCACCGCCCTCTGGGTCTACGCCCACCCGCGCCGCGGATCCCTGAACGACCGCCTCTTCCGGGAGGGGGTCGAGGCGCTGTCGACGAGTTATGACGTGCTGACCTCGGATCTGCACGCCCAGGGCTTCGACCCGGTCCTGAGCCGGCGCGACCTCGGCGACCTCGCCGGCACGGCCGGGAACATCGCCGAGCAGGCGGGCGAGGCCTACGCCCGGGACCAGACACCGGCCGACGTCCGCGCGGAACAAGCCAAGCTCGCCGCAGCCGAGTTGCTCGTCGTGCAGTTCCCGCTGTGGTGGTACGGGCCGCCGGCGATCCTCAAGGGCTGGTTCGACCGGGTGCTCACCAGCGGGTTCGCCTACGGCGATCTCGATCCGGAGCTGGGGGTGCCGCGCCGATACGGCGACGGGGGCCTGGTCGGACGCACGGCGCTGGTCGTGGTCACCGCCGGAGAGGACGCGCGCTCGATCGGCCGGCGAGGCGTCAGCGGCGATCTGGAGTCCCTGCTGTTCCCGCTCACCCACGGCGTGCTCTGGTACGTGGGCATCCAGACGCTCGACCTCCACGTCATCCACGACGCCGACGGCTTGGACACCGCCGCGGTCGATCGGGAAGTCGAGCGGCTGCGCGACCGGCTGCGCACGGTCCGCGCCGAGCCGGCCCGCCGTTACCGGCGCCTGCGCGACGGTGACTACCGCGCGACCCGGGCGCTGCACGAGGACATCCTGCCCGGGCGCACCGATCTGGGCATCCACCTCGCGTCGGGCAGCTAGCGCCCGTCCGCGACCCGTCCTCGCGGGCGCCGACCGGCGGCGTCGTCAGGAGGGTCCGGATGCCGCCGCTGCCCACGGGTAGCGGCGGCCGGACGTCCCGCGCCCGAACCGCCAGACTGCGAGAGCACGAGACCGGTGGACCCGGGCTCGTCGTCCGGGCTGGGACCCTGGCCGGCCGGGTGCACGGAGTAGCGATGCGTGCCGGACTTTCGCGCTACTCCCGGGCGTTGTCCTCGGGCATGAAGATCAGTGCGGCCGCCAGAGTCAGTGGGGTGAGTCCGAGATCGTTGCGGCACTACGAGGATGAGGGCTTGATCGTCCCCGGCCGCTTGGGCAACGGGTTCCGCGACTACTGCCAGTCCACTCTCGACCGGGTTCTCGTCGTCCGCTCGCTGCTGGAGTCCGGGCTGCCGGTGCGGTTGATCAGGCAGCTCCTGCCGCGTCTGGCGGACGGATCGGACGCCGGCACCGATGCGGTGCGCGCGGAGTTCCTGCACGAGGTGCAGAGCTACCGTGATCGGCTCGCTGCGCGTATCGCGATTCTCAACGATCGGCAGGCCGCGCTCGACGCTTACCTTCGAGAGGCCGCCGGTAACGATCGCTGCCCACCGCTTGACGTTGACGTAAGTGTCAGGATCCTACGTTCGGCGCATGGAGATCGACGAGCAGCAGAACCGCACTGAGCAGGCGATGCGAGCACTGGTCCAGCGCTCCTACGGGGGGCCGGGGGATCTGACCCTCACGACCGATCACCGCCGCCCCGCCCCCGGACCCGGCGAGTACCTGATCCGCGTGGGCGCCGCCGGGATCAACTTCGCCGACGTCATGCAGACCCGTGGAACCTACGGAGGAGGCCCGCAGCCTCCCTACGTGGCGGGCTTCGAGGCCGCCGGCGAGATCGTGGAGGCCGGCCCGGACGTCACGGATCCGCTGCCGCCCGGCACCCACGTCGTCGGAGCCGGCCCCGGAAGCTTCGCGCAGTACATGACGATGCCGGCCGCGAACGTGCTCCCCGCCCCGTCCGGCTGGAGCGACGCCGAATCCCTCGGCCTGGTGCTGAACTGGGCCACCGCCCTCGCCGCGCTGAAGCCGCTGGGTGAGATCGAGGCCGGTGACGTGGTGCTCGTGCACGCCGCAGCCGGAGGCGTGGGACAGGCCGCGGTTCGCCTCGCGCGCCACTACGGTGCGCGCGTGATCGCCACGGCGTCACCGGCGAAGCACGACACGGTCCGAGCGCTCGGCGCGGACGTGGTCCTGGACAGCCGACGCCCAGATCTGGGGAAGCAGATCAGCCGCCTGACCGGCGGCGTCGATCTCGTTCTGGAGTCGGTGGGACAGGCCACCTTCGAGGTGAGCCTGTCGGTGACCAAGCCGTTCGTCGGACGCGTCGTCGTGTTCGGTGCCGCCTCCGGCGACGCCACCCTGACCACGCACGATCTGGTCTTCACCCATCAAGTCCAGGTGAAAGGTCTGCACATCGGCGCGCTGGCGGTCGCGGCCCCGTCGGTCTACCGGTCGGTGCTCGTCGAGCTCGAGGAACTCATCGCCCACGGGGTGTACCCGCCCGGCACCCCGCACGTTCACCCTCTCGCCGAAGGGCCGGTGGTCCTGCAGCGACTCGAAGCCGGCCGGACCCGCGGGAAGCTCGCCCTCGATCCCTGGCGGTAGGAACGCTCGTGCTTCGTCCGGCCCGTCGAAGAAGCACCGGTGCCCGGGTAGGCCCGCCGCAGTCTTGCATCCGGTACCCAGGTACAGGCTTACCGTCGTGTCATGACCACGAACCAGCAGCTGGAGTGGGTGCCCTCCGCGTGCACCCTGCCCACCCCGGAGCAGTCCCTGCGGGTAGGCGAGTTCGATGACCTGTTCGCCGCGGCCCTGCGCGGTGTCGAGCGGCCCGCGCCCCACCGGCTGCGGCTCACGCTGGGTGCTGCCGCCGGGCGTCGCGCCGTCGTCGAGGACCTGACCGCGCGGGAGACCGCCTGCTGCTCGTTCGTCACCTTCACGATCACGCCCGGTGACGACGAGCTCGTCGTGGACGCCGAGGTCCCGGCGGCGCAGAGCGCGGTGCTCGACGCGCTGGCCGCCCGCGCGGCCGCGGTGGCCGGATGAGCAGCCCGGGGCTGCGCAGCAGCCAGGTCGCCGCGGCGGCCGGCGTGAACACCCAGACGCTGCGCTACTACGAACGGCGCGGCCTGCTCGCCGAACCGGACCGTTCACCCGGCGGGCACCGGCTCTACCCGGAAGAGGCGGTCACGCTGCTGCGGGTCATCAAAGCCGCGCAGCGACTCGGGTTCACCCTCGACGAGGTCGCGGACCTGCTGGAAGCCGGACGACACCGGCACCGCACCGACGCCGGACTCCAGTCCCGCGCGAAGACCAAGCTCGCGGAGATCGACGCCCGGCTGGCCGACCTGCAGACGATCCGCGCGGCGCTGGTCGACGCCGTCGATGCCGGCTGCGACGACCTGGTCGCCTGCGCGGACGACCCGTGCTGCCCGCTGCCGTTCACCGAACTGGCCGAGATCACCGTCCGCGCCGACGCCTCCTGCTGCTCACCCACCCACCCGAGAACGGATCCCTCCGCATGAGCACACCGGTCCGCCCGCACCTGCCCCTCGCCGGGCCACCCGCAGCGACCCGGCCCCACCGGCGCGGCCGGGTGCTGACCCGGCTTCCGGCGGCCGCCGCGGCCGTCACCGGTGGCCTCGGCGTGCTGATCGCGTGCGCGGCCTGCTGCGTCCCGCTGCTGGTGAGCGCCGGGTTGGTCACCGGTGCGGGGGCCGCCGGGCTGGAGAACGTGTTCCTCGGCGTCGGCGCGGCGCTGATGCTCATCGCGGGTGTCCTCGTCCTGGTGCGGCGCCGCCGGGCCCAGCGCACCGGCCACACCGGCTGCGGCGACGGGTGCGCCTGCTAGCCGAGAGCGGTGGGGCGGGGGTCGGCAGACGGCGGTCCGGTCAGTTCCGCAGCAGCGGCAGCAGCTGATCGCCCTGGCGCTCGATCTCCGCGAGGTAGGGCGTGTCCGAGAGGACGAAGTGCGTGACGCCCAGCTCCCGGTACCGGATCAGCGCTCTGGCCACGTCGGCCGCCGACCCCACCAGCCAGGTGGTGCCCGCGCCCGCGCCGCCGAACCTGCCCGGCGCGGTGTAGAGGTTCTCGTCGAGGACGTCGCCGCGGGCGGCCAGGTCGAGCAGCCGTTGCTGACCGACGGCGGTGTGCAGGTTCGGATCGGGTGCGATGGCACCCGTGGCCATCCGCGCCACCTTGGCCTCGGCGTCGGCCCAGGCCTGCTCGGTGGTGTCGCGGACCAGCGTCGTGACGCGCAGCCCGAACTCCAGCGGAGGGTGCTCGCGCCCCACCGTCGCGCTCAGCCGGGTCAGGCGTTCGATGCGTTCGCGGACCCCGTCGAGCGGCTCGCCCCAGAAGAGCTGGACGTCGGCCTCGGCCGCGGCGACCCGCTCGGCGCCCTCCGACGCGCCGCCGAAGTAGAGCCGGGGATGCCGGCGCTCGCCGCGGACGACGACGCGCGGCACGACCGTCGAGTCGGTGACCCGGTAGTGCTCGCCGGCGAACGTCACGTTCTCCTCGGTCCACAACCGGCGGACGAGCCGCAGGAACTCGCCGGTGCGCGCGTACCGGTCCGGGTGATCGGCGCCGCGGTCGCCGTAGGCCTCCGGGTGGTCCCGCCCGGACACGACGTTGACCAGCACCCGGCCCTCGGTGAGATGGTCGAGCGTCGCGACGGCGGACGCGAACTGGGCGGGCTGCCAGTAGCCCGGCCGAGCCGCGATCAACGGCTGGAACGCCGTCGTCCGCGCGGCGAGCGCGGCGGCGACCGCGAACGTGTCGGGCCGCCCCCAGCCGGTGCCGATCAGCGCACCGCCCCACCCGTGCGCCTCCAGCGCCCTGGCCTGTTCGGTGAGCGTCCGCAGGCTGTTGTGGCCCTCGACGGCGTCGTCACCGCGATGGCCCGACCGCGCCTCGTTCGGGATGTACCAGAGGTACTCGCCGCTCATGCGACCGGGCCGCCGCCCCAGCCCCACGGCGGATCGGGGATCTCGCGCCGCAGGATCGGGGCGATGTCGGACTGGAACAGCTCCAGCGAGGCCCGGTGCTGGGCGTCGGTGAGGCCGCCGGCGTCGGCGTGCAGGTGCAGCACGGTGTGGCCGAACTGCTCGTGGTAGCGGTGCACCTTCTCGACGATCTGCGCGGGGCTGCCGATGAGGGCGGAGGAGCGCTCGACGAAGTCCTCCAGCGTGGGGAAGACCGGCTCGAGCCCGAGGCGCCGTTGAAACGCGAGTTGCCCCTCGAAGACCGGCCGGTACGCCTCGACCGCGTCCTGGGACCTGCGTTCGGCGTAGTACCCGGCGGTGCCGGCGCCGACCGCGATACGCGCGGGGTCATGTCCGTAGTGCTCCCACCGCGCCCGGTAGTAGCGGATCAGCTCCGCGTACGGCTCGATCGGGTTCGTCACGTTGGCCGAGAACAGCGGATCGCCGTACCGGGCGGCCAGGTCGACCGACTCCCGGCTGGTTGCCGAGCCGTGCCAGATCCGGATCGGGCGCTGATACGGCTGCGGCCACACCTCGGCGTCCAGCAGCGGAGGCCGGAATTTCGTGTCGTGGGTGATCCTGTTGTCCGCCCACAGCTGCCGGAACACCTCGAAGGACTCCGCGTTGCGGTCCCACTGGTCCTCCGGGGTGACGGCGAACAGCGTGCGCTGGGCCGCGCCGTTGCCCTTGCCGATGATCAGCTCCAGCCGGCCCTCGGCGAGGTGGTCGAGCGTCGCGTAGTCCTCGAACGCGCGCACCGGATCCAGCAGGGACAGCGTCGTGACCGCGGTGAACAACCGGATCCGGGAGGTCAGTGCGGCGAGGTGGCTCAGGACCACGGTCGGCGCGGAGGAGATGAACGGCCGCTCGTGCCGCTCGCCCACCCCGAAGCCGTCGAAGCCGAGCTCCTCGGCGAGCAGGGCGTTGTCGATCACCTCGCGGAACCGTTCGTGGGTGGACTTCTGCCGCCCGGTCACCGGATCGGGGGCGTGGACGATGAGCGTGATGGCGAGGAACCTCATGAGACCGACTCCTTGAGCGGTGCGGTGGGAACCGAGCCGCCCGGAATGGCCGCCAGCAGCTCGCGGGTGTACTCGTGGGCGGGCCGGGTGAACAGGTCCTCGGTCGTACCGGTCTCCACGATGCGGCCGTGGCGCATCACCGCCACCCGGTGCGCGATCTGGCGCACGACCGCGAGGTCGTGGGAGATGAAGAGGTAGGCGGCGCCCATGTCGGCTTGCAACTCGGCGAGCAGGTCGAGCACCTGCGCCTGCACCGAGACGTCGAGCGCGGAGACCGGCTCGTCGCAGACGACCAGATCCGGTGAGAGCGCCAGCGCACGGGCGATCGCGACCCGCTGGCGCTGCCCTCCGGACAGCTCCGCCGGCCGGCGCTCCAGCACCGACGCCGGCAGCGCCACCCGGTCGAGCAGCTCCCGGGCGCGGGCGAGCCGGGCCGGACGGTCACCGACCTTGAACACCCGCAGTGGCTCGGTGACGATCTCGGCGACGGAGAACCGGGGGTCGAGCGACGCGTAGGGGTTCTGGTAGATCAGCTGGGCGCGGCGGCGCAGCCGGCGGACCCGGGCGCCGCGGGCAGCGGTCACGTCGTCGCCGTCGAACAGGATCCGGCCGCTGGTCGGGTCGGCCAGGCGCAGCACCAGCCGGGCCGTCGTCGACTTCCCCGAGCCGGACTCGCCGACCAGAGCCAGCGTCCGCCCGCGATGGATGGTGAAGCTGACGTCGTCGACCGCGCGGAGCGTCCGGTTCTCACCCGTCGGCAGCCGGAATTCCTTGACCAGGTCGCGGACCTCGACGAGCGGCTCCTCGCTCGGCGGCGGCTCGGCCATCCGAACCCGCGGCCGCGCGGTGGTCAGGCTCGGCGCGCTGTCGAGCAGCCGCCGGGTGTACTCGTGCCGGGGCCGGCGCAGGATCTCCTCGGTGGGCGCGGTCTCCACGACGCGGCCCTGCGACATGACCACGACCCGCTGCGCCCGGTCGGCCGCCACCCCCAGGTCGTGGGTGACCAACAGCACCGCGGTGCCGGACTCCTTCGCCAGGTGCTGCAGATGGTCGAGGATCACCCGTTGCACGGTGACGTCGAGCGCGCTGGTCGGTTCGTCGGCGATGATCAGCGCCGGATTCGCCGCGATGGCGATCGCGATCAGGACGCGTTGCCGCATCCCGCCGGAGAGCTCGTGCGGGTACTGCCGGGCGCGCACGGCCGGGTCCGGTAAGCCGGCCCGCTCCAGAATCGAGACGGCGTCCAGCGCCGCCGCGCGCCGACCCGCCAGCCGGTGGATGCGCAGCACCTCCGCGACCTGTTCGCCGACGCGCTTGACCGGGTTGAGCGACACCGACGGGTCCTGCGGGATCAGCCCGATCCGGGCTCCGCGCACGGCCCGCAGCTCACGTTCGGACAGCGACGTCAGATCGTCGCGGCCGAGGCGGACCGTGCCGCCGTCCAGGTGGCCGTTCGCCGCGAGCAGCCGGACGATCGCGTGTGCGGTGGTGCTCTTGCCCGATCCCGACTCGCCCACGACCGCCACGACCTCGCCGGGCCGCACGTCGAGGTCGACGTCGCGCACCGCCGGGACCGTGGCCCTACGGGTGCGGTAGGACACCGACAGGCCCCGGACCTCCAGCAGGGACTCGGTCATCGCTGCTTCACCCACTCCCCGTCCAACGCGCGGGCGATCCGGTTGGTCGCCAGGACGGTGGCGACGATCGTCAGCCCCGGCAGAGCGGTCAGCCACCAGGCGTTCGCGAGGTAGTTGCGGCCGCCGGAGATCAACGTGCCCCACTCCGGTGCCGGTGGCGGCGCGCCGTAGCCGAGGAAGCTCAGCGAGGACACCGACAAGATCGCGAGCCCGAACTCCAGCGTGGCCAGGACGAGCACCGGCCCCAGCGCGTTCGGCAGCACGTGCCGCCCCAGCACTGAGTACCAGCGGGCCCCGCAGGCGCGCGCGGCCTCGACGAACACCGACTGACGCACCCGCAGGACCTCCGCGCGCATCACCCGCGCGAAGCTCGCGACGCTCGCGATGCCCACCGCGACGGCGACCTTCACCGTGCCGTAGCCCAGGGCGGTCACCAGAGCCAGTGACAGGAACAGCGCCGGGATCGATAGCACGACGTCGATGACCCGCATCAGCACGTCGTCGAGCCAGCCGCCCACGAAACCCGCGAGCAGGCCCAGCAGGCCGCCGCTCACGAACGCGACGGCCACGGCGATCAGCGTCGCCTTCAACGACAGGTGGGCGCCGTGCACCACTCGCGAGAACAGGTCACGGCCGAGCTCGTCGGTGCCGAACCAGTGCGCGGAGCTCGGAGCCTGGAAGAGGTCTTCCGGCACCCCGGTCAACGGGTCGCGGTTCGTGAACAGCCCGGGCCAGAACGCCGCCAGCGCCACCAGGACCACGAAGACGATCGAGACGACCAGCCCCGGCCTGCGCAGGAAGAACCGCGCGACTCCGGTGCGCGGTCCCGGCTGGAGCTCCGGAGCCGGTCCCAGCGCGGCGCCGCGGGCGACGTCCTCGACGAGGAGTTCATTCATGCGGCTGCCGCTCCCTTGCTCGACGCCACCACGATCCGCGGATCCAGCAGCGGGTAGATCAGGTCCACGACCAGGTTCACCAGCACGAAGATCGCCGCCCCGAACACCACGACGCCTTGGACCAGCGGAAGGTCCTGGGCGGTGACGGCGCTCGCCGTCACCCGGCCCAGCCCGTTCCGGGAGAACACCGTCTCGATGACCACCGAGTTGGCCATCAACTGACCCGCCAGCAGTCCGACGACGGTCAACGCGGGTAGCGACGCGTTGCGCAGCACGTGTCGCAGATGGATGTGGCGCCGACCCGCGCCCTTGGCCCGAGCGGTCTCCACGTAGGCCTGGTCGAGCGCGATGAACAGGCTCTTGGACAGCACCTGCGCGATCATCGCGCCGGTCGGGATCGCCAGCGCCACCGCCGGGAGCACCAGCCCGCGCAGGCCGTCGTTGCCGAAGGCCGGGAACCAGCCCGCGCGGAACGAGAAGATCTCGACCAGCATGAGCGCGACCCAGAACACCGGCATCGACACCGCCAGCGGGGGCAGCGACAGCAGCAGCTGCCGCAGCCACCGCAGCCCGGTGTAGGTCGCCAGGAGTGCCAGGCTCCCGCCGGCCAGCACACCGAGCGCCAACCCGGTGCCGGTCAGGAGCAGCGTCTGCGGCAGCGCGTCGCCCAGCGTGGCGGTGACCGTCCGGCCGGTCGACGCGGAGTCGCCGAAGTCGCCCTGCAGTGCCCGGCCCAGGTGGTCCAGGTACTGCACCGGTAGGGGGTCGTCGTACCCGTACCGGTGCCGCAGCTCGTCGATCTGCGCTTGGTCGAGCTCGGTGTCGCCGGCGGTCATCGCCGAGACCGCGTCACCCGGCAGGAGAACCAGGATCAGGAACGACAGCGTGTAGGCGGCCCAGAGCACGCCGATCGCCTGCGCGAGTCGTCTGATCACGTACCGGCGCACGGCTGGTCAGCCGATCCGGGTGTCGTGCAGCTGGATGCGGCTGGAGGCGTCGAAGTCGAGGTCCTTGACGTTCTTGCCGACTCCCAGCTCGGTCTCCAGCTCCACGACCGGGACGACGTACGCGTTCTCCGTGATCAGCTGCTGCGCCTGCGCCACCAGCTGCTTGCGCTGCGCGTCGTCGGCCGCCGCGGCCTGCCGGCTCAGGACGTCGTCCAGCGGGCCGACCGGCAGGCGGTAGGAGTTGAGGCCCTTGGTCGAGTACTGGGTACGCAGGATGTCGGGGTCCGCGCGGGTGAGGTTGCCCCACAGCGCGTCGAACTTGCCGCCCTGCAGGATCTCGGCGAACTGGGCGATCTGCCGCTGCTGGAGCACGACGTCGATCCCCACGGCCTTGAGCTGCTGCTGGATCAGCTCCAACGTCGGCTGGTTGGTGGCCGCGTTGGCGAACCAGAACACGTTCAGCCGCAGCTTGGTGCCGCCCTTCACCCGGATGCCGTCACCACCGGGGCGCCAGCCGGCCGCGTCCAGCAGCGATTTCGCCTTCGCCTGGTCGTAGTCCAGGCCGGGGGCCGCGGTGTAGTGCGGGGTGGTGTGCGACAGGATGCTCGTCGCCGCTTTGGTACCGGTGGGGAAGATCGTGTCGACGATCTGCTGACGGTCGACCGCGACCTGGATCGCCTGCCGCACCTTGAGGTCGCGCAGGATCGGGTTCGCGTTGTTCAGGCCCAGGTTGAACACGACGCCGGGGTTCGCCCGGTGGATGAGGTTCACCCCGGCGGCCTCGAGCGCGGCTTCGTCCGCCTTGCCGACCGAGCCGATCGCGTCGACCTGCCCCGACTGCAGGCTGCCGGTTCGCACGCCGGACTCGGGGACGACCTTGAACACGATCTTGTCGAGATAGGCCTCTCCGTCCTTGCTCCACCGCGGTGAGCCCCACGCGTAGCCCGTGCGCTTGGCCAGCGTGATCGACTGGGACGGGACATACTTCGAGAGCACGAACGGCCCGGAGCCCACGATGCCTTCGGCGCACTTGCGCTCCGGCGTCTTCTTCACGCTCGCCGACGACGCGATCCCCAGCGAGTGCGTCGACGTGGCCTGGAGGAATTGGGCGTTCGGCTGCTCGAACGTGACCCGGACGGTGAGCGGATCGACCACCGTGGTGGCCTTCACCCCGTTCAGGTAGCCCTTCGCCAGCACGCCCAGCGCGCCCAGCCGGGGCACCGCGTCGAAGTTGTCCTTCACGACCTGTGCGGTCAGCGCGGAGCCGTCGCTGAACGTCACGCCCTTGCGCAGATGGAACGTGAACGTGGTGCTGTCCGGACTGATCTCCCACTTCTCGGCCAGCCACGGCACGATCTCGCCGGTGTCCGGGTCCTGATCGGTCAGCGAGTCGACGATCTGCCGGACCGAGTAGATCGTGTCGTTGCTGCCCACCTGCTGCGGGTCCACGCAGCCCATGTCCGAACCGACCGCGAACGTGAGCGTCCCGCCGGACCCCGCCCCGGAGGAGCCGGAGGAGTCGCTCGACGAGCAGCCGCTGAACAGGACGACGCCCGCGGTCAACAGTGCGGTCAACGCCGTCGCCGGTCGGGTGATCCGGGACGGTGCGTGTGGTCTCACGGACGTGGTTCTCCTACTCGACGAGGGCGCGAGGGGGCCACCGCTGCCGGATGCCGGCAGCGGTGGGTGAGTCGGATGAGGAGGCCGGGCCCTGGGGCACTCGCAGGGCCGGATTCGGTGCCGGGACCAACTGTAGTGACGGATTGCTGTATCAGTCAATGCCTATAGGCGAGATAGGTAATTCGGGGACGGGTGGCAGGTCGAGGTGCTCGCGCAGCGTCGTGCCCTCGTACGCGGTGCGGTAGACGCCGCGTTCCTGCAGGGCCGGAACGAGCTTCGCGACGACGTCGTCGATCGTCTGCGGGATCAGCTGCGGCAGCAGGTTGAAGCCGTCGACGACCCCGTCCCGGAGGTACCGCGTCCACTCGTCGGCGATCTGCCCCGGCGTGCCGACGAACCCCTCGTGGCGCGGCGTCACCTCGGCCACCAGATCGCGGATCGACAGGCTCCGCTCGGCGGCCAGGCGGCGCCACTGCGCGATCCGCTCCAGCTTCCCGGTACGCCAGTCGATCGGCAGCGTGCCGCGGGACGGGTCCAACTCGTCCTCGGTCGGCTCGATCTCCGGTAGCGGTCCGTCCGGGTCGTAGTCGGAGAGGTCCTTGCCCCAGAACTGTTCGAGGAACGCGATCGCCCGCGGTCCGGTGGTCTGCTCGCGGCGGATCCACGCGGCGCGCTCGGCCGCATCGGCGGAGGTGTCGCCCAGCACGACCGACGTCCCGGGCAGGATGCGCACCGCGTCCGGTGCCCGGCCGTAGGCGGCCAGCCGGCTGCGGAGGTCGTCGGCGTAGGCACGTGCGCCGTCGTAGTCGCTGTGCGCGGAGAAGACGACGTCGGCGTGGCGGGCGGCCAGATCACGACCGCCGGGGGAGTCACCGGCCTGGAACAGCACCGGACGCCCCTGGGGGCTGGCCGGCTGGGTCGGCGCCGCCCGTAGCGTCACCAGATCCCCGGACCGCGTGACGGGCTGTCCGGCCCACAGCGCCTTCGCCACGTCGACGACCTGCGTCGCCCGTTCGTAGCGGCGCTCGTGCGGCAGCCATCCGCCGTGCCGGAAGTTCTCCCCGGTCCACGCGTTGTCGGTGGTCACGATGTTCCACCCGGCCCGGCCGCCGGAGATCAGGTCGAGGCCGGCGAGCCGCCGGGCCAGATCGGCGGGGTAGTTGTACGTCGCGTTCTGCGTGGCGACCAGCCCGATTCGCTCCGTGACGCCGGCCAGGACGGCGAGCTGGGTGATCGCATCCGGTCGGCCGGCTACGTCCAGCGCGTGGATCCGGCCCCGGTTCTCCCGGACCCGGAGCCCTTCGCCGAGGAAGAACGCGTCGAACAGCCCGCGCTCGAGGGCCTGGGCGACGTGGACGAACGTGTCGATGTGGGTGTGCGGCGCGGCGTCCGGGTCGGTCCAGACCGTCTGCGGGCCGACGCCGGTGTAGAAGAGGCCGAGGTGGAGTCGACGAGCCATGGGCAGCGCCTCTCAGGCGGTAGTGGCGAATCGGTTGGCCGGGCGGGGGAGCCCCAGGACATCCCGTAGCGTCGGGCCCGGTGCGGGCCCGGTGCCGGTTTCGGCGAGGCGCGCCGCCAGCAGCGGCAGGTCGACGGCGATCTCCGCCGGGTGCAGGCGAACTCCGTCGACGACGGCGGCGAGGCGGTCGAGCAGCGCGGCCAGCGCGTCGAGCGAGCCGACGTGCCGCAGCCGGTCGGAGACCGGCCACGGCCCCAGCGCGGCGAGCCGGTCCGCGGCCGGCTCTGCCGCGTCGAGCAACACCTCCACCTCGGCGAACACTCGCGGCGCGCCCTCGGCGCGGGCCCGCTCGGCCCGTGCGCCGACGTCCGGGCCGCCGACCAGTGCGACGTCCAGCTGCCCGGTGACGCCCAGCGTGTCGGCGCCGAGCACGACCACCTGGCCCTGTGGCGGCCGCGGCGTGATCAGCGGCCCGACCACCGAGAACGTGTCGCCGACGAAGTTGACGTGGTGCACCCGGTCCGGATCGAGGAAGCGGCCTGCCGGGACGTCCCGGATGATCGCGTCGTCCTCCCAGGAGTCCCAGAGGGCCCTGGCGACCTCGACGACGTCCCGGACCTCGCGGCGCAGCGCATCGGCTTCCAGCGGCTCACGCCCGACCGTCGCGAGGGCGTCGGAATCGTTCTGGGCTCCGACGACCCACCCGGCGCGCCCGCCGGTCGCGTGGTCGAGGCTGGCCAGTTGAGTCGCCAGGTGGAACGGCTCCGCGGTCGTGACGTGCAGTGTCGGTGCGAGCCCGATCCGAGAGGAGCTCAGTGCGAGGTATCCGGCCCGGACCCCGGCGTCGATCCCCCCGCCGACCGGCTGCGCGGAGTCGCCGAGCGTCACCAGCGCGAACCCGGCCTGCTCGGCGAGCGCCACGTCGGCGACGAGGGTCCCGGGGTCGAAGATCGAGTCTCGGGCGGCACCCGGGTGGGCGCCGGCGCCGTCCAGTTCGACTGCCAGTGAGCTCCTCTCGACCGGCCCTTCCGGACCGCGCTCGGCCTGCGGAGACGTGTGAGGTGGAAGAGAGCTCAGTGTCATGCCGATCCCCTGTCGTCGACCTCTTCGATCCGGGTCTTCGCCGGCGCCGCCCGGTGCTGCGGGCGAGGCGCCCGCGACGTCAGGACCCGCTGTCGGAGTTCCACTCCTTGGCGAGCAGTTCGTAGGAGCGCACCCGGTCGGCGTGATCGTGAGTGATCGTCGTGACGACCAGCTCGTCGGCGTCGGTGGCTTCCTGCAGCTCGAGCAGGCGCGCCGCGACCGTGCCCGGAGACCCGACGAACTGCGTCTCGAGCCGGTCGGCGACCAGCTCGCGCTCCTCCTCCGTCCAGGGCAGCGCCGCAGCCTCCGCCGGCGTCGGGAAGGGAATCGCGCCCGCCGCGGTACGGATGCTCCGCACCCAGGGTGCGTAACCGGCGGCGAGCTCCCGCGCGGTGGCGTCGTCGTCGGCCACGACCACGTCGGCGGAGACGCTCACGTAGGGGGCCTCGAGGAACTCCGAGGGTCGGAACGCCGACCGGTAGGCGGCGACGGCTTCCAGCACCCCGGACGGTGCGACGTGGTAGTTGGCGGCGAACCGCAGCCCGCGCTCGCCGGCGACCGTGGCGCTCTCACCACCGCTGCTGCCGAGGATCCAGACCTCGACCTGCGCGGCCTCTCCCGGGCTGGCGTGGGCCTCGACCCCGTCGTGCCGGTACGTGCCGCGCAGTAACGCCAGCAACTCGTCGATCTGCTCGCCGTAGTCGGGCGCTTGCGCGCCCGGCAGCTGGAGCAGCCGCTGCTGCAGCGCGATGCGGGGCGAGCCGAGGAGCCGCCGGAACGAGAACGGCTTCGGGACGACGAGGTCGTTGGGCGGCGTGATCGGCGTCGCGGTGGCAGCCGTGCTCGGTGGCCGGCCCCCGGACCGTCCCAGGCCGAGGTCGATGCGGCCGGGGTGCACGGCGTCGACCAGGCCCACCTCCTCCACGACCGACAGCGCGGTGCGGTGGCCGAGCTGGAACCCGGCCGAGCCGAGCCGGATGTGGGAGGTCGCCGCCGAGGCCAGCGCGATCAGGACCGACGGCGACGAGCCCAGGACGCCGGGGTTGAGATGGTGTTCGGCGAACCAGTAACGGCGGTACCCGAACTCCTCGACCCGGCGAGCCAGGTCGATCGCGTTGCGCACCGCGTCGGCGGTGGTGGAGCCGGAGCTGACCGGAACCAGGTCCAGAACCGAGAGCGGGACACGCGGCATGCAGTCCTCCGAACCTTCAGCGGGCGGTGGCCGGTACCCAGCCGAGTGCTGGTGCCAGACGGGTGCGGACGTCGTGCAGGATCTGCAGGTAGTCCTCGTGCTCGAACTCGTACGGGAGCTCGATCCGGAAGTCGGTGACCTCGGCCAGTACCGGGTCGCTCGTCAGCTGTTCGAGGATCTGGTCGGTGGGCCCCACCAGGTCGCGGGCGAACAGGATCCGCTTCGGCCCGTTCGGGGCCAGCGTGCGTTCGTAGCGGCTCTCCGCGTAGGCGCGGTAGCGCTTGCGGGTGGTCGCGTCGGCGCTGTCGAACGGCACGATCACCCGTCCGAGCGCGACCCGGCCGGCCCCGCTGCGCCGCCGGTAGGTGCGCAGCAACGCGAGCTGGGCGGTGGTGAAGTCGTCGGTGCCCTCGCCGGTGATCACGTTGCCGGTGAGCAGGTGCAGACCTGCCTCCCCGGCCCAGGACGCCGAGCGCAGACTCCCGGCGCCGTACCAGACTCGTTCGGCCAGACCCGGGCTGTAGGGCTGGACCCGCGGCCGCTGGACGTTGCCGGGGGAGTGGATGACGGTGTCCTCGTCGCCGAGGTACTCGCCTCGTAGGTTCTCCACGAGACGGCTGACCCGGTTGTACGACAGGTCGTACTCACGCCAGTCGCCGTCGAAGGCCAGGTGCGCGAGGAGTTCGGCGTGCGGCGGGGTCCCGGCGCTGAAGCCGACCTGCAGCCGGCCGCGGGAGAGCACGTCGGCGGTGGCGAGATCCTCGGCCAGCCGGAACGGGCTCTCGTAGCCGATCGGGATGACCGCGGTGCCCAGCTGGATCCGGGTGGTGCGCTGGCCGGCTGCGGCGAGGAAGACCGCGGCCGATGCGACGCCGTGCTCGAGGTGGCGTTGCCGGATCCATGCGCCGTCGAAGCCGAGCCGTTCGCCGTACTCGAACTGCTGGAGCGTGTCCTCCAAGCCGGCGTAGGGATCGTCGTCGGGGTAGTTGCCCGGGGTGAGGAACGCGAGCGACTGGATGGTGGCCATGGGCGCTCCTTCGGTGACGCGCTTCTCGACCGTAGTAAGCCTCCGCCGTTGCCGTCAATGCCTATCTGGGAAGTATGGATATCGCCCTACGGCGGACGATCGGGCGGCACAGTGCTCCGCTGACCGCGGACCCACTTTCCTTCGCGGAACCAGCCGTGAGGCGACCGATGGCGTTCACTGCGGTCGCCGGTCCGAGGTCGGCGGCCCCCTCGGTGCGAACTCCGCCCCGGGCTGACGCGTAGTCGCCGCCGACAGCGATGGCGGAGAAATACTGGCGGGCAGCCCTCAGGTGTGGCGCTTGTGGCGCGGGAACCACCTTCTCGTGGTCCGCCGCCGAATCGGGTGCCACCGCGGCCGCGGTGGAACGTCCATGAGTTCTTCTCGACCGACCTCTGCCGACGGTGCTCGGCCTGCGGAAACGTGCGAGGGTGAAAAGAGCTCCATCGCGACGACGTCGACCTTCAGATCATCAGCCGACGGCCGAGGTGCACCACGTTCGTCCTCGGCATGGATCTCGATCCGGGTGTTCTCCTGGGAGGGCCGGTAGATCTCGTCCCACACGCCCAGCAGGGAGGAGCTCACGCCGCTACGTCGCACCTTCCGCGCGATCAACGCGAGCAGACAGATAACCGACGCATAGGCTCCGACAACAACCACGAGCGTCAGAAAACCCGCCATACCAGAACGCTAACACGCCACGAACTGCCACCATTTCGATCGCCGCAGACGATTGGAAAAGAAGGGCGGAATGAAGGCGCTCGCCGACCCGGCCCGGCCACGCCGGCAAGGGCAGCCGCGATTCGCGCGAGTCCACTGTGGGTAAAGCCCCGTCCGTGACCGAAACGCTGATTGCGTTGGTGCCGATCGTTCTGGTGGCCGCCGCGCTTGGTTGGTGGTCGAGGCGCGGTCAACGCGCCGCCCTGTCGCATCAGAACGCCCTGGAAGGGCTGACCGAGGCGGAGCGCGCGGCGGTGAAGGCCGCCGTCCGGACGGGTCAGCGGGTCAGCGACCCGGCGCTGACCCACCGCGCGACCGCCTGGGCCGAGAGTCGAGCCGTAGTACACCGCCGGCGACTGCGGGAGGCGGAGCGGGCCAAATGGCTGCTGATCGGCCTTGGGCTCGCGCTCGCCGCAATCGGAGCCGTCGCGCTCGCCGACGAGTTCTCGATCCTCGGCCTCGTCCTGCTCGTCGTCGGCCTGCTGTACGGCCCGGCCTCGCTGGTCGGCATCCGGCGACACCGCCGCGGCGTGGCCGCAGCCGAGGCGGCGCTCGAGGCGAACAGCAGTTCCGCTGATCGCGGTTGATCCGAACCCGGCCCTCTGCGGTGCCGTGAAGGTACTGGTCCGGGCGGTCCCGCCGGGGCGGTGAGCTACCGGTCGATGGCCGAAAGGGGTGCGCTAGCGTGCGCCCATGACGGCGACCGAACCCAGACGACGTGCGGGGAGTGGTGAACGCGTCGGCGGGCTCGTGCTCGCTGCGGCCGTGGGGGCGTTGGCCGGCGCCTCGGTGACGCGGCGCCGGAGAGTGCGTGCGGCGGTGACCGGAGCGGTGGCGCTGGCGGCGACCGACGCGGTGGCACGCGCCCGGCAGCGGCCGGGTGAGATTCCGGCGTGGTGGTCGCGGGTCGTGATGAGCGGTGCGATAGCGGCCCCGGTGGGCTGGCTCGGTGGACGGCTCACCCACGCCGGGCCGGTGGCGGTGGGCACGGCGGCCGGCGCGGTAGCGGGCGCGCTCGGGCTGCGGCCGCAGAAGGTTGCGCTCGGCCCGGTGGCGGGTGCTGCCGTAGGAGCGGCCTGGCGATCGGCCGGCGGCGGGGAACCCGGTGCCGTGGCGGCCGGTGCCGTGGTCGGGGTCCGGATCCTGTCCGCTCTGCTGTTCCGCGACGCTCAGGTGAGCCTGTTGGCCGAGGGCGTTCAGGCCGAAGAGCTGCCGTTCGTCGTGCCGCTCGAGGCCCGTACCCGCTACGTGGGCACCGACTACGTGCGCGAGCTCGCCGAGGTGATCGGCGGCACGTATGCAGCCGACGCCTCGGACGTGGGGATCGTGGCGTCGCTCGACGACGTGGCCGGCCCCCAGTTCGACCCCGCGGACGTCCAGCCGCTCGTCCGCGAGTTCTATGAGCACACCACCCGGTTCCGGCTGGACATCGTGCCGGAGTGGCGGCTCTGGGTGCGGCCGGGCTATCTGCTCTACCGCACGCTCGTGGCGCGGCCGGTGGGCCAGGCGAACGTGCCGATGAACCAGCGCGAGACGTTCCGGGGAGTGCGCAGCCGCATCGACACGATCACGCCGGAGGGCACCGAGGTGATCGGTGTCCGGGGGTGGATCCGTTCGTTCGCCGACACCGACGAGCCCATTTACGTCGGCATTTACACCACGTACCGGCACCAGGGGCGCGGCTACGTGAGCGTCGGTTTCCCGGTGCCACAGGGCAGCTTCACCGCCACCCTGCTGCCCCGCGCACGCCCGGACGGCGGGCTCGTGCTGACCAGCCGCAGCTCGCTCGCCCACCCCGGCCACTACCTGACCTACGTCGACCCCGGCACCCGGGAGCTCACCACGTTGAGCGTTGCCGGCTTCGCCGAACAGCTCGACGTCTACACGGTTGACGGTGAGCTACGCGCCGAGCATGCGTTCTCGCTGTACGGCCTGCCGTTCCTCGTCCTCCACTACACGATCCGCCGCAAGTAGCGCTCTCACTGTGCGTTCCGGCCCTGGCGTCGAACGAGCGTCGGCAGCCGGGGGAACCTTGGTGTGCACGGATAGGCCACAGAGTGGCCCTTGTCTGGTCCGGGCAAGGGCCACTCTGCGGCCTATTCGCCTCAGGGACTGCTGGGCATGAGCCAGCGAAACGCCCTCACCTTGACCTGAAGCGAGGTTCAACTCGTAGCGTCGGCGACGTCGAGAGGGGACCATCATGACGACACTCGTCACTGGCGCTACCGGCAACACTGGCAGGCACATCGTGGCCGAGCTGATCGGTCGAGGAGAGCATGTTCGGGCGCTGACCCGCGATCCGGCGGCGGCCGCCGAGAGGTTGGCGGACGGGGTGGAACTGATCCGCGGCACGCACACGGCACCGGAGACGTTGCACGCCGCCCTGGAAGGGGTCGACCGATTGCACATCACGGTGACGGCGGGGCTCGCCGAGGTCGGACCCGAGCTGGTACGTCGTGCGGTCGATCGGGGCGTCGGACGCATCACCGTGCTGTGGGGCGGCTACGTCGGGCCGGTCGAGCAGGCAGTGGCCGACTCCGGCGTGGAGTGGACCCGGCTGGAGCCGCAGGAGTTCATGTCGAACACGTTGACCTGGGCCGAATCCATTCGAGCCGAAGGAGTCGTGCGAGAGCCGTACGACTTGCCCAGCGCACTCGTCCACGAGGCCGACATCGGCGCGGTGGCAGCGGTCGCGCTGCTCGACGACGGTCACCTCGGACAGGCCTACAACCTCACCGGGCCGGAGGCCTTGACGCCCACCGAACGGACGAAGATCCTGTCCCGAGCCATCGGCCGGGACATCACCCTCGTTCCCATCAGCCACGAACAAGCGGTGGAGAGGCTGGTACGTACCGGGGTGTCCCGAGCGGACGCCGAGTATGTCGTCGGGTGGTACGCCAATCCTCCCGCCGAGGCGATGACCGTGGTCGACACCGTCGAGCAGCTGATCGGTCGTGCGCCGCGAACGTTCGAACAGTGGACGGCCGAGCACGCCGACCGGTTGGTCGGGTGAGGCTCCCGGCAAGCTGCCCGGAGCCGGCCTCGACCCCGCTGACAGCAGCCGTCCCGCAAGCGGATCAGCGCTCTGGGGCTGACCTCACCCCGCCCAGCGCGCTGACCGCTCCGCGGCATGCGGCATGAGTGGAGTGCGTCCCCTCCCTGCCCAGGCACGCGCAGGTATTCGGTAGCCCTGAGCGGGACGAGCGACCACTCTAGTGACGGTGACCGAGCCGAAATATCAGATCCGTGCCCTCTTCGACGCCCAGACGGTCACCGTCTACCAGGCGTATCCCCCAGAGATCGGGCTGACCGCCGCGAGGACAGGTAGCTTTCCCTCCAGCTGGCAACGCGACCGGATGACCTGGATCAAGCCGTCGTTCCTCTGGATGATGTACCGCTGCGGATGGGGCACCAAGGTCGGCCAGGAGACCGTTCTTGCCGTCACCGTCACCCGCGACGGTTTCGACTGGTGCCTGGCGCAGGCCTGCCTCTCGCACTACCAACGGGGCTTGCATGCAGACCGGGCCAGCTGGCGACGCGACCTGAAGCGGGCACCGACACGCGTTCAGTGGGATCCTGAACGGGACGTTCACCTGCGCCCCCTTGCGCAGCGCTCGCTCCAGCTCGGTCTTACCGGCGAGGCCGCACGCCGTTACGCCGACGAGTGGATCGTCTCGATCACCGACGTCACCGCGCACGCCCGAAACATCCAGCGCCTGATCCACGCCGGAGAGGACCAAGCTGCTCAGCAACTGCTCCCCGCCGAACAGGCCTACCCAGCCGCTGGCCTCCTTGCACGACTGGTTCCAGCAGGGTGCTGACGACTACCGGCCTGCGCCCGATGAGTGAGTTCCATCGGTCGCTGCCCGGCCGCTGAGCACGGCTATCGTCTCAATGAATTTCTCGACGAAAAAGGGCACGATGCCGCGGAAGCGGCCAGGAACTCTCAGACGATCTCGAACGCCCAAAGCTTCGTGGCACGACGTCCCCCACGTCCCGGGCCTCAACGGCTACTGCCAGTACGAGATCAGCCGAATCGAGCTGACAACGGCGCACGACTGGGCCCGTCAAGGACTCTGGCCGGGCGTGACAGCCGAAGCCCTCGTGGCATGGCAGAAGATGGCCAGAAATCCCTGCACCCGCATATTTCTGCCCTGCTCCTGCTGCGGCCGCCATCCTCGGGCACTACTCCAAGAAGCGTTGGACGCGCTCGCAACGCCCGCAGCGGAAGCGCTGACCCGGCTGATAGCAGATCCCGACGACGAGTTCTGGCGACGTACCCGCTCCGATCCCCACCCACCTGGCGAACTGCCATGGTGGGACAGGCGACGCCCGCTGTGAACGGTGGGGTGCGAACTCGCTGCTTCGATCGGACATCCCGACGAAGGTTCGTACAACCCTTGTTCGCGGCAGGAGCGGATGTCCCGGAAGAGCCGGTCACCGGCACGAGAATGCTGTTTGAACCGCGCCGAAACAGCAAGATGTGGCTGTTCGACAGCAGAGCCGTTCGTCCGTCGATCGTTGGTCCCGCGGACGGCGGCACGAGCGTGCACCCGGTCACAGGGCTCCGCGGTCGTGTCAGCGGCGCAGGCGGTCATCTGCGGTCTGACCACCCCTGAGCGGCTGGAATTGGCCTGCGCAGACGTCAGGGAGAGTTGGTGGCCTGTAGCCGGGCGGCGATGCGGTCGTGCAGCGCGGTCAGCGCGTCGATGCGTTCGCGGAGCGAGGCGAGTCGCTCGCGCGCAACCCGCATCGACGTGGTGCACGGGCCCGCTTCGCCGAAGATCGGCGGGAGGTCGTGGTCGAGGTGCGTCACGAACGCCTTGACATCGCTGATCGTGAAGCCGAGCGCGAGCAGCTCGCGGATGTTGCGCACCCGGAGCACCGCGCCCTCGGCATAGACCCGGTAGCCGTTGGATGCGCGCTCACTGTCCAGCAGACCTTCGTCCTCGTAGAACCGCAGCGCCCGCGGGGTCGCGCCGGTGATCCGGGCCAGCTCTCCGATCCGCATGATCATGACTATTCCAGCGCGACTACGACCAGGCCGGTGAAGCGGCCGGCGAACAGGTTGAGCAGCGCGTCCGGAGCGGCCTCAAGACCGCGCACTACGGAATGCGGCGGTTCCGGCGCGACCGTGTGGTACTCCGGTTCCAGAGCGCGGTGGGCAGCCGCGCTGACACCGACCAGCGTCAGACCCTTGGCAATCACCGCCATCGTGTCCCACGGCTCGGGTGTGACGCCGCCGAGTTGCTGGGCGAGCGTGCCGACGAGCGCGAGCCGTCCACCGGGGTTCATCGCCGAGACGAGCCCGGGGTCACCGACCAGGTCCAACGCGACGTCCACCCCGGACGGCACCGTGCCGGTGCGGCGGTCGAACCCCTCGTCGTACCCGAGGCTCGTGGTGAGCACCGCGGCCTTCTCCCCCGATCCGGTGCTGCCGATCACACGGCCGGCCCTCAGCGCCTTCGCCAGTCGCGCGGCCGTACTACCCACAGCGCCAGCCGCACTCGACACGTAGACGGTTTCACCCCGGCGCAGCCCGGCCGCCCGCAGCCCGGCGTAGGCGACGAACCCGCTGGAGAGCGCGGCGAGTTCGGTGCCCGCGGCGATGGCCTGGAAGCGACCGGCGTCGAGGAGGGCGTGGCTACGCCAGCCAGCCAGGTGGGAGACGAGCGTGCCGACAGGTGCGTCTCCGGCCACCACCTCACCGACCGCCTTGCCGAACAGCGGTTGCCCGATCTGGTACCCCGGCATCGGGCCGCTGTCATCCAGCAGCGTCCGCATTACCGCGCCGAGCACCATCATCCGGTTGCGCACCAAGACCTGCCCGTCGGCCGGCGCAGGCAAGTCGGTTTCGACCAGCCGGAAATCGGCCCGGCTCGGGGCACCGATCGGTCGACGTACGAGATGGATCTCCGTCGTTCGCATGGGCGGGACGCTAGAGCTTGACCCGGGCGTCAAGGTCAAGCCTTCGCCCCCCTCTCCCGGTTGCGACCGGCTGATTGAACCGCGCCCCGTGGGCGATCGGGGCGGATTCGCCTGTTCGCGGGACGCGTCGGTGCCGGTGGCACGGGCTCGCCGCGTCGAAGGGGGATGAGGGCGACCTCGTCGCCTTCACCGCGGACGCGGAGCACCGGGTGGCCGTGGTCTTGGCCGAAGACGGCGACGTTCGCTGCGGTCGCTGCGAAGATCAAGGATCGCTTCGGAGATCGGACGACACCGCGAATGCGGCGAGCGGCGTCGATGGCGAGGAGGTCGAGCAGTGGGACAGGACGGGTTCACCGACGCAATTGCGCCCGAGGGTCCTCGGTGGCGCGTCGGTCACATCTACACCGGTTTAGAGATCCGACCCTGGCGAAAGTATCTTGCCGAACTCGACGCGGTTCTCGGCGAAGCATTCGCCCGAGGCAGCATCCGCTCGCTCGCCCGCTACGACGTCCGGACCGAAGAGGAACTTCGCGCATCACTTCGGATGGTGGCGGGCGTTGACCTACTCCTGCTCGATCTCCACGGGGGCGTGCAGGACGGGCACGCGCAGCTCTACGTCCACAGCCGCGGCATGCCGGTAGCGCTGGCAGACGTGGGTGCCGGCAGGTGGCAGATACCCGTGATCGTGCTCAGCTGCTGCGAAGGGGGTACGGAACACTTCCGTGATGCGATTCAGCAGCTGGCGGACGGCCCAGTGCTGACCGTCGGACACGATGGTCGGGTCGGCACCTACGACCACACAACAGTGCGTGTCGTGGACTCGATCCTGCGAGTCAGCGAGCCGGGCCCTAGCGTGGCCGCACGTGATGCGTCGTCCGAACAGCTGCGGAACAGACACTGGTCGGCCGAGATCCTTCCGGCCCGAGGGTCATTCCCGCACGCGAAATGATCGACGTCGCCCCGAAGCGCCTCCGCACGTGCGGGCCCGCTGTCACTCCGGCACCCCGAGGGTGCGGGCAAGTCGACCGGCCTCGGTGACCAGGCGGGTGCGATCGCCACGGCGGGCCACGTCCTCGACTTCGGGAATCGCCTCCCGCGCCGACCGCGGATGCGGCGGCACGCGAGCGCCAGGAGGTCCGGTCCGCCCGCGCTCGCGGTGAGCGCGGCCGGTACGAGGCGCGGGCCGCAGTCCAGACTTCGGCCGCGGCACCCGCGCGCAGAGCATCGGTCAGGGCCTCGGCGACTCGGCGCAGCACGAGAACGCCGTCGTCGTGGAGGACGGCGAGCCCGTGGCCCACCAGAGCGCCGAGGTCGGCGCCGTCGCGATCGGCGCGCGCGGCGGTGCGGACGAACGCGTCGGTGGCAGCGAGCCGCTCGGCGGGTCGACCGGCGGCGAGGCCCTGGGCGAGGCAGAGCGCGAACGCCGGGCCGAGCGGCCTGGACACGCCAGCCAGAGAGGGCAGGAGGTCGCCGGCGCCGCGGACGTTGCCGTCGGCGGCCCGGGCGAGCACCGGCTGCACGTACGCGGCCACCAGCTCCCGGTGGCCGGGAAAGGCCAGCGGCCAGGGCGCCGTGCTCAGTGGGTACTGGTGGCCGTAGACGTGCTGATAGGCGTGTTCGGGTAGGCGTCGCGAGCAGCGCGGCCGGAGGTTCGCCTGCCAGCTGCTCGGCCAGCTCGATCGAGCGTCGGGCGGTGAGATGCGACGGGTAGGCCGGGTCGCGCTCGTACTCGTTGAGCGCGTACGCCCGCCTCCGCCCGGTCACCGCCGACTGCATCATCAGCACGAACGAATCAGTCCAGTACTCCGGGAGCACCGGTGCCAGGGCCGCCGCCACCGCGGGCCGGTCGGCGCGCACGAACCCGGGCAGGGCGGCGACGAACCGTTCGAACAGGACGGGATCACATCGAGGGCACAGCCACCGACGTGGCGCGCCGCGGTGCGGACGGGACCTGGCGGTACGTGATCGACAACCCGTTCGGAGTGGCTTGAACGGCAACCGGGCTCACGTGTCACCTTCGGATGGATCGTCGACGCGCTGCGCGGTTCACAGACGACCTGTCCATCCACGGCGCGATCACCGACCGGTGAACGGCGGCTCAGAGGAGTGACCTGGTCAGCGCGGTGGCCAGCGCGGCGATCGCCACCACAGCAAGGAACGGCGCTCGCAGCGCCACCGCGACGAGGGCGCACGCGACTCCCACCACCCGGGCATCGACCGTCAGGTTTTCCCCGTCGGCGAAGGTCTGCACGGCGGCTAGCGCCGCGAGAAGGCCGACCGGCAGCAGCGCGGCGACGAGCTGGGTGCGGCCGTGCTCGACCACGGGCCGCGGCACCGACATGCCGGCCAGCTTCAGGAGGTAACAGCACGCCGCGCCGACAATGATCCCGAGCCACGCGGTCATGCCCGGCCACCGGCTTCCGGAGCGGTCTGCTGCCCTTCGGCCGTCTTGCCCACCAGGGCCAGCGACACCACGGCCGCCGCCGAGAGGAGGACGGGCACTGCCGGCGGAGTCAACGGCACGGCCACCAGCGCTACCGCCGCACCGATCAGAGCGACCAGCCACGTCAACCGGGACACCAGGCGGGGCGCCAGCAGCGCGATGAACGCCGCCGGCGCCACGACGTCGAGGCCGAGCGCCTCGGGGTCGGGCAGCAGCGTTGCGCCCAGGCCACCGACCACAGTGGCCACGTTCCAGCAGACGAACACCGAGAGCCCGGCGGCCCAGAACCCGAGGCGAGCGAGCGGTTCGGTCCGCCCGGCCAACGACAGCGCGGCGCTCTCGTCGATGACGAAGTGTGCCGCGACGGCTCGGCGGCCGAGGCGCAGCGACAACAGCCGGGACAGGTGTAGACCGTAGAGACCGTTGCGGGTCCCGAGGAGGGCTGCGGTGAGGGAGCCGAAGAGTGCACTTCCGCCCGCAGCCACCACGCCGACGTAGGCGAACTGCGATGCGCCGGTGAACATCAGCAGTGACAGCGCGCACGTTTGCGGCAGCGACAGTCCGGCGGCGACGGACAACGCGCCGAAGGACACGCCGTACGTTCCAGTCGCCACCCCGATCGCCACCCCGTTGCGGATTGTCCGGAGTTGCTCATGCGAGACCATGCCCAGAAATTAGCCAAGCTTCCGCGGCACGCGATGCCAAATTATGCCTTCAATCGCGGTGTGCGCGGCATGATCTGCTCATGGATGCCGTTGATCGCGCAATCATTCGCCACTTACAAGCGGACGGGCGGCTGAGCAACATCGAGTTGGCCGACCGCGTCGGCCTGACGCCCTCTCCGTGCCTGCGGCGAGTGAAGACCTTGGAACAGCTCGGCGTCATCACCGGCTACCACGCCACGATCGATCCCGCGGCGTTCGGCCGTGGCTTCCGTGTGTTGCTGCACGTCGAGATGGCGGCGCAGGACTCCGCCACCATCGAGGCGTTCGAGGCCGAAGTCGCCGGCTTGGAGGCGGTCGACCAGTGCCTGCGCATGTTCGGGCAACCCGACTACGTGCTCTGGATCTCGGTCGCCGATCTGCCGGCCTACGAGCAGCTGTACATGTCCACGCTCACCCGGCTGCCCGGCGTGGCCCGTACCAATTCGCAGTTCCCGATGAAGCTGGTGAAGTGAGCCTTTCCGCGATTCGAGACTGGCTCAACCACCGATATCGGCGGCATGCGGCACGAAGGGCACCGGGATCGCGTTGGTCAGCGCGCCGGTTGACGCCGACGACCTCGTCCCACTCCCGGTCCTCGCTGACCGGCGCGCCACCGGCCCCGATCCCTGCGTTGGCCAGCACGATATCGACCGGCCCGACGGCGGCCACGCCCTCCTCGACCGCCCTCCGCAGCGCGGCGCCGTCCCGGGTGTCGGCCTGAGCGGCGAAGATCCGCCGATCGCGCTTCTCCACCTCCCGCACGGTCTCCTCGAACCCCTCGGCGGTCCCCCTCGGGTAGGCCACCGACTCCAGCTGGGCGCAGATGTCGACAGCGATGATGTCGGCGCCCCCCGTGCGGACGCGACCGCCCGCGCTCACCGTGAGCGTCAGGGGCGGTAGGTGGGAAGGATCGAGCGGGGGATCGGGCCCTTGTTCCGCTGGCCGCTGCCGCTCTCCTCCCAGGCGTGCGCGAGGATGCCCACGCTGCGGCTGAGCACGAACAGGCCGCGGGCCAGCGGAGCGGGGAAGCCGAGCTCGGCGTAGATGACCGCGGTGGCGCCGTCGATGTTCATCGGGATCGGCCGGCTCCGGCCACGGTTGAGCTCGGCTTCGACCGCGCGGGCCGCCGCGGCGTACCGCCCGTCGACCACTCCGTCGCTCACCGCGGCGTCGACCAGTGCCAGGAGCGGGTCGCGCCGCGGGTCGACCGGGTGGAACCGGTGGCCGAAGCCGGGGAGGTACCGCGAGCGCACCCGCCACCTGGCGACGATCTCCGGCACCGGATCCCCGGACTCGGCCACGTCGCGCAGCAGCTCCACGCACTGCTCGCCCGCACCGCCGTGGACGTCGCCGAGCAGGTTCACCCCGGTGGCCATCGCGTTGTTCAGCCCGATACCGCACGTGGCCGCCATCCGGGCGGCCGCGATCGACGGCGCCTGCGGCCCGTGGTCGACCGCGGCCACCAGTGCCGCTTCCAGCAGCGACGCTTGCGCGGGCGTCGGCACGTCACCCCGCACCAGGAGCCAGATCATCCCCGGAAAACTCAGCGAGCCGATCAACTCCTGCACCGGACGCCCACGCAGCTCGACGACGCCCGGCTCGATCCGGGACACCGAGGTCGCCCACCAGTCGGCCACCTCTTGCTCCACCGGGTTCACGAGGCAGCTCCCCACGTCTCCAGCAGCGAGGGAATCCGGGCGGTGTCGGCGCCGAGGAGAGGCGCCGGCCCGGTGGGGGTCAGTGGCTCGCCGTCGAAGAGTACGCCGTTGCCGGTCACCCGCACGGTGCGCTGATCGTCGCCGGGGAACGGGACGTCGGCGAAGAAGCCGCGGTGGGCGAGCTGCTCCACCTCGACCGCCTGCGGCACGGTGAGGATCCGGGCCGCCGGCACTCCGGCGGCCGGCAGGATCTTCTCCCACTCCCGGGCGGTGCGGGCACACAGTGCGGCGTTGAGCTCCGCGTTCAGCGCCTCGCGGTGAACCTTGCGGGCCTCCCGCTCGGCGAAGCGCTCGTCGACGAGGAGGTCCTCCCGGCCGACCAACCGGCAGAGCGTCTCGAACTGCTCCTGACGGTTCGCGGCGATGTTGAGCGCCCCGTCGGCGGTCTCGAACGTGCCGGACGGAGCCGCGGTGGCGTTCTGGTCGCCCATCGGCTCCGGCGCCACGCCGCTGACCAGGTAGTTGGAGACCGCCCACCCCATCGAGGACAGCGAGGCCTCGAGCATCGACACGTCGAGGAAAGCGCCCTCGCCGGTCCGGGCCCGTGCGGTCAGCGCGGCGGTGATGCCCAGCGCCGCCATCAAGCCGCCCACCGTGTCGGCGATCGGGAACCCGACCCGCTGCGGCGCGGTCTCCGGTGTGCCGGTGATGCTCATCATTCCGGCGAGCCCCTGGATGATCTGGTCGTAGGCGGGGGCCTGGCTCAGCGGACCGGTCTGTCCGAAGCCGCTGATCGCGCAGTAGACGAGTCCGGGGTTCAGTGCGCGCAGCCGTGCCCACGGGAACCCCATCCGGGCCAGGACGCCGGCGCGGAAGTTCTCGAGCAGAACGTCGGCGCCGGCCGCCAGCCGCTCGAAGGTGCCGCGATCCGCGGCATCCTTGAGATTGAGTTCGACGGACTTCTTGCCCGCGTTCTGCGCCAGGAACGACGCGCCGACGCCGGCCCGGTTGAGTGCGGCGTCCGGGCCCAGCTGCCGGGCCAGGTCTCCGCGGCCCGGCGTCTCCACCTTGACGACCTCGGCGCCCAGCAGCATCAGGTGGTAGCTGCAGTAGGGCCCGGCGAGGACGTTGGTGAGATCGAGGACGCGGATGCCGTCCAGCGGTCGTCCCTGCATGGGCGTGCTCCTTCCGCGGCCACCGTCGAGTCCGGCCGCGTCCGAGGGGTTGTTCCTAAGCGCCGAGGGGGTGGTCGAAGCCGCGTTCGGAGAGGTGCCGTGCGACCTCCACGAGGTCGGCCGCGAACGACGCCACCTGTGACTCTCCGAACCGGACGGTCGGGCCGCTGAGCGTCAGCGCGGCGACGAGGCCTCCGGACCGTCCTTCGATCGGCACGGCCACGGCGGACAGCCCGGCCTCGCGTTCGCCGTGGCTGACCGCGTACCCGCGCTCGGCCGCCTCGGCGATCCACGCCCGCAGCGTCGGCAGGTGCGCCGGACCGTCCGGTGAGTTCCGCGCGATCCGCGCGAGCCGCTTCTCGTCGGCGTCGCGGAGCAGCACCTTCGCCGAGGCGCCGCCCCAGAGCGGCAGTTCGTCACCGATCCGGACGACGTGGCGCAGCGGCTGCGGGCTCTCCTGCTGGGCGAGGCAGATCCGGGTGAGGTCGCGCGCTCCGTAGAGGTTGACCGTCTCACGGTGCCGGGTGGAGAGATCGCGCATCGCGCGGGTGAGCTCCGGGGGCATCTCCCAGCTGCTCCGAGCGAGATGGGCCCACCGCCAGAGCGCGGGGCCGGCGAGGTAGCCGCCGGTGGTCGCCCACAGCAAACCGGTCTGCTCCAGCGTCTGCACCAGCCGGATGACCGTGGTCTTGGCAAGCCCGGTGCCCTCCACGATGTCGCGAATGGTCACCACCGGCCGGTCCTCGGTCAACAGCGACAGGATGTCCATCGCTCGCTGGACGCTGCGGACGCCGGTCGTGTCTCCGCTGGCCGGGCCCTCTGTCGTTGCCGAACTCACTATCCGAACCTTCCCCGAGCGACGTCGAAATGCTTCCGGCGGTGATTCTTTCGCCAAGGGCGGTCGCGTCATCCATCGGTAACTTCTCCGACCCCGCCTATTGCCAGCGGCGAGCGGGCACCCGTACGTTACACGCAGTCCGCTGGACGGTCCACAAAGTCCGCAGAGCGGTTCACATAGCCGACAAGAACTCGCGCAGACAGGTATCGATCAAGCTCTTCCTCGCGGGGAGCCTCGTCCCTACCGTGTACGTACTAGTTCGAACATTGCGCCGATCCGTGGTTCGAGGAGTGTGCAAGTGAGTCCGAACAGGGCAAACCCGGAAGAGCAAGGCGTGGTGCTGGATGCCCTTCTGGTCCAGGAAGAGAGTTCAGGCCCTCGGCTGGCCGCGAGCCTGCTCGCCGGGCGGTGGCTGACGGACGGCCCGACGACGGACCGAACCGGACCGTTCACGCGGACGGTGGTCACCCGCGCACGTGTCGCGGCGCCCGGCGACGTCCGGACCGCGGCGCAGTACGCGCGCCCCGCGGCCAGGACGATCGCCGCGCTCGCGCCCGCGACCAGGGCGGACGTTCTCGAACGCGCCGGGAACGCCGCGGCGGCGCACCGCGACGCGATCGCGCGGCTGATCGCGCTGGAGCTCGGCAAACCGGTCAAGGACGGCCGCGGCGAGATGGACCGGGTCGTCGACACGTTCCGCGTCTGCGCCGCCGAAGCGCGGCAGATCGGCGGCGACGTGCTGGCGGTCGCCGGATTCGGCCGAGGGGTCGGCAACACCGCGCTCACCTACCGGGCGCCGGCCGGGGTCGCGCTGGCGATCACCCCGTTCAACGCACCCGCGAACCTGCTCGCGCACAAGCTCGGCGCCTCGTTCGCCGCGGGCAACACCACGATCGTGAAGGCGCCGCCGCAGGCCCCGGCGACCTCGGCGGCGATCGTCGCGCTCCTGCTCGAGGCCGGAGCGCCACCCGAAGCCGTCCAGCTGCTCCACGGCGGCGGGGACCTCGGCGCGGCGCTGTGTGCGTTACCCGAGGTCAGCGTCGTCAGCTTCACCGGCAGCGCGGCCACCGGCGCCGCCGTCGCCCGCGCTGCCGGCGCCAAGCGCCTGGTCCTCGAACTCGGCGGGAACGCGGCCACGATCGTCTGCGCCGACGCCGACGTGGCGCACGCCGCCGCCGTCTGTGCGAAGACCGGCTACACGAACTCCGGGCAGAGCTGCATCTCCGTGCAGCGGGTCTACGTGCACCGGAGCCGGTACCGGGAGTTCCTCGACGCGTTCCGCGACGGGGTCACCGCACTGAAGGTCGGCGACCCGCTCGACCCGGAGACCGACGTCGGCTCCATGGTGGACGAGGACGCCGCCGAGCGGGTCGTGCGGTGGAGCAACGAGGCCGCCGACGCGGGCGCCGACATCGTGACCGGAGGCACCCGCGAGGGCGCCACCGCCGCGCCGACGATCGTCGCCGGCCCACCGGCGACCGCGAACGTCGTCACCGAGGAAGTCTTCGGCGCGCTCGTCGCGGTGCTGCCGTTCGACGACTTCCCGCAGGTCGTCGAGGACTGCAACCGCAGCCGCTACGGCCTGCAGGCCGGGTTGTTCACCCGGGACGTCGGCACGATCCTCGCCGCCTGGCGCGACCTGGAGGTCGGCGGCCTGATCGTCAACGGCTCGTCGAACTTCCGCCTCGACCACGTGCCGTTCGGCGGCGTCAAGGACTCCGGGTTCGGCCGGGAGACACCGCGCTCGATGATCGAGGACTACACGGTCGTCAAGACGCTGATGCTCCGCGGCATGTCGATCTGGGGCGAGCGCTGATGCCAGCGGTGGGTGGCCCCGCCAGGGCCGGGTCCGCGACGACGAGCCCGGCGGACGCCTCATCCACGACCCCCCCGGAAGGGCTGACCTCATGATCACCGCTGCCGCCGCGCTCACCGGACAGCTGGAGTCCTACGGCGTCGAGTACGTCTTCGGCACCTGCGGCCATACGAACATCGCGCTGCTCGACGCGCTCGGCCGCAGCAGCATCGAGTTCGTCATCGCCCGGCACGAGCAGGCCGCCGCACACGCCGCCGACGGATACGCCCGCGCCAGCGGCAAGCCCGGTGTCGTCCTGCTGCACGTGGGCCCCGGGATGATGAACGCGGTGACCGGCGTCGCCACCGCGGCGATGGACTCCGTGCCGCTGATCGCGATCGCCGGCGACATCCCGTCCTACTACCACGGCCGGCACCCGCACCAGGAGGTCAACCTCCACCACGACGCCGACCAGACGGCGATCTACCGCCCGTTCGTGAAGCGGGCGTGGCACGTGCACCGGGTGGAGGACCTCCCGCGGTTCACCGAGCGGGCGTTCACCACGGCGGTGTCCGGCCGCCCCGGTGCGGTGCTGCTCAGCGTCCCCATGGATCTGTTCAACCGGCCGCAGGCCGGGAAGGTCCACCCGCTGCCGGGCGAGCTGACCAAACCCGACCTCCCGGAAGAGACCGCGGAGAAGATCGCCGCTGCGCTGGCAACGGCGGAGCGGCCGCTGATCTACGTCGGCGGTGGCCTCTCCGCGGGCCCCGGCCGCGACGCCCTGATCCGGCTGGTCGAGCACCTCGACCTGCCGGTCGCCCACTCGCTGATGGCCAAGGGCAGCCTGCCCGACGACCACCCGCTGGTGATGGGGATGCCCGGCTTCTGGGGGCTGGAGCAGACCAACACGTACGCGCGGGAGGCCGACGTCGTGCTGGCGATCGCCACCCGGTTCGCCGAGACGGACGCCAGCTCCTGGGACGACCGGTACACCTGGAGCTTCCCGCCCACCCGGCTGATCCAGATCGACATCGACCCGGCCGAGCTCGGCCGCAACTACCCGGTGGAGATCGGCGCGGTCGCCGACGCGGCACTGGCCGTGCGACGAATCGCCGACGCGGCGCTCGCCCACCCCGGGAAGGCACGCCCGGCACTGCGGGAGAGCATCACCGCCGCCCGCACCGCACTGTTCGACGCCAGCGCCGAGCGCGGCCGCAGCGACGACTTCCCGCTCCGGCCCGAGCGCATCCTGCGCGACGTCCGGGAGACGCTGCCCGCAGACACGGTGCTCGTCACCGACGTCGGCTGGAACAAGAACGGCGTGGCGCAGGCCTACCCCCTGCCGGTCGAGGGCCGGTTCATCACGCCGGGCGGAGCCTCCACGATGGGCTTCGGCCCGGCCGCGGCGCTCGGCGTGCAGATCGCCTGGCCGGACCGGCCGGTCGTCGCGCTCATCGGCGACGGCGGGATGAGCGCCCAGCTCCCGGCGCTGCCGATGGCCGTGGAGCGGGGCCTGCCGGTGCTGTTCGTCGTCATGAACAACCGCGCCCACGGCACGATCGCCGACCTGCAGGCCGCGAACTTCGGCGTCAGCTACGGCTGCGAGTTCACCGATGCCGAGGGCAACCCCTACAGCCCGGATTTCGCCGCGCTCGGCGAGGCGTGCGGCGCCGACGGCTACCGCGTCGAGGAGCCCGGTGACCTGCGGAAGGCGCTGCGGACGGCGCTCGAACGACGCCGCCCCGCGGTGATCGACGTGCCGATGGTCAACGAGCCGGTACCGACGCCGGGCCACTGGAACATCAAGGACATCTACGCCGGAATTTTCGAGTAAGTCACCACCCCCAACCCCCGAGGTGATGATCCGTGTTCAGAATCCGCAGTACCCGCCGCGCCATGGCCGCCGCGGCGGCCGTCCTGGCGCTGACGCTCAGCGCGGCGTGCAGCGCTCCCGGTGAGGACGACGAGGAGGCGGGCGGCGGGTCGGGCCCGATCAAGATCGCCGTCGTCGACGCCCAGAGCGGGCAGCTCTCCTCGCTCGGCAAGTGGGAGTACAAGGGCGTGAAGCTCGCCGTGGACGAGTGGAACGCGAAGGGCGGCATCGACGGGCGCACGATCGAGCTCGGGCTCTTCGACGACCAGGGCGACCCGACGATCGGCACGAACCTCGCACGCAAGATCGACAGCGAGGGCTACATCGCGATGCTCGGCACCGCGGAGAGCGCCGTGACGATCGCGATGGCCCCGATCCTCAGGCAGGCGGAGATCCCGAACATCACCTCCGGCCAGTCACCCGGTCTCACCGCGGTGAAGAGCCCGTTCCTGTTCCTCAACGGGCCGACCAGCACCACCTACGACGAGAGCCTCGCCGAGTACATCGTCGATCAGAAGAAGATCACCAAGATCGCGCTGATCACGAACAACGGCGGCTACGGCAAGGGTGAGCACGACGCGTTCACCAAGGCGCTGGCCGGTCGGGGCCTCAAGCCGGTCGCCGACCAGGTCGTCACCACCGAGCAGAAGGACTTCAGCGCGGCGCTGACGAACATCCGGCAGAAGAAGCCCCAGCTGATCTTCCTCGGTGCCGAGGAGGTCGAGTCCGGCCTCATCGTCAAGCAGGCCCGCGACCTGGGTATCACGGTGCCGTTCGCCGGCGCGGCACCGCAGGGCACCCCGGTCTTCATCGACACCGCCGGTGCGGCCAACGCCGAGGGCACGATCGTCTCCTCGCCCTACCTGAGCAACGACATCAGCGAGGCGTCCAAGACGTTCGCGGCCAACTACCAGAAGGCCTACGGCGAAGCGGCCGAGCTGCACGGCGCCAAGGCCTACGACGGCGCGCAGATCCTGCTCACCGCACTGAAGAACAGCAAGGTCGCGACCGGCCAGGAGCTGGCCGACGCGATCCGCGCGGTCAAGCACGACGGCCTGCTCGGCGACTTCGCGTTCGACGACACGGGCGTCGGCATCTTCGCCACGTCGATCGGCACGATCACCGGCGGAAAGCTCGTCGCCGCCAGCTGACCCGTCGCGGGGCCGCCGTAGGGCGGCCCCGCGTTCCCTACAGGGAGAGTCATGCAAGTCTTCGTCCAGACGCTCGTCGGCGGCATCAGCCTCGGAGCGATCTACGCGCTGGTCGCCATGGGTTTCTCCCTGGTCTACCGCACGATGGGCCTGGTCAACTTCGCCCACGGCAACGTCGTCATGATCGGGGCCTACCTCGCCTCCACGTTCTACCTCTCGGTCCGGCTGCCGTTCGCACTCGCGATGATCGTGGCGATCGCCGTCACCGGCCTGATCGGCGTCATCATCGAGCGGGTTCTCCGTCCACTGGAGAACAAGGACTTCGACCTGATGCTGATCGGCACGATCGGGTTCGGCATCGTGCTGGACGCGCTGGCGATCCTCATCTGGGGCGCGACCGGCCGCGCGGTGCCCTCGCCGGTGCGGTCCGCGCCGCTGGACCTCCTCGGCATCCGCGTCCGCACCTACGACCTGGTCGTCCTCGCGGTCGCCGCAGCGGCCACCGTGCTGCTCGTCCTGTTCCTCCAGCGCACCAAGCGCGGCGCGGCGATGCAGGCCGTCGCGATGGACCACGAGGCGGCCACCGCGGTCGGTATCCACGTCGGCCGCAGCAACGCGATCGCGTTCGTCATCGGCGCCGGCCTCGCCGCGCTCGCCGGTGGCCTGGTCGGGCCGCTGCTCTACGTCAGCCCGTCGATGGGCGGCGCGCTGGGCATCAAGGGCTTCGCCGGGGCGATCCTCGGTGGGTTCGGCAGCATCCCCGGCGCGATCGTCGGCGGCATCGCGATCGGCGTCCTCGACTCGTTCGCCGCCGGCCACTTCCAGGGCTACTCCGAGCTCGTGACGTTCATCGTGTTCGCGGTGCTCATCACGGTCCGGCCGACCGGGATCTTCGGGGAGAAGACGGTGAACCGCGCATGAGGTACTCCCGGTTCGGCGTGCTCGCGCTGCTCGTGGTCGCCGCGATCGTGCTCCCGTACGCGGTCGGCCGCTACACGATCCACGTCATCGACGTCACGATCATCTTCGCGATCCTCGCGATCGGCATGGGTCTGGCGATGGGCATCTCCGGCCAGATCAACCTCGCCCAGATCGCGTTCTTCGGCCTCGGCAGCTACGTCACCGCGATCCTCACGGTCCAGGAGGGCTGGGGCTTCTGGACCGCGTCGGTGCTGGCGATCCTCGCGACGGTCGCCGTGGGCCTGCTGGTCAGCACACCCGCGCTGCGGGTGCAGTCGCACTACCTGGGAATCGTGACGCTCGGCCTCGCGCTGGCGTTCACCAACTGGCTGACGAACACCGAGCTGACCGGCGGCGCCGAGGGCATCTCCGGCATCCCGGTGCCGTCGCTGCCCGGGGCCGACCTGTCCAGCGAGTACCTCTACTACTACCTCGAGATCCTCGCGTTCGCGGTGCTGCTCACGTTCGGGCAGTTCGTCGTCCGCACGCCGCTGGGCCGGCGCCTGCGTGCGATGCGCGACGACCCGCTGGCCGCGGGCGCGATGGGCGCCGAGGTGCCGATGCTGCGCATGACCGCGTTCGCGCTCTCCAGCGTCTACGGCGGTCTGGCCGGTGTCCTCTACGCCGGCCTGATCCGCTACGTCGCGCCTGAGACGTTCAGCATCGCGAACATGTTCCTGCTGCTGGCGATGGTCATCATCGGCGGACGGCAGTCGCTGGTCGGCTGCGTGGTCGGTGCGGTGGGGCTCTCGCTGGTGCGGGAGTGGCTCGTCGACTACCCGACCTACGCCCAGATCGCCTACGGATCGGTCGTCGTCCTCACCGTGCTCTTCGCCCCGACCGGCCTGGCCGGTCTGCCGGAGCGGATCCGCGGCGTCTACCGGCGCCGTCGTCCCGCGTCGGCTTCCCGCGCGGTCCTGCGTCCCTTCCAGCCCTACGACGACGCCGGGGAGCGCGCCGCGGCCGCCGCGCCGGCGTTGGAGGTCGACGGGATCAGCAAGAACTTCCGTGGTCTCACGGCGCTCGACGAGGTGACGCTGTCCGTGCCGACGGGGGAGATCCGGGGCATCGTCGGGCCGAACGGGTCGGGCAAGACGACGCTGTTCAACGTCATCAGCGGCTTCTACAAGCCGACCGGCGGCGATGTGCGGATCGACGGCCGCACGCTCACCGGCGCGAGTTCCTACCGGCTGGCGCAGGCCGGCGTCGCGCGCACGTTCCAGAATCTGCGGCTCTTCCCGGCCATGACGGTGCGGGAGAACGTCCTGGTCGCGCTCGACCGGACCCGCACCCGCAGCATCTGGCGGTACGCCGTCTGGCAGCCCGGGGTGTGGCTGCACGATCGCGCACTGCGCCGGGAAGCCGACGCGATCCTGGAGCGCTTCGGGCTCGCTGACTTCGCCGGGGCGTTACCGCCCGCGCTGCCGTACGGAATCCAGCGCCGGGTCGAGATCGCCCGTGCCATGGCCCGATCACCGCGCCTGCTGCTGCTCGACGAACCGGCCGCCGGTCTCAACGGCGACGAGGTACGTCAGCTCGGAGAGATCGTCCGGTCGATCCGCGACAGCGGCGTCACGGTCGTGCTGATCGAACACAACATGGGGCTGGTGATGTCGCTCTGCGAGCACGTCACCGTGCTGGCCGGCGGGCGGATCATCGCCGACGGCACGCCGGGTGAGGTGGCGACCGCCCCGCAGGTCATCGAGGCCTACCTGGGTGACTCGATGGACGACGTCCTGCCCGCCGAGAAGGAGGTCCGGTCATGACGCAGACCGTCACGTCCACCGACGACCTGGTGGTCGAGGGGCTGACCGTCAGCTACGGCGGCGTGCGCGCGGTCCGGTCGGTCGACCTGACGGTGCCGGCCGGGAAGGCCGTCGGCATCATCGGCGCCAACGGCGCGGGGAAGACGTCGACGCTGCGCGCAGTGATGGGCCTGGTGCCCCGCAGTGCGACCACGATGCGCTGGGGTTCGCTCGACCTCACCAAGGTGCCTGCCCGCGACATGGTGCGGCACGGGGTCGGGTACGTGCCGGAGGGGAGGCACGTGTTCTCCGGGCTCACCGTGGAGAAGAACCTGCTGCTCGGCGCTTACTCGCGTCCGTGGAAAGCGGAGACGAAGCAGGCGCTCGGCGAGGTGTACGAGTTGTTCGGAGTCCTCGGCGAGATGCGTGGACGGCTGGCCGGCGCACTCTCCGGCGGCCAGCAGCAGATGCTCGCGATCGGCCGCGCGCTGATGTGCCGGCCCCGCCTGCTGCTGCTCGACGAGCCCTCGATGGGGCTCTCCCCGAAGCTGGTCGGAGAGATCCTCGCGGTCCTGCAGCGACTCTCGGCCGAAGGGCTGAGCCTGCTGCTCGTCGAGCAGAACGCCAAGCTGACGTTCGAGGCGACGAGTAGCTGCCTGGTGGTGGAGAACGGCGAGGTGGCGATGGTCGGCGCGTCCGAGGAGCTACGGCACGACCCGAACGTGCGCCGTATCTACCTCGGGTTGTGAGCCCGCCGGTGGCCGGCTCACCGGCAGCGCTCGTGCTCCGGCCGCGCCGTTGACACGCTCGGCGGACGCACCGCGGCGCCGGCCCGATGGGCCGGCGCCGCGGGGTCGCTCACTTGCAGAACGGCTTCTTGCCCATCGCCGACTCGATGCCGCCGGTCAGCAGCTTCTGGAAGTTCTGGGCCTCCGCGCCGGTGCCGAAGACGTCGGCGCCGTGCCCGAGCGTGGTGAGGAACGCGCGCCCCCCGTCGTAGTACTGGCACCAGGCCACCGGGTGGTTCCTGCCGTGGCCCGGGTGGCCCTGGTTGCCGCGGACGCCCTGGGCGAGCGTCGACTCGTCCACCTCGGCCAGCACGCGGACCTTCGTCGGCGCGGGCACCAGGTTGTACCACTCGTCGGTGAAGTTCCACCGGGCAGGCAGGCCGCTGGTCGAGGCGTCCTTGCGGTCCACGGTCTCGACGACGCCGGGCTGGGCCGGTCCGTGGTCGTAGAAGTTCGCGTTGCCGAGCAGACCCTCGTACCACGGCCAGTTGTACTCGGTGCCGAACGCGTTGTGGACGCCGACGAACCCACCGCCGCCCCGGACGTACTGCCGCAGCGAGGTCTGGGCGGCGTCGTCGAGCGTGTCGCGGGAGGTGCTGAAGAAGATCACCGCGTTGTACTTGAACAGGGCCGACGGTGTCGCGAGCTGGGCGACGTCCTCGGTCCAGTCGACGGTGAACCCGTTCTTCTTGCCGAGCTCGACGACGCCGTTCTGCACGACGTTCGCGGCGGCCAGAGCGGGGTTGAGGCCGGTGCCCAGTGCCGGTCCGAGGTTGGCGTGCCGCGGCCCGGCGGTCCGCGTGTAGAGCAGGACTTTGTAGCCCTTGGCCGGGTCGAAGTTGCCCCAGTCGTGGTAGCAGCGCGGATCGGTGCCGCGGCAGACGCCGTAGTCGGGGTCGCCGAGCTCCTGGGCGGGGCCCGGGGTCGGAGGCGCTTGCGCGGTTCGGGCCGCGCCGGGCAGGCCGGTGGCGAGCACCGCGGCGGTCGCCGCGAGCACGGCGGCCAGAGACAGTCTGCGGAGGTTCATGCGGTTCGACGCTCCTGTCGAAGGGGTACACAGCGAGGTCCGCTAGATGGACCAACTGGACCGCTAGAAGGTTCGCCCACGATAGGGCGGGGGCTTCCGGGGCGCAAGCGGTCCGGGCCGATGCGGAATCGGACGGATTTCGCCGCGGCTCTTGTGGACGGCGGGATCGACGGCCTACCGTTCGCCCAATCATTCGGCCGCTAAGCGGTATCCAAGGTCCGCCTGGTGGCACTCCATGGTGGAGGCTTCATGGAATCGTCCGAATCAGCCCCGCACCGGCCGCTCCGGCTCGGTCGCCGGGCGTTCCTCACCGGTGCGGCCGCCACCGCGACCGCCGCCACGATTCCGATCGCGGCACCCGCACTCGGCGCGGAGAACGAGGCATTGGCGTTACCGGTGCCCCGGCAGCCGGTAGGGCTGGGTGCGACCGGTAAGGACTCGCCGAAGGTCTGCGGTGACCTGGGCAACCAGAACCACTCGAGCCTCGAGCAGATCACCCGCCGCAACGTCTCGACGCTCGGCGGCGCGTGGCACGTCAACCTGGAGGGCGGCAGCACGGCGTCCGCTCAGCAGAGCACGGTCGTCGTCGAGAACGGCATCCTCTACGTCCAGACGACCCAGCAGAACGTGTTCGCCGTCGACGGCAAGACCGGTGCGATCAAGTGGAAGACCAACGTCGGCGCGAAGACCACCAACATGCGCGGGGTGGCGCTCGGCGAAGGCCTGGTGTTCTCCACGTCCGGTGAGAACAACGTCTACGCGCTCGATCAGGCCACCGGCGCGGTGACGTGGAAGCGTGCGCTGATCACCGCCGACGAGGGCGGCGGCGATACCGGCGGCTGCGACCCGCAGAACGGGCAGTGCGGTGGACTGACCGGGACGCTCGCCGGCGCGGTCGTCTACTGGGACGGGCTGATCTACGTCGGCATGCAGGGCAGCACCGGCGGTGCCCGCGGCCGGGCGTACGCCTTGAAGGCTTCCACCGGCGAGGTGGTCTGGACGTTCTGGGGCGCCCCTGGCGAGGGCGAGTTCGGCAACGACAGCTGGGAGGGCGACTCCTGGAAGACCGGCGGCGCGGTCCCGTGGATCCACCCGGCGATCGACCCGCAGCTCGGGCTCGTCTACTGGACGTTCAGCGGCCCGTATCCGCGCACCGACGGCTCCACCCGCGCCGGTGACAACCTGTTCGCGAACTCGATCGTCGCGATCGACGCCAAGACCGGGAAGCGCCGCTGGCACTTCCAGTCCGTGCACCACGACATCTGGGACATGGACAACGTCATGGCCCCGGTGCTCGTCGACCTGAGCATCGGCGGGCGCAAGCGGTCGGTCGTGGTCTACGGCAGCAAGGTCGCGATGTACTACATCCTCGACCGCGCCACCGGGCAGCCGATCCACGGCATGACCGAGCGCAAGGTCCCGCAGGACGCGAGGCAGAAGACCGCGCCCACCCAGCCGTTCCCCGGCGGCAAGCCGTTCCTCACCCAGGCGCCCCGCATCGACAAGCCCACCCGGCCGGTGCCGCACTACGACTGGGGCGGCCTCTACACGCCGCACTGGGACCGCCCGACGATCATCTTCCCTGGCGCCGGCGGCGGCGCCGACTGGTCGCACCTGTCGTTCAACCCGTACACCGGCTGGATCTACGTCGGCTACGGCCTGATCAACTCCGGCTTCTCCAACGCCCGCGACGGCCGCGTCAACACCTCACGTCCGCTGGGGGAGTACTTCGGCGGTGGGATCGCCGCCGTCGACCCGCGCACCAACACCCCGGTGTGGACGAAGGACGGCGACTGGTCGCTGGCCCACGGCAACGGCATCCTCACCACGGCCGGCCGGGTCATGTTCCAGGGCGGCCCGGACGGCGTGCTCCACGCGATGAACGACGAGACCGGCGACTCGCTGTGGAGCTTCCAGTGCGGCGCCGGTGTGCACACCAGCCCGGTCGCGTACGAGATCGACGGTGAGCAGTACCTGGCGGTGCTCGCCGGCGGCAACGGCCTGCCCTACCCGGACATCCCCAAAGGCGACCACCTGTGGGCGTTCAAGCTCGGCGGTACCGTCGCGCCCGCCGCGGCCCCGACGCCGCCGAGCAAGCGCAACCAGATCCGCGCGGCCGCGGTGGAAGGCACCACGGTGACGCTCGGCCGGGTGTGGGACGCGGCGACCGGCAAGCCCGGCGCCACCGAGAACACCGTCGCCCAGAACGCGATGGCGCCGCAGCACCTCCGCGTCCCGGTGGGCACCACGGTCACGTTCGTCAACCCGGCCGACAACACCAACCCGCACTCGGCCGACTCGTTCTTCGACAACGAGTTCAACACCGGGGTCCTCATGCCGGGTCAGTCGAAGACCCACACGTTCACGAAGAAGGGGGAGTTCTTCTACAACGACGCGATCTTCGCGCAGAGCACCGGAAAAATCGTCGTCTTCTGAGTCAGGGAGCAGCCATGAAGCGTGTCTGGAAAAAGCCCGCCGTCCAGTGCCTGGACGCCCGGCCCGAGATCTCCGCCTACTCCGGGGACGACCGGCTGTGGCCGAAGCGCAGCCGATGAACCGGCCGGAGTTCGAGGCCGCTCTGCGCGGCCTCGAACCCCGGTACTGGAGCCACCACCCGTTCCACGCGCGGCTGCACGCGGGCGGTTGCAGCCCGGACGAGGTGCGCTCCTGGGTCGCCAACCGCTGGTACTACCAGCAGATCCTGGCCCGGAAGAACGCGGCGGTGATCGCGGCCTGCCCGCTGCCGGAGGTCCGGAGGGCGTGGCTGGCCCGGGTGTCGTTCCACGACGAGGGCGGAACGGACGATTGGTTGCTGCTCGCCGACGCGGTCGAGCTCTCCCGGGAGGAGGTGCTCGACGAGCGGTGGGTGCTGCGCGGGGTCCGCTTCGCCGTCGACGGCTACCTGGACTTCTGCCGTACCCGGCCGTGGACGCAGAGCGTCGGGGCGGCGCTCACCGAGCTGTTCTCGCCGGAGCTCATGGCGGCTCGGGTGGTCGCCTGGCGCGCGCACTACGACTGGATCAAGCCCGACGGCTACGCCTACTTCGAGACCCGCATCCCGGCCGCGCGCGCCGACAGCGCGTACACGCTCGGCCTGGTGCTGACGCACTGCACGACCCGGGCTTCCCAGGACGCCGCCGTGGCGGCGCTCCGCTTCAAGTGCGACGTCCTCGGCGCGATGCTCGACGCGATCGACTACGCAGGCGGCCTGCGATGAGGACGCCCGGCTTCCGCCCGGGGACTCACCTGGTGCACGATCCGGTGCGGGACGAGCCGGCGCTGCTCTACCCGGAGGGCGTGCTGGTACT